>Ga0079220_10000386_pt1 | contig 10747 bp, 4 predicted proteins | sample GAAS100_FD_75071 | JGI IMG/M metagenome (GOLD analysis project Ga0079220, IMG submission 75071) | Agricultural soil microbial communities from Georgia to study Nitrogen management - GA AS100 | ecosystem: Environmental > Terrestrial > Soil > Agricultural land | place: USA: Georgia | collected... | reverse complement strand
ATGCTCGCGCCTGATGTTGGCGTTGTCTGTCAGCTTAGCGTCAAGACTCCATCCGAGCGACACAGTGGTCTAGACCCCACAATCGAAGATCGCGAACGACCACACCGCTCGCACATCTGAGCTCGGACGAACACGCTTTGGCAGGCCCTTTTACCTTTGCGTGAATGACGGGACGATACACTAATATGTGTCCCAGCGTGCAATGTTTTGCAACCTCCATATCGTCCTGGACCGTACACAATACGGTAGTATTCTGACCACCAGACCTGCGTCTGGGCTGGCCTAGGTCTACGACCACTCGTTGCACTTAGCACAATCTGCCATTCTAGAGTAGTTGATGCTAACAATACGTCTGGCCCGTTCGCCCTGTCACCATCGTTATCATCAGAGTCATCTACATTAGGCACTGGAAGTTGGGTCAATTTGCCTGTGGGCGATATCGACTCTGAAATTTTAGTCCACAACGCGCAAAAAGATCCCAAGTCCCCGCAAAGCAAGTTACTTCGTTACTAGGCACGCAAATTGTAGCAGCATCCAGACTTGACGAGAACCGCCACTTCTCCTATCTGAGAAGCTCTGCATCGCAGCCATACCTGCCCGCCGCCTAAAACTATACATAGCCCCAATAGACGCTTCGATCTATGGGTAGCCCGCCGGCCCTTCTAGGTCCCCGCCTGCATACTTCCGTCATATTTCGTATTCCGGAGTATGCACGCCGGACATCACGCTCACCATAGGCCCTGCCTGAGCCCCAACCACTCTTCGAAACGGAGCTGCATGCAGACTTGTTTATACTGTGCAAAACACACTGGTGCGTGACTATCGGACATACTGTGCCATGGCGCAGGCGGTCTAGGCCTACGCCTCCGTGCCACAACAACGGTGAGTCGACGTCTGTGGCTGAACAATGAGAACACCTTTACTTCGTCAGTCGTGAAGAAGATGGCTTGCCGTGTGCTGAATAGGCCGAGGTTGTCTCTGTGCTCAGTCAGATGACATTGAGCCATTGCCAAATTGCTTCTTCAGCTCAATCCTCATCTCGATTCTGTTCGTGCGAAGGTTGCAAATCGTGCGGCAGTCAGTCTCATGCTTCCTTTGTGCAGCGAGTATGCTGCACTCCCAAACGCAGCCAAGCTGAGCTGGTGAGCTGGAAGGAAACATACATTCTGACTTCCATGAATCACCGCACGTTCATCATCACGCGCTACCAAAATGAATTAAACCATGTACTCCGATGAATAGCATCTACATATCCTCCATTGCCACCCTGTCTAGTAAGGAATACCGTTGGTAATCAACTGGAAGCGATCATACGTGCCGGTACTATAACTACTCGCGCTCTTGGAGATCAAGCCACGCATATAATCTGCGGCCTCCCTCTCCGTTCGATCAAGCACGAACCGATCTCTGAAGTTCTTGATAGTCTCCGGCTTGAAGCACGGCAGTCCGCTGTCCAGCATCAGCTCGACAATATGGCACAGGTGATCGCAATGCTGCCTTGCCGCAAGGTACGCCTTGATAGTCAGCTCCTCGAACCAGCGATACGGCTGCGCGGTCGTGCTACCGCCCATGACCGCAATCATCTCGGCGGTGAGCTTGAAGGGGGCGCGCTCGAACTTGATGCCACCGGGCGCAATGTCGAAGCAGAAGCCAAAATCAATGTGGATGATGTGGCCCGCGTCGTCGATCATGATGTTGCCATTGTGGCGGTCCTTGAACTGCAATAGGAAACTGATGACGCTGTATGCGGCCATGGATTTCACAAAGTTGGACCGCGCTTCTTGGAAGCGGATGCTGTCTTCATTGCCGTAGCGCGAGACAAAGTAATCGTCTAGGCGGTTCACGGCTTCGCGGCCTAGCATGTCGCGGCTTATGGAGTTGGGGAGCACGTCGATGACGCCGCAGCCGGGAGCTGTAGCGGTCACACGGTAGGGGAAGACCCAAACGTCGAGGCCAACGGTGTTGAAGATGCCGCGGAAGGCGGCGATCATTTGAAGCGCGAGGACATCCTGGCGGCAGTCATCACCGACCTTGAAGATGGCTGAGAGCCATGTTTCGTAGGTGTTGTTCTTTGCAGGAAGGCCGGAACGTGGCTCTTCCTCAATGTCTTCGATGAGGCCTGTGTCGGGCTTGTTCTTGCGGATGCGGAACGTAGCCATGAAGGGTGTCTTTGCGTGCGATTGCAGCGGCTTGCCAGAGTTACGATCAATGCCAATAACTTGACCGTCAGGGTTACTGGGCAAATAGACACCAACCTCCACTTCGATCTTGCGCAATTCCTCTGCAATCTTCTGCTTCTTAACTTCCTTTGGCTCGTGCAAGACTGATCGAAGTGTGCCAGAGATACCAGTGACCTCGTTGAAGAATGAGAACTCGCGTTCGTAGAACTCGTGATCCTCTTTCGAAAAGCTAGACTCGAGGCTTGCCATAACTTTGTCCAGGGTGGGCTTGACAGGGTCGGGCTGGCACCAGTCAGTATATGCATAAATGGTAGGAGCTTCATTACTTACGACTTCGGAAGCTTCGTCCTTATAGGCGTTCGCCTTTATGTTCCAGATGATCTGGTGAGCGAACAGTTGCGAGAACTTAGCTGTCTCAATGATGTATCTCTCAACATAGCCGAGGACATCGTATCGAAGCGTCTGCACCATTTGGTAGACGTAGAAGAACATTACATCTACCGAATGGCTTTCGAGCGCTCTCATAGCGTACTGGATGATGAACGGATGGTTGCCGTAAGCCGGCATGAACAGTGTGACCGCCGTTATAGGATTCAGAGGTGCCCAGTACAGCAAATATTTGAGCTGGAAGGATACGTCACCTGGTAACTGGTTGCCCAGCATTATCTCCAGGGCGTCTGGTTCATTCAAGACCCTGTGCGGAAAGTTTAGCACCTGGAACCGGACTTCACTCTGCAGGCGTGCAGACTGGAAGCGCTTCAACAGCTGGACAGCAATCGCTGGGTTCTCAGCCCATGCTGTTTTGACATGAGCTGAGACAGCGGCATCTGGTAGACTGTTCCTGGTTCCGCCACCAAAGTGATGTCTCTTTCCGTTGTCTAAGGGAAACAGCCAGACGTTGAGACGCGTCTGTTCGTTGGAGATGAGCAGAGTCAACAGGTCCTGCTTAGCCTTGACCTGCCTCGATGCCGAATCCGCCACAATTGCCAGCTTCCCAATGGCTTCCAGATGAATCTGCACGTCTGACAAGACTTGAGTCTCTGCTTTGATTTGTAAACGGTTGCCACCATACGACCATTGCGGTGCGTGAGCGAACCAAGCCAGGGCTGCGGTCAAGAGACGGTCCATGAGACGCCATTTGGTACCTGAAGAGATAGTAGTACTATGACGGACGATGCGCAATGCCAGCAAAATGATGTGAAAATAAGCCTCTCTCGCTAAAGGCTGGGAGCACCCTGCGCTCATTGCATCGAGTGTCACATGGATCAAGCGGACGTATACACGCTCAAAGTCCGATTTGCTGAGCCGAGAGGCGCTGAAATGACTCGAAAGGAATTGTACAAGCCTGAAATGCGGGGCAATGAGGTTGTAAATTTGCTGCTGGTGCTTGGCAAGGGCTTCTTTGTCCGTAGCAGCAAACTCCTGTTTGCCGTAGAACGGATCTGGGTGCCTAGCGAGTGTTAGTTCTTTCTCTTAACAATATAAAACCATACATACCTGAGTACAGGGTTGAAAAGGCCCCTACGCTTGCGCACAGTGTTCTCGAAGTTCTCGGCGATTGCCACTAAGACACGAGACTCCATGCGAGGATTCTCCTTAATGACACTTGTCCACAGCGAGATACCTAGCTTGATCGATTGTTTCGAGAAAACTGCGAAAGGAATACCGACTAGGTGATTTACGATTGGTGCTTGGTCCTTCTTGATTCGACAGAGAAGGGCAGCCGCGCGTCGCAGGATATCTCGCAACTCAGCAATAGTAACATGCTTGTGGTGGAGTGTTCGCTGTTCGAGATCGACAAGAAGCTTAGTAGCGTCTTGAATGCTGCGAGACAAGTAAGTTGGAACAGCACCGTTGGGGCTACTACTGCTGAGCCACTCTTCCTGCTGATCGTTACTGCTCTCGAGGAACTTGTATTCTTGCCTCGTGGTGTATTGAGTAATAAAGTCGGATGCCGTGTTGATATTGATGCCTTGACGCTCAATCGCACCAAGTCGCTGGTCATTAGCAGGAATAACGGAACCCATTTCCAGAGCAAATGACCGCCCGAGAGACACATGACCGTACGATGTCTCGTCATCGAACTCAGACAGGTATGTCTGAAGAAGCCCTTTGACATCCAGAGGAGCCGATTCTATTACTCCTTTGACCCAGGATGTCGCACGCTTGTGCAAAGTCTCAAGCGTTGTTCGTCGGAAGACGTAGTCATCTGAAAGCTCCACTGTAATGTCCGACTTCTCGGAGGTAAATGTTGACTTCCAAGTGTATTCATCAGTCTCACCTTCGAGACAGCTGTACCACATGATGGACAGTAACTCCAGAAGAGCGAAAAGAGCACTCTTCTGGCATAATGTTGACGGCACTTCCCTTACGATAATATCAGCACAAGCAGCTGCAGCTTGTTGAACGCGGGCAATGCGATGGCAGCAGGCTGCAAATATTTGCGCGAGTTGCTGTGCAAGGTATGGTGTTGAGAAAGTATGATGCTGTCCTGAAAGCGTCTTTGCCAAGTATGTCCTGACAGCCACAATAGTTATCGCGGACATGCAATTACCGACTGCGCCTGTCCTTAGCTTAGGATCCAGGAAGTACGCAAGCGCCTTCGTGCAGTCGCCTGTGCTGGCCCGCAACTCTTCTACAAGGTACGCAGTATTCAAGAATACAGCTTCAGGATAGGTGAGTGGCTTAGTATCGGCCTCGCACGAGGGAAGTAGCTTTGCCAGGCGTCTCTTTTGCTCAGTTGTGTGCTCAGGTGATTTGCCACGCCGCAGAACCGTGTTCAGCTCGATATCGCTCTCTGACAGCATCGGACGCTCCTCGGCAATAAGAGGCTTACTGAAGCGAGCCAGGGTGCGTAGCTCTTCGATGTACTGTCTTCCTAGGTCAGAGTTTGTATCAAAGCCGTGGACCACGATATTGAACCAAGCATCACGTTGCAGATTGACTATCGCATCGTCTAGCTCAATGGAGTCCGCTCGTTGAGCGTTACCGGCAAGAAGTGTAGCAAGAGGCTTCAGCATCTGAGCTATCTCCTGCGCGGCCAGTTCAGTGTCCCGCAGATGTTTGTGGGATGTTTCTTGAGCATCGCCCTTGCTGACAATAGCGTCCAGCAGATGGGTGAGGTAGACTTCAAAAGCCTCGTCCTCAAAAACAGTTTTCGAGATGTTCAAGCGCGCGTTCATGACCTGGGTACTCGTTAGTGATGCCGAATCAAGGGGTAAGATATTGCACCTACGGCATCAAGAGTGGCGACGTCATCCTTCACAAGTGCATCATGGCAAAGCGTCGAGTACACTTTGAGAAGCGATCTGAACTCTGCTGGTGTCGTGTGAATACCGAGCAATGCTGCATCGGTGATAATCTTGATATCAACGATCTTGCTTGCCCTCCCAAGCTTCTGCACGAGCATGGAGAGTGCCAAAGCTGTGATCTTTTCGTCCTTGCATTTACTTGCAACAGACACTACAGTGTCCACGATGGTTGTATGTACATGGTGCGGCTCCTCGACATCACTTGGAGTGAGCGATATTGCGCTACCGTTAGATTGATGCGCATAGAGTCCGGGAGTTCGCAGGGTATTTCCAGTGCCGTTTAGTGAAGACGAAGCAGTCGTGGCACCAGCCGTAGCAGGTCCAGCACTTATGACGTTACCAAGGCTGTACAAGGTCGTGATGATAGCATCCTGGGGAAGCAAGCTCAAAACAGCTGCCAAAGAATCCGCTGCAACTGATGAGGTTCGTTGGTCAAAGCTAGCTTGGACAATGAGCCGTGGGAGCGAGCGTCCCAGTGTCGATGCAATTGACGGGGACACCTTCGCCAAGATAGCCATGGACTTCAATGCTGTGGACGCCAAGTCGTGATCCGCACTCTGTGTAGGATCGTTCAGTACCGCATCGAGCCATGTCAACAAGACATCGTCATCCGCAATGTCTTCGTCGTACACAGTGCAACAAAGGTATGTCGTGATAATCTTGGCTTTGACCGACGATGCTTGTCGTTGCTGCCATGCAGAACCAACCCTCTGCAAATAGTCAACATCGTTTTCCAGTCCACGCAGTTCGTCGACTGCAATCCTTGTTAAGCCTTCGGCAAGGGCATCTTCAGACGTATCTCCAGCTGCACGGTTCTTGTTGTACGATGTTCGCAGGTGGTCTAATATAGATTCGCGAGGTGCACGCGCGGGTGTCTCGACAAGCAGCGAAGCAGAGGTCACAACGACCTTCAAGAACGAGTCGTGCAAGATCATAGCACCCAGCGGTCGCCCAATGGCTGCATAGTGCTTTGTGTAGCGCTTCCATTCTCTCAAGCCGTGCTGGTGTGAGCGCGCGTTACGTGCAATCGACAGCGCAGTCTCGAAAGCGAGAAAGAATTGCTCAGAAAGCGCTGCTTTGACTTCTTGAACAAATTGTAGCCTCTCATATGCATCCCAGAATCTTGAATGCTCAGCAGCGGCGTCCAGGAAGCCCAATAGCGACAGGCTGTGGGTGATGACCTGTGAAAGCGCATCGTCCGCGTCAAAATCAGAGATTTCATCGCCGTCATCCAACTGAACCTCCGATAGCTCAGCTGCAGTAGCTGTCCAGCCCTGTATATAGCTTGCTAGGGTGTCTGTGACCTTCGATCGAAGCTGGTCGTGGCGGGCGCCGAGTTGCAGAATTGCTGAGGTCAGGTTGTAGGAAAGAACCTCGTATGGTGAAGGTTGTATGTCTTGAAGGCTCGGCGAGGGTAGCAATACTTGGGCGTATATGCCGGGTAGGTAGGTAGCAAGACGGTCGAAGAGGGACGCAGCGACGTCTGCGGACTCGACATATGGTGCAGCTTTGCACAGGGCGAGGATTGCTTCCAGCTCCGTAATTCTAATACCACTGGCACCACTTGAAATTCTCGAAGCATTCGAGCATCTTTTGTACAGTCTCTCGAAGTCATTGTTGGGCGAAGTCGCGGTGTTTGATTGCGCAGACAGACGGGCAAGCTTCTCAAGCGCGTGGCCCCGGATTATGCGCCTACAGCTTGCAGTCAGCTATGAGTTCTCTTTCCATTGTCGATAAACATACGCCATATTGCGACTTCGACACGTTGCGCGACGGTTTACGCGTAGCAATAAGCAATGCCTCTCGAAAGGTGACGAAACGCGGATTCAGGGTCCGGCGGTGTGGCTCCTGCTGATTGGTAGCGCACTTCACCTCCTAGCCCTGCACCTTCTACACTCCACAGCAGAGCATCACTTGGCAAGGCCTTTACGAAGGAGACGACAGGTGTTCAACTTGCGGCGAATATGTCATCTACTAACGTTTGAATCTATGCATTGTCGTCTATCGCTTCTGAGCGGTGCGTACTCTAACGGGATAGCATATACAATCGCACATCGACTCCACTTCACTGATGCAGAGATAGCCCCTCTTCCATCGTAGTATTGACCACGTTGGGAACGTCACTACCGGAACTCTCACTACTACAGAGATAGAGCCACAGCTAGGGCAGGAGCTTACACCTCGCATCTACGATGCTTCCAACCCAGCGAACAGAGAGCAGTGGAGTTCTGATCCGAGCGACCAATTATTATCTGTTGACACCATTCTAGCAAGCCTCGGGAGTCGAAGAGCTGTCTGGAGTAGTCTACAATTTCGATGCACAGAAACCTGTGGTCTGGGGCCACGAAGGATGATTATCGATTGCTACTTCCGCTGCAAGAGATAGACATCTACGAACAGGTGACGAGGCTGCCTAGTACCAACGCATGATCCAATAAGGTCGTGACTGCGGCCCACTGCTGTAGCCCCATACATTGGACAGATGTCACTTTCCACGATCACCTGGGGACAGAAATTAAGGTCAAACGTGACCCGTGACGTTAGTTGCGTCTTCCGACATCTCACAGACCTTACCTCAGTCTGCCCTGCGATCCGGTGCTATTGCCGCGCTCGCAGATCCGTACAGTCGGGCGTTCGACAGCTAGGCAAGGTTTTCGTGCAACTCACCCACTGACTCCTGACAGGCAGTGCCTGGTAAATAGCCTCACACAACCGACATAGACCCAATCAGTATGTGGTAGTGAGCCCATGCGCTCGTCGGCTTTCCCTTCCCATCTCCCCGTTCTCTGCGTGGTCAGCTTGTGCAAGTTCACATCGCAGCTGCGTCGCCCGAGTAGGCGGTCAGTGAGGTCATAGTCGCAAGCGTGCGTACGGAATGATCACTTCTCCTTAAAAGTCATTTGTCAATCATAAAGCCACGCGGACGGGAGCATCGAGGACATAATGCAAGCGGCCGCCGCCTGGTTGAAGGGATGGTCACGTTGATCTCTCCTCAGTCAGAGTCGAAGTGTGGCCTGTTCCCATTTCCGTTGCCGTCTTTGCCTTGCTTTCCCCGAGTATGGGGTGAAATTTATATAGATGAGTGAGACTGAGCGCCATCTCCAAGTGACACGACGCTTGTCAGGTCCTGAGCTTCCGCAAGGTGCATGCTTCCCAGTTGCAGGGATATTTGTTTGCTACACTACTCCAATCTCGCAGGGCACCACCATCAACAGCTGAAACCGGACATTGCTGCATGATATTCTGCGAGATGACCTCTGAAGCCACACCGCTGCCCACTTTGGTACCACTTTACCCGCATGTTGGCCCTGCCAACAGAATACCGTCAGTCGTACGAGCGCCCCGCTGAGAGTCGCACCTTGAGCATATCTGATATACATAAGGCGATGACAAGCTGATGATCATCAGTCATACTAGATATTTCTAAGACTTTCATCTGGGTAATTGAATAAACACCGTCAATTCTCCGTATCACTTCCTACCTTGCTCTAAACATGTTCCTCTGGGACTCAGACCGGCCGCGCCACCGCCGGGGCCGCGACTACTACTCTGCTTATCCCACATACCAGCTCTTCGGCGGCTACGGTGCCTCGGAGCGAGAGTACGAGGACTTACGCTACGACCACGTCTCCTTCACACGCCGCCGACGCCGGTCTCTCGATTGCGGCGATACCTGCCTCCACTGCCGCGACTACCGCGAGCCCGTAAGTAATGAACCCACAGCCCCCTACGAGCAACTAATCTAACAATTCAGTACGAGTTTCTGCGCCACTACAGCCCGCTCGCCGACTTGATGGAAGATGTTCACGAGTGCATCAACGCATTGGAGACGGGTCGATTCATCGCCCAAGACGTAGCAGATAAATGCGAAGAGTTATCTAGAGCCGTGAGCCGTATCACAGGCTATGAACCAATGTTGAAGCCATATTCGGGCTTCTTGAAGCAGTTGGGACGTGAGATACAGTTACTGCCGGATAACTCCCTCATGCCGCGTATGCTGCGGCCACGACATCGTTGTTTGTGGTAATTATGGTTGTGCCGAGTTCGAGGTCTCTTTTTTATGGATAAACTTACAAGGGCATGGATATATGTCTAGCAGGATTTGGGTACAGGCAGCTCGTTCTTCTTGAGGATGAGATTGATAACATGAAAAAGTCACTTGCTGGACCTATTTTGTTCACTTTTCACATGCTCTACAATGCCATATGCCATCACATGCACCTACACTCAAGGAACGTGAACAAAGAATGTCACAGCACATGTTTGGGCGAACATACAACGTGAGATTTCTTGCAATTCTTTGCTCGAAATTTTCTTGTATATGCACGTCTCCTTTCTTCTTCCGACACTTTGTGAGTGAGAAGCTCTATTTGTCACCGCTTGGTCTGTGTCCATTCACCAGTCCAGTCCATGTGTTGGAGAGGTTGCGACTACCACCCCCACAAGGTAAACCACTGACCGTTGACGGTTGTATGATGGTATCTCAAACAACAACGCATAGCCGGTAATTTGTCTCAGGGCGAATGGCAGTGTCAGGGTAATGTCAGCTTCCACATCAATAGGCTGTGTCGAGACACATTGAGATTTAGATACTTCACCGGGGTACGACGTTCAGGCTGGGTGCGTATTGTCAACTCGGAAGTGGCTTAGGCATACACCATACAGAGAGGCGATGTAAAATATGTGAGTTACGTCAATGATTGTTTGAGACAGTGTGGGCCGAGCTCAAGCCTTTTTGGTGGAGTGACAACGGTGTGTACCGTCTGAAAGATATGCGGATTTAGGAGCTTGTGAGGTCTCCTTACAACAGGCGTAGCAGCTGATGCTGAGAAGCGATGGCTCCACAACATCCCCCATAATGTTCATTTCTAGCTCGCTGGTGCTGCAACGCAGCAAACAGATCCAAGACCGCGCTTCAAGTGGTAGATGGATGAAATGTAGCTCGGCTTGCCCAACTTGGTCAACAACATTGAAATGCCAGGTGCCACCTTTGTGATTTTGCAGTCGTGCTCGTCGAACTTGCATTCATGTGTGGTCTGCGTAGCAGCATCACTGTATGGTGACATATGTGCTTTGAGAACAGGGATCCGGTAATGGAGGTTACCTCGATGGCGTAGTGAGATTGTGTCTGCCAAGGGGAATCGACCATCATCTGGTAGGACGACGTGCTATTATACTGCCGTCTGCCACCTGACAACAAAGCATGTGCTAATTTCACCACTGGCAGGGGTACCAGGTCGGCACAACATCACATAT
>Ga0079220_10000385_pt1 | contig 10752 bp, 7 predicted proteins | sample GAAS100_FD_75071 | JGI IMG/M metagenome (GOLD analysis project Ga0079220, IMG submission 75071) | Agricultural soil microbial communities from Georgia to study Nitrogen management - GA AS100 | ecosystem: Environmental > Terrestrial > Soil > Agricultural land | place: USA: Georgia | collected... | reverse complement strand
GGGACCGCCGGAGGCTGGCGCGGATTGGCGAGATTACGGTGCACATTTGCCGGCCAGTTTTGTTTAGCGAAGGAACCCCGGCCGCGGAGATCACGCACCGGCTGGAAGCGATTGTGCGTTCGGCGTGCGCGCGGCGGGAGAGCGAAGATTAAGGCTGGCCAACCTGGTGAAGGCGGACAACTGCGCCGGACGAATAGCGCGCCAGGTAGAGTTCGCCGGCGCGATCTTCGCCGATGGCGGCGAGGTCGTTGGCGGCGGTGTTGAGAAGGAAGGTGCGCGTCCAATTCTGGCCGCTGCCGGTGAGAGACCAGACGCGCCCGCTGATGAAGTCGCCGAAAACGTAAGAGCCGGCGAGGGCGGGCATTTTGGAGCCGTGATAGACGTGGCCGCCGATTACGGTTTCGTCGCCCTGAGAGCGGTCGTAATCGAAAATGGGATCGGTGAGCGTGCTGCCGGTTTGCGAGCACATGGCGGTGTTGGCGAAGGGATGCTTGCCCTCGCGGATGTTCCAGCCCATGTTGGCGCCGCCCTGCTGGGGAGTGAGCATGTCCACTTCCTCGAAGCTGTCCTGGCCGACGTCGCCGATCCAGAGATTGCCGTTGGCGGTATCAAAGGAAAAACGGAAGGGATTGCGCAGGCCATAAAGCCAGATTTCATCGCTGCCCGTTTTGTTGACGAAAGGATTGTCCGGAGGCAGGGCGTACTGAAGGCCGGCGGCGGGAGTGGAGTCGACGTCGATGCGAAGGATTTTGCCGAGAAGGACGTTGATGTTCTGACCGTTGCACTGAGGATCGCCGCCGCTGCCGCCGTCGCCAAGAGCGATGTAGAGGAAACCTTCCTTGCCGAAGGCGAGGCCGCCGCCGTTGTGATTGGAGAAAGGTTGGTCGACGGTGAAGAGGATGCGTTCGGTGGTTGGGTCGGCGACATTTGCATCGGTCGCGGAAGCGGTGAATTCGGCGATGACGCTCTGGAGCTGGCCGCCAAGATTGCGCGTGTAGTTGACGAAGAAGCGGCGGTTTTGCGCGTACATGGGGTGAAAGGCGAGGCCAAGCAGGCCGGTTTCGCCGCCGGAGGTGAAGCCGGAGCGGCCGGTGACGTCCAGAAAGGGATTGGCCAGGCGCGCGCCGCTGCTTTGGACGACCTGGATGCGGCCGCCTTGCTCGACCACGAAGAGGCGCCCGGTGTTGTCGTTGGGTTGCTGGATGTCCAATGGCGTAGTAAAGCCGGTGGCTACGCTGACGAGATCAAATTGCGCCGTGGGAGGCGGCGGGTTCGGATTCGGCGGCGGATTGGACGAGTAGCCGCCGCTGCAGGCGGCAAGGGCGGCTGCAATGGAGATGAAGAAAAACGAAGACACGCGTGGAATCACACGAAGCTGACCTGGCACGACACCCCTCCCGGCTGGTTACTTTTATTTTGCGCCGGGAGTCAGCCGGCGTCGAGGGTTTCCGTGGCTTGCGGGTTCACTTTCGGAACAAGCGGAGAGGCCGATTTGCTTGCCCATGAAGATCGTGGCCTGAGGGTTTTGGTTGTAGCGGCTGCGGCGCGTGTAGCCATTTCTTTCGTAGAGGCGGACGGCGGATGTCATTTCGCCGGTGGTGTCGAGGACGAGTTCTCGATGGCCGCAACTTGCGGCGTAGGCTTCGAGAGCGTGAAGAAGAGCATCGCCGACGCCGCAGCCGCGACAAGCGGGACGGACGTACATGCGCTTGATCTCGCCAAGGGCGGCGCCGCCGGAGCGAAGTTCACGAAGAGCGATGCAGCCAGCGAGTTGGTTATCCGCGGCAGCGAGCCAAAAACCGGCGTTAGCGGCGAAATAGTCGCACTCGAAACGGGCGCGATCCTCGCGCACGACGACGCGCGCAGCCTGAAAATATTCCTCGACGAGGGCATAGGCCAAATCGGCTTCGTCGAGAGTCGCTCGATGGACCAAAACGGAGTTCATTGGGTCCCTCGCGACGATTCTGGTGCGAAAGAGAGGGCGTGAAAGTCCCATTTTGGCCGCCGCGAAGCGCATACCGAGTCAAATTGGCCTTCCATCACCCGTGATCAAGAGCTGCGGAATTCGAAGTGATGCGGAGGGCGTCCCGGAAGCCGCCGATTTCGTTCTGTGGCAAAATGGAGAGTTGGAAGGCTAACCGAATGGCGAATCGCACAACGCTGGAAGCCGAACGCGGGACGAAAACCGCAAAACCAGCGAAAAAATCCGCAAATGGAGCAAGCGGATCCGCCGAGCGTGACCGAGTGTTCGACGCATTCCGCCGATGGGGATATTTGCAGGCGAACCTGGACCCGCTGGGTTTCCTGAAGCCGCTGAAGTCGCCCGATCTGGAATTCAGCGGCGAAATCGCTGAAGAAGCGCGGCGGTATTACTGCGCGACGATCGGCGCGGATTTCATGCACCTGATGCAGCCGGAGAGACGCCAGTGGATCGCCGAGCGGCTGGAAAGCGAGCCGGAGGGCGTCGATCAGCAGAAAATTCTCGAGCGCCTGGTGCGAGCGGATTTATTCGAACAGGTGCTGCAGGCGCGGTATTTGGGCACGAAACGCTTTTCCCTGGAAGGCGTGACATCGCTGATTCCGTTGCTCGACGCCATTCTGGATGCTGCGGGCGAAAGCGGCGCGGAACAGTCCGTGATCGCGATGAGCCATCGCGGACGGCTGAACGTGATGGTGCACACGGCGTGCAAGACGCCGCACGAGGTGGTTGCGGGATTTGAGGATGTGGACCCGCGAAGCGTGCTGGGCGCGGGGGATGTGAAGTATCACGTGGGCGCCACCGGGACATACATCACTTCGAACGCAAAAGCGATCAACATTCACCTGGTCTCGAATCCGAGCCACCTGGAGGCGGTCGATCCGGTGGCGGTAGGCAGAACGCGGGCAAAGATCACGCGGCTCGGCGGAGGCTTCGAACGGGAAGCGGCGAACAAGGTGCTGCCGATCATCATGCACGGAGACGCCGCGTTCGCGGGCCAGGGAATTTGGGCGGAGACGCTGAATCTGGCCGATCTGGAAGCGTACACGGTCGGCGGGTCGATCCAGATCGTGGTGAACAACTTGATCGGATTCACGACCCGGCCGATCCAGGAACATTCGGCGCGCTTCGCTACAGATCTGGCGAAGCGGCAGAACATTCCGATTTTCCATGTGAACGCCGAAGATCCCGATGCGGTGGTGCGCGTGGGGAGAATCGCGGCGGATTACCGCGCGAGATTCGGCAGCGATGTTGTGATTGACCTGATCGGCTACCGGCGGCACGGGCACAGCGAAGTGGACGATCCAACGATTACGCAGCCGCGTTTGTATGAGGTGATCAAGAACCATCCGCCTCTATGGAAGATTTACGCGGAACGCACGAGCATCGACGCTTCGGGAATCGTCGGGGCGGTGCGCGCCGAATATGAATCCGAGCAGACCAAGGCCGGGGAGTTGAAAAAGGTTCCGCACCTGCGGAAGCTGCCCGATTACTGGTCGGCGTTTCACCGCGGCGCCTTCAAAGGGGAATACGAGGTTGACACGGGAATTTCGCGGGAGACGCTAACGGAAATCACGCGGGCCCTGGTCCATGTTCCAGAGAACTTCCACGTTCACCCCAAAATTGTGAAGCTGCTGGAGCAGCGCGCGGAAATGGGAGAAGGCAAACGCACGGCCGACTACGGCTTTGCGGAAGGACTGGCTCTGGGTTCGCTGCTGCGGGAAGGGACGCCGGTCCGGTTGACGGGGCAGGACTCGCAGCGAGGAACGTTCAACCAGCGGCATGCGGTGCTGGTAGATACGGAAACGGAGTGGGAGTACGTTCCGCTGGCCGCGCTGGCGGATGCATCAGAGGGACAACCGTTCTGCGAGATTTACAATTCGGCGTTGTCGGAAGCGGGCTGCCTGGGATTTGAGTACGGCTTCAGCCGGGATTATCCGGAGGCGCTGGTCCTTTGGGAGGCGCAATTTGGTGATTTCGTGAACGGCGCGCAGGTGATCATCGATCAGTTCATCAGCGCGGGCGAAGACAAGTGGGATCTGCCGTCCGGCGTGGTGCTGCTGCTGCCGCACGGCTACGAGGGGCAGGGTCCGGAACATTCGAGCGCGCGCGTGGAACGTTTCTTGCAGCTCGCGGCGGAGGAAAATATTCAGGTCTGCCAGCCTTCAACGGCGGCGCAGTACTTCCACATGCTGAGGCGGCAGGCGCGGCGTCCGTGGCGCAAACCGTTGGTGGTGTTCACGCCGAAGAGCATGCTGCGGCATCCCGAGGCTTCGTCGCCGATCGAGGAATTCACACGGCCGCGATTTTTGCCGCTGGTGCCGGACCGAGAAGTGACCGACGCGAAACGCATACTCATCGCGACGGGGAAAGTGGGGCACGAACTGAAAGCGGAGCGCCGCAGGCGGAAGGATACGAGCACGGCAATCCTTTTCCTGGATCAGCTTTATCCCTTGCCGAAGACGGAAATCAGCGCGGCGCTGGACTCCCACCCGAACGCGCGCGAGGTCGTGTGGGTGCAGGAGGAGCCGCGGAACATGGGCGCGTTCTCCTACGTGATGCCGCGGCTGATGCAGATCACAGAGGCGCGCAACCTGAACCTGAGGTCGGTGAAACGCTCGGCCAGCGCCAGCCCTGCGACGGGGTCGGCGAAGGCGCATGACCTGGAGCAGAGGACCCTGCTTTCGCTGGCGTTCACGACCACGGCCGGCGCCTAGGTCCCGGGCCAGCCGGGAGAAACAATCGCGCGCCGAGGCAGGCCTCGCGCATTCATCAGCCATTCACATTTGCGTAAACCGCGCTTTATCTTCTTCCGGCAAAATGTTTCACGTGTTACAGGGCGGTAATGAGCGGCCTCGCGTCTACCGTTGCGCACCGGCGTGCGATACACTGCCAGCAAGCCGGCGAGCGGTACGCGCGAATGGCTCTGCGGGAAGCCGTGGAGCAGCCAATATGAAACGCATACTGATCATCGAAGACGACCGCGATATCGTCGAACTGGTTCGTTACAATCTGGCGAATGAAGGGTTCCAAGTCAGCGCGGCTCACGATGGGGGAACGGCGCTGGCCAGCCTCAAGAAGTCGCCACCCGATCTATTGCTGCTTGACCTGATGCTTCCGAAGGTTTCCGGACTGGACATCTGCCGGGAGATCCGCAAGGACGAAACGTTGAATCGTTTACCCATACTGATGCTCACGGCGCGCGGAGAGGAAGCGGACCGCGTGGTGGGACTCGAGATGGGCGCGGACGATTACGTTACGAAGCCGTTCAGCCCGCGAGAATTGATCGCGCGCGTGAAGGCGTTACTCCGCCGCGCGGAGCCGCCGGGGGACGCGCCGCGAACGATCGAAGTGGGCCGGCTGGCCATCGATCCGGCGGCGTATCGCGTCAGCCAGAGTGGAAGGCTCGTACCGCTTAGCACGCTCGAATTCCGGCTGCTCTATTACCTGGCCTCGCGCCCGAACCGCGTTTTCACCCGGGACCAGCTTCTGGACGCGGTTTGGGGCACCGACCGGTTCGTAACCCCGCGGAGCGTGGACGTTTATGTCCGGCGATTGCGGGAAAAGATCGAAAACGATCCGGAAAATCCCGTGCACCTGAAAACGGTTCGGGGCGCAGGCTACTTGTTCGAAACCCGTGCGGCTTAATCTCTTCTGGAAATTGGCGCTGGCGTTTTTCGCGCTGCTGTTCGGCGTGCTTCTGGCCGTCGATCTGGTGGCGGAGCGCGCGCTGCGGCGCGATTACGAACAAGCAGGTTTCGCAGAGCTTGCGGCAATCGCGCAAACGGCCGAGGCGCGGCCGCTGCAACTGTCTTCCCAGGTACCGCTTAACGCGGCCGAAATTTCCGCGCTGCGCGACTGGGTAAGCGCCGCGGCTTCGAGCGGGGCGCGGGTTACGGTCATAGAAGCCAACGGCCTGGTGGTGGCGGATTCGCAGTCCGACACGCAGACGATGGAGAACCACGCGGGCCGCCCGGAGATCCGGCAGGCGTTGACGCAGGGAGAAGGCCGTTCGATCCGCCAAAGCGTCACGATCAACCGCGACCTGCTGTACTACGCCGTGAGGCGGCACACGGCTTCGGGCCAGCCTTTCGTGGTGCGGTTCGCGCTTCCGCGGGCAACTGTGGACGCGGCGGTCTGGAGTTTCCGGCGCGCTCTGTGGTTCGGATCGGTGGTGATTTTGGTGCTGGCGGGCGCGGTTACGCTGCTGGTCTCGCGTGGATTCTCGAATCGTGTGGAACGGTTGACGGAGTTCTCGAGCCGTGTGGCCGAAGGCGACTTCCGGCCGCTGGCTGCGGACGGGTCCGGCGACGAACTCGAGAGTCTCGGACGGTCGCTGAATCAGACGGCGGCGCGGCTCGATCGCACGATCCGCACGCTGACGGAAGAACGCAACCTTTCCTCGGCAATTCTGGGCAGCATGGTGGAAGGTGTGCTGGTTGTGGACGGCGCGGAGCGGGTGGCGTTTGCGAATCCGGGATTCGCCGACATTTTGGGGCTGGGCGTGCCGCCGAAGGCAGGGAGCGCGCTCGTCGAGGTGGTGCGGCAAGCAGAGCTGATTGAGGCGGTGCACAAAGTCCTGGCGGGCGAACCGCGGGTGGAGTCGGAAATCGTTACGGGCACACTGCGGCAGCATTTTTTCGCGGCCACCGTGGCTGCGGTGCGCGCCACGGAAAACAGCGGGGCGGTGATCGTGCTGCACGACGTCACCGATCTGAGGAAGCTCGAGCGGGTGCGGCGCGACTTCGTGGCGAACGTGTCGCACGAATTTCGGACGCCGCTGACGGCCATTCAAGGATTCGCAGAGACGCTTCTGGCGGGCGCTATGGATGATCCGGAGAACCGGACGCGCTTTCTGAGGATTATCCTCGAACACTCGCGGCGGCTGGCGCGGCTGACGGAAGACTTGCTGATGCTTTCGAAAATGGACGCCGAACGGCTGGAGTTGGAAGTACGGCGCCTGGCGGTCGCGCCGTTTGTGGAAAGCTGCGTGGAAAGCGTGCAGCCTCGGGCGCGCGACAGGAATCTGCGTGTCTGCCTGGACCTGCCGGCAAAAGTGCCGGACATTGCGGGCGACCGGCGCAGGCTCGCGGAGGTGCTCGACAATCTGCTGCAGAACGCGGTTCAGTACACGCCGGCCAAGGGCGAGATTCGGATCAGCGCAGCGGCGGTGGGAAACGAAGTGGTCATCACGGTTTCGGACACGGGCATCGGCATACCGCAAGCGGACCAAAGCCGTATTTTCGAGCGTTTCTACCGCGTGGATGTGGCCCGATCGAGAGAAGTTGGAGGCACCGGGCTGGGGCTTTCCATCGCCAAGCATCTGGTGGAGGCGCACGAGGGACGGATTTGGGTTGAGAGCGAAGTGGGAAGCGGATCGCGTTTCCACTTTACGGTGCCGGTGTTCGACCCGGGACACACGGCCGACGACTTTCCCGCTTGACGCTTTCCGCCCGCCTCTTTCTTTCCGCGATTTCACTCCACGTTAATTTCACGGTAATGCCGCAAGGCGATACTTGCGGCACGAGCGCAGGTGTGTGGCGGTTTACCTGCGCCCGGGAAAGGACGTCATGACCTCGGCCGCTGGACTCACGGAAGCCGTTCTGTATGACACGCTGGTGAACTACATGGCCTCCATGGCGCGAACCGTGGAAGGAGCGATGAACCGTGCGCTCGACGCGATGGTCAGCCTGGATACTTCGAGAACTGCGGCGCTGCCCGGCGAGGTGTTCCTGCTGGAGCCGCGAATCAACGAGATGGAGATCGTCATCGACGAGCATGCGATCCGGCTGCTGCGCCGCGGCGCATTTTCCGACGACGAAATGCGCTTGATCGTCGCGGCGCTGAAAATCACGAACGACCTGGAACGCATCGGAGACCTGGCCGTGAATCTGGCGCAGTGCGCCATCACCTTGCGGGAAATTCCTTCGGCGGAGGCGCCGGAAGAACTGGCTCCCATGACGTCCGCGGTCCGCGCCATGGTCAGCAAGAGCCTCGGCGCATTGATTTTTCGCAATGTGGAGATGGCCAACCAAGTGCTCATCAGCGACGACGTAGTGGATCAGTACCGCGATCGCATTTTCGAGAAACTGCTCGACCACATGACGCATCAGAGGATGCCCGTAAGTCCCGGAATGCAGTTCGTATTGGCGACAAGGCACCTCGAGCGGATCGCGGACCATGCTACGAATATCGCCGAGGACATCATTTTCTGGGTGCGCGGGCTGGACGTCCGGCACGGACGCGGACGAACTCTCGGCGTAGAGCCGTGTGCCGGCGCCGAGGGGCGCCCGCCGGGCGTTACGGATAATTCACAAGAGGTTCATCACGGGGTGAACCCGGAGTGCGACGCTCAAAGCGTTTAGTCTTCTGTGTCGATTCCTCCCTGGGGATCTCCGCACCCCTGGCGGCGGTCCCCATCCTCCCCTTCAGAAAGGCTGCTTCGCGTGATTTCCGGCCCAGCCTTAATCGGCATCGTAAAGAAAGTTGTAGGCGCCGCGCAATTCGGGTGGCTTTGTTACAGGATATTCATTTTTGATTGACGTGGCCGTAAGACCTCGACTCTACTTTCTGGCGCGGGCATGTTTCGGCTGTTGCACCGCTGATTTGAATTCGCTGTAACAAAGCCGTCAACCAAAGAGAGAGGCAATGAGAAAACTAGCAGCATTCGCACTTTCATTTTTTCTGATGACTGGCGTCGCCCTTGCGGACACCCCGCCCAAAGACGCCGACGCAAAGGCCGCCGAACCAGCGCCGAAGCCCAAAGCGGCAAGAAAGGCCCCGGCGGCCGATCCCGCGGCCATTGCCGCCGAAGTCGAGGAACTGCGGAAAGCGCTCGAAGCGCAGCAGGAACAGATTCAGATGCTGAAGGAGGAGCTGGCCAGGCGCGACCACGAAATCGGCGAAGCGCGCGACGCAGCAGTTTCGGCGAAAGCGAGCGCTTCCGAGGCAAGCTCGAAAGCCAACGAGGCAATTTCGGCAACCGTCGCAGTGAAAAGCGCGGTGGACGCGGGCGAGGCTTCCAAGGCTCAGGAAGGCGACCTCAACACGCGCGTTGCCAAGATCGAAAAGGACATGGACTCAGGCAAGAAGGAGATCAAGGCGCTCAGCAGCCTGAAGTTCAGCGGCGATCTCCGGCTGCGCTATGAGCCCTTTTTTGGCGGAGGCGCGGAAACGGCTCCTGCTCCGGCAGACCGCCACCGCGAGCGGTATCGTTTGCGCTTCAACGTAAACACGAAGCTGACGGACGATTTCGCGGCCGGCTTCTCGCTGGCGTCGGGCGATTTTGGCGATCCGATTTCGACCAACCAGACGCTCAGCGGCTTCTTCACGCGCAAGCCGTTTTCCGTCGACCGGGCTTTCGGCGTATACAACCCGCACTACGCCAAGCCCTTCACCCTGACCGTTGGCAAATTTGCTTACACCTGGCTGCGGACGGAGTTGACGTTCGATAACGACTTGAATCCGGAAGGCGCGAGCGAAGCGATTTCCTGGAACTGGAAGGACAAGCTCATCAATCACTTCGCCGTCGTCGGTTTCGAAACGCCGGCGTTCGAAGTGAGCGGAGGACCGGATACGTACATGACGGGCGCACAGGTCCAGACCGGGTGGGATCTGGGATCCCGCACCAAGCTCACTCTCGACGCCGCCTACTACGACTGGGCGAATACGGATCGGATTGCGCAGAACCAGACGAGCGGCAACGGCTCGGCCACCCAAGGCATCGCTTCCGGCGCGGGCGGCACGTTCGGCTTTGGCGGTTCAACCGACACCAATAATTTCGGCACCATCAACGGTCTGCGCACCTTTGCCTCGAAGTTCGGCATCTTTGACGCCATCGCACGGCTCGACTTCGACACCGGACACAAGCGCTGGCCGGTGTACGCATTATTCGACTTCGCGCAGAACACGCGCGCCTGCGAAAATGTCGCCGCGTTCGTAGCCGCGGGAGTGGCTCCGCCGGCTTGCGATCCTCATCAGCGGCATGGCTACTGGGCAGAGCTGAAAGCCGGACAGACCAAGAACCCGGGAGACTTTCTGCTGGGCTACACGTTCATGCGCGTCGAGAGAGACGCTGTTCTGGCCGCTTTCAACTTCAGCGACCTAAGGCAGCCGACGAACGACGTCAACCATCGCATTGAAGCTTATTACCAGGCTTACCCGCACGTGCAGGTCGGGTTCACCGGACTGTTCGGGCGACAACTCGTGACGGCACAGAGCACCACGCCGGAACGCTGGCTGAAGCGCTGGCAGTTCGACACGATCTTCAGCTTTTAACAATTCGCGTCTGCAAGCGGCAAAGGCGGCCGGGGAAGATTCCCCGGCCGCTTTCTTTTTCGGTACGGCCCAAACGCTTTTGAAAACCGGCCTTTTGGACACCAACTTCGCTACAAACACGGGTTTACCGGTTTTATTCAACTATGAAGCGTTTGTAACAATTCCGTAACACGACTCCGCAAGACTTTGCTATCGGGCACCATCACTCACATAAAGCGGAGATCACCCCATGAAACGATTCGCAGGTTTGGCTTTGGTCTTCTTGGTTGCCGCCATCGTCACCGGAGCGCAGAGCGCCTTGCTGATCAACGGCGCCGGCGCGACTTTCCCGTACCCCATTTATTCGAAATGGTTCGACGAATACCACAAGGCGCACGGCACCGTCCAAATCAACTACCAGTCCGTGGGCTCGGGCGCGGGCATCCGTCAGGTTACCGAAGGAACGGTGGATTTCGGCGCGTCCGACGGGCCGATGACCGACGAGCAGATCAAGGCGT
>Ga0079220_10000381_pt1 | contig 10816 bp, 7 predicted proteins | sample GAAS100_FD_75071 | JGI IMG/M metagenome (GOLD analysis project Ga0079220, IMG submission 75071) | Agricultural soil microbial communities from Georgia to study Nitrogen management - GA AS100 | ecosystem: Environmental > Terrestrial > Soil > Agricultural land | place: USA: Georgia | collected... | reverse complement strand
GCGCGGCTTGCTCGGCTTCGATGCGCCCTATGTTCCAGGCTGGGACTGTCATGGGCTGCCGATCGAATGGAAGATCGAGGAGAAGTATCGCGCGGAAGGCAAATCCAAGGACGAAGTGCCGATCGAGCAGCTCAGAAAGGATTGCCGCGACTTCGCCAACCATTGGATCAGCGTGCAACGCGAACAGTTCAAGCGGCTCGGCTGCATCGGCGAGTGGGACAAGCCCTACACAACGATGGACTTCCGGGCCGAAGCGACGATCGCGCGCGAGCTCTTCAAGTTCGTCGACAATGATCTGCTCTATCGCGGCTTTCGCCCGGTGATGTGGTCGCCGGTCGAGAAGACCGCGCTCGCCGAAGCCGAGGTCGAGTATCACGAGAAAAGTTCACCGACGATCTATGTCAAGTTTCGAGTGACGGTCACGCATGGCTCCCATGGTGACAGATCACAAGAACTTCTCGGCGCGTCGATCGTGATCTGGACGACGACCCCTTGGACCATCCCCGGGAACAGAGCGGTTGCCTATTCCAAGGACATTGCATACGCGCTCTATGAGGTCGTTGGTGCTGAAGACGGAAGTCTCGGCAAGATCGGAGAACGACTTCTCCTTGCGGTTGAGCTTGCGGAACAGGTCGCCAAGCACGCAAAAATTTCTTTAAGGCTCATTCGCACTGTGCCCTCCAACTTTGAGGGCTTTCACTGCGCACATCCGTTGCGCGGCTCAGGTTACGACTTCGAGGTGCCGCTGCTCGCGGGGGACCATGTCCTGGCGGATACCGGCACAGGTTTCGTGCACACGGCGCCCGGCCATGGCGAGGAAGACTTCGAGCTCATGCTCAAGACCTTCCCTGGTTACACGGTTGACCATCCCGAAGCCTTCAACGTCGTTGGCGAAGACGGCTCCTTCAATGCGCATGTGCCGCTCTTCGCCGGCAAGCGCATCATCACGCCCGAGGGCAAAGACGGCGATGCCAATGGCGCAGTGATCAAGGAACTGATGGCGCGTCACATGTTGCTCGCGAGGGGTACGCTGCGCCATTCCTATCCGCATTCCTGGCGGTCCAAGGCACCCGTGATCTTTCGCGCCACGCCGCAGTGGTTCATCGGCATGGACAAACCGATCACCAAGGATCCGAACGACACGCTGCGTGCCCGAGCCATGAAGGCGATCCACGACACCAAGTGGTATCCCAAGTCCGGCGAAAACCGGCTTGGCGGAATGGTCAAGGATCGTCCCGACTGGGTGATGTCGCGCCAGCGCGCCTGGGGCGTGCCGATCGCGATCTTCGTCGAGAAAAAGTCGGGCAAGGTGCTGAACGATCCCGCGGTCAACGAGCGCATCGGACAGGCTTTCGAAAGCGAAGGGGCGGACGCCTGGTACAATTCGCCGCCATCGCGCTTTCTCGGCAACGATCAAAATCCCGACGACTACGAGCAGGTGACGGACATTCTCGATGTCTGGTTCGATTCCGGGTCGACGCATGTCTTCACGGTCGAAAACCCCATCGAACCGAGCTGGCCCAAGAAAGCGCACGCCGATCTTTATCTCGAAGGTTCGGACCAGCATCGCGGTTGGTTCCAGTCGTCGTTGCTGGAGAGCTGCGGCACGCGCGGCCGCGCGCCGTTCGACGCCATCCTGACGCACGGCTTCGTGCTCGACCGCGAAGGCGACAAGATGTCGAAGTCGGTGGGTAATGTGATCTTGCCGCAGGCGATCGCGGAGAAGAATGGCGCCGATATTCTGCGACTTTGGGTGGCGTCCGCCGACTTCACCGAAGACACGCGGATGGCCGGCGACATCATCCAGGCGACGGTCGATTCCTACCGCCGGCTGCGCAATACGATCCGCTTCATGCTGGCGAACCTTTCCGGCTTCGCCGAAAGCGAGCGCATCGCGCACAAGGAGATGCCGGAACTCGAGCGTTACATGCTCGCGAAGCTCGCGGCACTCGATCAAATCGTGCGCGACGGATACATGGAGTACGACTTCAATCGCGTGCTCAATGCCATCTTCATCTTCTGCACCAACGATCTTTCCGCATTCTACTTCGACATCCGAAAGGATGCGCTCTATTGCGACGGAAGGGACAGTGTGCGCCGCCGGGCCGCACGCACGGTGGCCGACGAAGTTTTCCGTCGCGTGGTCACGTGGCTGGCGCCAATCCTGTGCTTCACGATGGAAGAGGCCTGGCTTCTGCGTTTTCCCGGCGAGAACGAAAGCGTGCATCTGCAAACGATCGCCGACATCCCCAAGGGTTGGTCAGACGATGCACTGATCCAGAAATGGAACCGCGTGCGCACGATTCGCCGCGTCGTCACGGGGGCGTTGGAAATTGCCCGCCGCGACAAGGTCATCGGCTCCAGCCTCGAGGCCGCGCCGACTGTCTTCGTCGCCGAGCCGGACGATGCCGCGCTGCTTGCGTCGGTGCCGCTCGCCGAAATCGCCATCACGTCGGCGGCGCATGTCTCCACGCATCCGGCCCCGGCGGACGCGTTTCGCCTGCCTGATGTCTCGGGCGTGGCGGTAGCCTTCCACCACGCGCAAGGCAACAAGTGCGCACGCTGCTGGATGATTTTGCCCGATGTCGGCCCGAATCCGAGGCATGAGGATCTCTGCGATCGCTGTTCGGCGGCGATCGATGCCATGGGAGGCTTGGCGGCATGACGGCGCGCGATTGGGGCCTTGTATCCGCTGCTGTCGCCATGTTCCTCGATCAGGCGACGAAAATCCTGCTGCTCTATGTGTTCGGGTTCCGCATGATGCTGCCCGGAGATGCGGTAACAGTGTTGCCGTTTTTTAACCTGGTCATGACCTGGAACCCGGGAATCAGTTATGGGCTTTTTCCGGCGACCGGGCTGATGGGAACCGCACTCCTGGTGCTGTTCTCGCTCGGCGCGATCACCGGGCTCGGCTGGTGGCTATGGAATGCGGAGCGCCGCGCCCTTACAATCGGCCTTGGCCTCGTCATCGGCGGCGCATTGGGCAATCTGGTCGACCGGGTCGTTTACGGGAAAGTGGCGGATTTTTTCCACTTTCATGCCTTCGGCTATGACTGGTATGTGTTCAACGTCGCCGATGCGGCCATCACCTTCGGGGTGATCGCGCTTTTGTACGACACACTGGCACGACCGGGAACGCGCACGGGGAACGAGACCGGCTAGATTGGGAGAGTTCATGCGTTCACGGCTGCTTCTACAATGTGTCCTGGCCGGATCGGTGGCCGCCGCCCTCGCAGGCTGCGACACCATTCGCGACGCGGCAGGCCAGACCAAGGATTCGCCGGATGAATTTGCGGTCGTCACCAAGGCGCCGCTGGTCATCCCGCCCGATTACAACCTGCACCCGCCATCTGCCGGTGCCGCGCCGACCAATCAGATTGCGCCGACACAGGCCGCACAGGCCGCGCTCTTCACCTCCGATCCTGCAACTGTCGCCGCATCGCTTCCGGCCCAGATGAGCACGGGCGAGCGCTATCTGCTCGTCAAAGCGGGCGTACAGAACGCCGATCCTGCGATCCGCCAGGAAATCGCATCGGATTCGGCGGCAACGCGCGCAGCCGACGAGAGTTTTACCAACAACCTCCTGTTCGGCAGCAGTACGCCGAGCGCCGGAGCCGCAGTCGACGCCGACGCGGAAGCGCGCCGCATCGATGCCGAGAAAGCGGGCGGTGCCGCCGCTCCTGCACCGAATACGCCGCCTGCCGCCACGCCGCCGCCTGAAGAACATCATGGAAGCTGGTGGGACGATCTGTTCAACTGGTAGCGCATTTCTTTCAAGGCAATCGGACGTTGATTGATCGCGAGACAGCCTGCCGCTGCATCTTCGCAGCACTCCTCATGGTCGCGAGCTCGGCGGCGCGTGCGGCGCCGCAAAAGATCTCTCAGTTTGCTCTTCCCAATGGCATGCAGGTCGTCGTGATTCCCGATCACCGAGCGCCCGTGGTGACTCAGATGGTCTGGTTCAGGGTAGGGGCGATGGACGATCCGCAGGGTCTCTCGGGCCTGGCGCACTTCTTCGAACACATGATGTTTCGCGGCACCAAATCCGTGCCGGGCGATCAGTTCGCGCGCACGCTGGCGCGCAACGGCGGCGAGGACAACGCCTTCACGACGCAGGACTACACTGCGTTCTACGAGCAAATTGCGCGCGACCGGCTGAAGCTCGCCATGGACCTGGAAGCCGACCGCATGGCGGAACTGGATCTTTCCGAGCCGAATGTGAATACCGAGCGCGACGTGGTGTTGGAAGAACGGCGCATGCGCATCGACAACAGCCCCCAGGCTCTTGCCGGCGAGCAGGTCGACGCGGCGCTGTTTCTCTCGCACCCTTATGGCCGCCCGGTGATCGGTTGGCCCGGAGAAGTCCGCCGCATCGGCCGCGCCGAAGCGCAGGATTTCTACAATCATCACTACGCGCCGAACAATGCCATTCTGGTGATAGCGGGCGACGTCACGGTGGATCAGGTCCGGACGGATGCGAATGCCACCTTCGGTCGGGTCGCAGCGCGGCCGCTGGTGCCACGCGTGGAATGCGCCCAGCCCGCAAGGCTCGGCGAGACGCGTCTTGCGGTCACGGACCCCAATGCAAAGGTCGCGTATTTCTCGCGCGACTATCGCGTGAAAAGTTATGCGGAAGCTGCACCGGGCCAGGCGGAGGCATTGGACGTCCTGGCCGGCCTTCTTGGTGGCGACTCGAATTCGGCGCTCTATCGCAGGCTCGTGGTCGAAAAGAAGCTGGCGACGGAAGTCGGCGCCTCCTTCGATGGCGATTCGCGCGACGATGGAAAGTTCAGCATCTATGCCATTCCGGCACCGGGCGTCAGCCTCGAAGCTGTCGAGCGGGCAAGCGACGAGGTCATTGCGAAATTCGTCAACAGTCCACCGGGAGCCGCGGATTTGGCACGGGTGAAGACGCAGCTTGTCGCCAGCGCCATCTACCAGCGCGACAGCCAGTATGCCTTGGCATCCGCATACGGACAGGCCCTCGCCATCGGGCTGACGGTTGCCGATGTCCAGTCCTGGCCGCAGCGCATTAACGCCGTGACAGCGCAAGACGTGCGCGGCAATGCCGTATCCAGCCTTGTCAGGCGCGAGGCCGTCACGTTGTTCCTGACACCGGGGCAGAAGTGAGACGCCTGGCACTCCTATTTGTGGCGGGGCTGCTCGGCCTTGGCGTTGCACCGGCGCTGGGTGCGCAGCCCAAGACACTCGATATCGGGGCCAACCAATCGGTCTGGTTCGAGGAGGATCACACGGTTCCAATGGTGGCCGTTTCCGTGTCCCTTCCCGCCGGTTCGGCCTATGACCCGCCGGCGAAGGCGGGGCTCGCCGCGCTCGCGGCCTATCTCTTCAATGAGGGTGCGGGGAATCTCAATTCGACGGTATACCAGGATGAATTGGCGCGGCGCGCCATCCAGCTCAATCTGTCTCCCGATCGCGACTACTTCACGCTGTCATTCGTAACGCTTTCGACGAATCTCAAGGATGCATTCCGCCTCGTCGGACTGGCGCTGCAGCGGCCGCGGTTCGATGGCGATGCAATTGCCCGCGTGCGCGCGCAAATGCTCCAGAGTCTTCAGCAGGAAGGCGAAGATCCGGAGGCGATGGCTTCCCGGCGCTTCTACGAATTGTTCTTCGCCGGCCATCCTTATGGGCATGAAGTCGGCGGCACGGCGCAGGGACTTGGCGCCATCACCGCAGCCGACCTCAAAGGCTTCGCAAAGACGCACTGGGTTCGCGGCGGCGTGAAGATCGCGGTATCGGGCGACACGGACAGCGTCACGCTGACGAGCCTGTTGAAGTCCGCGTTTGGTCCTTTGCCGGCGACGACGCCGCCGGCGCCGCCACGCGTCCAGCGAAGCTCGGCTCCAAGCCTGACGACCGTAGCGATGGCCGTCCCGCAATCGACGGCGCAGTTCGGTCTTCCCGGCATCCTGCGCAACGATCGGGACTACTTGGCCGGTTATGTTGCGAATTACATCGTCGGCGGCGGTGACTTCTCGTCGCGCCTGACCAACGAAGTGCGCGAGAAGCGCGGTCTCACCTATGGCATCTCCACGAGCTTCGGGACGTTTCGTGGCGGTGGCTATATCATCGGGCAGGTCGCGACCAAGCGCGAGAGCATGAGTGAATCGCTGGCCGTCGTCCGTGACGTGTTGCGCTCCTATGCCCAGGATGGGCCGACCGCAGACGAGTTCGCCGATGCCAAGACTTATCTGACGGGTTCCTATCCTCTGGCCTTCTCATCCAATTCCGGCATTGCCGCCCAGCTCAACAGCTTTCAGCGCGATGGCCTGCCGATCGAATATGTCGCGCGCCGCAACAGCCTGATCAATGCTCTGACGCTGGACGATGTGCGTCGAGCGGCGCGCCGTCTGTTCAATCCCGCGCGGCTCACGATTGTTGTCGCAGGCGCCCCGCCGGTCGCAAAAAAATCGGGCAAGCCCAGTAAAACCGCGACCCCGCGCTAAGCGTTGTTGATGACGTCGGCGCCAACGGCGCCCAACTCCTCAACTCTGCTAGGATCGAACCATGTCCCACGAATCGCTTCCTTTCACGGTTTCGCTTGATCTTGCGCTTGGCGGACCAGGCGCGTGTCCAAAAGCGGCCTTTGAAGCCGCATTGGCAGAGGCGGAAAAGGGGCTTGACTGGCTCGCCGCTCAGCGAAAGGCCAACGCACTTGAGCTCTTGAGCGTTCCGTCGCGACGCGATGATCTCGCCGCCGCGCAGACCATCGTCGACAGCTACTGCAAGGACACTTCGGATGTGGCGGTGCTGGGCATCGGGGGCTCGAGCCTTGGCGGACAGGCGTTGAAGGCGCTTGAACCTTCCGGCCGCAAGGGTCCGCGCGTCAGGTTCCACGACAATCCCGACCCGCAAAGCTGGCAGCACGCGCTATCCGGTTTCGATCTCAAGACTGCCCGTTTCGTTGTGATCTCCAAATCCGGCGGAACCGCCGAAACGCTGATGCAGGCACTGACCGCGGCAGACGCCATCGAGAAGGCGGGAGGCGGTAAGTATCTCAAATATCACTTTGCCGTCGTGACCGAGCCCAAGAAGAGCCCCTTGCGGGACTTCGCACAAGCGATCGGCGCGCCCATTCTCGATCATCCGACGGGAGTCGGCGGCCGCTATTCCGTCCTCACAATCGTCGGCGCTTTGCCTGCGCTGCTGATGGGTCTCGATGTGGTGGCGCTGAGAGAGGGCGCGCAGAGCGTGCTTGATCAAGCGTTTTCAGGTCCGGCACGAAACGTGCCGGCGGCGCAGGGCGCGGGTCTCCACCATGCGCTCGCCAAGGAAAGTCGCCTGCGCGAGACGGTTCTTTGGGCCTACGCGGACAAGCTCGCGACGTTGAGCGGTTGGTGGCGGCAGCTATGGGCCGAAAGCCTTGGCAAGAACGGCAAGGGTTCGACGCCAGTGGGCGCGGTTGGGCCGGTCGATCAACATAGCCAGCTGCAACTTTTTCGTGATGGCCCTGGTGGCGCACTGTTCACGATCATCGCGGCGCAAACGCGCGGCCAAGGTCCGGTCGCGCCGGCGGAACGCGCGAACGCGCTTGGGCTTCAGTATCTCGCGGGCAAGCCGATGGGCGATCTCGTCGCCGCGGAGGCACGCGCCACCGCTCAGACGCTATCGCGCAACGGCCGGCCGGTGCGTCAGATCCAGTTGCAAACGATCGACGAACGCAGTGTCGGCGCGTTGATGATGCACTTCATGCTGGAGACGATTTTGATGGGCCGTCTCATGGGTGTCGACCCGTTCGATCAGCCTGGCGTGGAAGAGGGCAAGGTGCTCGCGCGTCAATATCTCGGCGAAGAGACATGAAGATACGCCGCCTCGCCGAAGGGACGATCAACCGCATCGCTGCCGGCGAAGTGGTGGAGCGTCCGGCAAGCGCGGTCAAGGAGCTTATCGAGAATGCGCTCGACGCAGGCGCGCACCGGATCGAAATCGCAACGTCGAACGGCGGCGCGGATCTGATCCTGGTCGAGGATGACGGCGAAGGCATGGAGCGCGACGATCTCGCGGAGGCGGTGGAACGTCATGCGACATCCAAGTTGCCCCGCATCCAGGGCGAAGACGATCTGACGTCCATCGCGACATTGGGTTTCCGTGGCGAGGCCTTGCCATCGATCGGTGCGGTGGCGCGCTTGACGATTGCAAGTCGCTCGGCGCTAGGAGATGCGCACCAAATCCGCGTGGAAGGCGGCAGTACGGCCGAGATCGAACCGGCCGGCTATCGCGCAACGGGACAAAGCGGCACGCGGGTCGAGGTTCGTGATCTCTTCTATGCCACGCCGGCGCGTCTCAAGTTCCTCAAATCGGCGCGCTCGGAAGATCTGGCGACGCTCGATGTCGTCAAGCGGCTCGCCATGTCGCGCCCCGATGTCGCGTTCACGCTCACGATGGACGGAAGGCGCACCCTCGTCCTTGAATGTGAAAACGATCTGTTCGAAGGACGATTGAAACGCCTCGCCCAGATCATGGGCCGCGAGTTCGCCGACAATGCCACCCGCGTCGATGTGCGGCGCGAAGACCTTGGCATGAGCGGCTATGCCGGCCTTCCGACCTACAACCGCGGCAATGCACAGATGCAATTCCTGTTCGTCAACGGACGGCCGGTGCGCGACAAGCTCCTCGTCGGCGCCGTGCGTGGTGCTTATGCCGATTTTCTCGCGCGCGACCGCCATCCCGCGCTCGCGCTGTTTCTGGAATGCAATTCAGCGTTCGTCGACGTCAACGTGCATCCCGCCAAGACGGAAGTACGTTTTCGCGACGCCGGACTGGTGCGCGGGCTCATCGTCTCGTCGCTGAAGGCGGCGCTGGCCGAAGCCGGCCACCGCGCGTCCACGACCGTGGCGAATGCAGCACTTGCCTCGCTTCGCCCGCAGACCGACGCGATCTATTATCAGCAGGATTATGCGGAGCATCCGCACGCGCGTGATCCGGGGCGTCGTTACGATGCTCCGCTGTTGAACGGCCACGCGCCGCCTGCCGCGCGGATCGAAGAACGCCAGGACATCGCAACGCCTGATCTACCGCTCGGCGTCGCGCGTGCGCAGCTGCACGAAACCTATGTCGTGGCCCAGACCGAAGACGGGATCGTCATCGTCGACCAGCACGCGGCGCACGAGCGTCTCGTCTATGAGCGAATGAAGAAATCCCTTGAATCTGGAGGCGTGGCGCGCCAACCGCTGCTGATACCGGAAATCGTCGAACTTGATCCTGCCGAGGTGCAACGCGTTGCGGCTCGTGCTGAAGAACTCGCCGAGCTTGGGCTCATCATCGAGCCCTTCGGTCCCGATGCGGTGATGGTGCGCGAGGTGCCGGCATTGCTCGGAGACTCTGACATCAAGGCCTTGGTCCGCGATCTCGCAGACGATATCGCCGAAACCGGCAACGCCTCATCGTTGAAGGAGCGGCTGGAAGACGTGGCGGGAACGTTGGCCTGCCACACCTCCGTGCGGGCAGGTCGGCGGCTCAGCGCCGAGGAGATGAATGCGCTGCTGCGCGAAATGGAAGGCACCCCGCATTCCGGGCAGTGCAATCACGGACGTCCAACCTATGTCGAGTTGAAGCTTGCAGACATCGAGCGCTTGTTTGGTCGGCGCTAACCAAAGCCGATGTAAGTCAAACTCTCTGGCAGGCCTTTTCCGTCTTTACAGCGCATATTGATTGATTTCGCCGCTCACCGTGCTGCACTCAGTGCGAGGCGAACTCGGATGAGCAGCGTATGTCACCCAATCTACCGGCTTTGCATGTCGAGCGCAGGCCGGAGCGCAGACGCCGCACCCTCCTAGGGGGTTGTGTCGCGTTCGACGACGGCAAGCAAGCAGTCGACTGCACAATCCGCAATTTGAGCACAGGCGGTGCCCGAATCACCTTGCCGCCCGGGCGCGAAATTCCAGGCCACGTCTTTCTCATCCATATGCGTGACAGACTGGTGTACGATGCAGTCATTGTGTGGAAAAAGGGGAGCGAAGCGGGGCTCTGTTTTAGCAAGGTCCTGCAATTGGGCGAATTCTCCGATCCGCGACTCGCCTATTTGCAAGAACTTTGGCTCGAGCGCGCGGCACGCCGCTGAACGACAGGCTTTTACGACGCCCTAGGTTGATCTAGTTTGGGTTTACGGCGTCGCCCGGCGGAGTTCTGTCGGACCTTGTGCGTATGTGAATTGTTCCAACAGGAGCGCGCACATGGACCGGATGTATTACGTCACCAATCGTCAGCTCGTATCGGAAACAACGTCTCCCTGGTTCGGAATCGAGCCGTCCAAATCGCTTTCCGATCTCCGTATCGGTTGGAGCGAACTCGATCTCAGCGTGACCCCTCCGTTGATTCATTGGGTATTCGTATCGCCGGAGGTCACGCAGCCAAGCCCCAGTGCGCCGGCCGGGCAGCGCTTGGCTCCGCAGTTCTCGCTGTTCGGCGAAATTCAAACCAATATGAAGGCGGACGTACAGGACACAGTCCTGTTCATTCATGGCTTCGACTACAAGTTCGATGAAGCGCTGGTCGGCCTTGGACTATTGCGGCAACGTCTTAACCTGGGAGGATTCAGGGCGGCCAATATGGTTGTGTTTACCTGGCCGTCGGATGGCTCGATGACGCCGTTCCTGTCTTACGCCAGCGATCGACGCGATGCCAAGGACTCCGGTGAAGCCGGAGGAAGGGCACTCTTGCAGCTGAACGATTTCTTGAATGGACTAAAACCCGGAGATTTTTGCCGTGGTCGCATTCACATCGTCGGCCACAGCATGGGAGTCTATGTGCTGCGCAATGCCATCCAGGCATTGATCAAGAATTTGCCTGCGAG
>Ga0079220_10000376_pt1 | contig 10863 bp, 8 predicted proteins | sample GAAS100_FD_75071 | JGI IMG/M metagenome (GOLD analysis project Ga0079220, IMG submission 75071) | Agricultural soil microbial communities from Georgia to study Nitrogen management - GA AS100 | ecosystem: Environmental > Terrestrial > Soil > Agricultural land | place: USA: Georgia | collected... | reverse complement strand
GCGGTGAACCTGCTGTTCAACGAGCGGGCCCGCTGGCTGTGGCTCACCGCTCATCGGTTGAACGACCTGCGGCGGCTGGTGCGCGCCCCGGGGGTGCGGGGTGGATACGGCCGCGCCGTGAACAGCGTGTTCCCGACTGGTCCGTACTTCAAGAATGGACTGACCTACGGCAACGACGTGAACCTGCCGGTGCCGGTTACCGAGCAGAACAACCCGAACTTCTCTCAGTGTCTGGATCGGCTCCCGTGACCTACGCGCCGACGGCGGGCGGCGGCAGCGCCGCCCGCTCCGTCGCCGTCGGCTCTCACCGGCTACCGTTCTTCGTCGAGATCACGATGACGCCACTCACGGCATTGGAGCCGTAATAGGTCGTTCCGTCCAGGCCATTCAAGATCTCGATGCTGTGGAGCGTCGACGCGGGGATGGTTTGCAGACGCTGGAAGTCGACCCACTGGACCCCGTCGACGAAGATGAGCGGGGCGTCGTTGAGGACGAAGCTCGCGGGTCCCCGACGCTCGAGCTTGCTGGGTTGTCCGTTACGGCGCTCGCCGTAGGTGAGCTGCGGCGCCTCTCGCTTGAGGACGTCCCAGGCGTTCTGGCCTCCCGAACGCGCGATCATCTCCTCGGTGATGAGAATACGGTCACCGTCATTACCGACGGGACGGGACGCGGCGTGGGGGTGCAGGCAGGCAGCCGAGAGCCAGAGTAGCGACACTACCCGGGGTGAAGCGCTGCACAAGGCGCGCATGGTCGCCTCCTCGCTCCATCATGCCTGGCGCGACCGAGTCCTGTCAAGCACGGGTCCCGCCCACCCCTGAAGCACACGGTCGCCCGATTACGTATGATTTGTCCCGGTCATGATCACCACGCTCTGTTGCGCCCTCCTCCAGATCGCCATCCCCGCACCCCGCGGCTACGTCAACGACTTCGCCGGGGTGCTCGACGCGGCGGCGGTCGCCCACATGGACGCAGTGATCACCGAGCTGCGAGAGAAGACCCGCGGCGAAATCGCCGTCGTCACCCTCGCCGACATCGGTGATCGTCCCGCGTCCGACGTGGCGCTCGAGATCGGGCGACAGTGGGGCGTCGGGGCGAAAGGCGAGGCCGGTGATCCGGCGAAGAACCTCGGCGTCGTGGTGTTGCTCGTGCCGCTCAAGAATCATCGCTCCGGCACGGGACAGATCTTCATCTCCACGGGGCGGGGCGCAGAGGGGTTCCTGCCCGACGCGCGCGTGGGCCGGATGCGCGACGCCATCACGCCGTACCTCGCACGGGAGCAGTACGGGGACGGGCTCGCCCGCGGGGTGGACCTGATCGCGCAGGCCTTCGCCCAGGAGTTCGGCGTCACGCTGACCGGCGTGCCGGCGAACAGCGGTGAGGAGCCACAGCAGCCGCAGATTCCGATCGGCTGGATCGTCGCCGCGGTGATCCTGTTGATTCTGCTGTCCCGCGGGCGCATTCTGTTGTTGCCATTCTTGCTCGGCGGGTTCGGCGGGGGCCGCACCGGAGGTTGGGGACGTTCGGGAGGCTGGGGGGGTGGTGGTGGGTTTGGCGGTGGCGGATTCGGAGGGTTCGGGGGCGGGGGAGGATTCTCGGGCGGCGGAGCGGGAGGGCGCTTCTAGTGGCGAACCTCAGCATCGACAATCTCGGCGACGCGGTCGCGCGGGCACTCGGCCCCAGGCTGGTGACCCTGCTCCTGTACGGCTCCGCGGCCAGGGGCACCCACGTCCGCGGCCGGTCGGACGTGAACACGCTGCTCATCTGCGACGCCGTGGACGAGGCACTGTTCGACGCGCTGGCGCCCGTGGTGCGGCCCTGGACCAAGGCGGGACATCCGGCGCCCCTCATCTTCACCGAGCGCGAGTGGCGTCAGTCGGCCGACGCGTTCCCCATCGAGTACGAGGACATCCGGGACGCGCATCGCGTGCTGGCGGGCCGTGACCCATGGGGGGGGATCCGGGTGGAGCGGGAGGAGCTGCGGCGCCAGCTCGAGCACGAGCTGATGGGCAAGCTCGTGCAGCTGCGCCAGGCCTACGCGACGTTGCGCGAGGAGCCGAAACGCCTCGGCGACGTCATCGTAGGGAGCGCGCGTGGCTACTTCACGATGCTGCGCGCCGTGCTGCGGTTGGCGGGCAAGCCGGTGCCGGCGCGACCCGAGCAGCTCGTGAGCGCCGCCGGGGCGCTGGTTGGCTTTGCGCCCGATGGTCTGCTCCCGCTGGTGCGGCACGCCGAGGGCGGGCCGGCCTTACGGCTCAGCCGCGGCGACGGCGGAGGGCTCGCTCCCGCCTACCTCGCGGCGGTGGCGCGGACCGCCGAGTATCTCAATCGACTCTCACAGGAGTGAAACGCTCGTGATTACGTGGAAGCATGCGTCGCTCGTGGCGCTGGTGCTGGCGGCGGGCTGCGGCTACAACACGATTCAGACGTACGACGAGCAGGTGAACGCCGCGGGGTCGCAGATCAAAGTGCAGCTGCAGCGGCGCGCAGATCTGGTCCCGAACCTGGTGGAAACGGTCAAGGGCTACGCGAAGCAGGAGCAGACCATCTTCACCGCAGTCGCGGAGGCGCGCGCCAAGCTCGCCGGGGCGGTGCAGGGCGGGAACCTCCAGCAGATGGCGGAGGCGAACGCGGCCCTCACGGCGCCGCTGGGCCGCCTGCTCGCGATCGCCGAGAACTACCCGCAGCTCAAGTCCAACGAGAACTTCCGCGCGCTGCAGGATCAGCTCGAGGGGACGGAGAACCGCATCGCGGTGGCGCGCCAGGACTACAACGACAGCGTGAACCGCTACAACGCGTACATCCGTCGGTTCCCGCAGGTGCTCACCGCGAAGCTGATCGGCAAGGGGCCGCGGGAGTACTTCGAGCTGCAGACGCCCGGCGCGGCGCAAGCGCCCAAGGTGGACTTCACGAAGTAGACGGAGGCGGTCAGCCGGGTAGAAACGCTGAGGGGGCCCTGCATCAACGGAGCCCCCTTTCGCTCTCTGCTGGACCAGCCGTCTACCCGTCTCTCAGTCCACGATCGCATCGGGCATGACGTACTTCAGCGGGTCCACCGGCTTGTGGTTCACCCACACCTCATAGTGCAGATGCGGCCCGGTGGAGAGCCCGGTAGAGCCGACGAGCGCGATCTTCTGCCCGCGCTTCACGCGCTGGCCGCGCACCGCGAGGATCTTGGAGCAGTGGGCGAAGCGGGTGACCAGGCCGAAGCCGTGGTCGATCGTGATCATGTTGCCGTACCCCTCTTCCCACTTCACATCGGTCACGACGCCGGCGGCTGGCGCTTCGATCTCCGCCCCCATCGGCGCCGACACGTCGATCCCCTCGTGCGGGCGCGCCAGGTGCAGGATTGGGTGCACCCGCTCCTTCATGAACGCGCTCGTGAGCCACCCCTTGGTCGGCATGATCGAAGGGGTCGCGGCCAGCCGGTCGCGCTGGCGCGACAACGTGTCGTACGCCTGGTTGAGCGACCGCACCAGGACGTTGGCGCGGCGGGCGAGGGCGTCGAGGTCGAGCCGGGCGGCGAGCGCTTGCTGGCCCTCGGGCCCGAGCGCCTTGAGGCTGTCGCGCTCCGACCACGTCCCCGCCGGACCACCGATCCCCGCCTGCTGGACGTTGGTATCGGTGGGGGTGAGGCCCGCCAGCAGCCGCATCTCCTGCTCCCGCTCCCCGAACTGGTGGAGCGTGTCGCGCAGGCCCGCCATGCGCTCGCGCATCTGCGAGATCTCGTTGGCGAGGATGCGGTTCTCGTTCTCAAGTGCCCGGCTGCGGGTGATGTTCACGCCACGCGACAGCGCGGCGACGCCGAGTACGAGGAAGGTGAGCGCGATGACGCTGCCGATCCCGACCAACGCTTTGACGAACGTCTGCGACACCTCCACGGCGCGGGACGAACCCGATCCGTGGGGCACCAGCATGACGGTCCAGCGTCGCTCGGTTTTCTTGCGCATCTGCCTGCGGCCACCTCGTGTGAAACGTTCCGCGCCGGCGCCATGGTCGCGCCGGTCCCGCGTGTGCCAACGATGAGGAGAATCCGAACCAGGGCGTGGGTCCGGTTCCCGAAGGGAGTTCTAAGGTACGCCTCCCCCCGGGGGCCGTCAACGTGAGCTAAATCACGTTGCGGTGGGCCCTAAGAGGCCGCCAGGCGGGGCTTCGGGAACAGTATCGGCGGCTTCCACACGCGCCAGCCGGCCGGGTCCAGCGCGTCGAGGTCGCGCAGGCGGACTCCGGCCAGGGTGTGCGGCGCACCCACGGTTTCCCACACGCTGCCCGCCGTAGCGGGCAGGAACGGCTGCGCCAGCACGGCCAGTCGCGCTAACGTGCGCGCGAGATTCGCCAGCACCGAATCGAGCTCCGCCTCCTTGCCTGGCTGCTTGGCGAGCTTGTAGGGGGTCGTCTCTTCGATGTAGCGATTGGCCGCGCTGGCGAGCGCCACCAGCTGCGCCGCGCCCTCTTGCACGCGCTGCGCGTCCATGGCCCGGGCGTAGCTCGCGAGCGCGCCGCGGGCCGCGGCCTCGAGGCGCGTGTCGTAGCCGCACGGGTCGCGCGGCACGGTGCCGCCGCGGTAATTCACGATCATCGTCAAGGCGCGCGACACGAGATTGCCGATCGTGTCCGCGAGCTCCGAGGTGTAGCGCGCGTCGAACCGCTCCCAGGTGAAGTCCCCGTCGTTCTCGAAGCCGACCTCGCGCAGCAGGAAGTAGCGCAACGCATCGACGCCATGATAGTCGATGGCCTCGTCCACGCTGAGCGTCCCACCGGCCGATTTCGAGACTTTGGCGCCGCCCCACTGCACGTACCCGTGCGCCCAGACCATGCGCGGCAGCGGCAGGTCGGCCGAGAGCAACATGGCGGGCCACAGGGCGCAGTGCAGCCGCGTGATGCCTTTGCCGATCACGTGCACGTCCGCCGGCCAGAGCCGCTCGTAGCCCGGCTCCGGGAAGCCGGCTGCGGTGATGTAGTTGATGAGCGCGTCGAACCACACGTACACCGTGTGGTCCGGCGCCCCCGGGAACGGAATGCCCCACGCGAAACGGGCGCGCGAGATGGATACGTCCTCGAGGCCGTCCTCGAGCAGCCGGAGCACCTCGTTGCGCCGGATCTCGGGCTCCACCCGAAACTCGCCCCGCGTGATGAGATCGTGGATCCGCGTGGCGTAGCGGCTCAGCCGAAAGAAGTAGTTCGTCTCCTTGGTACGCTGCAGCGTGAGCGTGGGATGCTCGATGCAGTGACCGTCGACGATCTGCGCCGCCTGCTTGAACTCTTCGCACCCCACGCAGTACCACCCTTCGTATTCCCCGGCGAACACGTCGTCGGGGTTACGGGCGCGGATGCGCTCGATGAAGGCGGTGACCGACCGCGCATGGCGCGGCTCCGTGGTGCGGATCCAGTCGTCGTTGGAGCACTCCAGGCGTCGCCAGGTTTCGGCGAAGCGGGTCGCGATCCGGTCGACCCACGCCTGCGGCGGCAGGCCTCCCTTCTCGGCGGCCTGCGCCACCTTCTGCCCGTGCTCGTCCATCCCCATCACGTAGTGGACGTCGTCCCCGCGCAACCGGTGATACCGCGCGATGCAATCCGCCCCGACCTTTTCGAGCGCGTGGCCGAGGTGGGGCTCGCCGTTGGAGTAATCGATGGCGGTGGTGAGGTAGAACTTAGGCAACGGGTGGCTCCGCTTCCCCCCGGAACCGCTCGAGCGCCACGACGCGCGTGTCCCCCGCCTCATTGCGCAGGGTCACGGTCTCGCGAAAGATGTCCAGGGCCAGCACGCGCTCGAGGCCTGCCGCGGTGCGCACCACCTTGCCCTCCTTGGGGAAGCGCTTGCGCGTCTGCACGTAGAAGTCGTGCTCGTAGCGCAGGCAGCAGAGCAGCCTGCCGCAGCCACCGGAGATTTGCGAGGGGTTGAGCGAGAGGTGCTGGTCTTTGGCCAGCGCCAGACTCACGGGTCGCAGCTCGGGGAGCCAGCTCGAGCAGCAGTACTGCCGGCCGCACCGGCCTACGCCGTCGAGTCGCTTGGCTTCGTCGCGCGCGCCGATCTGCCGCAGCTCGATGCGCGTATGGAACAGGCTCGCGAGGTCGCGCACCAGGGCACGGAAGTCGACGCGCTGCTCGGCGGTGAAGTAGATGGTGAGCTTCCTCCGGTCCCATTGCCACTCGGCATCGGAGACCTTCATCGGCAGGGCGTGCTCGTGGACGCGGTCCATCGCCTGGCGGCGGACATCGCCTTCCTCGCGTGCCAGGCCTGCGGCGACGGCGGCGTCGTCGGCGGTGGCGCGGCGCAGCACGCGGCGCGCCGGCGCGGATGGTGGGGCGGCGGCCGCGAGACTGCAGCCAGTGCAGCCTCCCCCCTCCCCCCCTCCTCCTCCCGCCGAGCCGCACTTCCTGGCCGCGACCCCACCCAGCGCCGACACCCGGCCGAGATCCTGCCCCCGCTCGACCTCCACGATCACGGGATCGTGCAGCGCGAGGGGTTCAGTGGCAGGCCAGGTGAAGAATTCTTTCCGGTTCCCTTTGAACCGGACTTCGATGACGTCGGTCAACTCACTTCTCGCTCAACGCACCCATCGAAAGGTACTTCTCTTCCCGGCGTTTGAGGAGCTTTTCGATCTTGGTCTTGCGGAGCAGCCGCACGTGGCGGCGCAGGGTGTCGCCCAGCGCTTCGGCCGCCGCCTCAGGATCGGCGTGGGCGCCGCCCGGCGGCTCGGGGATGATCTCGTCGATCACACCGAGCTCGCGCAGGTCTTCCGCGGTGATCTTGAGCGCCTCGGCGGCACGCTCGCGCTGGCTCGCGTCCTTCCACAGGATGGCCGCACAGCCTTCGGGTGAGATCACCGAGTACACCGAGTTCTCGAACATCAGCACGCGGTCGGCGAGCCCGACGGCGAGCGCGCCGCCCGAGCCGCCCTCCCCGATCACCGCGGTCACGATCGGGATGCGCAGCGTGGCCATCTCGACCAGATTGCGCGCGATCGCCTCGGCCTGCCCGCGCTCCTCGGCTCCGAGCCCGGGGTAGGCGCCCGGGGTGTCGACCAGTGTGACCACGGGGGCGCGGAACTGCTCCGCGAGATGCATCAGACGCAGCGCCTTGCGATACCCTTCCGGATGTGCCATGCCGAAATTGCGGCGCAGGTTCTCCTTGGTGTCGCGGCCTTTCTGATGCCCGATCACCATGACGCTCATGCCGTCGAGCCGCGCCCAGCCTCCCACGATCGCCGGATCGTCGCGGAACAGGCGATCCCCGTGCAGCTCGACGAAGTCCGTGAACACCGTGTTGAGGTAGTCGAGCGTATAGGGGCGTTTGGGGTGGCGCGCTACCTGGACGCGTTGCATGGGCGTCAGATTGCGGTAAATCTCCGAACGCAGCTCGGCGAGCTTCTTTTCGAGGGGAGCGATTTCTTTGGAGACGTCGACGGCGGTCTCGCCGGCGACGCGCTTCATTTCCTCGATCTGCCGCTCCAACTCGAGCAGTGGCCGCTCGAAGTCGAGCGTGTGGGTCGCCACCGCTCAGCTGGTCCGGACGAGGTGCACGTTCTCGGAACCGACCAGGTTGCGGAGCTGCGCGAGCAGATCGTCATCCACTTCCACTCGCAGCGACCGGCTGCGCAGTCGGGCCGGGCTGACGGCGGCTGCGCGAGCGCCGTTGCCCCCGTCCTCTCCGTCGCTCCACTCCACCAGCACGGGCGCCGGCCCCGGGTGCGCGGCACACAGCGCCGCCACGGCGCGGCTGGTGCCGGGCGGTGGGGGCGCCAAGGGCGACCAGCGCAGCGCGACGCCGATCGCGCCGCCCGCCTTCAGCTCGTCCAACGGCTGCGCGGTCTCGACGATGAACGGCGCCTGCTCTTCGTCACGGTCCCGGCCGCTGTAGCTTCCGGACAGGAGCAGCGCCCGGTCGGGTCGGATCACGTCGTTCAGCTTCGCCCAGGCTTCAGGGAACACCAGCGCCTCCGCCGTGCCGTGGAAGTCCTCGAGTGTGACCCGCGCGTACTCGGCGCCCGACTTCTTCGAGATCTGGCGCTTCACGACCGTTGCCACCGCTGCGATCCGTGCCTTCTGCTCGCTCCACTGGCCCAGGGTGGCGGTCGTGCGCGTCCCGAAAAGCTCCACCTCGGCGCGGTAGCGCGCGAGGGGGTGGCCGGAAATGAAGAACCCGAGCACGCCTTTCTCGCGCGCCAGGCGGTCGTGCTCGCTCCAGGGTGCCACCTCGGGAAGTGGGGAGGGGGGGCGGGGGACGGGGGTCTCCTCGCCGAATAAGGCGTGCTGCCCCGCCAGCCGCTCCTGCTGGCGGACCTGCGCCTCGCTGAACGCGCGATCGAGCGCCGCCACCAGCTGAGCGCGATGGCCGCCGAGGGAATCGCAGGCGCCGGCGTCGACGAGCGCTTCGATCACGCGCTTGTTGCAAAGCCGCAGGTCGATGCGCTCGCACAGCTCGACGAGCGAGCCGTAGCGGCCGCCCGACTCCCGTCCTGCGAGGATGGACGCGATCGCCCCCTCCCCCACGTTCTTGATCGCGCCCAGACCAAAGCGGATCCGGCTGTCGCCCACCACCGTGAACTTGAACCCGGACTCGTTCACGTCGGGAGGCAGAACCTCGAGTCCGAGCTCCCGCGCTTCGTTGATGTAGCGCACCACGTTGTCCGTGTCGCCGATCTCCGAGGACAACAGCGCCGCCATGAACTCGGCCGGGTAGTGCGCCTTGAGCCACGCGGTCTGATAGGACAGCACGGAGTACGCGACGGCATGCGACTTGTTGAAGCCGTATCGCCCGAACGTCTGGATCTGGGCGGCGATGTCCGCGATCACCCGCGCGTCGTGCCCCAGCGCGACCGCGCGCTTCTCGAACCGGCCCAGCTCCTGCTGGATGAGCTCCTGGTCCTTCTTGCCCACCGCCTTCCGGAGCACGTCGGCTTCGGCGAGGGAGAAGCCGGCGAGCACATTGGCGATGCGCATCACCTGTTCCTGGTAGGTGATGACGCCGTAGGTCGGCTCGAGGATCTCCCGCAGGGCCGGATGGGGATAGCGGACGGGCTCCCGGCCGAGCTTGCGGTTGATGAACACGAGGTGCATGCCCGTATCGAGCGGCCCCGGGCGCAGCAGCGCGTTGGTCGCGACCAGGTCGTCGAACCGGTCGCATTTCATGTTGCGGAGGCAGTCGGTCGCGAGCGGCGACTCGAACTGAAAGACGCCCGCTGTGCGCCCGGAGCCGAGCAGCGCGTACACCTGCGGATCGTGGAGATCGAGCGCGGTCATGTCGAGCCGGGTACCGCGCCGCGTCGCCACCATCGCCACGGCGTCGTGGATCACGGTGAGCGTTCGCAGGCCCAGGATGTCGATCTTGAGCATGCCGACCTGTTCGAGCGCCACCATGTCGTACTGGGTGATGATCGCGTCCGGCTCCTGGGGGGCGAGGCAGACCGGCACGTAGTCCGTGAGCGGGCCCGGGGCGATCACCACGCCCGCCGCGTGCACCGACGCGTGCCGCGCCAGCCCTTCGATCCGCGAGCCGAGCTCCAGCACCTTGCGCACGCGCTCGTCCTGGCGCATCAGCGCCTTCAGGTCGGGCGACCTTTCCGGAGCTTCGGCGAGCGTGACGGTCACGCCCGGTCCCCCGGGAATCAGCTTGGTGAAGCGGTCGACTTCTCCCGGCTCGACCCGAAGGGTACGCGCCACGTCGCGGAACGCGGCGCGCGCCTTGAGCGTCCCGAAGGTGATGATTTGTCCAACCGAATCACGCCCGTAGCGCTCACGCACGTACTGAATGACCTCGCCGCGTCGCTCGAAGCAGAAGTCGAGGTCGATGTCGGGCATAGAGACGCGGTCGGGGTTGAGGAACCGCTCGAACAGGAGGTCGAAGGTGAGGGGGTTGATATCCGTGATACCGAGCGCGTAGGCGACGAGCGAACCCGCGGCGGAGCCGCGCCCCGGTCCGACCGGAATGCCGCGGTCCTTCGCCGCCTTCACGATGTCGTAGACGATCAGGAAGTACCCGGCGTACCCCGTGTGCGCGATGACGCCCAGCTCGTAGTCGACCCGCTCCGCGACCTGGGGCGGCAGTGGGTCGCCGTAGCGGGCACGGGCGCCGGCGCGCGCCAGGTGCACCAGGAAGTCATGATCGGACGCGAACGCCGCGGGGCGCGGGTACTGCGGCAGGAAGTAGCGCTTCTCAAAGTCGAACTCGCACAGCGCCGCGACACGCGCCGTTTCCCCCACCACCTCGGGATGGTCGGGGAACAGGGACGCCATTTCGGGCTCGGCCTTGACATAGCTCTCCTGGCCGAAGAAGCGAAACCGATTGGGGTCGTCCAGGTCCTTGCCCGTGCCGATCGCGAGCAGCACATCGTGGGCTTCGGCGTCCTCTTTCCTTAGGTAGTGCGCATCGTTGGTGGCCACGACGGGAATGCCCAGGTCGCGGGACAGCTGAAACATGCCGGCGGTGACTGTCCGCTCCTCCGGGAGCCCGTGATTCTGCACCTCCAGCCAGAACCCGTCCGGGCCGAACACGCCGGCGAAGTACTGGGCGCTCGCTTTCGCCGCGTCGTAGTTCCCCTGCCGCAGATACAAGGCGATCTCTCCGGAGAGGCAGGCGGCGAGCCCGACCAGGCCCTCCCGATACCGCTCGAGCGCCTCACGGTCGATGCGCGGGCGACGGTAATAGCCTTCGAGGAACGCGATGGAGGAGAGCTTGACGAGGTTCGCGTAGCCGGTGCGGTTCTTGGCGAGCAGGACGAGGTGCGAGTACGCTGCACCTCCCGGAGCGTCGGGGGCGCGCTCGCGCTTGTGCCGGCTCCCGAACGCGAGGTACGCCTCGAACCCGAGGATGGGCCGCAGCCGGCGCGCCCGGGCCTCGGCGTAGAACTGCCAGGCGCCGTGCAG
>Ga0079220_10000375_pt1 | contig 10867 bp, 4 predicted proteins | sample GAAS100_FD_75071 | JGI IMG/M metagenome (GOLD analysis project Ga0079220, IMG submission 75071) | Agricultural soil microbial communities from Georgia to study Nitrogen management - GA AS100 | ecosystem: Environmental > Terrestrial > Soil > Agricultural land | place: USA: Georgia | collected... | reverse complement strand
CATCGCAAGCTGGCGCTGCAGGCCGCGTTGGAATCCATCGTGCTGCTGAAGAACGCGGACGCCACGTTGCCGTTGCATGCCGGCGTCAAGCTCGCGGTCATCGGCCCCGACGCCGACACCATCGAAACGCTCGAAGCGAGTTACCACGGCACCGCGCGCGTGCCGGTCACGCCGCTGGAGGGCTTGCGCGAACGCTTCGGTGCCGATCACGTGATCTACGCACAAGGCTCGCCCGTCGCGACCGGCGTGCCGATTCCGATACCGGAGACCGCGTTGCGCGCTGACGGCCGGCCTGGCCTGAAGGGCGAGTATTTCGACAACAGCGATTTCAATGGCACTCCACGCATCACGCGCGTCGATCGCGCGATCGATTTCGACTGGGACCATGTCGCGCCGGCAGAGACCTTCAGCGCCGATCATTACGCGGTGCGCTGGACCGGTGACCTGATTCCGCCGGGTCCCGGCGACTACACGCTGGCCGTGCACGTCGACCGTTGCTTCGATTGCCGCGGTCATGATCCGGTGCGGCTCTATCTGGATGGAAAGAAAGTCATCGACGGCGCCGGCGGTGGCGCAGGCATGCAGGCGAACGTGCATTTCAAGGACACCGCGCCGCACGCCATCAAACTGGAAATGGTGCACAGCGGGCAGGATCAGGGCATACGCCTGCAATGGCTGGCACCGCCCGAGGCGCAACTGGCGAAAGCCGTGTCCGCGGTGAAACACGCCGACCTGATCATTGCTTTCGTCGGTTTGTCGCCCGACGTGGAGGGCGAGGAATTGCCGATCGACGTGCCAGGTTTCGACCACGGCGACCGCACGGACATCGCGTTGCCGGCCGCCCAGCGCGCGTTGCTCGAACGCGTGGCCGCCAGCGGCAAGCCGCTGGTCGTGGTGTTGATGTCCGGCGGCGCGGTGGCGTTGGATTGGGCGCAGCAGCACGCGGGCGCGATTCTCGACGCGTGGTATCCGGGCGAATCAGGCGGTGTCGCACTCGCGCAGGTGCTGGCCGGCGACTATGACCCGGCCGGGCGGTTGCCGGTGACGTTCTATCGCTCGACGCGCGACCTGCCGCCTTACGTCGGTTATTCGATGAAAGGGCGCACGTACCGCTATTTTGATGGCACGCCGCTGTACCCGTTCGGCCATGGTCTCAGCTACACCACGTTTGCCTATGCCGACCCCAAGCTGTCGACCACGCAACTGAAAGCGGGGGCGGCGTTGAAAGTGAGCGCGGAGGTGCGCAACCGTGGCACGCGCGCCGGCGACGAAGTGGTGCAGGTTTATCTGGAAGGTGGACCGAAATCGCCGCTGGCGCCGCGGCACGCGCTGGTCGGATTCCGCCGTGTGCACCTCGATCCGGGTGCGGGCCGCCGCGTGGAATTCGAATTGCCGCCGCGTCAGTTGAGTACGGTCGATGCCGCAGGCAATCGCGCCGTGGCCGCGGGACGGTATCGTGTCTTCATTGGCGGCGGCCAACCCGGTTACGCCGAGGGCGTGGACGCGCGGTTCACGATCACGGGCCGCGACGCCTTGCCGCGTTGAGTGCCACGACCGTGCCTGCAGCTGATCCGAGAATTCCGTTGGCCCCCGGCTCAAGTCCGGGGCAGGTTCTGAGCGTAGCGCCGAAGGCGCGAAGTCGAAGGGCATGTTGCGCATATTTCCGTGTTTCGACTTCGCGGGGTTGCGCTCCGCTACGCTCGACACGAACGGTTATGGAGTATCGAGGCGGTTGCCGTCCATGAATGATCGCCGTGACTTTCTCAAGTTGATCGGCACCGCCGCCGGAAGTGCCGTTGCCGCGTCCGCGATAGCCGGTGTCACCGCGGTACAAGCGCCGTCAAGGTTCGCCAGCAGACGCCCACCACTTGCACAACGCAAGTTCACGAGTCCCGCGGTCGAGCGCGAAATCGCGCGCGTCCAGGCCAAGATCGGCGATCCGAAACTGCGATGGCTGTTCGGAAACTGCTATCCCAACACGCTCGACACCACTGTCAATCTCGGCGGACTTGATGGCAAGCCCGACACCTTCATCGTCACCGGTGACATCGACGCGATGTGGTTGCGCGATTCATCGGCGCAGGTGTGGCCCTACCTGCCGCTGGCTGCGCATGACGAGGCACTGCGGCGGCTGTATCGCGGGCTGATCCATCGTCACGCGCGCTGCATCGCGATCGATCCCTACGCCAATGCCTTCATGGCCGATCCGCGCGCCAGGACGACACTGCCTTGGGCGCAGCATGACGAGACAGACATGAAATCCGGCGTCGCCGAACGCAAATGGGAAATCGATTCGCTGTGCTGGACGATCCGCCTTGCGCACGGTTATTGGGAAGCGACCGGCGATCGCGCGCCGTTCGACGACGACTGGCGCGCGGCGATGCGCCTTGTGCTGGAAACTTTCCGCACGCAGCAACGCAAGCACGGCCCGGGACCGTACCACTTCCAGCGGGCAGCCGCGTCGCCCACCGACACCCTCGCATTGGGCGGTTACGGCTGGCCGGGGAAGCCGGTAGGCCTGATCTTCTCGATGTTCCGGCCTTCCGACGACGCCTGCAAATATCCGCTGTTCGTGCCGGGCAACTGGTTTGCGGCAGTTTCGCTGCGGCAACTGGCCAGAATGGCGCGGGCGCTGTTCGCCGATGAATCCTTCGCGCGCAATTGCGAGGCGCTGGCCGATGAAATACATGCGGCGCTCGAAAAATACGCGCCGATGCGGGATGACGACGGAATCACGCCCTGGGTCTACGAAGTGGATGGTTACGGCAACCAGTTGTTCATGGATGACGCCAACGTGCCGAGCCTTTTGGGCCTTCCGTACCTTGGCTGCTGCAAGCGCGACGATCCGCGCTACCTGAGGACACGCGCACTGGCGTGGAGCCACCGCAATCCGTATTTCTTCTCCGGCAAGGTCGCCGAGGGCATCGGTGGCCCGCATGAAGGCTTGCGGATGATCTGGCCGATGTCGATCATGATCCGCGCGTTGACCAGCGACAACGCCGGCGAAATCAGTGAGTGCCTGCGCTGGCTCAAGACCACCGATGCCGACACGGGTTTCATGCACGAAGCATTCGACCAGGATGATCCCTCGCATTACACCCGCGCATGGTTTGCCTGGGCCAACAGCCTGTTCGGCGAACTTGTGATCGACGTGGCTGCACGACATCCGGCATTGTTGCGGCGCGCGTAAGCGTGCCATCATCCTTCGATTTCCGAGGAGCACGAACATGGTGACACGCAGACGTTTCCTGCAAGGTGCGGTGACGGCGGCATTGCTGGGGCGCATCGACCCGCGTGCTGCGTGGGCGCGGGCACGCGCATCCGGCACCGGCGCGGCCGGAACAAATGTGGAGAGGGGCGCTTCGCGTTACGTCGATGTGTTCGTCGGCACCGGCGGCCACGGCCACACATTCCCGGGTGCGACGGTGCCGTGGGGCATGGTGCAGCTTTCGCCCGACACCAACGACTTCGGCTGGGATGCGTGTTCGGGTTACCACGAGGCCGATGGTTCGATCATGGGGTTCTCGCACACGCACCTGTCCGGCACGGGCGCCAGTGACATGCTCGACGTGTTGGTGATGCCCGCGCAGGGGCCGGTGCTGCTCGACCCCGGCGCGCGCGGATTGCCCGATGAACTCTATTACTCGCGCTACGATGCCGCGGAAAGCAAAAAGCATCTTGCGCCCGGCGTGGTGGCACATCCCGGCAAGGGTTATCGCTCGCGCTTCGACAAGACGTCCGAGCACGCGGTGCCCGGCTATTACAAGGTGCACCTCACCGACCACGACATCCTTGCGGAGCTCACGGCGACCGCGCGCGTCGGGCTGCATCGCTACACGTTCAACAGGAAAGGTCCGGCGCATCTTCTGGTCGACCTCGCCCACGGCTATCACGACGAAGCCAAGGTGCCGTGCAAGGTGTCCGATGCCACGTTGAAAGTGATCGGGGGCGACACCCTGGTCGGTAGCCGGCGCGTGCACCAGTGGGCGGACGGACGCCACATCTTCTTCGCGATGAAATTGTCGCGGCCGTTTGCGCGCGCCGAACTGTATTCGGAGGACAAGCCGCTGGCTGCCGGCGCGGCGCAGGCGCACGGCGATCACCTCAAGGCCGCGCTGCATTTCGACGGTGCGTCGAAGTCGCCACTGCTGGTGAAGGTCGGCATTTCCGCGGTGGACATCGACGGCGCGCTGCGCAACCTCGAAACGGAGTTGCCGAACTGGGATTTCGAACGCGTGCAACTCGATGCCGCGGCCGCATGGGAACGCGAACTCTCGCGCATGAAGATCGAAAGCCGATCCGGAGACGTGCTGAAGACGTTCTATAGCGGGCTTTATCACGCGATGCTGGCGCCGACCCTGTTCAGCGACGTCGATGGCCGCTACCGCGGCATGGACCTCAAGGTACACACGTTGCCGAATGGGCAGCACAACTACAGCACCTATTCGCTGTGGGACACCTACCGCGCGCTGCACCCGCTGTACACGTTGTTCCAGCCCGACAAGGTGCCGGATCTCGTGCAGGGTCTGGTGCGCAAGGCCAACGAGAGTCCACAAGGCCCCACGGTATGGCCGTTGCAGGGTATCGAAACGGGCACCATGATCGGCTATCACTCGATCGCGGTGATAGCCGAGGCGCATGCCAAGGGTTTTACCGGTATCGATTACGCGCAAGCATGGCCGGTCTATCGCAAGCGCGCGATGACGGACGATTACCGCGGCCTCAAGTGGTACCGCAAGCTGGGCTACATCCCCAGTGACAAGGAAGGCGAGGCGGTCAGCAAGACGCTGGAATACGCCTACGACGACTGGGCCATGGCGCATCTTGCCGAAGGCCTCGGCGAACATGCGGATGCGCAAGCGCTGCGCGAAAGTTCGCGCAACTACCGCAACGTGTTCGACCGCAAGCTTACCTTCATGCGTTCGCGCGGCGCCGACGGGAAGTGGCTGGAGCCGTTCAGTCCGATCGAGATGGGGCACTCGGACAAGTGGCGCGACTACACCGAGTCCAATCCCTGGGTCGCGACGTTCCTCAACCAGCACGACCTGTACCACTACATGACGATGTTCGGTGGCGAGGCCGCATTCGAACGCAAGCTGGACGAGTTGTTCACCACCGCTTCGACGTTGCCGCCGAACGCGCCGCCCGACATCGCCGGCATGGTCGGCCAATACGCGCACGGCAACGAACCGAGCCATCACGTCGCGTATCTGTATGCTTACTCGGGTTCGCACTGGAAGACCCAGGCGCGCGTACGCATGCTGCTGGAAACCATGTACCGTCCCGCGCCGGATGGTCTCGCCGGCAACGAGGATTGCGGGCAGATGAGCGCCTGGTACGTGTTGGGCGCGCTGGGTTTGTACGCGGTCGATCCGGTCAGCGCGAACTGGGTGTTCGGCAGTCCGCTGGTCGATCGTGCCGAAGTCGATGTTGGCGTTGGCAGGAAGCTGATCGTGGAAGCGCGCGGGAACGGCGAGGGGCGGTCCTACATCCAGTCGGTCACGTGGAACGGCAAGCCATGGACCAAAAGCTGGATTGCGCACGCCGAGCTGGCCAAGGGCGGCACGCTGGAATTCGAGATGGGCGACAAGCCGAACAAGCAATTCGGTGCAGCGCCGGAAGACAGGCCGCCGTCGTTTGGCGAGCCTGCGCCCAGGGCAGCGTGACCGCAGGCGATGGAACGAGGATCAGCCGGTCGCCTCGATCTCCATCGCCGCCGCACCGAACACGCCAAGCTGGCCGTGTTCGATCAGCCGCACCGGCACGTTGGCAAGGAACGGCCGCATTACCCCCTTGTTGAGGAAACGCTCGCGGAAGTCGCTGGCCAGCAGGAAATCGCGGATGTATGGCAGGATGCCGCCCGCGAGATAGACGCCACCGCCGGCCTTGAAGATCACCGCGAGATCGCCCGCGAAGCTGCCCAGCATTGCGCAGAACATCGACAGGGCTTCGCGCGCGAGCGGGTCCTCATGCTGCATGGCGGCCGCGCTGACCGCCGCCGGTTCCGCATGGATGGTTCCGACGCCGTCGATATCCGCCAACGCGCGATACAGGTTCGCCAACCCCGGCCCGGAAAGCACGTGACCGGTGTGCACATAGGCACGGTCGCGGCCGAGCCGGCGCAGCACCTCGATTTCACGTTCGTTTCCCGGTGCAAGCGCGACATGGCCGGCTTCGCTCGGCATCACGATGGAGCCACCGCCATTCGGCAACAGCACCGCGCAACCGAGGCCGGTGCCGGGTCCGACCACCACGGTCGGGCCGGACGTGCCCTGTGCATCGATCATCGCGATGCTGTCGGACCTGGAAAGAAATCGCGTGCCACAAGCCAGCGCCTCGAAATCGTTGACGATGTCGAGGCGGTCCAGCTTGAGGCGCGCGCGGAGCTCGGAAATCCGCACAGGCCACCGCAGGTTTTCGGACACCACTTCGTCGCCGCGCAGGTAACCGGCCATCGCCAGCGCGCAGCGCGCGATGCCGCCTCGATGGTCGGCGTGCCGTGCAAGGAAATCCTCCAGGATTTCGCCGAGCCCCGGCCACTTCGCGCATTCGTAGACGTGCCGGGCGAGCATGGCCAGCGGCGGTTGCTCCCCCGGGTTGGCCTGCAGCAACCCGATGCGCGCATGCGTGCCACCTACGTCGGCCGCGAGCACGATCGCTGCATCGACGGCAGCGTTTTTCAGCAATGCTTGCGGCCTCGTCATCTCGGGTATCCCATCATGAGCGGTGCTTCCATCCCGTGTGTTTTACCCGTAAATTGTATATCCATATACGAAAATAGGTGTAACGGCAGGGTGAGTCCCGGGAAGACGAAGCGGCATGGGTGACGACAAACATGATGCCAGTGCAACGCCGTCCCCACATGACGGCATGCGGCGTCGGGATTTCCTGCGTCTGAGCGTGCTGGCGCCGCTGGCGGCGTTTGCGGCTCATCTCGGCGCGGCTCTGCCGGCACAGCGCGCGCGCGTCGAACCCGTGCCCGATGGCCAGTTGCACCGGTTCGAGCTTTCCAGGCAGCAATTCCTGCTCGATGGCGAAGCGTTCACGATTCGCAGCGGTGAAATGCATCCCATCCGGATTCCGCGCGATTACTGGCGGCACCGCATCCGGATGGCCAAGGCGATGGGCCTCAACACCATCGCCCTGTACCTGATGTGGAACGCGCTGGAATCCGAACCCGGCGTGTTCGACCTCCTCAGTGGTCGCCGCGATTTCGCCCGCTTCATCCGCATCTGCGCGGACGAAGGCATGTGGGTGTACCTGCGACCCGGGCCGTACATCTGTGGCGAATGGGATTTCGGCGGATTGCCACCGTACCTGCTACGCGATCCGCACATCCGGGTGCGTGACAAGGCTGATGCCGATTACATGGCGGCGGTTCGCCGCTACATCGCAACGATCGCGCCGGTCGTGCAACCGCTGATGGCGCTGAACGGCGGCCCGATCCTGATGCTGCAGATCGAAAACGAATACGCCTCGTTCGGTCGCGATCTCGCGTATCTCGAGGAATTGCGCGCCCTGTGGGAAGGACACGGCGTGCATGGGCCGTTCTCGGTTTCCGATGGACTCGACCAGGTGCGCAAGGCGCACACTTGGCTGCCGGGTGCGGCGCTCGGGTTGGATGGCGACACCGGATTCGCGGTGGCGGCGGACATCGCGGGCGAGATGCCGGTGTGGATGGGCGAAGGCTATCCCGGCTGGCTCACCCACTGGGGTGACAAGCGTTTCGCGCGCGGCGATTTCGCGGCGACGCTGCGCAGGCTGCTCGACGAAAACCGCTCGTTCAACATGTACGTGGTGCACGGCGGCACCAATTTCGGTTTCGGCGCGGGCGCCAACGCACACGACGACTACTCGCATTTCCAACCGGTGATCACCAGCTACGACTACGGCGCACCGATCGACGAGCGCGGGGTCGCGACGCCCGATTACCACACGTTCCGGGCGATGCTCGCGGCACACGTGAAGCAATCGCTGCCCGACGTGCCGAAGGCGCCGCCCACCATCGCTTTCGCGCCGGTCACGCCGCAGTCGTTCGCTTCGCTGTGGGACAACCTGCCGCAGCCGAAGCACGTGGATCGTCCACGCGGCAACGAGTTGTTGTTCGGACAAAACCAGGGCATGGTCCTGTATCGCCGATCCGTCCGAGGCGGTGGCGAACTGGAGATCGACGGCGCGCGCGATTACGCGCTGGTGTTCCGCGATGGGCGCTATGTGGACTACGTGTCGCGCGTCGAGCATCCTTTGCTGCATTCGAGTCATCGCGTCGTGCTACCCCATGGCGGCGAGGAAGCTTCGCTGGAAATCCTCGTCGACAGCTTCGGCCATGTCGGTTACGGTCATGCAATGGCCGACCGCAAGGGCATCGTGGGCGACGTGCGGCTCGATGGCGAAGCATTGCGAAACTGGGAGGTGATCGGTCTGCCGCTGGACGCTGAATGGCTGACGTCGTTGCGGCCGTTGCGCGGTGCGCCCGCGCGTCCGTGCGTGTTCTTCAAGGCGACGTTGCGGCTGGAACAAATCGGCGACTGTTACCTGGACATGGCCGGGTGGGACAAGGGCTACCTGTGGGTCAACGGGCACCTGCTCGGCCGCTACTGGCACATCGGCCCCCAGCAGCGGCTGTTTTGTCCGGCTTCGTTCTTGCAGCGCGGCGACAATGAAATACTGCTTCTGGATTTGCATCGAACGGTGCCGGCTGCGGTCGCCAGTGCAAACACACTCGGTGGCACAGCCTGACTCGCCGTGATGCTCAAGCCCCGGCGCGGCGTGCCGATCGGCACGGGCAACCCGGGTGCGGGCGCGATACGATCCGCCTGATATTCCGTTCCCATTCCGTCATCGAGGCTGCCAACATGCATGTTGCCCGAGTGTCGTCGATCGTTTCTATCGCCCTGGCCGCTCTATTGGCACTGCCGGGCGCGGCAGCCAACACCGACGCGTTGGCGCAGGTGGATCCCATGATCGGCACCGGCGGCAACGGCCACACCTTTCCCGGCGCCACGGTGCCGTTCGGGATGATCCAGTTGAGTCCCGACACCGCGATGCCGGATTTCAAGCACGCGTACCCGTGGGCGGCGGGCTATCAGTACGGCGACCACAGCATCCTTGGGTTTTCCGAAACACATTTCTCGGGCAGCGGCCATTCCGACCTTGGTGACGTGCTGCTGATGCCGGGCGTGGGCAGGGTGCAATGGGACGCGGGCGATCCCGACAAGCCGGGCAGCGGTTATCGTTCCGACTTCAGCCACAAGACCGAAGTCGCGCAGCCGGGTTACTACGCGGTAACACTCGCGACCCCCGGCGTGCGCGTGGAGCTGACCGCGGCCAAACGCGTAGGCTGGCACCGCTACACGTTCCCGAAGGACCGGGACGCACACGTGTTGCTGGACCTGCGTCCCAGCATCTATGACTACCCCGGCAAGGTGCTGTGGGCGCGGCTGCGCGTACATGCGGACGGCACCATTACCGGCTATCGCGAAACGCGCGGCTGGGCGCCGGGACGACAACTCTGGTTCGCGATCCGGTTTTCGCAGCCGATGACCTCGCACCAACTGGTCAATCGCGAAACCGATGTTCCGTACAAGGGCTTCCAGGGCCCGGCCGCGAATCCGGCAGGCAACGACGCCATTGCCGGCAAGCAACTGGAGGGCGAGTTCCAGTTCGGCAAGCTTTCCAAGCCGCTGCTGGTGAAGGTGGCGATCTCCACGGTGAGCGCGGAGAACGCGATCGCCAATCTCGATGCGGACGGCAAGGGTTGGGATTTCGATGCGCGCCGCGCGGAGGCAGGTGACGCTTGGGCGAAGGCACTTTCCGCGATCGACATCGACGCGCCATCCGATGTAGAGAAGAGTTTCTACACCGCGATGTACCACGCATTGATCGCGCCGAACCTCGCGATGGACGTGAATGGCGAGTACCGCGGTCCGGACCATGCGGTGCACACCGCGAAGGATTTCACCTTCTATTCGAGCTGGTCGTTGTGGGACGTCTATCGCGCGGAAATGCCGCTGATGGCGTTCATCCAGCGGCCGCGGCGCGTCAACGATTTCGTGAACTCGCTGATCGTCGCGCAGCAGGAAAGTCCCTTCGGCATCCTGCCGGTGTGGTCCTACCAGGGCCTCGAAACCTGGTGCATGATCGGTTACCACGCGGTGCCGGTGATCGCGAACTTCTACATGCAGGGTTTTCGCGGCTTCGGCGCCGATGCCGCGCTGAAGGCGATGGTGGCGAGCGCAACCTATGCGCCGTATGGCGACCTAGCCGGCTACATGAAACTCGGTTACGTGCCGAGCGACCACGAGCCCGAATCGGTATCCAAGACACTGGAATATGCGTTCGATGACTGGACAATCGCGCGGATGGCCGAGGCCATGGGCCGCAAGGATGTTGCCGACAAGTTCTTCAAGCGCGCACAGAACTGGCGCAACGTGTTCAATCCGAAAACGGGGTTCGCGCAACCGCGGCTTGCCGATGGCAAGTTCGAAGAATCATTCAATCCGGCGAAGGCAGGCGTTGGCAGTGGTTTCACCGAAGGCAATTCATGGCAGTACTCGTGGTACGAACCGCAGGACATCGGCGGCTTGATCCACGAGCTTGGTGGTGATGGTGGTCTGGTGAAAAAGCTGGACGAAGTGTTCGATGCGAAGATCGATCCCAGGGCCTTCGCCGGCATCGAGGACGTCACCGGCCTGATCGGCTGGTACGCGCACGGCAACGAACCCAGCCACCACATTGCGTATCTCTATGACTACGCGGGCCAGCCCTGGAAGACGCAAGAGCGGTTGGCCGAAATCATGCGCACGCAATACGCGCCGACGCCGACGGGTTTGGCTGGCAACGACGATCTCGGCCAGATGTCGGCGTG
>Ga0079220_10000374_pt1 | contig 10868 bp, 9 predicted proteins | sample GAAS100_FD_75071 | JGI IMG/M metagenome (GOLD analysis project Ga0079220, IMG submission 75071) | Agricultural soil microbial communities from Georgia to study Nitrogen management - GA AS100 | ecosystem: Environmental > Terrestrial > Soil > Agricultural land | place: USA: Georgia | collected... | reverse complement strand
TTCTGGCGTCGAACGGGATTCGGTTGTGGGTGGTTCGCGCGCTCGGCGTACGGTGGAGCGTGCAGGTGATGGACGCGCGGCAGCTGGGAGTTATAACGACGGGGCCGTTTCGTTACGTGCGGCACCCGAATTATGCGGCGGTGATCCTGGAGATGATTTCCCTGCCGCTGATCCATACGGCGTGGATCACGGCGCTGGCAACTTCGGCGGCGTATTCCTTTGCGCTGACGAAGCGTATCGTGGCGGAGGAGCGGGTGCTGCTGGCGAATCCGGAATACCGGACGGCAATGGGCGGGAAGCCGAGGTTTTTGCCGGGACTTTTCTGATGCGAATTTCGCCGACATTGCGGGGTATCTGCTGCGGCGCGGTTTTTTTGATTTGCGCGGGGGCGGCGCGGGGGAGTTCGCCCGGGGATTCGCCGGCGTTTACGGACAATCCGGTTCTGATGGACGGCTACCGCGCGCTGTACGTGCAGAAATTTGTGGAAGCGCGGACGGAGTTTGGGTCGTGGGCGGAGGCGCATCCGGAGGAGCCATTCGGGCAAGTGTGCGTGGCCGCGAGCTATCTTTTCGAGGAGCTTTACCGGCAAGGCGTACTGACCAGCGATTTTTTCCTGAACGAGAAGCGGTTTCTGAAAGGCATCGACGGAAAGCCGAACGCGGAACGCATCGTGAAGTTTTTCGATGCGCTGACGAAAGCGCGCGAGTTGGCGCACGCGCGGCTGGAGAAGGACCCGAACGACGCGGAAGCGCTGTTCGCGCTGACGCTGGCGGACGGCATGGAGTCGGACGCGGACAGCATCCTGCTGAAAAAGAACCTGGACAGCCTGAAGAGGATGAAGGAAGCGAACCAGTACGCGCAACAGTTGCTGGCGAAGAGGCCGGACGCGGCGGATTCGTACGTGGCGCTGGGGATCGCGAACTACATCATCGGGAGCCTAAACGGGGCGAAGCGATTTTTCCTGTGGTTTGGCGGGATTCACGGGGATAAAGAAGCGGGCATGGATCAACTGCAGAAGGCAGCGGACGAGGGAAGGTATTTGCGGCCGTTCGCGAAGATCCTGCTGGCGCTGGCGGCGCGGCGCGAAAAGCAGCCGGAACTGGCGGAGAAGCTGTTGCACGAATTGAGAGAAGAGTTTCCGGCAAGCCCATTGTTCGCGGCGGAATACGCAAAAATCATGGGGCAGCCGATACCTGCAACGATCCAACCGGATACGGAATAGAAGAGACGCGGCGGCGCGGCGCGGGCCAAACGGGTGATTTGGCTCGCAACAGCGGAGCGGTGCGCGTAAGGGCGCAGGGTGGAGCGGCAAGACCGAGCCCATGTGCAGATAACCCTTTTATTTTCAGCGTGATTTTTGATTTCGAGATGGAATTCCGTCTGCCCTTAGAATGATTGCCGCGAATGGTGAAGGAAGCGGGACGCAGCTTGTTCATTGGGGGCGACGATGGCCGTGAAGGAAGCTTGCCTGGATCGTACGCTTAGCGAAGTAGAGGAATTGACGGGAGCGGTGAGGCTGCTGAAAAGCGAACTAGCCGATCAACCGGCGGCGCTGAAACTGGCTTACGGAAAAAAGCTGGAGTACATCCGGAGGCGGTTCGGCGTCTACAAGCAGTTGGTGGAGGAACTGGAAGAGGCGCCCGAGGAAAAGGCGGCAGAATTGCAGGATTCCGCGGAGCGAGTCTGGCGAGAGTTGAAGGGTTTAATTGATGGATTGCTGCTGAAGCTGGCATAGGCAGCAAAAAGAGAGTCCACGGTTTCCAGAGGAGGGCCTATGAAGAAGACAGGAAAGGCCGGCCTTGGGCACCTGAAGAAGATGGAAAAGAAGAGCCGGCAAATGAGTGCCGGAAAAATGGCGCTGGCAGCGGAAGAGACTTCCGCGAAAGTGATGCGGCGCACACACCGGCGTTGTGGCTGAGTCCCCCATTCAGCCATAAATGAGGGCGGGAAAGAACTGGGCCTCTTTCCCGCCCTCTGCGTTTTTTGAGACGCCCCGCCGGCACGATGCCAGAACTTCGGAAAGCTTCGCAGGGTTTTGCGGCGTACACTAAGGTCAGTTAGCAGCACCCTCCCCCCGGAACAAAGACTTACGAGATGGCGGTGAGCCATGTTCAAAGCTGATTTGTTGAAAGAGCGGGCGATTTTCATCAGCGGCGGAGGATCGGGGCTGGGGCGCTCGATGGCGCTGCGGTTCGCGGAACTGGGCGCGCGGATTTTCGTGGTGGGGAGACGCGAACAACCACTGATGGAAACGTGCGACGAAATTCACCGCGCGGGAGGGGCGGCGGCCTTCGCGACATGCGACGTGCGGGATTACGCGGCGGTGGAAGCGGCGGCAGCCGCTGCGGATGCGCAATACGGGAGAATCGACACGGTGGTGAACAACGCGGCGGGGAATTTCATGGCGCGAACGGAGAGGCTTTCGGCGAACGCGTTCAACGCGGTGGTGGGGATCGTGCTGAATGGAACTTTTCACTGCACGCAGGCGTTCGCGAAGCGGTGGATCGCGCAAAAGCTGGGCGGAAACGTGTTGAACATCACGACGACGTACGCGGCGGCGAATTGCGGATCGGCTTTCGTGGTGCCGTCGGCTTGCGCGAAGGCGGGAGTGCTGGCGATGACGACTTCGCTGGCGGTGGAGTGGGCGAAGTATCACATCCGGGTGAATGCGATCGCGCCGGGGCCGTTTCCGACGGAAGGAGCGTGGTCGCGATTAATTCCGTCGAAGCAGTACGAGGAGCACGCGAAGGACAATCACCCGATGAAGCGGTTTGGACGGCACGACGAGCTGACAAATCTGGCGGCGTTTTTGATCAGCGACATGGCGGAGTACATCAACGGGGAGTGCGTGGTGATTGACGGCGGGCAGTGGCTGCGAGGGGCGGGAGAGTTTAATAACTTGATGATGCTACCGGAAGCGTTTTGGGAGCAGATGGAAGCGCAGCGGGAGAAGAAGTGAGGTCGAGTTTCGGGCACTTGAAATGACAGCGTGCGCGGAGAATTTCGGCTAATTCTGAGGGAGGCCGCCGGAGATGAGTTTGACGCGGAGTGTGACCTCGCCCAGCGATTTTCCGTTGGCGGATGCGGAGACGGTGACTTCCTGAGGCGCGGCGGCCTTGAGAGCTTCGGCGGTGAGCGCCGGAGTTTCGACATCGATGCGGAGAGCCGTGGATGATTCGGCGGGCAGAGTGAACTTGCCGGCGCCGCCGAGAGTTTTCCAGGAATCCGGGGCGGTGATCTTCAGTTCGACGTCGAAGGGCCTGCTTTCGTCGTGAAGCAGGATGAGCGGAACGGAGAGCGTTGTTCCCGCCTTGATCGCGATTTCGGGATTTTTGGCAATGGGGAGATTGTTCAGGGCGTGTGCGGGATAAAAATGCGAGTAAAAAGCCCAGGGGCCGCCGAGTTCGAGTGATTGCGCAGCGACGACGGTTTTCAGGATGTGCGCGGATTGCGGGCGATATCCGGGCAGAGGATCGGCGATGTGAGCGAAGACGTCGTCGTCGGGCTTCGCGGAAACGAGGGACTTGCCGAAGATGAGGGTCAAGGGATCGGTCCACCAGGAAGTGTTGGGGTTGTCGATCATTTGCTGGAGCTGGGCGTCGGACATTTTAGAGAGGCGATCGATTTCGTTGGGAAATTGAGTGACGTGGGATTTCGCGGCGTCGAGAGCGAGTCGCCAGTAGGGTTTGTGCTGAGACGGAGAAATTTCCTTGATCGAGTAGGACGGGCCGGTTGCGGCGAACGGCTTTTGATCGCTCGCGTCGCTGAAGTAGTAGATTTTCCTGGGCTGCCAGGGAGCGAGATTTTCGAGAAAGGGTTCGAGGCGCTTGGAGGCGCCGGCGACTTGTGAAGGGAAGGCCGTCGGATCGCTGGCGAGATCGAAGGCTTCGGTGGCGAGAACGCCGGCGGCCTGATGGTCACCGTGATTCTCGCCGATGAAGATTCCGGGAAGCCAGGTGATGATGACGTCAGGACGAGTGAGACGGACGAGGCGGACCATTTCTTCGAGATTCCTGCCGTGGCCCCAGTTGGCGAGGGATTCGAGGACGTTTTGAGAAGCGGTGTCCTTGCCGTCGAGAAACCAGACATGGGTGATGCCGAGGGCGGCGCAGGCCTGGCGGGCTTCCTGTTCGCGGACGTCGGCGAGAGCCGGTCCGGTTTCGCGGCCGTATTCGTTGGCGCCGCTGCCGCCGCGGGTGCCGTAGACGACGGCGACGCGCTTGTGTTCATCGTAGATGGCGCGGGCGAGATAGGGAGTGACGGCGGCTTCGTCATCGGGATGGGCGACGACGACGAGGATGTCGGCTTTGAAACGCTCGTCGGCGGATTTGATGCGGGCCGGAGATTGCGCAATAGCAGCGAGAGGCAGGAACGCGAGCAGACCAGCAAACAATCCCTTCGACAATCTCATGTATCTCCCTCGCTACAGCGGCGCGGTGTCTTGCGGAGGAATGATTGTATCCCGTGAAGCGCGGTGGCGCTAATTTCGCGGCATATACTAGGGCCGTGCGAGTCGGACTGACACTCATCATGTTCGTAGCGTTTCTTGGCGGCCTTGTTCTTCCCGAACGAGTAGAGGCGCAGGGCGAGGTAAGCGGTTCGCGGAAAAACGAACATATCGCCTCGGGCGTTGTGCTGGCGAGCGTGGCGACTTCGGCGGACGCGAGGCAGGGTTACGCGCTGTATCTGCCGTCGGGATACACCGCGGAAAAGAAATGGCCGATTGTGTATGCGTTCGATCCGTTCGCGCGAGGGGAGACGGCCGTGGAATTGTTTCGAGACGGGGCGGAGCAATACGGTTACATCGTGGCGGGATCAAACAATTCGCGAAACGGTTCGTGGAAGGATGAGGCGAAAGCGGCGGAGGCAATGTTCCGGGATACGCAGGAACGCTTCTCCGTGGACGAACGACTGATTTATTTTGGCGGCCTTTCCGGAGGAGCGCGAGTGGCGGCGCAGATCGCAGCGCTGTGCAAGTGCGCGGCGGGCGTTTTCCTGAACGGCGCGGGATTCGACTCGGGGACCGCGGCAACCGACGGACAGGCGTTTGCGGTATTCGCGACGACGGGGACGGAAGATTTCAATTATCCGGAAGTGGTGCAGATGGACGAGAAACTGGCGGCGGCTTATCCGCACTGGCTGCGGATTTATGACGGGCCGCATCAGTGGGCGCCGAAGGAAGTGGCAAGCGAGGCTCTCGAGTGGTTTCGCGTGGTGGCGACGGGAAGAAATTTCGTGCCGCGGGACGAGGAGTTTTTGAAAGCCGCGGCGAAACGCGAAGAAGAGCGCGCGGAAGCTTTGGCGCGAGGAACGGACTTATTTGCAGCGTGGCGGGAATACCGGCAAGCGGCGAGCACGTTTGGCGGATTGCACGTGGGCGCGGCTTTCGAGGCGCGGGCGGCGGAGCTTGGCGCGAACAAAGCGGTGCGGGAAGGGATGAAACGCGAGAAAAGGGATTTCGAAGAACAGGAGCGGCTGAGCGGCGCAATTTCGTCCGGCTTGGCCCAACTGGGCCAGGCGCCTCCCGGGTCGAGAGAGACGATGGATGAGGTCCGGGAAGAAATCCGTTCGTTGCGAGAGCGGACGGCGCGCGAGAAGCAAGCAGGAAAGCACCGGGTCTATGTGCGGGCGTTGACGGGAATTTTTGTGCAAGCGATGGAAGCGGGAAACGGACGGCAGACGGCGAAGGACTACGGCTTGGCGGGGGATTACTACGAACTGGCCGCCGAGGCGGAGCCGGAGTCCGGCTGGGCGCTGCGCAGCCTGGCGGCGGCTCGAGCGCAGACGGGCGATCGAAAAGCGGCCTTCGCCGCGCTGCGTAAGGCGAAGCAAGCTGCAAAGGACCAGGCGGCGTTCGCGCAATGGCTCGAAGAAGAGCCGGCGTTTGAAAAGCTCCGCAGAACGACGGAGTTTGGCGAACTCTCCGGGGCCGCGACGTCACAGCATTAAATTGCGGACATCCACAAAGAGTTCACAGCGTGGCGTCGAGCTGGAGATCGTCGATCATTTTTTCGAGCTGGTCGTTTTCGCGGTCGCGCTGTGTTTCGGTGTCCTGGATATTCTTTCGCAACGCGGCGAGTTGCGTTTCCTGATCGTCGAGTTGTTTCGTGTAGCGGAGCAGCAGAGCCTTTTCTTCGGCGCTGCCGCGAAGGGCTTTCATGTTTTCGCGCAGGCGGCCCTGGTCCGCGACGATGCGGTCGATGTCCTTCTGGCGATCTTCCATATCCTGCTCGAGCTTGGCGACGACGGCTTTTTGCGCGGTAATTTTCTGGAGGGCTTGGGCCATTTCCGGCGTGAGCGTTCCTTGCTTTAGGAAGATTTCGATCTGATCGGGTTCGAGGTCGGAAATCTGATAGGTGGTGGAAAGGGTGCGGGCTTCCTCGATGGGAAGCGAAGCCGTGGCTTTAGGAGCGACTTCGACGCGGAAACGGTTGACGCCCGGAGCGTGCTCTTCCGGATCAGGAGCGCCCTTTACAAGCTTCCAGTCAGAGCGAGCAGGCTGCTCGATAATGAGAGTGCGAGGGGAATCATCCTGATTCTTGACGGTGTAGAGCGTGCGCTGCTGGAGCTGGCTGATCTGAGTGAGAACGCCCTTGGAAATGCGAGCGCGAAGGACGTGCTGCGGCTCGCCGTTAGTTTGCGCTTCGACGAGGAGGCCCAGATCCGTGGCGTAAGAGATGAGGCGGCGTTCGCCGGGCTTGATGGAATCGGTGAGGCCTTCTCCGGCGAAGACGTCGTCTTCGAGGACGGTGAAGCTGCCTTCGTCGAGAGTCAACGGGCTGGTGTTTTTGAGCCAGAGGGCGCGAAGCGGACGGCCCGAGCCGCTGGTGGAACTCCAGAGGGAGACTTTTTCGGCGTCGATTTCGGTTTGGACGATGGGGACAAGGGCGGACTGATTTTTCTTGAGAGTGACGCGGTCTTTGAGTTTGTACTCGAAGAGATCGCCGAGGCCCTGGCCGTTAGCGGCGGCATCGAGGGATTCGCGGGCTTCTTCGAGGCTCATGGGGGGAGGAGGCGGAGCCGGAGCCGCGATGCCACCAGCAATACCGCCCATAACTCCTCCCGGGACCTTTCCCGCGAAACCACGCCGGAGATTGAGAGCCGCGCGTGGGCGATTGGCAACGCCCATCACGCTTCTGCCGTTGATTATCGTGGAGAACGTTTCCAGGGATTGCGCCGCGTTTGCTGTAACTTCGACTGACTCCGTCATTGAACCCAGCCGTAGCTGCGTATTGAACTGGTTCTCGCCGGGACTGATGTTGAGGTTGGAGACGAGAGTCTTTTGGAAGCCGGTTCTCTGGATTTCGGCGCGGTAGTTGCCGGCGGCAAGGCCGGAGAAGATGTAGCGGCCATTGCTGTCGGTAACGGTTTGCGAGACAACGGCACCGTTTTCGTCTTTGAGGGTGACGCTGGTGTCGGGAACGGTCGCTCCCGATTGATCGAGGACCTGGCCGGTGAGGGTGCCGTTGCCGCTTGTGAGCGCGGCGGAGTGCGTTTGCGGGGAGAGCTGGACGCTTTCGGGCAAAGGTACGACGGGACGGCGGCTGTAGTAGGGCTGCGAAAGCTGTTGGATGAAGGAATGGGGCGCACCGGCGACGAGAGAAAGCTCGACGTTGTTCCAGTCTTCGCCGACGGTGTTATCCACGACGGCCCAACCCTGGAGCAGAGGCTTTTTGCCAGGCTTGGTGGGAAGGACGATGCGGTAGGTGGTCTTCCAGATCGGGACTTCGCTGATGTAGCTGACGTAGAGATTGCGCTCGCCGGTGCCCGCGGTGGAAATGGTCATGCGGCGGACATCCTGATCGCGGGAAGAGGCGATGAGGTTGAGATACTTTCCGACTTCGGAGTTGAGGTCGCGGTCGAGGATGCGGACGCTGGTAGCGGGATTCAGATCGATGCTGCGGACCTCGCCGGAGTCGGAGACGAGAGAGATTTCGTCGGTTTCGACGGTCCAGTTGGTGGCGTTGCGGGTTTTGCGTTCGACGCTGAGGAGTTTGCCGATCGCCGCGGGACCGGAGGAGCCGCGGATTTCAATGCGCGCGCCGCGAAGGGCGCTGAGGAATTCTGCTTCGCTGGGACGTTCGCCGAGCGCGAGCCGAAGGGTGGAGAGCCTGCGAGCGAGCGGAGCTTCGCTGTTGTAGTCGACGCCGGTGATGCGGCCGCCGGAGAGATCGAGGACGGTGAGGGATTTGAGGACGTCGTTAAGCTGGCCGCTGGTGAAATCGATGTGGACGTCCTGATCGCCGCGAACGCGGCCGAGGTGCTCGAAGTAGCCCACGCCGTTTTTGTAAAGGACGACGCGGCGGACGGGGAGTTTGGCGGCTTCCGCGGGAGTTGCCTCCGAAGCGGCAGCGCGTTGCGAATCGGGAACAGGTTTGCCCGCGGGCGCAACGGATTGCGGCTGCTGCGCGCAGATGGGACTGAAAGTCAACGTGAAGAGACACACTACCGCGAGAATTTCTTTCATGGACCACCCCCGTCGAATTCAAAGTTTACTGACTTGATTATCAAGATGCCGGTTAGAAAGCGGACGTTGTCCGGCCTCTGGATTTAGAACGAGAGAGGGCAGAAGGCTTGCATGTTCCGCAAGGAGCGCCACGCACAACCCGGCGGCGGGGGCTGCAATCAAGAATGAAGCGCGGAGGGCACGCGAGCACGGAAGCCGTCTCCTATGGAATACTTAGACTCCATCAGAAGGGAAGGAGTGCCGATGCCACGCTATTTAACGCAGCACACGCTGGCTTGCCTGACGCGCCAAGGCGCGGAGGCGCTGGCGCAGAGAATGCAGTCGGGCGAAGGGGCGCGCGCGGAGCGCGTGCTGGTCAATATGGTCGAAGGGAAACTATTCGGGGAGTTTCGCGCCGAATCGCGCGAGGGTTTAGAAGCGTGGCTGAAGAAAGAGGGGATGCACTACGACTGGGCGGTACGAATCGAGTGGGAGACCAGAGACGGGAAACTGGCCCCCGCGGAGTGAACGGTGCTCCGATTCTCGCGGAAGTGATTTGCAGGAGCAAAGCACAATCAGCTTGAGGAGCGCTTCTGGATTTTCCGCTCCAACGCAACGAGCAGCGAAGCCATAATCAGCAAGCTCCAAACGGTCCAAACATTGATCCGTGACACCGAGGTTCCTTTCCAGCCGACGGGGCCAGTCGCCGGGCTGATGCTCCAAGAACATGGTCGCCACGAAGGGCGCAGGAGGCTATCGGGAGAAACCCTGAGGTGGAAAAAAGCGAAGGGATGGCAGGCGAATCTCTACAAAAAAGAGGGTGATTTCAGGAGGCGGGTTGCGGTAGGCTTGAGGGATACCAGCGAGGAAGGAAAACGATCATGTCAGACTATGCTCATCCCGAAGTTCTCGTAAGCACCGACTGGGTAGCGACGCACGCTAAGGATCCCGGCGTCCGTCTTGTGGAAGTGGACGTGGACACGAGCGCGTACGACCAGGGGCACATTGAGGGCGCGAGTGCGTGGAACTGGCAAACGGAATTGCAGGACGCGCTGCTGCGGGACCTGGCGGAGCCGAAAGCGTTCGAGGCGCTGCTGGGCAAAGCGGGAGTCTCGCCGAGCACGACGGTGGTGCTGTACGGGGATAACAACAACTGGTTCGCGGCTTGGGCTTTCTGGCAACTGAAATACTACGGGCACGACAAGGTGCTGCTGATGAACGGCGGCCGGAAGAAGTGGCTGGAAGAAAAACGGCCGGTGACGACAACGGTTCCGACTCATGCGGCGGCGACGTATAAGACGAAGGCGCCGAACGCGGCGATTCGCGCGAAGCGGGAGCAAGTGTTCGAGGCGATCGAGAAGAAGACGGCGCAGCTTGTGGATGTGCGTTCGGTGGATGAGTTCACGGGGAAAATCATTGCGCCTCCAGGAATGACGGAAACGGCGCAGCGCGCGGGGCACATTCCGACGGCGGCGAACATTCCGTGGTCGCAGGCGGTGAAAGAGGACGGGACGTTCAAGTCCGCGGACGACCTGAAGCAACTTTACGGCGGCAAGGGGGTCAACGGGGAGAAGGAAGTGATCGCGTACTGCAGGATCGGGGAACGCAGCTCGCATACGTGGTTCGTGCTGAAGTACCTGCTGGGCTTCCAGAACGTCAGGAACTACGACGGTTCGTGGACAGAGTGGGGAAACCTGGTGGGGGCGCCGATCGAGAAGGAGATTTCGGCGGCGGCGGCGAAATAGAATCGCAAAAAAAACCAGATCGGATATGGGGCGCGGAGAGACGCGCCCCATTTTTTTGCGCGGAGCGCGTGTCCGATTAAGCAAGACCTGATTGTGTGAAAGCGGTTGCAAAGGAGTCGCGCCGCGCGCCCGCGGGGGAGTATCCTCAGTCGAACGTTGAAAGCAAATCTCCGCACGCGGGGAACCTGGGATGAAGAAGCTGCGTTTTTTGCTTTCTTTGATCACGAAGAGCAACGACTTTCAAATCGAACAGGATGCGGCCGCAAGAGCAGCAGCGCAGCAAGCGGGCGTGGACCTGGAAATCGTGTATGCCGACAGCGACACGATCACGCAGAGCACGCAACTACTGAGGGCCATCCAGAACGAGGCGGCGCTACGGCCGGACGCGATTCTGTTCGAACCTGTGGGCGGGACGGCGCTACCGCAAGTGGCGAGGGCGGCGGTTGCGGCGGGGATCGGCTGGGCGGCGCTGAACTGCGATCCAGACTACATTTCGGACCTGCGGCGGACGGCGAAGGCGCCGATTTTTGCACTCAGCTCGGACCATAAAGAAATCGGGAGAATCCAAGCGCGGCAATTCGCGGCGCTGCTGCCGAGAGGCGGATCGATGCTGTATATCCAGGGACCCTCGGACAACGTGGCGTCGCGGGACCGCACGACGGGGATGCAATCCATTT
>Ga0079220_10000372_pt1 | contig 10884 bp, 14 predicted proteins | sample GAAS100_FD_75071 | JGI IMG/M metagenome (GOLD analysis project Ga0079220, IMG submission 75071) | Agricultural soil microbial communities from Georgia to study Nitrogen management - GA AS100 | ecosystem: Environmental > Terrestrial > Soil > Agricultural land | place: USA: Georgia | collected... | reverse complement strand
TCGCACTTCGTTATCATGAATGAGACGCAGTTCTGGCTAGAGAACAACAACGGTTGGGAGATGGCTGGTGCTATTCAGGGTAACGTTGCTAAGGGACGCGGCGGTAGTTTCCGTAGGCTCTCGATTTGCAACGCGCACCGTCCTGGTGAAGAGTCGATTGCTGAGCAGGATTATGAGGCGTTCGAGAAGATTGTCGGCGGACAGGTCAACTTCAGTAAGTTTTTCTATGACGCACTTGAAGCACCCGCCGACACCAACATGGAGGACTACGCCTCACTACAGCGAGGACTGACAGTAGCACGTGGTGACTCTACGTGGTTGGACGTCCCACGCCTCATCGAGGAAATTGCGGACCCACGTACCGTGCGCTCAGAAGCGCGCCGTAAGTACCTCAACCAGATCGTCGCCGCTGAAGACGCTTGGATTGCTCCGTGGGAGTGGGATCAGTGCGCTATCAAGACGATGAAGCTTCGTCCAGGTGATCAGATCACGCTCGGCTTCGATGGTTCGCGTGGTCGAGACCACACGGCCCTTTGCGCGTGCCGCATCGAAGATGGCGCTATCTTCTTGCTCAATGTTTGGAACCCCGAGTCATACCCGGACAAGAAGATCCCTACCACGGCGGTTGACAAGGCCGTTAGGCAGGCATTTGACCTGTACGATGTAGTCTCATTCCGTGCTGACGTCAAGGAATTTGAGTCGTACATTGACCAGTGGGCAGCCGATTATCGCAAGCAGCTTGTGGTGAAGGCTAGCGCTGGGCATTTGATCGCTTACGATATGCGTTCGAAGGCCAAGCGTGAGTTCCTGTTGGAGTGTGAGCGATTCCGTGATGCTGTCATTGAGGGCAATTTGCGTCATGACGGAAACCCCATCTTGAGGCAGCACATCATTAACGCTCGACAGCGCCCAAGTGATACATACGACATGATCGGTATCGGTAAGGAGTCGAAGGACTCACCTCGAAAGATCGATGCCGCCGTGACGGCCGTGTTGGCATTTGGTGCGCGTCAGGAATACTTGAAGACGAAGCACAACCGTAAGAAGAGCCTGGAGATTATCTGATGCCTACAGTCAAGGACTGCATTGAGCAGGCGCGTGAGAATCTTGGGCGCGATCGTAGCAAGCTAGCCGCCGATTCTAGGTATTACGAGGCTGACCTAACGCTTGACCGAACAGGGCACCCGCTCCGTGGAGAACTGCCCAATCTGTCGGCAAGCGTGGGTTGGTCACGTTTGTACTTGGATTCGTTGGTTGAGCGCCTATCGATCGTGGGTTTCCGCGCGCCCGGCGCTTCGGACACCAATGATGATTTGCAGGCATGGTGGAAGGCAAACGACCTTGACCAGGAGTCTCAGATCTCGTTCCTAGAGACATTCATTCACGGTCGCTCCTACATTTCCGTTTCCGCCCCTACCGATGAGGACATTCTCTTCGGTCACCCTGCTGACGCCCCGATCATTCGTGTCGAAAGCCCGAAGAACATGTGGGTCGAGATCGACCAGAGGACGCGTCGTGTTCTATGGGCCGTCCGCTTCTACCTTGACCCTGAGTCAGAGAAGCTGGGATTGGACCAGGAGCAGCAGAGCTACACCGTATACTTGCCTGACCGCACGGTATACGCTGAGGACGCGAAGGGTGGGCGCATTCGCATTGTGGACGAAGATGTCCACGATCTTGGCATTGTCCCGATCATCCCGTCGCTGAACCGTGAGCGTATCTCGGATCGCTACGGACGCTCGGAGATTATCCCTGAGTTGCGTTCGTTGCAGGACCGCGCGACACAGGTTGCTCAGAACATGAGCATGGCCGCCGATTTGATGGCTGTCCCTCAGCGCCTGTTGTTTGGTGTTGAGAAGGAAGCAATCACACAGAATCAGGACCCTGCTGCGCAGTACAAGGCGTACATGGCTGGTATTTTGGCATTCGAAGACGAGAATGCGAAGGCTACGCAGTTCACGGCCGCCGAACTGTCGAACTACACGGGCGTGTTGCAGGAGTTGGCCAAGGAAGCCGCTTCGTACACAGGTTTGCCTCCGCAGTACCTTTCATTCTCATCTCAGACCCCTGCGTCGGCTGAGGCTATTCGTAGCGCCGAGTCACGCTTGGTGAAGAAGGCTGAGCTGAAGGGTGCCATGTTCGGCAACGTGTGGGAGCGCGTCATGATCGTGGCTTGCCTCGTGATGCAGGGCTCAGTCCCTGATGAGGTGCGCATGTGCGAGGCCATCTTGACAGACCCTGCCACTCCGACGTATGCTGCCAAGGCAGATGCAGCGGTGAAGTTGACCGGCGGAAAGCCTGTCATCCCGGTTCAGCAGGCACGACGTGATATGCGTTACACTCCTGCTGAGTTGGAGCAGATGGAGTTGTGGGACGCTCAGGAGAAGACTGAGTACATCGGTGCTCTTCTTGGTACCGCACCTTCACCTACGTTCCCGATGCAGACAACATCGGCAACAAAGGCCGTGGACCCTGAGGCAGCTCAGCGTGCACAGGCTGAGGCACAACAGCAGAGGAGTCAGCAGAACAATGACAGCACAGCTTGATCCGTGGGAGCTTGAGGCTCCTGCTGAGGTGGAAGTCGAGGACGCGTGGGACGCTCCGTTGGGAGCAGCATGTGATCTCGGAGACACTGAGTGTGAGGCTTGTCAGTAGCACATCTTTGATGTAGTATGTGGGTGCGAGATTGGTGTAGAGGTAACACAACGGCTTCCAACCCCGTTGTCGCGGGTTCGATTCCTGCATCTCGTGCTCACAGAGGAACATGATGCAAAAGTGTCCAAAGTGCCATATGCGCAAGGTTGAGATGCGTACAGTGCGTGACGTCAAGGGAAACGTGATCGAGGTCACATCCTATTGCACGAACTGTCAGAGTGTGGTACAATGGCACAAGCGTCCAAAGAGTTAAATCGTTTCCAGGTATCGTACAACCTGTGTGGTGTCCCTATGGTGTAAGCGGTTAGCACGGCAGACTCTCAATCTGTCGGACGGGGTTCGAGTCCCCGTAGGGGTACGTGTTTAGTTCATGCTATACTCCTGTAGGAAGCATGTGGGTCTTGATACGGTTTGCCATACACGCGAGTTAGGAATGGCCATGGTTTTGCTCTCGTCGCCTAGCGGCAAAGGCACCACTCTGTCGAAGTGGTAATCGCGGGTTCGAGTCCCGTCGGGAGCGCACTGCCGGATGCCCTACACTAAACGTCGGCTGATAAACGGGCATTCTCAGGATCGCAACCTGAGGACGCGATGCCCTGCGTTATGGGCTCCACTTTGGGGTATGGTGTAAACGGCGAACATGTCTGACTGTTAATCAGACGTTCTAGGTTCGAATCCTGGTGCCTCAGCTCTTGACAACAGAAGGAAGTAATGGCTAAGATCTTCGGTATCCGCCGCCCCGACGCAGCTTGGGGTATTGAGTGGACAGGTGACAACATCCAGGAGATCAAAGACGCGTTCAGTGCGTGGCCTGGCAGTTACTTCTTCGTCAATGAAGATAACGGCAACTTGTGCTTTGGTTTGACAGTCGAAGAGTCAACACAGTGGCCTGTCGGCACGATCATGATGCTGATGGGTGGTGTTGCAGGCGTGACACAGGCTGAGTGGGATGCTCAGTTCTCCACGGTTGACAACGCGGACCGTTTGAAGTATAATGTAACTGAGGATGTCGAGACGGTGGCTACGGTCACGTCGAAGCGTTCCACGTAGCGGTGTAGAGCAACGGTAGCTCAGCGGCCTCATGAGCCGATGGTTGTGGGTTCGAATCCCATCACCGCCACTCTGTAAACTTGTGCGTAGTTCACTGGCTAGAACACCTGCCTGTGACGCAGGAAAAGCGGGATCGATACCCGTCGCACAACCCACGTGCCTTAGCTCATCTGGTTAGAGCACCTGTCTGATACACAGGAGGCGCTAGGTTCAAGTCCTAGGGGCACGACTTGCGGAGCGGGGTTTAGCGTCTTTAGCTGACCTTAATACACTCGGTTTTGGGTAACCGAGGGCCGTTACGTTTTTGCTCTGTTAGCTCAGCGGAAGAGCGGCTGTCTTACACACAGCGGGCCGGAGGTTCGAATCCTTCACGGAGCACTTTGGGGATGTAGCTCATCAGGGAGAGCACCTGCCTTGCAAGCAGGAGGTAACGGGTTCGAGACCCGTCTTCTCCACAATCTCACGGGAACTCCATACGGTAGGAGACCTGTGAGACGTAACGGAGTGTGGGGCAGTTGGTAGCCTACTCGCCTTGGAAGCGAGATGTCGCTGGTTCGAGTCCAGCCATTCCGACACATAGAGTATAATTGCATGGACATCAACGAGTACGCAGCAGCCAAGCAGGGGATTCTTACCCGCATGGTTGCTGCGTTGTTGCATGTCTTCCAGCAGTTCATGCGTGGGTACATGTCAGCACGCGACTGGGACGCGGCCATGCATACGACCTACCGCGTCATGAAGCCCTATCGTGATCAGGTAACTGAGCTTGCACGTCGTTTCCACGACGATAACAGGGCTGAGCAGACCGGTGATAGCGTCGGGCACGACGTCTTCAAGGATGACTACTTCCCTGAGCAGTGGTACAGGCAGACCATGCGACCGGTCTTTCAGCACGCTCAGGAGAATCGCTCTGCCGAGGACTTGGTTGAGGAGTCCGTAGCGCGCGTTGTCAAGGTTGTCGAAGATGGCGCTCGTCGCACTCTCATTCAGGCCGTACAAAGTGACTCCTCTCAGCCCGTCAGGGGCTTTGCTCGCTTCGACCCACGTCCGCCTACGTGTGCTTTCTGTACCATGATGATCTCACGTGGCCCCGTGTATGTCAACCCCAACACCGGAGGTTGGCCGTTCGACACGCAGAGGCTTGAGAAGGCCCTACTCGAAGAGCCACCAGAGAAGATCAGCGAAATGATGAACAAGTGGCACCCTGATTGCACTTGCCTCGTCGTTCCTGTCTATTCCTACAGCAATTACCCGACCCTTGAGCAGGAGAAGGAAGCGTTCGACATTTACGATCGTGCGCGCAAGGCTGTAGCGAAGGATCTGAAGGTTGGACAGTCGAAGATTAACACGCGTCTCATTCTGAACAAGATGCGTGAACTCATTTACTCGAAGAACTTGGAACAGGACGCTACGAACCTAGGACGAAATGTAGCGTAATGTTGACATTCCGCGATCCTGGTGACCGCGCGTATTGACCCTGGAGGTTGAGAATGACTGAGAAGCAGACTGAAGGCACAACCGAGAACAACACGCAGGAGACTACAAAGTCGAATGCTTCGGATGTGAGTCAGCTTCCCGAGTGGGCACAGAGCGAGCTATCGCGCGCCCGCAACGATGCTGCCAACTACCGTACACGCTTGCGTGAGGCTGAGGCAGCACGTGACACGCTTCAGAAGTCCTATGACGACGAAGTGACCAAGGCGAAGAACGCCGAGGCTACGTTGGAGGACACGAAGCTAACGTCGTTGAAGTTCGAGGCAGCGCTTGAAGCGCTCGGTATCGACACATCACCCGTGAATGCGCTTGCAGATCGTCTTCGCGGAAACACGATCGATGAACTGAAGACTGACGCGAAGAGTGTCACTGAGGTATTTGGTGGTTTCGGCGAAAAGCGCCGTGCTACAGATCGTTCCGCAGGACGCGGTAACGACGACAATAAGCCTTCCACACCTGAAGAGACTTTCGGAGACTTCCTCTCTGGAAAGCTTGGGTGGGGTCAGTAATACAGTAAAGGACGCTAAATGGCTTTCCAGAATGAGGTCTCGCCGAATCGCGAAGACCGTCACCAGGGACGTCTTGCGTACTTGACCGACGACATGCTTCCTAAGGAGAACGCAGGTCTTCTTTGGGAGACTGCTACCGAGGGCAGCTTGGTACTTCGTTTGGGCCGTCAGGTTCCGGTTGGGTATGGCGAGACGCTGATTGCGATGAACACGCTTGAGCCTGAGGTTGGCCAGGTTGGTGTGGGTACACGCCCACAGGACCGTGAGGGCTACCGCAAGCCTGTGAGTGGTATCGCGTGGGAGAGCACAAGCTTCGCGCCGATCAAGATGGCTACGATCGTAACTGCCTCTGAGGAGTTCGCTCGTGCCAACGTGAACGGTCTGTGGAGCAGTGTTGGACCGCAGATGGCCCGTGCTATCTCTCGTGGTATCGACTTGGCCGTTTTCCACGGCAAGCGCCCCGACAATGGCGACAGCCTGTTGGGTATCGCGAACAACCACTACATTCAGCAGAGCACGGGTGCGATCAACTACCCGACTACTTCTGACACACTTGACGTTGACCTAACCAACGCGTGGGCAACTCTTGTGAACCGTGGTTTCTCGCCGAACGCTTGGGCTATCGACGCTCGCTTCGTACCTCCGGTATTGACAGCGCGTGACGCTAACGGCAACTTGATTTTCCAGGGCCAGTTGAACTTGGCCAACCAGAGTCTTGGTACCTTGGCAGGTCTTCCTGTTGAGCAGGGCAAGGCTGTTTCGGGTGTTGTTGGTCGCGGTGAGGACAGCGGTACGCGCGCTATCCTTGGTGACTGGTCACGTTTGGTGTACGGCTACGCCGACGCCGTTCGTGTGAAGGTTACCGACACCGGTGTCATCAACTCCGCTGATGGTACTCAGGTCAACCTATGGCAGACTAACCAGGTCGCCGTGTTGATCGAGACTACCTTCGGATGGTTGGTTGACCCGACTGCCTTCGTGCGCTTGACTGACACTGCCTCTATCGTACCTGGAACTACGGTTCCGGCTGGTGAGTCTGGTGGGGACGACGTTCCTACTGAGACCTACCCGCTTCCGACAGAGAGCTGATCTAACGTGAAATGGGAGGGTCATCTTCGGGTGGCCCTCCCTTTCCATATCTAAAGGAAGAATGACGTGGCGGATGTAGTGTATATCGTGAAGGAAGAGGAACGCAACGAGGAATTGCGCTACTCCCTCCGCTCACTTAGCGAGAACCTTCGCCATGACCGCGTGTTCTTTGCAGGCTACAAGCCATCGTGGGTTCAGAACGTGATTCACATTCCTGTGGAGCAAATCCCAGGACAGAAGCACCCGAACTCCTTGCGCAATCAGATGGCCGCGTACACGCACCCTGATGTGTCGAGCACGTTCTACTTGTTCAACGACGATCACTTCATCATGCAGCGCTTCGAACGAATGCCCATCTTGAATTGGGGCAATCTCTCACACGCTATCGATCACTGTCGCTCTCTGGGCGATTCGTTTCGAAAGAGCATGGTGACGACACGTAACATTCTAATGGAACGTGGCTTGTCGACCATCAACTACCAACTACACATTCCTTGTGTCATTCCCAAGGAACAACTAGTGCAGGTATTCAATGACTTCGAGTCTCCTGCTCCCAACGGCGCATGGTTGCATCAAGTAACTTTGGCGGGCAACATCTACGGTTGGGGCGGAGAGTCGTATAGGGAAGACGTGAAGGTTCACGAGCTTTACGAACTCCCCAAGGACTTGTCACGACGTGACTTCATCAGCACATCTGATCAGAGCTTCCAGTACGGAATGATCGGTGAGTATGTGCGGGAGCGCTTCCCAGAGAAGTGCATCTACGAAAGGTAAGACATGGCATACGCTACGCCCGCAGATGTGGAGACGCGTCTAGGCCGTGACCTTTCTCCTGAAGAGGAGGCTCAGGTCACTGAGCTTCTAGAAGATGTCGAAACCATCATTAAGCTTCGCATTCCCGACCTTGACGCTAAGGTTGCAGCAGGGGAGATCCCTGAGCGCCTTGTCATCATGATCGAAGTGAATGCAGTCGTCCGAGTTCTTCGTAACCCCGACGCCTACGTGTCTGAAACTGACGGTAACTACAGCTACACGCGTAGTACCGAAGGTGCAAACGGATACCTCGAATTGCTTCCTATCGAATGGGATTGGCTATTCGGAGGTGGGGGCATGTTCCAGATCGTTCCCGTTTCCCCTTTCGGCGATAGGGTCGAGGGAGGCGCTAGGCAGCCTGACGCCCACTACTGGTGCCCACCAAGTTATGGATGGACGGTGCGTGTGCCGTGAGCCTTCTAGATCGTGGTCGTGAGACCGTAATCGTGCATCACGAGGAGCGCTGGACGTCGCCCGATGGGAACCCCATGTACCGCGTCTCTCCTACGGATGTTGAGACTATCACGAATTGCGCCGTTCAGGTTGCAGCTCAGAGTGGTACGAGTGCTAGGCGTGCAGAGCAGGACGAAGAGGGGTATGACACCGAACAGGTGTATCGCTTCCGTCCTCCGCGTTCCTACACACGTGAGATTGGCTTTGAGGCTAAGGTTGAGTGGCGTGGCTTGATGTGGAGTGTGATTGGTCGTGCTAAGCACTTCAACGGAAGTGACAACACGGCGCACATCGATTACACGTTGAGGCGCACATGATCGACTTGATGAATGAGAAGCAACTGAACAAGAAGATCTCGCATATGCCGGGTGTTCGTGGCGCTGTCTACGACGTTGGTAAGGAGATCGGTCAGATTGCTGAAGGCCGCTTGGCTCCGCACCGTAAGACAGGTGCCGCTCGTATTGAAGTATCACGCGGCACAGTTGATACATTCGTGTCCCTAGTTGACGAAGCGGCGCTCTCAATTGAATTTGGTCACTACTTGGGTTCACAGTCGCGTGGATTGAACCGTCAGTTCGTACGTGGCTTGCACTTGTTCATCGATTGGTACCACGAGGGGGTGTTGTGATGGTAAGCGATATGCAGGAAATGCCCCGCGTTCAGGCCATCATCATCCCGTTGCTTCGTGCGGCGTTTCCAGACGTACAGGTTACGTCATGGATTCCTGTGAACACGGACCGTGAATTCCCAATCCTGAATGTGCGTCGCGCGGGTGGTTACCCTGTCAACCCGAAGCTTCTTGACCGTGGCACGGTTGAGATTACCTCGTACGGTGATGTGTGCTACGAGGACACTGAGGATCTTCTAAAGAAGGCTCAGATCGTTTTGTGGGATGCTGTTGAGAACCAAACTGTCGTACCTGGCGTTGGCTATCTGCACTCATACAGGCAGACCTTTGGAATTACACAGTTCGACTCGCCATATGACAACACATGGCGCGTTCAGAGCCTGATTCAGTTCGGGTTCCGACCACTTCCCATCTCCTAAGGAGTAAAGAAATATGCCACACGTAGATAGTGCGGTCCTTACCCCGGGAACAGGATTCATCTTCTTCGCAGCGCCGGGTACTGCGCGTCCTTCGGATGCCCTTATCACGTCGTACACGCCGATGGATGACGCTCATTTCCCTGGTTGGACCAGTGCTGGTCACACGTCTCGTGACGACTTGCCACAGTTCGGTTTCGACGGTGGTGACAGCGAGGTTCAGGGTACATGGAGTAACGCATCCTTCCGTGAGGTTGTGACGGCGGCTCCTAGCGACTTCGTGACCTTCAACGCCCTACAGTTCGACGAGCAGATCCTGTCGTACTACTACGGCGTGACCGATGCCCTACCGGGTGACGGTACGATTGAGGTTACGGACGCTCCGACTTCGACCATTGAGCGTGCTCTGTTGGTCGTTATTGTCGATGGACCGCGCCGTGTCGCCTTCCACGCATCCAGTGCAAGCATCAGGCGCGAGGACGCAATTCAGTTGGCTACGGACTCGTTCGCTGCCTTCCCGTTGCGTGCCACATTCTTGAAGCTTCCTGGCACTCCGATCTACTCTTGGACTAAGGTTTCGGCCTTCCCTGAGAGCTGATCACTGACATATGTAGTATGCCCATAGGGGTCACACCGCGTGACTCTTATGGGCATATTTCATTTGGAAGGCATCATGACGAAGACACAGAGCAAGAAGGTTGTGGATCTCAGCAAGTTCCAGAAGGCCGCTGAGGAACTATACGAGTCGTTCGAAATTTGTGTAGACGGCGAGATCGTTCGCCTGTTCAACCCGATGCGTATTGCTCCTGAGGCACGTGACCGCGTTATCGAATTGGCGAAGGCGTTCGATTTCGGCGACGATCACGACTTCACCCCGGAGGACGTGAAGAACATCCACCCCGTGGTCCTTGAGATCCTGGAGTTGGTGGGTGACGAGAACGTATTCCGCTTGGTGGAGAGCGTTCGTAATGACCTCGTGGTCGCCATCAACGTCTTCACGGCTTACTTTGAGCACGTGAACTTGGGGGAAGCCTCTTCCTCGGAAAGCTAATCCACGAGCATCCTGAGGAGATGTTCGCGGACTTCCGAGAGTACTACGGGCTGCGCGTCACAGACGTTTTCAAGTTTGATGGCAGTCTTCCTATCGGGGAGGCTGCCATCCTTGCGCGTAACCTTCCTCTCTCATCCCGCACCGTTGCCGCCGTACAGGGTGGAACCGAGTACTTGGGATGGGACATCAACACGCACCTACTTGCGACATTGGTAGACATCGTGCAGGTCTCGAACTACATGTTCGCAAAGGTGAATAGCAAGAAGAGGGTCAAGGCACCCGTTCCTGTTCCGCGTCCGGGCGATGCAGAACGTCGTAAGCGTGAAAACGCAAACAACCCGTTCGCACAGATGGTGCAGGCACAATTGACTGAGTTGAATCACGACACAGCGAAGGAGGCGTGACGTGGCTGGTGCTGGTGGTACCGAAGTTGGTCGCGTCTCCGTACGCGTCGTTCCTGATCTCGACAATTTCCGCCAGGAAGTTGAGAAGGAACTAAAGGAAATCGAGCGCCTTGAGGCTGAGATTGAGGTAACGCTCAATCTTGAGAAGTTCAAGGCACAGGTCGAAGAGGTTAAGGCATCCCTTAAGTCCATCCAGGACGAAGAGGTCAATGTCAAGATCGACAAGAACAGTGGCGTGTCTTCTATTGGCCAGGATGCCAAGAAGGCAGGTGAGGAGCTGGGCAAGGCCGCCAAGAAGATGAAGGATCTTGGCGACGACACC
>Ga0079220_10000371_pt1 | contig 10886 bp, 8 predicted proteins | sample GAAS100_FD_75071 | JGI IMG/M metagenome (GOLD analysis project Ga0079220, IMG submission 75071) | Agricultural soil microbial communities from Georgia to study Nitrogen management - GA AS100 | ecosystem: Environmental > Terrestrial > Soil > Agricultural land | place: USA: Georgia | collected... | reverse complement strand
GGTTCGGAGGCACGCTTTACAACCGCACCGCTTTTGCCGGCGCCACCACGGGGCAGCAATTGCTGTACGCGCTCGATGAGCAAGTGCGCCGCCATGAATCCGAAGGCAAAGTCAAAAAATTCGAAGGTTTTACTTTTCTTTCCGCGGTAATCGACGATGCCGGCGTTTGCCGCGGCATCTGCGCCATGGATCTGCGCTCCATGGAAGTGAAAACTTTTCCGGCGGATGCGGTGATCTTCTGCACCGGCGGCATCGGCGCGATTTTCGGGAAGTCTACGAATTCCGTGGTGTGCACCGGTTCGGCGCAATCGGCGCTCTTTCAGCAGGGTGTGGATTACGCCAACGGGGAATTCATCCAGGTCCATCCGACGGCGATCCCCGGCGAAGACAAGCTGCGTTTGATGAGCGAGTCCGCGCGCGGCGAAGGCGGCCGCGTCTGGGTCCCGCGAAATCCCGCGGACCAGCGCCCGGCAAAGAGCATTCCGGAAAAAGAGCGCTTCTATTTTCTCGAGGAGTGGTACCCGAAGTACGGGAACCTCGTTCCGCGCGACATCGCCACGCGCGCCATTCACCGCATCGTTTACCAGGAAAAGCTCGGCCTCGATGGAAAAGCCGCCGTTTATCTCGACGTCAGCCACATCCCGCGCGAGACCCTCGACCGCAAACTCGAAGGCATTCTGGAAATCTACGAAAAGTTTCTCGGCGTGGACCCGCGCGAAGAGCCGATGAAGGTTTTCCCCGGCATGCACTACACCATGGGCGGCATGTGGGTGAACGCCGAAGACCAGGCCACCAGTGTTCCGGGCATCTTCGCCGCGGGGGAATGCGAATACCAATACCACGGCGCGAACCGTCTCGGCGCCAATTCGCTGGTCTCCTGTATTTTCGGCGGCGGCATCGCCGGGCCGTCCGCGGTAAAGTACGCGAAGAACCTCGATAAAAGCGCGGAAGCGGCGCAATCCGTCGTTTACGATCGCGAACGCAAGCGGCAGGAAGAAAAGAACAGGGCGTTGATCTCGCAGGACGGGAGCGAGAATCCGCTGACCATCTGGCGCGAACTCGGCGAGATCATGACCGAGCACGTCACCGTCACGCGCATCAACAAAGACCTGCAGAAAGCCTGCGGCGCACTGCAGGAACTGGAGGCGCGCTACCGCCGGATCAACCTGAGCGACCGCACCGCATGGTCCAACCAGACCCTGAACTTCGCGCGTGAACTGGGGAACATGCTGATTCTCGCCAGGGTCATCACCATGGGCGCCTGCGCGCGCAACGAATCTCGCGGCGCGCATTACAAACCCGAATTTCCCGAACGCGATGACGCCAACTGGCTCAAGACCACGCGCGCTAAATGGAACGGCGGCGATATTCAATTGACCTACGAGCCCGTGGACATCTCGCTGATTCCTCCGCGCGTGCGCAAATACGATGCCGCGAAGTGACGACCCGATGAAACTCGTCATCCTGAGGAGCGTCACGACGAAGGATCTTGCGGCTGGCCAGAGGGTGCCGGTATTGGGTTAGTGAGGCTTTATGGCTGAAACGAAAAAAGTAATTGTTCGCGTGAAGCGCCAGGCCAGCCCCAGCGCCGCGCCCCATTGGGAGGAATTCGCCCTGAACTGGCGCCCTTCCATGAACGTGATTATTTGCCTGCGCGACATCGCCGAAAATCCCGTCGCCCGCGACGGCAAAAAAACCACTCCGGTGTCCTACGACTCCAACTGCCTCGAGGAAGTTTGCGGCTCCTGCGCCATGCTGATCAATGGCAAAGCGCGAATGGCATGCTCCGCTCTCGTCGACAAGCTCGAACAGCCCATCCGGCTCGAGCCGCTCTCCAAGTTTCCCGTGGTTCGCGATCTCGCCGTCGACCGGCAATTCATGTTCGACAGCCTCAAACGCGTCAAAGCGTGGGTTCCCATCGACGGCACCTATGATCTCGGCGAAGGGCCGCGGATGGCGCCGGAGACGCAAGAAAAAGCCTACAAACTCTCTACGTGCATCTCCTGCGGCAGTTGCCTGGAAGTCTGCCCGCAAGTGAACGACAACAACCGCTTCGTCGGCGCGGCCATTGTCAGCCAGGTGCGGCTCTTCAACATGCATCCCACCGGCGGCATGCACGCCCGCGAGCGGCTGCAGGCGCTGATGGAGCCCGGCGGCATTCAGGATTGCGCCAACGCGCAGAACTGCGTGAAAGCCTGCCCCAAGCAAATTCCTCTCACTGAATCGCTCGCCGAAGTGAACCGCCAGGCCTGGAAACAGGCTCTTCTGGGTTGGCTGCTCGGCTGATTCCTGATAAATTCTCTGCGCATCTCGCTGATCAAAACTGGGGGCCTGCATGATACGCGCATTTCTGCTTGCCGCTGTGTGTTTTCCCGCTGTCGCGTTGCTCTCCGTATCGCTTCGCGCCAATGAGATTTCCGCGCGGGCGAAAAAGCTCCATTTCTCCTCGATCGTCGTGGATACCCACGACGACACTACCCAGCGCTTCCTCGGCGGCAAGTTCGATCTGGGAAAACGCCACAACGACGGCAGCATCGACATCCCGCGCATGAAAGAAGGCGGCCTGGGCGCGATTTTCTTTTCCATCTGGATGCCCGGCACAATCACCGGGCCTGAAGCCGTAAAGCGCGCCTTGGACCAGATTGACGCGGTCCGCCAGCAGGTCGCGGAGCATCCCGACGAAATGGTCCTGGCCCGAACCGCGGAAGAAGTTCGCGCGGCGCATCGGGAAGGGAAGATCGCCGCGCTCATGGGCGTCGAAGGCGGGCACATGATCGCCAGCGATCTCGGCGTCCTGCGCACGTACGCGGCGCTCGGCGTCCGCTACATGACGCTTACGCACAGTGTGAACGACGAGTGGGCGGATTCCTCGACGGACAAGCCCGCGCACAACGGCCTCACCGACTTCGGCAAGGACGTGGTCCGCGAAATGAACCGCCTCGGCATCATCGTGGATATTTCCCACGTCAGCGACAAAACTTTCTACGATGCGCTTGCCGTCAGCAAAGCCCCGATGATCGCCAGCCATTCTTCCTGCCGCGCCATTTGCGACGCGCCCCGCGACATGACCGACCAGATGATCAAGGACCTCGCCGCGAAAGGCGGCGTGATTCAGATCAACTACCACGTGGGATTCCTGAGTCAGGAATTCCGCAATGCGGAAAAAGCCGATCCGGAAATCAACAAGTCCATCGCCGCCGAAGTGGACAAGCGCTGCCCCAAGGACGATGAAGGCTGCCAGTTGGTCGAAGGCGACAAAATCACGCGCGAATACGTAGCCGCGGGCAAATTGCCCCGCGTCGAGTGGACGAAAATCATCGAGCACATCGATCACGCCGTGAAGCTTGTCGGAGCGGACCACGTGGGGCTCGGCTCCGATTTCGACGGCGCCAACATGCCTTACGGCATGGAAGACGCAACCATGCTGCCGAAAATCACCGACGCGCTGCTCGCGAAAGGCTATTCCGAAAGCGACGTCAGAAAAATTCTCGGCGAAAATACTCTTCGCGTGATGGCCGAAGCCGAACGCGTCAGCAGGGTGCTGAACGCCAGGAACTAGACCGCGGGGCGTTCTCCGTGATGAAATCCCAGGAGGGAAGTGACGATGAGTTTTGCAAGATGGAGCATCTGCATTCTGCTCACCGCCGCGCTTGCGGCCGGTTGCAGTAAAAAGGAGCCGTCTTCGGAATCGCAGCCGGCAGAGAAGCCGCAGGCATCCGCGCCCGCGCAGCCTCCTCCCGCGACTTCGACTGCTCCCGCCGCCGAAGCCAAAAATGCGGCGCCGACGGCGGTTCCGCACGGCGACGATCCGTCCCTGTTGCATCCCGCGCGCCTGAACGAAAAGGCGCCGGAAAAATATCAAGTGCGCTTCGACACCACGCGCGGCGCTTTCACCGTCACCGTGACGCGCGCCTGGGCGCCGCTTGGCGCGGACCGTTTTTACAATCTAGTGAAGCATCATTTCTATGACAACGCCGCGTTTTTCCGCGTTGTGCCGGGATTCGTCGTGCAGTTCGGCATCAGCTCCTATCCCAAAGTTTCTCACGCGTGGAAGCACACCGAAATCAAGGATGATCCCGTCACGCAATCCAACAAACGCGGCTACCTCACGTTCGCCACCGCGGGCCCAGATACGCGCACGACGCAGGTGTTCATCAGCTTGAAGGACAATCAGCGCCTCGATGCAATGGGCTTTGCTCCCTTCGGAACCGTCGACGGCCAGGGCATGAACGTCGTCGACATGCTCTACGACGTTTACGGCGACGCCGGCGGGCCGGATCAGGAGCAGATCGAAAAACAGGGCGCGCCCTATCTGAAAAAAGGCTGGCCCAAGCTGGATTACATCAAGACCGCGACTCTGGTCGATTAGGCATCCCAAGCCGCCGGGCTTTTGCGTGCGGCTCTCGAGATTTTGCTCAAGGCCAACTCGGATACGCAGCTCGTTGTTTTGCACAACGTGAAACCGTGTCTCAAGCTCTGACCGCCGGCGAATTCGTCCCCGCTTTTTCCACGGCGCGACGCACGGTGATGAGTGCCTGGGTCTACACGCTCGCCGTCACGGCGACTCTTTTCCATTTCCTGTTCAACGGCGGTTACGGCTATTTCCGCGACGAGCTGTACTACGCCGCCTGCGGACAGCATCTGGCCTGGGGCTATGTGGACCACGCGCCCGGAGTCGCCGTTGCCGCGTGGGCCAGCCGCGCGCTGCTGGGGAATTCGCTCTTCGCGCTGCGATTTCTTCCCGCGCTTTCCGCAGCCGCCAAGGTTCTGCTCGCGGGCTGGATCGCGCGCGAAGCCGGCGGCGGCAAGTTCGCGCAGTTCCTGGCAGCGCTCGCGGTTTTGCTCGCGCCGATCTACCTCACCTTCGACAATTTTCTTTCCATGAACGCCTTCGAGCCCGTCTTCTGGATGCTCTGCGCCGCAATCGTGATGCGCATTCTCAACGGCGGCGACCAGCGCCTGTGGGTTTTGTTCGGGCTGGCCGCAGGCCTCGGCATCCTGAACAAACACTCGATGTTGTTCTTTGGCTCGGGCATCGCGATCGGACTGCTGTTCACGCCCGCGCGGCGGCAGTTCGCGTCTGCGTGGATTTGGCTCGGCGCGGCGATCTCCCTGCTGCTCTTTCTGCCGAATTTTCTTTGGGAGATGCGCAACGGCTGGCCCACCATCGCGCTGCTGCACACCGTGATCGGCACGAAGTATGCCACGGTGCCGGCTTGGGAATACATCGCGCAGCAAATGCTGCTGACGCATCCCCTTGCCGCGCCGATCTGGCTTGCGGGCTTGTGGTTTTTCTTGTTCGATCGAGAAGGGAAGAAGTTTGCCGTTCTCGGATGGGCCTACCTCGTCGTGCTCGCGGAAATGATTTATCTCCACGGCAAAATCTACTATCTCGCTCCGGCGTACATCATGTTGCTGGCCTGCGGGGCCGTGTGGGTCGAAATGCGCCTGCTGCCGCGCGCCGGAGCGTGGCTCAAACCGGCCATTGTCGCACCGCTCGTCATTGGCGGATTGATCGCGGCGCCGCTCGCCATGCCGATTCTTCCGGTGGAGGCCGCTGTAAAATACTGCGCTTTCTGGGACGTGGAAGCCATTCACGTGGAAAATGTTCCGCAAGCCGACTTGCCGCAACTCTTCGGGGATATGTTCGGCTGGCAGGATCAGGTGCAGGCCATTGCGCGCGTGTACCATTCCTTACCGCCCGAAGAGCAGAAGGCCACCGCGATTCTCGCGTACAACTATGGCGAAGCGGGCGCGGTGGATTATTTCGGTCCGCGGTACGGACTGCCTCGCGCCATCAGCGGCCACAATCAGTACGGCTTCTGGGGACCGCGCGGCTATTCCGGCGATTCGGTGATTGCCATCGGCTTTTCGGAAGCCAGGCTGAACGACGCCTTCGCGGAAGTCACGCCCATGGCGAGCGTTAACCCTGCACACGCGCTGCCCGAGGAACGCGAGCTTACGATCTACCTCTGCCGGAAGCCCCGCCAGAACCTCGCCGCCTCCTGGCACCAGTGGATGTATCTGGATTGAACGAACATGCAAGGATGCAGGGAAGCAGGGAGGCAGGCAAACCCGAAACGCCCGTCTTCGCTGGAATTAAGGCTCGCCCACCCGCCCGGCTATGCCTAGCTGCCCGTCTGCGGACTACCAATTGGCTGCATTCGTTTGATACGGGTCGCTACGATAAGGTATAGAAGGCGGGAATATGGCCGAAGGGCCAGCACAACCGAAGATTCTGGATAAACAGGAAACATCCACCGCGTAGGCGCGTCGCCTTTGGTCCGGGCCTGTCGCTGGCGAGAGCACGATCGAGATCGCGGAAGGTACTCCCGCACTGTCGACGTTCATGCGACTGAATCCCACCAAAAGCCGCTTCGCAGGAGCTTCTGTCCTGTCACTCTCTGCCGATACTATTTCGCGGACGTTATAGGCAAACGGCCGCTTCGAGTATCTAACGTAGTGGATGTAACGCTCGGCGAGAACTCCGTCCCTAACGTCGAGCGCACCCAAGAGGGCAGCGTAGGGAACTCCCGTTCTCAGTTCGACCCCGCTGATGAGATCAAAGGGTAGTTTGAGATATGTAGAGGAGAGCGGCTTGTTTTCATACAGGAATTGGAAGCTGCATGCCTGGTAAGTACAGGCTCCGCGACCCGGCTCGGGTTGGCCCGCGTGCCTGGCGGCAAACGCTTTAACCTCAGCAAAGGTGGACTTTCCCACTTTGAGAGTGGCGACATCTCGCAGGAAAGTCTTGGCCTGCCCGGCCCTTGGAAGAGTGCGAAACCACAAGACGAGGAACATAACAACGCACGAGACGACTAGCGCCGCCGCTTCTACAAGTAGCACCTGCGCGCGAGATTTGTTGAATGCCATGGAAACACTGGTTCCTAATGCTTGGGAAAACACATGACGTGCCAGGCGGCGCGGGGTCGCCGTTGACAAAAATTTGCGCCGGCCGTCTCTCCACGCATCTTCCTTGTAAACGTATCCGACTTGCCAACCTTTGCTTCCGCTACGATGTTTCCATTCAAGTCCAAAACCATGTTGGTCCAAGCGCCTGCAACGGTCTTCTGCGCCATACCGCCGTGATGATAGCGTTTGTGTTCTCAAAAATGAAGAACAAGTCTCGGCACCGAAGCGGAAAGGATGCGCAGATGCGAGGAATCTGAGGTGCGAACCATCATCTGGAATTATTGAATGTTGCGACTGCAGCCGCGACCCCCAAAGGGAATCCACGCGGGGAGGTCAAAAGCGGTTTGAAAGCGCGATGCGCCCGCTTCAGAAAGCGGACGCTACAAAGACGGTTGGAGCGTCGCTCTGGCACGCTTCCGTACTCCGATCTTTTGGCCCATGAAACTCACGCGTTCTGCTCGCCAGCCGTCCGGTAACGACGTATCTCGATCAAAAAACGGTCGTTTATGTGCCTAACCCCGACGCCTGCCCTGCATCCAATAAATTGATGCTACCTATTGAGAATTTGCGGCAGGTAACCGTTGACACGAATCCCGACTCCAAGTAGGGTGTTTAATAGGATGAGTGCTTCCCGCCAGACTGCTTCGCCCAACATGTGCTGTTGCTGCGCGTGTTGTATGTGTCCCATGACGGGCATCTCTGGCCGAGGGAACCTGCAGACTTAGTCCTGGACTAAATCCGAAAGTTTCCAACCCACGACCAGAGAATCCGGTTCGTGGGTTTTTTGTTTTTCGAGAGCTTAGGGACACAACAACGGACGCGGCAAACAGACAGGACAACGGGCGGCCAAGGAGCAAACCGGCAATGACCGAGATCAAGGAAACCAAAGCACAACGCGTCGAGCGGCTGAAGCGCGAAAAGAACGCCTGGGAACACCTCGACGAAATCCGCGAGTTCGCGCGCAACGGCCACGGCTCGATTCCGCCGGAATGGCTGGGCACGTATTTTCGTTCGTGGGGAATTTACACACAGGGCGACGGGCAGGGCGTGGTCGGCGGAAAAGGCGGAGAAGGCAAAGCCACGCAATTTTTCATGGTGCGGATTCGCGTGCCCAACGGCATTCTCAGCAGCCGGCAGGTCCGCGAAGTCGCGGCAATGTCCGAGGAATACGGCCGCGGCGTTGCGGACATCACGGTGCGGCAGAATTTCCAACTGCACTGGGTGACGATCGAAGCCATTCCCGATCTCCTGGCGCGCTTGCGGGACCTGGGGCTTTCGACCAAGGGCGCTTGCGGCGACGTGGCGCGCAACGTGACAGGTTGCCCCGTAGCGGGCCTGGACGCGCGGGAAATTATCGACGCTTCGCCGCTGACGCTGGGCATTGACCGCGCGCTTGGCGGGCAGAACGAGTTCTACAATCTGCCGCGCAAATTCAAGCTTTCCGCCACGGGCTGCGCTTCCTGGTGCACCTATCCGGAAATCAACGACGTGGCGTTTACCGCGGCGCGGCGCAGGCGGAATGGCGCCGAGGAGATCGGCTTCCACGTGCGGATCGGCGGCGGTCTTTCGACGGAGCCGCATCTGGCCGTGCGCCTGAATGCATTCATCCCGACGGAGCAGATTGTGCCGGTGGCGCGTGGGGTTGCGGAAATTTTTCGCGCCAGCCAGGTGCTCCGCGAAAGCCGGGGGCGCGCGCGCCTGAAATACCTGTTTCTGAAGAACGGCTGGACCGCGGACACGTTTCTGGAAGAACTGCAGCGCCAAATCGGATTCGCGCTCGATCCAGCCGGCGAGGAAGACGTTCCCGCCGATATTCACCGCGACCATCTGGGCATCAACGCGCAGAAGCAGCCCGGCCTTTACTACGTCGGCGCTTCGGTGCTGCGCGGACGCATCACGCCGGCGCAGCTTCGCCGAGCCGCCGAACTGGCGGACGAATTCGGCGACGGCAAGCTGCGCGCCACGGCGCAGCAGAACCTGATCATCGTCAACATTCCGGAAAAGCATGCCGAGACCGTGGCGAACGAGTTGACCCGGGCGGGACTGCCCGTGCAGACCTCCGCATTCGCGCGAGGCACGGTGGCGTGCACCGGGTCCGAATTCTGCAAGCTGGCGCTTACCGAAACGAAGGGATTCGCGCGCTGGCTGAGCAACGAGCTCGAGGAGCGGCTTCCGGGCTTCGACCAACAGATCAAGCTGCATATCACCGGTTGCTCGAATAGCTGCGGCCAGCACTGGATTGCCGATGTCGGGATTGAAGGCAAGAAGGTCAAGGCCGAAGGAAAAATGGTGGACGCGTATTACTTTTGCGTCGGCGGCAGCCTGGGCGAAATTGCTTCGATTGCGCGACCCGTCGGCTATCGCTGCCCCGCTACGGAAGTGCCGGACGCGGTCGAGCGGCTGGTTGTGAACTACCAGGCCAACCGAAACGCGCAGGAAAGCCTTCGCAAGTTCCTGGCGCGGCACAGCAACGAAGAAATTCGCGCTGTGCTTGCGGGTGAAGTTGTCGCGCCCGTCGAACGCGACCTCGCCGTAGGGGCTGTTCCCAGCGGGGTGGAGGGCTGACATGGGCAAGGTCTACCTTGTCGGCGCGGGCCCCGGCGATCCTGAACTCCTCACGCTCAAAGCGGCGCGCTTGCTCGTTGAAGCGGACGTCGTGTTGCACGATTCGCTTGTTGGCCCGGGCGTGCTCGCGCTGATCGGCAAACAAGCGAACGTCGTGGACGTCGGCAAACGCTGCGGCACCAAGCTGCTCACGCAAGACGAAATCAACGCGCTACTGATCGCTTATGCGGAGAAAGCGCAAGTCGTCGTTCGCCTGAAAGGCGGCGACCCGACACTTTTCGGACGCGCCGGCGAAGAAATCGCCGCGCTGCGCGAAGCCGGCGTGGCTTACGAAATCGTTCCGGGCATCACCGCGGCTCTTGGGTCAGCCGCTGCCGCGGGTATTTCGCTCACCGACCGCCACTTCGCGTCTCAGGTGCTGTTCACCACGTTTTCGCGCAAGGCGGAAAATCACGGGCTCGATTGGGGCGTGATCGGCGGGAAAACCACGGTTGCCATTTACATGCCAGGCGCCGATTACGGAGAAGTGGCCGCGCGGCTGCTGGACGCCGGCGTGAGCGCGGATACTCCGTGCGTGATCGTTTCGCAGGCAAGCGGCGCGGAACAGAAGCTGCGCTGGCTTGACGTGGAAGCTCTGTACGACGCGGAGCGCCTGCCCGCGCCGGCGCTGCTGATCGTGGGCAAAGTGGCTTCGCGCGCGGCGTGCGAAGCGGATGCCGGCCTGGTGCTGGATATTTTGGCGAAAGCTCGCGCTTTTGAAGCCGAGTTGAATTCCTGGAGCAGGAATTAGATCTCCGGACATCGCGAAGATAAGAGGGGTCGCGGAGTTCGGTGCAATGCAGATGGAGGCAAAAATGAATCAGCAGGGAAGTATGAAAGAGGGGATGATCCCGCGCGTTTCATTTTCCTGGGAGACCTGGACCGCTCTGGTCGCGTTCGCGCTCGCTGCGCTGATCCGGGCCGGCGTCCTCAAACACATTCCCTGGTGAGGCGCCCCGGCTTTAACGGACCTGATACGTTATCCAGGCTCGCGGCAGACTTCGATCTCATTGCCGTCGGGGTCGCGAAACCTAAAGAACGCGTTCCCGCCTGAGTCGTTCTGAATCGGTCCGGTTTCTGGCACGCGCTCCGAAAACCAGTTGTGCGCCTTCGTTATGTTGTTCGTGAAAATAATCGGATGTTCGGAAAGCCGTTTCTGATCTTCTTCGCTCCGAACAGGGACTATGGCAACATCAGGGTTTGGATTGTGCCGTTCCTCCGAAGAGCCGAGCCAGATCTCTCCATCCTTTGAGTTCTTGAAGCGGCGAAGGCCGAACGTCTTCTGATACCACGTCGCCGCGGCTTCCGGGTTTCTGGCGCCCACGGCGATTGAGTCTCCAAAGTAGCAGGGTCGTCCGAACCACATTGCT
>Ga0079220_10000370_pt1 | contig 10903 bp, 10 predicted proteins | sample GAAS100_FD_75071 | JGI IMG/M metagenome (GOLD analysis project Ga0079220, IMG submission 75071) | Agricultural soil microbial communities from Georgia to study Nitrogen management - GA AS100 | ecosystem: Environmental > Terrestrial > Soil > Agricultural land | place: USA: Georgia | collected... | reverse complement strand
CGGCTCCGCGGTGGCCCGCAGCGCCGGCGGCAGCGCGACACCCGGCAGGTAGTCGGGGTTCTCGTGCCGCTCGGCCACCGCGGCGATCAGCTCGGGCCGCCGGCCGACCAGCGTCACGTCGCCGCCGGCATCGGCGAGCACCTTCGCGAACGTGGTCCCCCAGGAGCCGGCGCCGAGGACGGCTGTGCGCATCAGGACGCCTCGCGGGCCGGCGGCCGGCGGAAGAACTCCGGCGGCGGGCTCTCGCCGCGCACCTCGGCCAGCTGGTCGCGGACCGCCCCCATGATCACGTCGGTCACCTCGCGGAGCAGGTCCGCGGTCAGTGGCCGCCCCTTGTACGCGGACAGGTCGACCGGCGGCCCGGCCACGCACCAGATCTCGTGCCGCGGCAGCGGGCGGATCTTCTTGTGCTCGACGTCGACCGCGTGCTGCGGTCCCCAGTTGGCGACCGGGATGACCGGCGCGTCGGTCGCCAGCGCCAACCGGGCCACCCCGGTGCGCGCCTGCATCGGCCAGAAGCCGGGGTCACGGGTGACGGTGCCCTCCGGGTAGATGCAGACGGCCTCGCCCCGGGCGAGCGCCGCGTGCGCCTCCTCCAGCGAGTTGCGGGCGGCGGCGGTGCCCCGGCTGACCGGGATCTGGCTGGCTCCGCGCAGCAGGCTGCGCACCCCCCTGATGCGGAACAGGCTGTCCTTGATCAGGAACCGGGGGATCCGCCCGGAGTCCCAGACGAACTCGGCGAGCGTGCTCCAGTCGGCCTGCGAGACGTGGTTGGCGACCAGCACGACCCCACCGGTGGGCGGGACGTGCTCGCGGCCGCGCCAGTGCCGCTTGAAGAACACCGCGTTGAGCGGCTTCACCAGCACCACCGCGAGCCAGATCCAGCGCCCGGCATTCCTGTGCCCCGGCTTCACCCGGCCCACCTCCTCCGCACCACCCGCCGTCGTTGCAAGCGCAGTCTTCCGGCCGCCGGCACCGGTGTCCACGCGGCCCGCGGCACCGGGGCCGCGGCGGGTAGCGTGGAGCGCCGTGCGGTGGTCCGTGGTCGTCCCGGTCAAGCGGCTGCCGCTGGCCAAGTCCCGGCTGTACGCGGTGGGCCGGCCGCGGCCGGAGCACGAGCAGCTGGCGCTCTGCCTCGCGGTGGACACGGTGGCGGCGGCGCTGGCCGCGACCGCGGTGGCGCGGCTGTACGTGGTGACCGACGACCCGGCGGCGCGGGCGGCGACGGCGGCGACCGGCGCCCGGGTGCTGCCGGACGAGCCGGACGCCGGGCTCAACCCGGCGCTCGCGCACGGGGCCGCGGTCGCGAGGCGACGGTTCCCGCGCGACGGCGTCGCGCTGCTGTCGGCCGACCTGCCGGCGCTGCGGCCCGCGGAGCTGGACGCGGCGCTGGCGGCGGCGGCCGGCTACGGGGTGGCGTTCGTGGCCGATGCGAGCGGGACCGGCACCACGCTGCTGGCCACCGCGCCGGGCCGGCCGGTCGAGCCGCGCTACGGCCGGGCCTCGGCCGCGGCGCACCGCGCCGCGGGCGCGATCGAGCTGACCGGCGGCTGGCCGTCGCTGCGCACCGACGTCGACACCGCGGCCGACCTGCGTACCGCCGCCGAGCTCGGGCTCGGCCCGGCCACGTCCGGGTGGACCGCGCGCCACGCCGTCGCCTGAGGTGGCGGCGTGCAGGCGACGGTGGCGACCTTCGACCCGGACACCGGCAGCGGGACCGTGCTGACCGACGACGGCCGGCGGCTGCCGTTCGACCCGGCCGCCTTCGCCGCCGGCGGTCTGCGGCTGCTGCGGCCCGGCCAGCGGGTGAAAATGGAGGTCGCCGACGGCCGGATCGTCCGGGTCACGATCGTGACCCTCCCCTGACCACCTCCCGCCGACCTCCCGGCTGAGCAATCATGTCGGCATGACCGCCGACGACATCACCCGGGATCCGGAGCCGATGCGCAGGCTGACCGATCTCGAGCCGGACGACGCCGACGGCGCGCTGTCCGCCGACTTCGACGGCCACGACCGGCCGCCGGCGCCGGACCTGCCGGACGAGCGCTTCTCCAGCCGCGAGCTGTCCTGGCTGGAGTTCAACGCGCGCGTGCTCGCGCAGGCCGAGGACCGGCGACTGCCGCTGCTGGAGCGGATGAAGTTCCTCGCGATCTTCGCGAGCAACCTCGACGAGTTCTACATGGTCCGGGTCGCCGGCCTGAAGCGCCGGCTGGACATGGGCCTCGGGATCCGGTCCTCGGACGGGCGGACGGCGCGGGAGACGCTCACCCAGGTGTCGCTGCACACCCAGGAGCTCGTCGCCCGGCATTCGGCGCTCTGGCAGGACGACATCGAGCCCGCGCTGGCCGGCACCGGGATCCGGGTGCTGCACTGGGACGAGCTCGACGCCGCCGAGCGAACCCGGCTGGCCGAATACTTCCGGGCCCAGGTGTTCCCGGTCCTCACCCCGCTCGCCGTCGACCCGTCGCACCCGTTCCCGTACATCAGCGGGCTCTCGCTCAACCTGGCCGTGCTCGTCCGCGACCCGAGCGGTCCCGGCGGGGCGACCGAGCGGTTCGCCAGGGTCAAGGTGCCCAACAACGTCACCCGGTTCGTGGACGTGAAGGACCCGCGGGCCGCCTCGGCATACCTGCCGCTGGAGGACCTCATCGCGGCCCAGCTCGACATGCTCTTCCCCGGCCTGGAGATCGTCGAGCATCACCTGTTCCGGGTGACCCGCAACACCGACATCGAGGTCGAGGAGGACCGGGACGAGGACCTGCTGCAGGCCCTGGAGCGGACGCTGACCCGGCGCCGGTTCGGCCCGGCGGTGCGCCTCGAGGTGCAGGACACGATCACCCCCCGGGTGCTCGACCTGCTCACCGAGGAGATCGACGTACCCGAGGAGGACGTGTTCTACGTCCCCGGGCTGCTCGACCTCGCCTCGCTCTGGCAGCTCTACGACGTCGACCGGCCGGACCTGAAGGAGGCCCCGTTCGTGCCGGCGACGCCGCCGCGGTTCGCCGAGAACGAGACGGCCAAGAGCGTGTTCGCCACCCTGCGGGAGGGCGACGTGCTCGTGCACCACCCGTACGAGTCGTTCTCCACCAGCGTGCAGCGGTTCATCGAGCAGGCCGCGAACGACGCGAACGTGCTGGCGATCAAGCAGACCCTCTACCGCACCTCCGGTGACTCGCCGATCGTCGAGGCGCTCATCGACGCGGCCGAGGCCGGCAAGCAGGTCGTGGTGCTGGTCGAGATCAAGGCCCGGTTCGACGAGCAGGCGAACATCAAGTGGGCCAAGGCGCTGGAGCGGGCCGGCTGCCACGTCGTGTACGGGGTGGTTGGCCTCAAGACGCACTGCAAGACCGCGCTCGTGGTGCGCCAGGAGGGCGGCTCGATCCGGCGCTACTGCCACATCGGCACCGGCAACTACAACCCGAAGACCGCCCGCATGTACGAGGACCTCGGGCTGTTCACCGCCGATCCCGACATCGGCGCCGACCTCACCGACCTGTTCAACGTGCTGACCGGCTACTCGCGACAGACCAGCTACCGCTCGATCCTGGTGGCCCCGCACGGCATCCGCCGCGGCATCATCGAGCGGGTCGGCCGGGAGATCGAGCACGCCCGCGCCGGCCGGTACGCCCGGATCCAGATCAAGACCAACCACCTCGTCGACGAGGAGACCATCGACGCGCTCTACCGGGCGTCGAAGGCCGGCGTCGAGGTCGACCTGCTGGTGCGGACGTTCTGCACGATCCGCGCCGGCGTGCCGGGCCTGTCGGAGAACATCAGGGTCCGCTCGATCCTCGGCCGGTTCCTCGAGCACAGCCGGATCATCTACGTCGAGAACGACGGCGAGCCGGAATACCTGCTCGGCAGCGCCGACCTCATGCACCGCAACCTCGACCGGCGGGTCGAGGTCATGGTGCAGGTGACCGACCCGACCGCCCGGGAGCACCTGCGGGAGATCCTCGACCTCGCCTTCGCCGACGACGTCGCCGCCTGGCAGCTGCGGTCGGACGACGTGTGGACCCGCAACCCCGGACAGCCGGGCAAGCCGTTGCGGGACTACCAGGACGTCCTCATGCGCCGGCACGCCAGCCGCGCCCGGTGACCGGCGAGCGGATCCTCGCGGCCGGCGGGGTGCTCTGGCGGCCGGTCGCGACCGGGATCGAGGTGTGCCTCGTGCACCGGCCCCGGTACGACGACTGGTCGCTGCCGAAGGGCAAGCTGCACGACGGCGAGCTCCCGCTCGCCGCGGCCGTGCGCGAGGTCACCGAGGAGACCGGGGTGCGCCCGGTCGTGGGTCGGCGGCTGCCCACCCAGCGGTACGAGCTCGGCCCCGACCGCAAGTACGTCGACTACTGGGCGATGACGCCGGCGGACGGGACGTTCGTCGCCACCGACGAGGTGGACTCGCTGCGCTGGGTCACGCCGGCGGTCGCCGGGACGACGCTGACCTACGACCGGGACCGGCAGCTGGTCGCGAGATTCGCGGCCATGCCGGTGCCGACCGCGATGGTGCTGCTGGTGCGGCACGCCAAGGCCGGCAGCCGGTCCCGGTGGAAGGGCGAGGACGCGCAGCGGCCGCTGGACGCCGGCGGCCGCACGCAGGCGGAGGGGCTGCGGCGAGCGCTGCGCTGGTTCGGCCCGACCGCGGTCCGCTCGGCCGACCTGGTGCGCTGCGAGCAGACCGTGGCCGGGCTGGCGGAGGACCTCGGGCTGCCGGTCGGCGCGGAACCGGCGCTGACCGAGCAGGCCTACGGGAAGGAGCCGGCGGCCGCGCTCGACCGCGTGCAGGCCGCCGCCGCGGCCGGCGGGATCACCGTGCTGTGCAGCCAGGGCGGGGTGATCCCGGACCTGGTCGGCACGCTGGCCGCGCGGGACGGGGTCGCGCTGGGGCGGCGGTCCGGCAGCAAGATCCCGGCCCGCAAGGCGAGCACGTGGGCACTGTCCTTCGTGGACACGCGGCTGGCCACCGCCGACTACCACCCGGACCTCGCCCTGGCGGCGAAACTCACTCCATAGTGGACGCCGCCCGGTGGGCGGCGGCCGCGAGCGCCGCGGCCACGGCCGGCGGGTCGTCGGTCATCGGGACGTGGCCGCAGCCGGGCAGGGCGACCACCGTGGCGCCGGCGGGCAGCTGCTCGACGTGCCGGGACGTGCGCGCCAGCAACAGCCGGTCCCGGCCGCCGAACGTGACCGTGACCGGCGCGCCGATCGGCGCCGCGGACCGGTAGTGCCGCTCGGCGGTCGCGCGCAGGGTGGGCAGGAAGCCGGGGCAGCGGCCGGCGGCCCTGATCGCCGCGCGGGCCTGCGCCGGGGTCAGCCGGCCGGGCCGGGCGTACACCTGCGCCAGTGCGGCCGTCCGGACCGGGCGGAACCGCATCAGCGCGGTCAGCGGCCGCTCGAGCCGGTGGGACAGCTCGCGGATCGCCCGCAGGCTCAGCCGGGCATACCGGGGCGTGCTGCCGGGCCAGAGGCCGGCCGGGGACAGCAGCGTGACCGAGGCGAGCGGGCGCAGCGCGGCCAGCTCGAGCGCGACCCAGCCGCCGAGGGAGTTGCCGGCCACGTGCGGGCGGTCGATGCCGAGCTCGTCGAGCAGGTCGGCCACGGCGCCGGCCAGCGCGGCCGGCGTCGGCTCCTGCCCCGCCGGCAGCGGCGGCGACTCCCCGAACCCGGGCAGGTCGACGCTCAGCACGTCGAACTCCGCCGCCAGCGCCGGCACGACCGGCTCCCACGCTCCCCGGTAGGACCCGAGCCCGTGCAGGAGGACCAGCGTCTCCCCCGCACCCTGTCGCGAATACCTCAGCACGCTCACACTCCAAGGACGGCGAACCCCCCGTCCACTGTGACATCCCGGCCGCCCGGGTGTGCCGGCCCCGCCGCGCGAGGGCCCTCGGTTCGGACGCCGGGTGGGTGGGCTGGCCCGGCCGGGCTGTGGCGCCGACGTCCCGAGCAGCGGCCGGGATCCGGTGCGGGCCCGGGTGCTCGAGGCGGTCCGATCTGCTGCCCGCGGCGGGCCTGGGCTCGGCGCCGGGCACCAACCGCGGATGGTCCGGCGAACATGGGCGTCCCCGGGTCGGCGGGAGGCCGACCCGGGGACGCGAGTGGTGGTGCTGTCAGGCGGTGGTCTTCGCCGCGGTCCGCCGCGGCGCCGCCTTCGCCGTCGTCTTCCGCGCCGTCGTCGCCTTGGCGGTGGTCTTCTTCGCCGCGGTGGTCTTGGCGGCGGTCGTCTTCGCCGCGCCCCGCGTCGACTTCGTCGCCGTGGTCCGCTTGGCCGGCGCCGACCTGGCCGCGGTCTTCCGGGCCGGAGCCTTGGTCGCGCTCGCCTTGGCCGCGGTCGTCTTGGCCGCGGTCGCCCGCGCCGTCGACTTCCCCGGGGTCGCCTTCGCCGCGGCCTTGGCCGGGGCGACCTTCGGCAGCCTCTTCGACCCGTTGACGACGTTCTTGAACTCCTGGCCGGCCCGGAACGCCGGCACCGAGGTCTTCTTGACCCGCACCTTCTCACCGGTGGCGGGGTTGCGCGCGGTCCGCGCGGCGCGGTCGCGCTTCTCGAAGACGCCGAAGCCGGTCAGCGCGACCTTCTCGCCCTTCTGCACGGTGCGGTAGACAGTGTCGAGAAACGCGTCGACGGTCGTGGCGACGCGTTTCTTGTCTTCGCCGAGACGCGTGGAGAGCGCCTCGACAAGCTGTGCCTTGTTCACTGTTGGGTCCTCCCCGGGACAGTCTCGGCTTGTTTGCGCCGATGATGGGGCGAACGGTAAGCGCCGGCCCGGTGTAAAACAAACACCAGCGTGCTCGCAGATCGCCTGTGTCGCAAGCGGTTCCCGATTATGCCCTTCGGGAAACCATTACGGTACAGGCGATTTCGCCCTCAGGAGGGCCGTACCAGCAAGTCCAGCCGGATGAAGTCCAGATCGTACGAACCGTCGGCGCGTCGCAGCTCGGCGACCGCCCGCTCCCCCACCCGGCGGCGGAACTCCGGCGCGGTGGCCGCCGGAAGCTGCGGCTCGTACGCCGGAAAGGTCTGCGAGCGCAGCCAACCGAGCACCTGCCCGGCCGTCCCGAACCGCCGGACCTGTCGCAGCAGCCGCACCCAGCCGTCGGCCGGGACGGCGAACCCGGCCGCCGCCAGCAGCGCCCGGTAGTCCGCCGGCGCCGGGAAGAACCAGCCGGCCGGGCCGCCGCCGAGCCGGGCCGACTCCTCGTCCAGGATCGCCTTCACCGCCGCGATCTGGCCCTGCCCGCCGAACTGGGCCCGGAACAGGCCGCCGGCCCGCAGCACCCGGCGGATCTGCCCGAGCATCCCGGCATGGTCGGTCGCGGGCACCCAGTGCAGCGCGGCGACCGAGAACACCGCATCGATCGAGTCGGCCGGCACCACCCGGTCGAGCTCCTGTGCCCGGCACACCGCGAGCCGCACCGACGGCGTGGCCCGGCGGGTCGCCGCCGCGATCATCCCCGGGTCCGCGTCCACCCCGAGCACCTCGACACCGGGGCCGAGCGTCGCCAGCCGGGCGGTGAAATCGCCGACACCGCAGCCGACGTCGAGCACGCGCGCCCCGGCCGGCAGCGTCAGCCCGCCGAGGAAGTCGTCGTCGTGCCGGCGGTGGTGGGCGGTGTTGGCCGCGTACAGCGCGGCGTCCCAGGACGCGGTCACCGCTGTCAGCGGGCGGGCAGCGTGGTGGGCAGGAACGCCGGCCGGTGCGCCTCGTACGCGTCGATCTCGTCGGTGTGGGTGAGCGTCAGCCCGATGTCGTCGAGCCCGTTGAGCAGCCGCCAGCGGGTGAAGTCGTCGAGCTCGAAGCCCACCGTCGTCCCGCCGAAGCGCAGCTCCCGCGCCTCCAGGTCGACGGTCAGCTCGGCCGCCGGGTCCTGCTCCGAGCGCTCCCACAGGCTCTCGATCACGTCCTCGGGCACGACGACCGTGAGCAGCCCGGCCTTGAGCGAGTTGCCGCGGAAGATGTCGCCGAACCGGCTCGAGAGCACGACCCGGAAGCCGTGGTCCTGCAGCGCCCAGACGGCGTGCTCCCGGGACGAGCCGGTGCCGAAGTCGGGCCCGGCGACGAGGATCGAGGCGCCCTCGTACTCGGGGCGGTTGAGGACGAACGACGGGTCGTTCGCCCGCCAGGCCGCGAACAGGCCCTTGGCGAAGCCCGTCCGGCTGACCTGCTTGAGCCAGACGGCCGGGATGATCTGGTCGGTGTCCACGTCGCTGCGGCGCAGCGGGACCATGCGGCCGGTGTGGACGCTGAACTTCTCCACGGGATGTCCCTTCGGGCTCAGAGGTCGGCCGGCGCGGCCAGCCGGCCGGTGACGGCGGTCGCGGCGGCGACGGGCGGCGAGACGAGGTGGGTGCGGCCGCCCTTGCCCTGCCGCCCCTCGAAGTTGCGGTTGCTGGTGCTGGCCGAGCGCTCGCCGGGCGCGAGCTGGTCCGGGTTCATGCCCAGGCACATCGAGCAGCCGGCCGACCGCCACTCGGCGCCGGCGGCGAGGAACACCTCGTGCAGCCCCTCCAGCTCGGCCTGCTCCTTGACCCGCATCGAGCCCGGCACGACGAGCATCCGCACGCCGTCGGCGACCTTCCGGCCGGCCAGCACCTCGGCGGCGGCGCGCAGGTCCTCGATCCGACCGTTGGTGCAGGAGCCGAGGAACACCGTGTCCACCGCGATCTCCCGCATCGGCGTCCCGGCCCGCAGGTCCATGTACGCCAGCGCGGACTCGGCCGCCGAGCGCTGGTTGGGGTCGGCCATCGTGGCCGGGTCGGGCACCCGGCCGGACAGCGCGACCCCCTGGCCGGGGTTGGTGCCCCAGGTGACGAACGGCGTGAGCGTCGCCGCGTCCAGCACGACCTCGCGGTCGAACGTCGCGTCCGGCTCGGACCGCAGCGTCCGCCAGTGGGCCAGCGCCGCGTCCCAGTCGGCGTCCTGCGGCGCGTGCGGGCGGCCCTTGAGGTAGGCGAAGGTCGTCTCGTCCGGCGCGACCATGCCGGCCCTGGCGCCCGCCTCGATCGTCATGTTGCAGATCGTCATGCGGGCCTCCATCGACAGCGCCTCGATGGCCGACCCGCGGTATTCGACCATGTGGCCCTGGCCGCCGCCGGTGCCGATCTTCGCGATGAGCGCCAGGATCACGTCCTTGGCGGTCACGCCGGGCGGCAACTGGCCGTCCACGGTCACCGCCATCGTCCGAAGTGGACGCAGCGGGAGCGTCTGGGTGGCCAGCACGTGCTCGACCTCGCTGGTCCCGATGCCGAAGGCGAGTGCGCCGAACGCGCCGTGGGTGCTGGTGTGCGAGTCGCCGCAGACGATCGTCAGCCCGGGCTGGGTGAGGCCGAGCTGCGGACCGATGACGTGCACGATGCCCTGCTCGCGGTCGCCCATCGGGTGCAGCCGGACGCCGAACTCCGCGCAGTTGCGGCGCAGCGTCTCCACCTGGGTGGCCGACACCCGGTCGGCGATCGGCAGCTCGATGCCGACGGTCGGCACGTTGTGGTCCTCGGTGGCGATGGTGAGATCGGGCCGGCGTGCCGACCGGCCGGCCATCCGCAGCCCGTCGAAGGCCTGCGGGCTGGTCACCTCGTGCACGAGGTGCAGGTCGATGTAGAGCAGGTCCGGCTCGTCCCCGGCCCGCCGCACCACGTGCGACTCCCACAGCTTCTCGGCCAGAGTGCCGGCCATGTCGCTCGCCTCATCTCACATCGTGGGACTAGCATCTTGTTTCATGGGACAGCTTAGCGGAGTCGGCGTGCTGGACAAGTCGGTCGCGGTGCTGGATGCCGCCGCGCACGCACCGGTCGGGCTCGGTGACCTGGTCGAGCTGACCGGGTTGCCGCGGGCGACCGCGCACCGGCTCGCGGTGGCGCTGGAGGCGCACCGGATGCTGGTGCGCGACCCGTCCGGGCGCTGGGTGCCCGGGCCGCGGCTGGCCGAGCTGGCCCGCAGCGCACCCGACCCGCTGCTGGCCGCGGCCGGCCCGGTGCTGGCCCGGCTGCGCGACCGCAGCGGCGAGAGCGCGCAGCTCTACCGGCGCGACGGCGACGAGCGGGTGTGCGTGGCCGCGGCGGAGCGGACCACCGGGCTGCGGACGACGGTGGCCGTCGGCGCCCGGCTGACCATGACGGCCGGTTCGGCCGCGCAGGTGCTCGCCGCGTGGACCGAGGACGACCTGCCGCCGGGCGCCCGGTTCGGCCAGCGGGCGCTGGTCGAGGTGCGCCGCCGCGGCTGGGCCTACTCGGTGGCCCAGCGCGAGGCGGGCGTCGCGTCGGTCTCGGCCCCGGTCTTCGACCACGCCGGCGACCTCACCGCGGCGATCTCCGTCTCGGGTCCGGTGGAGCGGCTGACCCGCCGACCCGGTCCCAGGTTTGCGCCGCTCGTCACCGCCGCGGCGACCGCGCTGAGCGCTCGCCTGTAACACTCCTCGGTCGAACGGTCATTACCACTACGTACCGCATGACCTGCACTGATGAACGTAGGGTAACCGGGGAGACGCATGGCGTCATTCACCCGTTCGGTAGCCCTGGTCGGCCGCCGGCAGCGCTTAGGGTTTCAAAGGTCCACGACAGCCCAACCGGTCCGCCCGGACCCGGCTGGGCCCGGGGCCGCAACGGCGCGGACCCGGGTCGTGGCGTCGCGCGGCCCCCGCGAGCGGGCCGCGCACCACAGCTGAGGGGAAGTGCTAGGGCCGGCGAGCGATCGCCGGCCCTAGCGCTGTCCGGACCGCCGTGCCGCCCGAGGCCCCTGCGCGGTCGGGAAGTGGCCGCGGGTGCGGACGGCCCGCCGGGAGCGGGCCCTACCTACGTTCCGGCCGCGGGTCTCCTCAACGAGGTGGTCGAGGGAGTCTACGTTCCGGCGCGGGTCTCCTCAACGAGGTGGTCGAGGGCGCCTACGTTCCGGCGCGGGTCTCCTCGACGAGG
>Ga0079220_10000369_pt1 | contig 10944 bp, 8 predicted proteins | sample GAAS100_FD_75071 | JGI IMG/M metagenome (GOLD analysis project Ga0079220, IMG submission 75071) | Agricultural soil microbial communities from Georgia to study Nitrogen management - GA AS100 | ecosystem: Environmental > Terrestrial > Soil > Agricultural land | place: USA: Georgia | collected... | reverse complement strand
GGCGGCGGGCACCCGCCTTTTGACACCCTGGTTGCAAGCAACGCGGTGCACTTGCAAAGTGTGCCCGCTGCCGTGCGCCACGGAAAAAACAAGGCCCGGAAATAAAATTCCCCCCGAAGACACGCGGGAGCTCTCGGAGCGGGCGCGGCCGAATCCGACATCGGGTGATTCGAAGCGAGGGTCAGAAAATAAAATGCCCCGAGAGCCAGGGGGGAGCTCTCGGGGCGGGCGAAGCCGAACCTGGGGAGGGGTTCGACCTCGTGGGTTCGCTCAGGGAGGTGAGTGAACCGGGACGCCGTTGCGTGCGTCCGAAGCGTTAGATGGGGTTGCCTGCGACAAGTTCAAATTCTTTTTTTGTAGGAATTTAAACTTCGTTCATTCGACCGTCGAGGCATGACTTTCGGCCTACATATAGACGTCCAAACGGTAGGGGCCAGTAGTCTCAAGACGGCTCCAAACGTTCACCCAAGGCGGCTTTCATGGGAAGTCAGGCCATGGAAGGCCGTTCCGGCACTTTCGGTCTCGAATTCTCTTGCAGTGGGCGACGGATTCACCGAGGCAGCGTTCACGGATGAACGCAAAATCAGTGCGCTTCGTTCCAGTTCGCGCCCGTCCCGATGTCGACCAGCAGCGGGACGGCGAGTTCCGCTGCGTTCTGCATACGTATGCGAACGCCTTCGCGCACGGCGTCGACCGCGTCCGCGCGCACCTCGAACACCAGTTCGTCGTGCACCTGCATCAGCATGTGGGCGTCGTCGTCACGTTTCCCTAACCATTCGTCGATCGCCACCATTGCGCGCTTGATGATATCGGCCGCAGTGCCCTGCATGGGTGCGTTGATCGCGGCGCGTTCTGCGCCGGCGCGCTGGGCGGCATTGCGGGATCGCAAGGCCTCGAGATAGAGCCGCCGTCCGAACAGGGTTTCCACGTAACCATCGCGGCGCGCCTTTTCACGGGTCGAATCCATGAATGCCTTCACGCCCGGATAACGCTCGAAGTAGCGCTGCACGTACTCGGCGGCTTCGCCGCGTGGAATCCCGAGCCGCTGCGCGAGGCCGTGGGCGCTCATGCCATACATCAGCCCGAAATTGATCATTTTTGCGACACGTCGATGTTCGGGAATCACCGCGTCCAGCGCGACCCCGAATACCTCGGCGGCGGTGGCCCGGTGCACGTCCTGGTCGTGTTGGAACGCGCGGGTCAGCCCCGGATCACCGGACATGTGCGCCATGATCCTGAGTTCGATCTGCGAATAGTCGGCCGCCAGGACGCGCCAGCCTTCCGGAGCGATGAATGCTTCGCGGATGCGCCGACCCTCTTCGTTGCGAACCGGAATGTTCTGCAGGTTCGGATCGGTGGAGGAAAGCCGGCCGGTCGCGACCGCCGCCTGGTGATAGCAGGTGTGCACGCGGCCGGTGCGCGGGTTGACCATTTCCGGCAACTTGTCCGTATAGGTCGAACGCAGTTTCGCCAGCTGCCGGTAATCCAGGATCATCCGCGGCAACTCGTGCTGGCCGGCGATCGCTTCCAGCGCTTCCTCGTTGGTGGACGGTTGCCCGGTCGGCGTCTTCAGTTTCGCCGGCAGTCCCAGTTCGTCGAACAACAGCGCCTGCAACTGCCTGGGCGAATCGACGTTGAACTCGCGTCCGGCAACCTTCTGCATTCCGGTTTGCAGCGCGAGCATGCGTTTCCCGAGCTCCTGGCTTTGCAGGCGCAACGCGGCCACGTCGATCAACACGCCGCGTTGTTCCATCCGCGCCAGCACCGGCACCAGCGGCATTTCGATCTCGCTGAACAACTTCTTCAGGCCCGGCTGTGTTTCGAGCTGCGGCCACAACGCGTGGTGCAGCCGCAGCGTGACGTCGGCGTCCTCGGCGGCGTAATTGCAAGCGGTCTCGAGATCGACCTGCGAAAACGGAATCTGTTTCGCGCCCTTGCCGGCGACATCCTCGTAGTGGATGGTGTCGTGATCCAGCCATCGCTTGGCCAGCGTGTCCATGTCGTGACGGTTCGCCGTCGCGTTCAACACATAGGATTCCAGCATCGTGTCAAACGTGATGCCGCGCACAGTGATGCCGCAATTCGACAGCACGTTGCAGTCGTACTTCGCGTGTTGGCCGACCTTGCGGCGACCGGCATCTTCCAGCACCGGCTTCAGCGCCGCCAGCGTGTCGTCGAGATCGAGTTGCTTCGGTGCACCGGGGTAATCGTGGCCGACCGGGATGTAACACGCCTGGCCTGCCTCGACCGAAAACGAAAGCCCCACCAGGTGCGCCCGCATCGGGTCGAGCGACGTGGTTTCGGTGTCGAAGGCGATGAGTTCCGCGGTGCGCAGCTTCGCGAGCCAGCCGTCGAGTTGTGGCCGGGTGGTGACGAGCTCGTATGCGACCGGCCGGTTGCCGGGCGCAATCGAAGCGCCGCGTGCGTCGACGGGAGCAGAGCGCGCGGAATGGGGACTGGACGGCGTCGCGGCAGGGCCGAGGACCTGTTCCCTGTTTCCGTTTCTCGCCTCATCCAGTTCCTTGAGTGCCTGCCTGAATTCGTAGCGTGCATACAGTTCGCGCAACGCCTCCACGTCGCGCTCGCGCAATTTGAGGTCACGCGGGCCCCCGGCAAGCTCGACGTCGGTGCGGATCGTGGCGAGCTGGCGCGACAGTGGCAGTTGCGGCAGCGCCGCGCGCAGGTTCTCCCCGATCTTGCCGCCGACCGAACCGGCGTTCGCGATCACGTTGTCCAGCGAACCGTATTCCGTCAGCCATTTCGCAGCGGTCTTGGGGCCGCACTTCGGTACGCCGGGAATGTTGTCGATCGAATCGCCCATCAGCGCCAGGTAATCGACGATGCGCTCGGGCGGCACGCCGAATTTCCCGACCACGCCGTCGCGATCGAGCTTCGAATGGGTCATGGTGTTGACCAGCGTCACGCCCGGGCGCACCAGTTGCGCGAAATCCTTGTCGCCGGTGGAAACTTCCACATCGAGGCCGTCTGCGGCGGCGCGCGTCGCCAGCGTGCCGATCACGTCGTCGGCCTCGACGCCGGCGACACGGAGAATCGGCAACCCCAGCGCCTCGACGATTTTCATCATCGGTTCTACCTGTGCACGCAAGTCGTCCGGCATCGGCGGGCGGTTGGCTTTGTAGGCAGGGTAGAGCTCGTCCCGAAACGTGGGGCCTGGTGCATCGACCACGAACGCCGCGTAATCGGGTTTTTCGTTCAGCGTCGCGCGCAGCATGTTGACCACGCCGAACAGTGCGCCGGTCGGCTCGCCCGCGGCGTTGTTGAGCGGCGGCAACGCATGGAAGGCGCGATACAGATAGCTGGAACCGTCGATGAGTGTGAGCTTGGTCATGGATGGATTGTCGCATGCACGCCGCGCTCACGCGGCGCGTGTATGCTGGCGACGCAGACTGTCGCTGCGGGAGAAGAACCGTGAAAGCGCTTGTGTGGTTTTCGGCCTGTACGTTGCTGCTCGGGGTGCCCCTCGCGCAGGCGCAACAAGTGCTGGCGGCCTCTTCGTCCGCACCGCCGCCCGGTTCGGCCTTGCCGCCGCCCGGCATCAACGATCCCGGTGCGAAGCCGCAGTCGGTGCCGCTGCCCAGCACGGGCATTCCGCCTTCGATTGCGCCCGCGGCACGGCAGCGGAACGGCAACGGCGACAGCACCAACGTTTCCGTGCGCACCGATGCCAACGGCGACACCATCGAGGAATACCGCCGCAACGGCAGCGTCTACATGGTGCGCGTCACGCCCAAGCACGGCGTTACCCAGACCTACATGGTCAACAGCCCCAACGGCAGCCTGATGCACGATCCCAAACTGGGGCCGGTGTCGCCTGTGTACTACGACATCTACAAATGGGGCGGACCGAAGAAGCCGGCCAGCAGCGCAGCCGCCGAGGCATCAACCAGCGGCCAGTGAACCAAGTCAATCGCGTACCCATCCCTGGCGCCGGCACCGGGCGGCCTTCCCTGGCCGGCCTGTACTCGCACCATCCCTGGTGCTCGTCCGGCGGGCCGCCTTCGGCGCTCGGCGCGCTCCTGCGCGCTGCGCTCACACGTCCAGTTCGGGATAGCGGCGGAAGATGCCATCGTTGTTGAACGGAATGCGGCGCGGCGAAGCCAGATAAGCCGCGATGGCGGGACGTGCGGCGATGCGGTCATGCAGTTCCACGGTAAGCGGCAGCGATGGTTCCAGCCGGCGCATCGCGCGGGGAAACGCGTAGCGCAGCCCTTCGACGACCTGGAACAGCGACAGGTCGGCATGCGTGACCGCGCTGCCGACGAGGCAGCGCTGCCGTCCGCGTCCGTTGTCCGCCAGCAGCCGTTCGAACCAGCCCAGGAACTTCGGCAGCCGTTCGCGCCGCAAGTGCGCGCTGCGGCGTTTGGCTTCGTCGCGTTGATCCTCGTAGTAAAGCGCGCCCGAGATCGGATGGTGGCTGTCATGGATTTCGACGACCAGATCCGTGATCGTCAGTTGCAGTTGATGCGTCCACAGCCGACCCTTTTCATCGCGCGGCGCAAGCCCGAGGCGTGGGCCAAGGAACAGCAGGATGTTCGCGGTTTGTCCGATCAGGCGACGTCCGGCTTTCAGGAACGGCGGTGCGAAGGATGGATGACCGACCGGCGGTTCTTCCATCCATTGCAGCAGCGCCGCCTCGCCGCCGCCCGAACCTTCCGGCAATCGCGCCACGTCGACGTAATCCGCGCCGGCATCTTCCAGCGCCAGCCGCACGAACTCGCCGCGTCCCTGGACGGTGGGCCAGTAATACAGTTCGTAACGCACGATATTTCTCCTTGCGACGAAGAAGTCGGCTTACGGTACGCCACGTTACACCGCCATCCCGGCCATGGAATTGCCGGGACCCAGTCGCCAGGGATGGCAAGGAGAGCGCTTTCGTCACGTCAGTGACGAAAGTGCCGTGTGCCCGTAAACACCATCGCCATGTCGTGTGCGTCCGCGGCGTCGATGACGTCTTGATCGCGCATCGAGCCGCCGGGCTGGATGACCGCGCGCACGCCGGCGCCAGCCGCGAGGTCGATGTTGTCGCGGAACGGGAAGAACGCATCCGAGGCCATGACGCTGCCGTCGGTGGAAAGCTTTGCGTCGGCGGCCTTCATGGCGGCGATCTTCACGCTGATCACCCGGCTCATCTGTCCGGCGCCGATACCCACGGTGGCACCGCCCTTCGCGTACACGATCGCGTTCGACTTCACGAACATGGCGACGTGCCACGCGAACAGCAGGTCGCGCAACTGCCCGGCGTCCGGCACGCGCTTGGTCACCACTTTCAAATCGGACAGCATCAGGGTATCGACGTCGGAATCCTGCACCAATACGCCGCCCGCGATGCTGCGCAACTGGCGTTGCGCGAGGTCCGGCTCGGCCGACCATTCGCCTGTCGCCAGTGCGCGGACATTGGGTTTTTTGCGAAGCGCGGCCAGGGCGTCTTCATCGAAGGCCGGCGCCACCAACACTTCGACGAACTGCCTCGTCAGGATCGCACCCACCAACGCGCCGTCGATTGGACGATTGAAGGCGATGATTCCGCCGAACGCGGAGGTCGCGTCGCAGGCGAACGCGCGCTCGTACGCCTCCACGGCGGTGGCACCCAACGCGACGCCACAGGGATTGGCATGCTTGACGATCACGCACGCGGGCGTCTTGTCGAAGGCCTTGACGCACTCCAGCGCGGTGTCGGCATCGACGATGTTGTTGTACGACATTTCCTTGCCGGCCAGCAGCGTCGCACCCGCGACCGTGCCGGCAGTGGGGCGGCCATCCAGGTACAAGGCGGCGGCCTGGTGGGGATTTTCGCCGTAGCGCATTTCCTGCGCGCGTCGCAATGCGAGATGCAGCGTGGGCGGATAAGCCTGGCGCGGTTCGCCGTCGACGCGGGCGGAAAGCCAGTCCGCGATCATGCCGTCATAGCGCGCGGTATGCGCAAACACCTTGGCCGCGAAACGCCGACGCTGCTCGAACGAGGTGCCGCCGTCGCGGCGCAGGGTTTCGATCAAGTCCGGATAGTCGGCGGGATCGCACACCACCGCGACGCGTTCGTGGTTCTTGGCGCCGGCGCGCAACATCGCGGGACCGCCGATGTCGATCTGCTCGATGGCTTCCTCGTAGGTGGCGCCCGCGTCCCCGACCGTGCGCGCGAACGGATACAGGTTCACCACCAGCAGGTCGATCGGCAGGATCGCGTGCTCGCGCATCACCGCGTCATCGGCGCCGCGTCGTCCCAGCAGGCCGCCGTGCACCGCGGGATGCAGCGTTTTCACGCGGCCATCCATGATTTCGGGAAAACCGGTAAGACTGCTTACATCACGCACCGGCACGCCCGCTTCGCGCAACGCGGCGGCGCTGCCGCCGGTGGAAACGATTTCCACACCCAACGCGTGCAGCGCGCGACCGACGTCGGCCAGTCCGGCCTTGTCGGAAACGCTCAGCAGCGCGCGGCGCGTGGTGACGATGCCCGATCCGGTCATGGTGTGGAATGTCCTTCGTTCAGTCGAGGCCGAGTTCGCGCAGTTTCTTGCGCAAGGTGGCGCGATGGATGCCCAGGATTTCGGCGGCGCGGCTCTGGTTGCCGCCGCTCCACGCCAGCACTTCGCGCAGCAGCGGCGGTTCGATTTCGCGCAGCATCCGTGCGTACAGGCCGTCGCGGCACGGCGTGCCGTTGAGATCGGCCAGGTAACGGCGCGCGTTCAGCGCCATGCAGTCGCCCAGCGTCTGCGCGGTTCCGCGCGCGGGGCTGGAGGCATCGGCGGAAGCCGGCGGTGCGTTCGGCGGAAGGTTGCCCATGAAGCGTCTGCGTATCGACCTTTGTGCGCGCAGGTCCGTGCGCGTGCGAACCGGTGAGTCTAGCAGCGGATACCTGTGCAGGTCATTCGAACCCGAACTGGAAGGCCACCGCGCGCTTGCCTGGATCGGCCACTTCGAAGGCCACGACCGCATTCGCGCCAGGTGCGATGCCGGCGGCGCGGCGCGCGGGATCGGTCATGTATTCGGCGGGGCGAAAGCGACGCATTGCGACCGGATTGTTGTCGAGGTCGGTAAGCACCACTACCACCACCGGCCACGGCTGGTTGAACGCGGCGTCGTTGCGAACCGTGGCGGTGATCGTCAACGCGCCCGCGGTCCTGGGGTCCGGCCGCACGTCCCGCGAAAGCAGTTCCAGTTTCGCGGTGTCCCGGATCAGCGGCAGTTGGCAGGGAATATTGCGGCAGACGCGCGCCACCCACGGCTGCGTGGCAGGGTCGCGGAACAACTCGACCCGATTCGCCCATGCCAGTTGCGCCGCGAGCAGCAAAGCGAGCAGCACGCATCCCAGCGTCCACATTGCGCTTGCACGCGAGAAACGGCGCCGCGGCCGCACGTACACCGGCAAGGGTGCAGCCGTCGCTTCGGTTTCGGCATCGGCGGGCACGACTTCGATTGACGTATCGGCGGGAGATGCTTCTCCTGCACCCGCGTCCACTGAGCCTTCGGCGACTTCGTCGAGTTCGGGGGAAGGTGCATCGAATTCCGCGTTGGCATCGCCCGATGCGAAATCAAGCGGCCCATCGAAATCGAGTGCTTCGGGTTCAGGCTCCCGCGGGATTTCTTCACCGGTATCGGCGGGCGGCGCCGGGCCGGACGTTTCGCCCGCGTCTTCAACAGGTGTGCCACGGGCATCCTCGGCTGCAGCACTGTCGCGGGTTTCCTCGGGCAGCTCGACCATCCACGTATCGTTGTCGGTATCAGGCGCGGGAACGTCCGGTGCAATTGCCGAGGTGCTCAGCTCGGATTCGATGTCGGCGAACCAGTCGTCGGCGCTCGCTCCGGTTGCCGTTGTCGATTGCGGCGCGGCTTCTTCAGTGGGTGCGGATGCGGCCGCGGGTTTTCTGGAACGCGATTTCCTGGCGGCGCGTTCGATGGTCGATGGCGGCACGGCTTCGGTGAGGGTGGGCGCGCACTCCCCCGGTTCCTGCTCGGGCAGCGGGCTGAGCGGTTCGATCGGCAACGTATCCGAGAGCGTGCGAAGTGCGTCGAACCGTTTGTCGCAGCGACCGCAGCGCACGATGCCGAGCGAGGCCTGCAACGCATCCTCGTCGATCTGGTAGACAGTCAGGCATTCGGGGCACTGGGTATACATGCCCCGATTGTAGGCGACCGGGTGTGTCGTGGCGGTTCAGGCGCGCACGCCGTCGATGCGGATCCAGTCTTCGTGGCGCGTCGTGTGCAGGTCATCGAAACCGCAAGCGCGGTAGCGTTCCAGCAATTCGGCTTCCTGTCCGGTCAGGATGCCGGACAGCGCGAATGGCGCGCCCGCTTTGCACAGCGCGGCAAAGCGTGGTGCAAGTTCGGCGAGCGGGCCGGCAAGGATGTTGGCGATGAAGACATCGGCTTGCGTACCTGGCGGGAGTCCATCTGGCGGGCAGGCAAGCAGGTTCCCGGCGACGTCGTTGCGTGCGGCATTGTCGCGCGTCGCCGCGAGCGCCTGTGGATCATTGTCCACGCCAAGCGCATGTGCGGCGCCGAGCTTCAGCGCGGCGATCGCCAACACGCCGGAACCGCTACCGTAGTCGATGATGGTTTTATCCGCCAGATCGATGCCGTCGAGCCACTCGAGGCAGAGTGCGGTGGTCGGATGCGTGCCGGTGCCGAAGGCGAGGCCGGGATCGAGGCGGACGACTGCAATAGAAGCATCGAGGTCGTTCTGCGGCTCGATGTTCCACGGATAGATCCACAGCCGCCGGCCGAAGCGCATCGGCTGGTAGCGATCCATCCATGCGCGCTCCCAGTCCTGGTCGGCGACCTCGCGGAAAGCGATGCGATCGGGCGCGACGTCCGGCAACGCATCGTGCAGCAGGTGCACGAGGCCGCGGCGGTCGGCGTTGGCTTCGAACAATGCGAGCAATCTGAGCGAGCACCACAGCGGCGTTTCGCCCACGCCCGGTTCGAAGATCGCGGCTTCGTCGGGTGTGTCGGCATCGGCATCCACCAGCGTCACCGACAGTGCGCCCATATCTTCCAACGCCGCTTCGGCGCGCGGTTGCGCCGCGGCATCGATGGTCAGTTGGAGTTCGAGCCAGGGCATGAAAACAAAGGAATGGCAGGTTGCGAAATGCGGATGACGAAATAAATTAAGTTGTCGTCATTCCGGGGCTGCCCGCGTCGTTTGCGGGCAGAACCCGGAACCCAGTGCCTTGGCTCTGGAGCTGGTTGGGAAATAGAGCAGAAAAGACACTGGGTTCCGGATCGCGGGCTTGCCGCGTCCGGAATGACGAGAAGGTAATGGGTGGGGCGCGCATGTGAGCCTGAGCTTACTCAGCTCCCCAACCCCATGCCTTTCTCTTTCTGCTCGCGGATCCGCTTTTCGAGGTAATGGATATTGCGGCCGCCATGCTTGAAGCCACTGTCGGCCATGATGCGTTGTTGCAGGGCCAGGTTGGTCTTGACGCCGTCGATCACGGTTTCACTGAGCGCGGTTCGCATGCGCGCGATGGCGGTCTTGCGGTCCACGCCATGCACGATCAGTTTGCCGATCATGGAATCGTAGTTCGGCGGAATCCTGTAACCGTCGTAAAGATGCGTGTCGACGCGCACGCCGGGACCGCCGGGTGCTTCGAAGCGCTTCACCATGCCGGGGCTTGGCATGAAGGTGTCTGGATCTTCGGCGTTGATGCGGCACTCGATCGCGTGGCCGCGTGGAATGATGTTTTCCTGCTTGATGGAGAGCGGCTGGCCGGCCGCGATCAACAATTGCTCGCGCACCAGGTCCACACCGGTGATGAGTTCGGTTACCGGGTGTTCCACCTGGATGCGGGTATTCATTTCGATGAAGTAAAAACGCCCGTCCTGGAACAGGAACTCGAAGGTGCCGGCGCCGCGGTAGCCGATGCGGAGGCAGGCGTCCACGCAAATCTGTCCGATCCCGGCGCGCATCTCCGGGGTAATGCCGGGCGCGGGCGCTTCCTCGACCACCTTCTGGTGGCGGCGCTGCATCGAGCAATCGCGCTCGCACAGGTGGATCGCGTGCCCCTGGCCGTCGGCCAGCACCTGGATTTCCACGTGGCGCGGGTCTTCGAGGAACTTCTCCATGTACACCTGATCGTTGCCGAACGCCGCGCGCGCTTCGGCACGCGTCGTCGCGACCGCGTTGCCGAGGTGGGCTTCGGTGTGCACCACGCGCATGCCGCGGCCGCCGCCGCCGCCTGCGGCCTTGATGATCACGGGGTAGCCGATCTCGTGTGCGATGCGCAGGCTGCGTTCAACGTCATCGTCGAGCGGGCCGTCCGAACCCGGCACGCACGGTACGCCGGCGGCTTTCATCGCCTTGATGGCCTCGACCTTGTCGCCCATCAGGCGGATGGTTTCGGCACGCGGGCCCACGAACACGAAGCCGGACTGCTCGACCTGTTCGGCGAAGTCGGCGTTCTCGGACAGGAATCCGTAGCCGGGGTGGATCGCGGAGGCGTCGGTGACTTCCGCTGCGGCGATGATGGCCGGGATGTTGAGATAACTTTGCGCCGACGATGCGGGACCGATGCAGATGGCCTCGTCGGCCATGCCGACATGCTTCAGGTTGCGATCGGCAGTCGAATGCACGGCCACCGTCTTGATGCCCATGGTCTGGCAGGCGCGCAGCACGCGCAGCGCGATTTCGCCGCGGTTGGCGATGAGAACCTTGTCGAGCATGGCGTCAGCCGATCACGAACAGCGGTTGATCGAACTCCACCGCCTGGCCGTTCTCGGCCACGATGGCGATGACGGTGCCGGCGACCTCGGCCTCGATCTGGTTGAACATCTTCATGGCCTCGATCACGCCCAACGGATCGCCGATCCTGACCTGCTGGCCGACCTTGACGAACGGCTCGGCGCCCGGCGAGGACGCCGCGTAAAAGGTGCCGACCATCGGCGAGCGCACCACCGTGCCCGCGGGCAGGCCGGGTTCCGTCGGCG
>Ga0079220_10000368_pt1 | contig 10948 bp, 11 predicted proteins | sample GAAS100_FD_75071 | JGI IMG/M metagenome (GOLD analysis project Ga0079220, IMG submission 75071) | Agricultural soil microbial communities from Georgia to study Nitrogen management - GA AS100 | ecosystem: Environmental > Terrestrial > Soil > Agricultural land | place: USA: Georgia | collected... | reverse complement strand
GTGGACACCTATTTGGATTATGCGCGAGCCAACCGCGTGCAGATTACGGATGTTCTTGAAACGCACATCCACGCGGATTACGCTTCCGGGGCGCGCGAACTCTCCGAACGGACCGGCGCGGAACTCCGGCTCAGCGGCCACGACAAAAACGAACTTTTCGAGTACGCGTTTCCGCACAGGGAATTCCGCGACGGGGAATCGGTTGCGATCGGCGATGTTCGCGTAGAAGCGCTGCACACTCCCGGGCACACACCGGAACACATCTCCTTCCTGGTCACCGATTTGTCGCGTGGAAATTATCCGGCTACGCTTTTTTCCGGCGACTTCGTTTTCGTGGGCTCTCTTGGCCGGCCCGATCTTCTTGGAGAAGACGCCAAGCGCAACCTGGCGAGCGCGCTATTCGACAGCGTCACGCGGAAAACCGCTTCGCTGCCCGACGGCCTCGAAGTCCTTCCCGCGCACGGTTCCGGTTCGCTTTGTGGGTCCGGGATGTCTGAGCGCCCTCAGTCCACTCTCGGATACGAACGGCACACGAACCCATTTTTCGCGGTTCCGCAGCGCGATTTTTTTGTGTCCCGCATTCTCGGCAGCGTGCCTCCTTTTCCCGAGTACTACCGCCGCATCAAGCGTTTGAACGCGCGGGGTCCCGCTCTTCTCGGCGTGCTGCCCGGCGCGCGAGCCATTTCTCTCACTGAATTTCGAGAGTCCGTTAGAGAACAGGAAGCGATCGTTATCGATCTTCGCCGGCCGGAGGCTTTCGGCGGAGCGCACATTCCGGGCTCGATCAACCTTGGCGCCGGGCCTTCTTTTGGATTCTGGGCCGGCTGGCTGGTTCCGTACGACCGCTCCATCTATCTTATCGGCGAAGACGAGGACACCATGGAAGAAGCGCGGCGCGCGTTGGTGCGGGTTGGACTCGATGGCATCGAAGGCTTTCTCGAGGGCGGCATGAGTTCCTGGATCGAGTGCGGTTACGAGCAAGCGCATCTTTCGCAAATTTCGGTTTCCGAGCTTCACGTGAAGCTGGCGCAGCGCCCCTTTGTTCTGGACGTTCGTTCGGACGCCGAATGGAAGTGCGGCCATATCGATTCGGCACAGCACATCTACGCCGGCGAAATCGCGCAGCAGCTTTCGGAAATTCCGCAGGATCGCCAAATCCACGTCGTTTGCGGGACGGGATACCGATCGAGCATGGCGGCGAGCCTTCTGCTTCGCGAAGGTTACCGGGACGTCGTCAATGTGGCCGGCGGAATGACCGCGTGGAACGCCGCGGGGTTTCCTGTGACCGCGCCGGCGGCCTGCGCTGCCTGACAAACGACTGTCTCGCATCCTCTATCCCGGCCTTTGCGGCATTCATGTCCAAAGGTTTCGCGCGCGCCAACGATTAGACACGGGCTCGGGAGCGCGTCGCCGTCACTTCCGCTCGGCGTGCTAGAATTTTCTCGCTTCGCAGTCCCCTATGTTCCGCAAACTGCTCATCGCCAATCGCGGCGAAATCGCCGTCCGCATCGTGCGGGCCTGCCGGGAACTGGGCATCAAGCCCGTCGCCATATTCAGCGAAGCCGACCGGAACGCCCTGCATGTACGGTTGGCCGACGAAGCTTACGCGATCGGGCCCGCCCCTTCGCGCGAAAGTTATCTACGCATCGACAAAATCATCGACGCAGCGCACCGCTCCGGGTGCGACGCGATTCATCCGGGCTATGGCTTTCTGGCCGAAAATGCAGGGCTTCCGCGCGCGTGCGCCCAAGCAAAGATTACGTTCATCGGGCCTTCCGCGGAAGCGATGGAAGCGCTCGGATCGAAAACCGCGGGGCGTCAGCTTGCTCGCCGCTCCGACGTGCCCACCGTTCCCGGCACGAACGATCCCATCGGCAATCCCGCCGAGGCGCAGGCGCTGGCGCAAAACATGGGGTATCCGGTGTTGCTCAAAGCGGTGGCCGGAGGCGGCGGCAAAGGCATGCGCCTGGTTACCGCCGACGCCGATTTTCTTTCCGCCTTCCGCGACGCTTCGTCCGAAGCGATGAACGCTTTCGGCAACGCAAGCCTCTATCTCGAAAAATATCTCGTGCGGCCCCGGCACATCGAGATTCAGATCCTCGCGGATCATCATGGGCGCGTGGTTTCTCTCGGCGAGCGAGAGTGTTCGGTGCAGCGGCGGCATCAAAAAGTGATCGAGGAGGCTCCATCGCCGGTGATGACTCCCGAGCTGCGCAAAAAAATGGGGGATGCGGCGGTCCGGTTAGCGCGTGCGGGAGGATACACAAACGCCGGCACGGTCGAATTTCTGGTGGACCAGCACTACAATTTCTACTTTCTTGAGGTAAACACACGCCTCCAGGTGGAGCATCCGGTGACCGAACAGGTCACCGGCCTGGACCTTGTGAAGCTGCAGATTGCCATTGCTGCCGGCCACCGCTTGCCGTTCGCGTGGGAAACCATCACGCCGCGCGGGCACGCCATGGAAGTGCGTCTGTACGCTGAAGACCCGGAGAATAATTTTTTCCCATCGCCAGGCAAGATTCTTTCGCGGCACGCGCCCAGCGGTCCGGGAATTCGGCTCGATGAAGGCGTATACGAGGGCTGGACGGTGCCGATGGACTACGATCCTCTGCTCAGCAAGCTGATCGCGTGGGGCAACAGCCGCGAAGAAGCGGTGGCGCGCCTTCGTCGAGCGCTCGAGGAATATTCCGTCACCGGTATCAAAACCAACGCCGGGCTGTTTCGCCGCATTCTGGCGGAGCCGGATTTTCTGCGTGGCGAAATTCACTCACGTTGGCTCGATGAAATGCTGCTCCGTCCGCAGCCGCCCGCCACGGCGAGCGCCATTGGCGCGGATGCCGCGGTCATAGCGGCCGCGCTTTGGCACATTTCGCGCAACGGCTCCGCCTCACAACAAGACGACGCGGCGCCCGGCGAATCCCGCTGGAAGCGCGAGGGTCGGCGTGAGCAACTGGACCGCGCGCCATGAAGCATGACCGGCGGGCTGCCTCGTGAAAATCGCGATTCGCATCGGCGGCGTTTCACGCTTGGTGGAACTGGCGCGCACCGGAGGCGGCTGGAGCATTTCCCTGGACGGCACCGCGCTCGACGCGGATGTTGCCGAAGTTGCCCCCAACACTTTTTCCGTACTGTTGAACGGCGAGTCGCACGAAGTGCGTGTTGCGCCCCTGCCCGGCGGCGGCGTGAAGCTGCACACCGGCACGGCAGAGTACCAGGCGGAGGTGCTGGATTCGCGCGCATGGCGAGGCCGGCGTCACGGCGCACTGGAAGCGGAAGGCCGGCAGCACGTTGCGGCGCCGATGCCGGGCAAAGTCGTTCGCATTCTGGTGAGCGAGGGAGACGCCGTTAAAGCCGGCCAGGGAATTATTGTCGTGGAAGCGATGAAGATGCAGAACGAAATCCGGTCGCCAAAGAGCGGAAAGATCGAGCGGCTGCTCGCGAGAGAAGGACAGGCGGTGAACGCCGGCGAAACGCTCGCCTGGATCGACTAGAGACGGGCGCTAGTCCTGCGGCTTCTCTTCTCTCGGAGACGCGGGCGATTTGGCCGCTTCCGGCAACTTTCCCGCGGACTCGATCACCTGCCGCGCCAGATAGTTGGTAACTTTCGCTTCGTCGCGTGCGACGGTGATGTAAGCCAGGCGCAGCAATTGTTCCTTGCGGCTGCGCAGCGTATCGCGAATGGTCTGCTGCACCTGCGGATCGGTCAGGCTGCGCTGGCCGGGCGCTTCGCGGGAAATCAGCCTGATAATGTGATAGCTCAAGCCGTCCTGGTCGCGTCCCAGGATCGGCGCGCTCACCTGACCAGGCTTCAGACCGACGACCGCCTTTTTCAGCGACGGATCGACCTGCTGAGCATTCAGAGCCGACTCCGGGACGAAGCCTAGATCACCGCCGGTCTGCGCGGTGTTCATGTCTTCGGAGTAGTCCATGGCGAGCTGCGCGAAGTCCGCTCCGCTATTGAGCTTATCGATCAGCATTTTGACTTTGCGCTGGGCTTCAGCGTCGTTCGTGGCGTCGTCGTTCTTGCGATTGCGGATCTGCGGGTCCTTGCGAGGCGTCACTTTAATTTGCGCCAGATGGTAGGTCGGCTCGGCCACGTTAAATTGCGCTTTGTTGGCGTTGTAGAAGTCGCTGACGTCCTGGTCCGTGATGGCGATTTTCGCGACCACTTCGCGGTTCATCAATTTCTGGATGGAAAGCTGCCGGCGGATGTCGTCTTTCAAGTCCTGCACGGTCAGGCCCTGCTTCAGGAGTTGGCGCTGGAATTCGTCTTCGGTGTAAGGGCTCTTCAGTTCGGTGAAGCGGTCTTCCACTTCGCCGTCGCTGGCTTCCAGATTGAGTTTCTTGGCGCGCTCCAGCAGGATTTCATTCTTGATGAGCTCATCGAGGACGTTGAGCTTCAGCGTGAGCGATTCTTCCTGCGATGGCTCTTGCCCCTCGGGGCTGACGCGCGTGCGGTAGTACTTCTCGACTTCGCCGCGGTGGATTTCCTTACCGTTGACCGTAGCCCAGACGTCCGGACCCGGCGGCGAAGCGCTCTTGCAGCCGCCGAGCGATGCCATTCCCGCGAAGAACAGGAAGCTGAGCGCCGCGAGCGTTGCCGGACGGAACGTGCGTCCGCGCACGAATCGCGCCGTCCTGCCGGATATACACGTTCCCGTTTCGGGCGGGCGTAGAGAGTTCAAGGGATTCAGCTCAGGCGGCTTTCTTTACGCGGCCGTCGCGGATGCAATCGGTGCACACGCGGATGTGCTTTTTCACGCCGTTCACCACCGCGCGCACACGCTTGAGGTTGGGATTCCAACGGCGGCGCCGGGTATTGTTCGCGTGGCTGATCACGTTGCCGAACTGCGGCCCTTTGCCGCACAATTCACACTTCTGTGCCATGTTCATCCTGCTTTTGCTTAGTCTCGAAACTTGACAAAACATTGTAGCAAACCACCCGCGACGTACAAAGCCGCATGCAATTCGGCGCGGCAGGCAACCCGGCCGGTCAGGCGTTCGAATGCGTGCACGGACAGGGATGCGGAATCGCTTAGGCGACGGCCACCGGACGGATGAATAGCACGTGCGCCGGCGGGGTGCAAGCCGGCGATAGGACAGCGCCGGGAGACACATGGTACGAGGCGCAGGCATCGGCAGGAACAGCTCTTTTGGTATCATATTTGCCATGCGTGTACATGTGCTCGCGCTCGACGGCGTTTTCGATCTAGGGTTGTCGGCGGTTCTGGATGCCATGCAGACAGCCAACGAACTGGCCGAGATTTTTGGATTCTCCAGTGAGCGGTTTGATGTGCGGGTGGTCGGCGTAACCAAGTCGATCAAGACCGCGCAGGGCCTGACGGTGCCGGTGCAAGCGGCCGGCGCAAAGACACCCGAATGCGTGGTTGTTCCAGCGATTGGGTTCAAAATGCCGGAGGCATTGGAGGCGGCGCTCGGACGTCCGGACGTGCGAAAAGCCGCAACGCTGCTGCAGCATTGGGAGCGAAGAGGGGCGCTGATGACGGCCGCCTGCATTGGAACCTTCGTGATGGCCGAATCCGGCCTCCTCGATCATCAACGCGCCACCACCACGTGGTGGCTTGTGCCGATGTTTCGCCGTCGATACCCGAGCGTTCTGCTGGACGAATCGCAAATGGTTGTGAAGTCCGGACGTTTTGTGACGGCTGGGGCCGCGCTGAGCCACATGGACTTGGCGCTGTGGATTATCCGCGGAGTCAGCCCAAAACTCGCCGCCTTGACGGCGAAATACCTCATCGTGGATTCCCGGCCAACGCAATCCGCCTATGCGCTGACGGATCACCTGGTCCATTCCGATCCCGTTGTTCAGCGCTTCGAGGACTGGGCGCGCGCGAGATTGAAGCAAGGATTTTCCTTGGACGACGCGGCGAGGGCCGCGGGATCCAGCAAGCGAACCCTTGCGCGCCACATGCAGGCGGTGTTGGGCAAATCGCCGCTGTCGTTCTTCCAGAGCTTGCGCGTCGAGCGAGCCGTTCACTTGCTGAAGACGAGCGAAGCGAGCGTGGATGAGATTGCCGCCCGGGTCGGTTACGCCGACGGAAGCACTCTGCGGAACCTTTTGCGCCGCCGACTGAAAGTCGGGATCAGGGAAATCAAACGACTTGCCTGAGCGGGGCCGCGCGGGAAAGCCGGGCGCGACTCCCATCTGGACAGGTTTCAGCGCCCCAACGCCTTACGAACCGCCGCCAGATGATGCCAACTATGGCGCAAGGCATGGTCCTCGATAACAAACTGAGCCGTGACCGGGGCGCCAAAGCTCAGCGAGAGCGGCGCGGCGGTATCGAGTTCCGCATCGGTAAAGGCGCGAACCGCAGCGGCGGCCTCGAGGCTGTTTCGGCGCAGGAGTTCGAGCGCGGCTGGCTTCGACACTTGAGCGTTGTCGCGCGCATGGTTGGCGTTCAACTGCGCTACGACTTCCCAAGTGACATCGGAAACGGACTTGCCGCCGGCGATGGTTCGTGCCAGGTCAATCTCGACCGGATACATACTCGCGACGTGGTGAACCACAACGCCGACGGAGCGGCGGTCCGTAGCCGAAATCGGGGTTTGCCAGTCGGCGTCTGTAAGCCCCTCAGCGAACGCCGCCAGGCGCGCAGCACCCTCTTCGATGCGAGCGGCCAGCGATTCGGCCCGGCGGTTCCCGGAATGGGCGATTACCGGAATGACCGGACCGCCGGAAACACTACTCTGCTGAACGACACCATGACCTGTGTTTGGCATAACAACCTCCTCTTCTCCCCTCATTTGACCCGACTCGAATGGTTACCTGCACCCGCAAAACCCACGAGCAAGACTTACGATGCGCGGCAAGCAGCGCCGGGTACCCCAGGGCGCCCGGTTTTCTTGCTGATAATGGCGGCCAGCCTTGAGCCGGCTTGCATGGCCAAGGTGTATCGCCTACCCGGCGGCGCTGCGGGCTCCTGCGCGCAACTTGCGCCTTCTGGGGACGGGTGGCGTCGCCCAGTTCGCGCGCTAGGCCCCGTCCCCATGGATCAAAACAATGCAACTTACGCTGCCTTTCCGACCTTGTGCGGCAGCTTGGCTCCAAGGACTTCCGTCTTTTCAATGGACGGCGGGGCAGCCAGCAACTCCGGGGCGCTGGCAAAGAGCGCTTTGGCAATAGGCCCGTTGAGGTGAGTTTGCCTTCCGGCTTCATCCGCGAAAGCGTCAAAGATGGCGAACGTGGACGGGCCGAGGCGCAATGCGAACCATAGCTCGGTGGTTGACTCCTGATTCGCCATTTCCAGACCCTGCTTCAGGAAAGCGGCGACATCCTTTTCCTTGCCGGGCTTTGCTTCCAATCGAACGAACAATCCAAGTGAAACCATGTGAGTTCTCCTGTGGCCGAAGTATCGGCACGGGAGATTAGAGGCGGCGGAGGCAATTCAGGATAATGGCATGATTGCCATATTTAGTATCATTCCTGCCAGAGAACTCCCGCGGCTTTGCGGGCTACAGTTCCGCGCCGAAGGCCAGAAGGCGGCCGTCGCAGTCCTTCACCACAAACTCGCGCGAGTTCCACGGCGTGTCGCCCAGGTCGCGGGCGAACTCCACGCCGCGAGCCAAGTATTCGGCGTAAACCGCATCCGCATCCTCAACCAGGATGTAGGCGTCAAGCAACTCGTCGGCATATTTATCAGGATTGGCCGTGGGAGGTTCGGCGCAGCGGAAGTGAATGGCCTGCTGGTCGCGCCCCACAATGGCGTAAACCGGCGGGTCCTGCCACTGGCCCAAGCATTGGAAGCCCAGCTTGTCTCGGTAATAAGCAAGAGTGGCGGAAATATTTGTGGCGAAGAACTGAGGCGCTACGCGGCGGATCATCGGCGGAGTTTACTACAGAAAAGGAGCCCGGGTTGTGGTCGCGGGCCGTTTCCAACCCATTCAAACGATGCGAAAGCTCCGGAATTACCGGCGGCGCCGGGCTTCGGTTAGAATGGAGCCCATGGGATTGAGCAAGGCAGAAGCGCTGGAGATGCTGGAATCGGACGATCTGATCGGCCTCGGGATGGCCGCGCATCAGGTGCGGCTTGCCAAGAACGATCCGCGCGTGGCCACTTATCAGATCGACCGCAACATCAACTACACGAATTTCTGCACGGAGTATTGCTCCTTCTGTGCATTCTACCGGCCCCTGGGCGCGAAGGACGGCTACATCCTGCCCTTCGAGGAAATCTTCAACAAAATCGAGGACATGCTCGAGTTGGGCGGCAACGGCGTGCTGCTGCAGGGCGGCCTGCATCCGGACCTGCAGATTGGTTACTACGAGAATCTGCTGCGCTCGATCAAGCAGCGCTATCCACGCGTGCACCTGCACTGCTTCTCCGCGCCGGAAATTCTGTGCATCGCGGAAGTCAGCGACTTGACCGTCGAAGACACCATTCGGCGGCTGATGGATGCGGGCCTCGCCTCGATTCCCGGAGGCGGCGCGGAAATCCTGGACGACGAAATTCGCGGCAAGATCGCGCGGCTCAAGTGCAGCAGCGACGACTGGGAAAACGTGCACCGCATCGCGCACAAGCTGGGCCTGCGCACCACGGCCACGATGATGTTCGGTTGCGGCGAAGAGCTGCGCCACCGCGTGAATCACCTCGAGCGTATCCGGCGCATCCAGGAAGATTCCGGAGGCTTCACCGCGTTCATCCCGTGGGTTTTCGCGGCGGAAAATACCGCGCTGGGTAAGAAAGTCCAGGAAACCACGGCGGTCGATTACTTGAAGACGCTGGCGGTCAGCCGGCTGTATCTCGACAACATCGACCACATCCAGTCGAGCTGGCTCACGCCCGGAATCAAAGTCTGCCAGGTAGGATTGCAGTTCGGCGCGGACGACGTGGGCAGCATCCTGATCGAAGAAAACGTGGTGTACGCCGCCGGCGTGCGCAACCGCACCAACGAAAGCGAGTTGCGGCGCATTATCTCCGACGCGGGCTTCATCCCCGCGCAGCGCGACACGCTGTACCGCTCCTACGCCCTCAAATAAAGAAAGCAAGGACCAGGTCATGCCAAGAATCAGTCCGTTTTTGTGGTTCGACACCAATGCCGAAGAAGCGGCGAATTTTTATTGTTCCGTCTTCAAGAACTCCAGAATTCTGAGCACGACGCGGTATCTCGAAGGCGCTCCAGTACCGGCTGGCACCGCTCTGGTCGTTGAGTTCGAGCTCGACGGGCAGAAATTCTTCGCCCTTAACGGCGGCCCCCAGTTCAAATTTACCGAAGCCATTTCCTTCACCATTACCACCGAAACGCAGGAAGAAACCGACTATTATTGGAACAAGCTCACTTCCAGCGGCGGCCAGGAATCGATGTGCGGTTGGCTTAAGGACAGGTTCGGGCTGTCGTGGCAGGTTACTCCGCGCATCCTCAGCGAATATATCGCCGACAAGGATAAAGCGCGTGCGCAGCGCGTCTTCAACGTCATGATGCAGATGAAAAAGGTCGAAATCGCGACTTTACAACGCGCCTATGACGGCAAGTGAGGGCTATTGTCTTGGCAGGCGAATCAGAATTTCAACTTCGGCGCCGTCGGGCAGATCCAGGTCTTCCAGCGGGTAGAGCACGCCGCCGCGGAATCGCGCGCGGATTCTGATTCCGGGATTCGCGCTGCGCCTATCGCTGCTCCCGTTTCGATCCTCCGCCTGCATCGGGCCCGGACGCGAACCCTTTCCGGAAGTTTCGTCCAACGCTTCATTGGCCAGCTTATCGGCTTCGGCGTTGCGTTCGCGGTAGACGTGCTCGATGCGGAACGATTCGAACGCACGCGACATTTTCTGCGCGCGCTCGAAAAGCGGCTTCAGGTCCGCGCTCTTGACTTTGTAGCGGCCGCGCATCTGGTTGACCAGCAGTTCGGAGTCGCTTTCGATGCGCAACGCGCGGATGCCCTGCGATTGCGCGTAATCGAGCGCGGCGATTAGTCCATAGTATTCGGCGACATTGTTGGTAGCGCGGCCGATGTATTTTTTTAGACGCGCAACCACCTCGCCCCGCGGATCGCGAATCACCACGCCGTACGCCGCCGGCCCGGGATTGCCGCGGGAGCCGCCGTCGATGTTCACAGTGTAAGCGGGCTGCTTCGGTGAGTTCCGGAGTGGATCGGCAACTCCAGCGTCGCCGAAGAGCCCGCCGTGCTGCGGTGGAACGCGGCGCGGCATCAGGAAGGCAAGCCCGATGCAGCGGACTGCGCTGCATTACGCGCTGTAACATCCGAAGAACCGGCAGGCGAGCCCGGAGCCGCAGGCGTGGAGTTCGGCGCCGCAACCGGCTCGACGGCGTACAGAATCCGGCCGCAGGTTTCGCAGGTGAAGATTTCCTGATTTTCCGGACGATGCAGTTCCTGGATGGTGTGCGGGAGCACGCGCATGCCGCAGGCGCGGCACTGGTCGGCGGCGGCTTCCGCGAGCGCGATGCCTTGGTGGCGCTTGGCGATGCGCGCGTAAAGCGAGAGAACATCTTCGGGGATTTGCGCGGCGATTTCTTCGCGCGCGGCGGCGTCCGCGTCCATTTCTGTCTTCTTTTCGCGCCCGGCGGACTCGATCTGCTTGCGCTCTTCCGCAACGCGCTGCTCGGCTTCCTTCAGCGCGGCTTCGCTGGATTTGATGCCGCGCTCGGCCTCTTCTACGGCCATCATCTGATCGAGTTGCAAGTCTTCCGCTCTGGCGATTTCCGCTTCGGCGTTGGCGATTTCATGCTGCAAAGCGCGGTAGGCTTCGTTGGTTTTGACGGCGGAACTCTGATCGCGGAATTTGCGGGCGCGCTCGCGCCATTCCTGCGCATCGAGCTCGGCTTTTTTGCGCGCGGTCAGCGTGCGGGTATGGACTTCCTTCGCCGCGGACAGCGCGTTGCGGGCGCCGCTCAGGAGATGGTCGGCGTCGCGGATGCGCTTCGGGAAAGCTTCCAGTTCCGCGCGCAAAGCCGCTATGCGTTGGTCCAT
>Ga0079220_10000364_pt1 | contig 10970 bp, 9 predicted proteins | sample GAAS100_FD_75071 | JGI IMG/M metagenome (GOLD analysis project Ga0079220, IMG submission 75071) | Agricultural soil microbial communities from Georgia to study Nitrogen management - GA AS100 | ecosystem: Environmental > Terrestrial > Soil > Agricultural land | place: USA: Georgia | collected... | reverse complement strand
AATGCGCGAATTGTATAATTACAATTTGAACTCGATTTAATTATTCGGCCAGCCGCGCCATGGTTAAAGCTAAAACCGACAGCAAGCTTCTCGAGAGGGCCGCGAAACTGCGCGAGGAGATCCGGCTGCACGAGCATCGGTATTACGTGCTGGATAAGCCGACGATTTCGGACGCCGAGTTCGACCGGCTGATGAATGAACTCAAGCGGCTGGAGGCGGAATATCCTGAAATCATCACGCCGGATTCGCCGACACAAAGAGTGGGCGGGGCGCCGCGCAAGGGATTCGAGACGCGCCGACATCAGCCGCCCATGCTGAGCCTGGACAACGCCTTTTCGTTTGAGGAACTCGACCGATTCGATCGCCGCGCGCGTGAAGTTTCCGGCCGGGAGGAAATCGAGTATGTGGCGGAACACAAATACGACGGACTGAGCATGTCCCTGCACTACGAGAAGGGACAGTTCGCGCTGGCGGTGACGCGCGGAGACGGGGTAAGTGGCGAAGATGTGACGCCCAACGTGGCGACGATTGAGGCCATTCCGCATCGAGTGGATGGCGGCAAATCCAAGCGCTTGCGGCTGAACGGGGATTTTGAGGTGCGGGGCGAAATCATCATGCCTCTCAAGGCCTTTGCGAAGCTCAACGAGCAGCAGGAGGAGTTGGGAGGCAAACGGTTTGCCAACCCGCGAAACGCCGCCGCCGGATCAGTCCGCGTGCTCGATTCGCGCATCACGGCTTCGCGGCAGCTCGATTTTTTTGGGTACTACCTGATTGCAGGCGGGCGAACTCCCTTCGCGCGGCATTCCGAGGAACTGGAGGCGATTTCGGCCCTGCAATTCAAGGCGCTGGAATGGAAGCGCTGTGCCTCCATTGAGGAAGTAAAGGATTACTGCCGGAAATGGGAGGAGAAACGCGAGAAATTGCCGTATGAGATTGACGGAATCGTGGTCAAGGTGAACGAACTCTGGCTGCAGCAGGAACTCGGCTTTACATCCAAAGCGCCGCGCTGGGCCATTGCCTACAAATATCCGGCGCGCCAGGAAACCACCACGGTGCGCGAAGTTGTTTTCCAGGTGGGTCGAACGGGCGCGCTTACTCCAGTGGCGTTGCTCGATCCTGTGGCCGTGGGCGGAGTGACGGTGAGCCGTTCGACATTGCACAACATGGATGAAATCGAGCGACTGGGCCTCGCGGCGGGCGATTCCGTGCTGATCGAACGGGCCGGCGAGGTGATCCCGCACGTCGTGAAGGTCGTGCAGCCAGGAAGAGAGCGCCGGCCAGTGAAGGTTCCGGAATTGTGCCCGGAATGCGGCAGCCACATTCACAAGTCGCCTGATGAAGTGGCGTATCGCTGTGTAAATGCGGCGTGCCCGGCAAAGCGGCGGGAGTCTTTGATTCATTTCGCCAGCCGTCATGCCATGAATATTGACGGTCTTGGGGAAAAAATCGTGGACCAACTGGTTTCGACGGGCATGGTGAAGGATTTTGCCGACCTCTATCACCTGGATGCGGAAAAGCTGGCAGGGCTCGAGCGCATGGCGGAGAAATCCGCGGACAACCTTCTGCGGGAGATTAGCACGAGTAAAAGCAGCGAGCTTGCGCGGCTGATCTATGCTTTGGGCATACGGTTTGTAGGCGAGCGCACGGGGCAATTGCTGGCCGGGCATTTTGGTTCACTGGCCGCGCTCGAGCAAGCGGATGAACAGGCGCTGACCGCGGTAGCCGAAGTCGGGCCGAAAGTGGCGGCGAGCATCGCGGAGTTTTTCTCCGAGCGCGCCAATCGCAAGGTGATCGACCGGCTGCGCGAGGCGGGCGTAGATCCCAAGCATGCCCGGCAGGAGGCGGTGTCGAATCGACTGGCGGGGCAATCTTTTGTTTTCACCGGGACCTTGGCGCGGCGTTCGCGCGAAGAAGCAGGAGAAATGGTCGGCCGGCACGGGGGGAAGGTCGTGGGTTCGGTCAGCAAAAATACGGATTACGTGGTTGTGGGCGACGATCCGGGATCGAAATACGAGAAGGCCAAGTCATTGGGCGTGCGAATTCTGACGGAGGACGAATTCGACGCGCTGCTCGAGGGGAAATTGGCCGCCGGCGAGACGAGCGCGGAAGAGAAAAATCCAACCCGGCGAGCGGCGGCGAAAGCCGGGCGAGCGGCGTCCAAATCCGGCAAGAAATCCACCCAAAGCCTTTTTTAAATCGGGTATTGGGTCAGTTTGAATTTTGACCTCTTGTGTCACGATCAAGAAAATTCAAACTGACCGACTAGGACCTAAATCGCCACAACGGGCTCCGATGAGCGACCGGTGCGCTATAATGTGGTGAAGCGAGCGGGCTGGGCGATCGCTGGGTGAGTTTTGAGAGAGACCACCTGGAGGAAAGTCCGGACTCCGCAGGGCAGCGCGCCTGGTAACACCAGGGGGCCGAACGCCGGTAAAGCGGTGTTGGGCCACGGATAGTGCCACAGAAAATAAACCGCCGGTGACGCGAATCGATGGTCAGCCTGAGGCCAAACCTCCGGCGGATCTTTTCAAGTCGCGATACTTGGCAAGGGTGAAACGGTAGGGTAAGAGCCTACCGCGCGGGCAGTAATGTCCGCGGCACGGTAAACCCCGCGCGGTGCAAGGCCAAATAGGAGGGGAGGGCCGGCTCGGCCCGTTAGATGCGAGGGCGCTTCACGGCGTTCTCGCGAAACCCTCGGGTAGGCCGCATCGAGCCGTCGAGCGATCGGCGGCCCAGAGGAATGATCGCCTCCGCGTCTGAGCACGGCGCCGCAGCTCTTGGGTTGCGACGACGCTCAGGCGCGAAGACAGAATCCGGCTTATAGGCCCGCTCGCTTTTATTCATCCTCAGCGCTCACTTATTAGCAGGCTTAGCCTTCCTCGCTAGAGGCCGAAGAGTCTCTTGGCGTTGCCGCTCAAGATCAGGTCGCGGTCTGCCGCAGGCAGATTCAACTGTTCGACCAGGGAGTTCGGGTATTCGATGGCCTGGTTGGCGCCGAAGGCGTTGTCGGTGCCGATGACTACGCGGTCGGCGCCGACGAGGCTGATGAGGAATCCCAGCGTTTCGGGATAAAACGTGATCGAGTCGTAGTGAAATCGCCGGACGTATTCCTTAAACGGGCGTTGCACTTTGAACTTGTTTCGTTGCAGGCCGTGCTCGAGCCGTCCGGCGAGGTAGGGGAAGCTGCCGCCGGAATGCGGCAAGACGATTTGAAGCTTTGGGTATTTATCCAGCGTGCCGCTGATGATGAACTTGGCCGCGGTGGTGGCGGTCTCGCAGGTAAAGCCGACCCAGTTGTTCATGGCGGCGGAAACGGAAAGCGGATCTCCCACCCTCGTTTCGGGGCCGCCGTAATAGTTGATCTCTCCATCGAGCGGGTGAAACACAATCGGGTAGCCGAGCCCCTCGATTCGGGCGAGCAGCGGCGCGTAGGCCGGTTCGAACAAATAATCGCGTCCCTGAATGGAGTTGGGCGCGTGAACACCGCGCACGCCGGGCTTGCCCGCGACTCGGTTGAGTTCCTTCAAGGCGCTCGCCGGATCGTGCCAAGGCAGCTCGACAGCCGCGATGAAGCGTTCCGGGGACGCGGTATGAGCCTGGATGGAGGCATCGTTGACGATCTGCGCGATGCGCGCGCCTTCCTGCGCAGAAACCCATTGCCAGGGCATGCCGCCATTCAGCGTCAAGACGAGCATCTGCACGCCGTGGGCATCCATCCACTTGCGGCGCCGATCGAGATCGAAATTCAAGGGGTCGCCGCCATTGGGGCGCCCCAAATCGGCCAGGGCCTTTACGTAGGGCTCCGGCGCCCAGTGAGTGTGGCAATCGATGGAAACCGGCCGAATCGCTCCGCGCGGCGGCGCATTCCAGGGCTGATCGGAGGTTTGCGCGGCCGCTTGCGCCAATGGTTCGGGCACAGCCGCAGCGGAGCGTGTTCCGATCGTGAGGAAATCCCGGCGCGGCATGGCCGGGGTTTGCGAGAACGCTGGCGAAGTCTTCATTTTGTCACCTTCCTGACCACGTTTTTGCGCCGGGATCGTGGAGCCGGTTTTCTACAGGCGCAGCAGCCGCGCCGCATTGCCTTTCAAAATGAGGTCGCCATCCGCCGCTGAAAGCTTCAGCTGCTCGACCAGGCCATTCGGAGATTCGACGTCCATCAGCGCGAAGTTATCCGTGCCGATCACCACGCGATCTGAGCCGACCAGGTCAATCAGGAAGCGAAGTGTCTCGGGGTAAAACGTCAACGTGTCGTAATGGAAGCGACGAATGTATTCCCTGAGCGGGCGCTGCAGCTTGAATCTGCTATTCATCATGTAACGATCGGCGCGTCCGGCGATATAGGGGAAGACGCCGCCGGAGTGCGGCAGGACGATCTCCAGTTTCGGATATTTGTCCAAGGTGCCGGTGACGATGAACTTGGCGGCGGTGGTAGCGGTTTCAAACGGGAAGCCGAGGGAGTTGCCCAGGCCGGCGGAAACTGAGAGCGGGTCCGCCAACCTCTGCTTGCCGGCATAGTAGTTGGCCGGCCCATCGAGGGGATGAAACAGGAGCGGGTATTCGAGTTCCTCGCAACGCGCGAGGAGGGGAGCATAAGCAGGTTCGAACAAGTAGTCGCGCCCCTCGATGGAATTGGGCAAATGAACCGCGCGAAGGCCCGGCTTGCCGGATACCCGATTCAATTCTTTCAGCGCCAGCACGGGGTCGTGGATGGAGAGTTCAATGCCGGCGACGAAGCGGTCGGGAAACGCGGTGTGCGCTTCGACGGCTGCGTCGTTGATAATTTGCGCGAGATGGGCGCCCACGTCGGGGGGCACCCATTGCCAAGGCATGCCGCCGCTGAGGGTGAGCACGTGCATCTGCACGCCGTGTTCATCCATCCACTTGCGGCGCCGATCGAGATCGAAATCCAGCGGATTGGTGCTGGATGGAGAAGGCCGTTTCAGCTCGGCCAAAGCTTTGTCATATGCCTCGGGTATCCAGTGTGTATGGAGGTCAATCGAGACGGGGCCGCCCGCGGCGTTCTGCGCCGAGGTTCGGTGAGCATCGAGCGACATCATGGCTGCCGCTGCGGCGCCCAGCTTGAGCAAATCTCGACGATGGATCATGGCCTCTCGTTCACAGGGCTCGGAATTCTGCATCCCCTGCTCCTTTTGCGCCGGGAAGTACGGTCACGGCCTAATTTGTTCCGTGGTTTTACGCCGTCGGAGTCCGGGTTGCAAGCCTGAGGTTATGAATGGAGGCGCTTCTAGGCAGGGCTGCGGTTTGTTTCTTTGACGTTCGCTTCGAGGGAATCCGCGATTCCATTTTGGGAGCGAGGAAACTTCACCAGGAATACGGTGCCGGACTCCCCCGTCTGTTCAACCGTAATCGAGCCGTAGTGGTCGTGCACGATCTTGCTGACAATCGCCAGGCCCAGGCCCGTGCCGTTGGATTTGCCCGAACTGATGAAGGGATCAAATAACGTGCTGCGAATGGCAGGGGGAATACCCACACCGTCGTCGGCGACGCGGACCTGGAATGAGTTATCCGGAATCGTAATCTGAATCTCGATTTTTCCGCGGTCGGAAGTTGCTTCACAGGCGTTCAGCAGGAGATTGAAAAAGGCCCGCTCAATCTTTTTCGCGTCGAATACACCGGTGGAATCGGGCGGAGCTTGAATGCTGATCGACCGGTTATGGAATTCCGGGCGGGCAAGAACGGCGTCCACGGCATGCCGGACGACGGACTCCAGAGAGGCGGTCACGACGGAAAGCGTGCGATGTTCGCGCGACAGCTCCCGCAAGGAGTCGAGCAATTCCGTCATCTGCTCGGAGGCAATTTTTATTTCGTCGAAAATTTCGTTTCGATCCAGCTTCAACTTGTCGGCCTCATACAGAAATTCGGCGTTGGCGACCACGGCGGCCAGGGAGTGGCGAAGATCGTGAGAAATGGAGCTGGCGGCCCTGCCCAGAGCGGCCACCTGTTCGGTCTCAATTTGACGCCGGTGGGAGGCCAGCAGCTCGCCTCGCATCTTTGAAAAGGCCGTTCCCAATTCGACCACCTCGCTGCTGCCGCGGGGCGTAATGGAAAAGGCATAGTCTCCACGGGCCAGGGCGCGCACGCCGGCGAGGAGATTGTCCATCGGCCTTGTGATCGTGGCGGCAACAAAACTGAGCAGGAGCGTGACGCAGAGGAGCGCCGATACGCCAAGTGCGAGAATGGTGCGATCCAATTTGGCGATAAATTCCATGGGGCGACGCAAAGGGATGAGGACGTAACATTGCACCGGCGTGCGCGGATCGGCGTGCAGCGAAACCGCGGCTACTTGATAGGGCTCTCCGGCCAGATTCAGCTCGTGTGTCCCCGAATCCAGAAGAGCGACGTGCTGGCCCAGGTGTTGCGGCAATTCGCCTTCCTCGCGCGGCGACAATGTGGAGGCAATCACCTTATCCCGCGCGACCAGCACAATTTTGCCGCCGGCAACCAGCGCAAGCTGTTCCGCAACGGTGGAATCCACTTGATAGCCGATGGCCAGGGCGCCAAGCTGTTTGAGGTCGCCTGCGGCGCCGGCCGTGATCGGGCGAAGGAAGGCCCAGTACAGTTGATCGCCGGCGTACCACCAAGCGGCGTCCTCGTTCGCATCCAGCGACCTTGTAAGGTCCTGTTCCACGTCCGTGCCACTCAAGCCCGCTCTCTTTGCATGCAAGGCCATGATGTCGCCTTTAGGGTTAGCAAGAAGAAAAAAGTCGCTGCCCGCCAGCTGCCAGAAAGGGAGTGAGCCGTCGCGAATGGTTGGGGGATGATCGGTGGTCATCAGCGCTTTCAAGGTGGGTAGCTCGGCGAGCATGGCGGTGGTTCGGGAGAGCTGGTCCTGCCGCTGGATTTGAACGCTCTCGAAGGCGTGCACCGAAGCGGCAACGCTATCCCGCACCTGCGCAGCAATCTCAGCTCCGACGGTATGCCGCACAATGAGCAGCATGGCGCCGGTGAGAGCACAGATAATCAACAGCGTGGAGATCAGAAGCTGTGTTTTGAGTCGCAAACGTGACATCGCGATTCCGCCTAATTGTCCTTTTCGTTTGCGGCGTTTCCCGGCACAAATTTATACCCTGCGCCATGCATGGTAAGGAAGAAACGCGGATTGGCCGGATCGGGCTCGAGCTTCTGCCTCAACCTGAGGATGTGGTTGTCGACTGTGCGCGTGGAGGGGTAGTTCTGATAGCCCCAAACTTCGTTTAGTAATTCTTCTCGTGAAATCACTCTTTCCGGAGACCCTGCCAGATACCGCAGCAGCTTGAATTCCTGGGCGGTCATGGGAATCGGCTTGCCGGCGCGAGTGGCTTCCATACTGGTGAAGTCAATCTGTACGTCCTTGAAAACCAGACGCTCGTGGTCAATCTCTTGAGCGGCGACGTTTGAGACCATGCGCGTCTTGAGGCCATTGCGGCGCATGGCGCGCCTTACACGCGCGAGCAATTCACGGGGACTGAACGGCTTGGTGACGTAATCGTCGGCGCCCAATTCCAGCAGGAGCACCTTATCTTCTATCTCCGCGTTGGCGCTGAGCACGACTATGGGGACCGAGGGCATGTGAGCTTTGAATGCCCTGCAGAGCTCTTTCCCGGAGAGCCGGGGCAACTTCAAATCGAGAACGACGACGTTTGGCGTTTGCTTTTTGAACATTTCCAGGCCTTCCACGCCGTCGGAAGCGATTTGCACTGCCAGCGAATCGGCCTCAAACAAGCGCTGCAAAGTTCTTTGCATGGCGCGGCTATCTTCGATGACCAGAACGTTATCCATGATTCGGTTCCTCGCTGTTTCGATAATCAGTAAGCCGGCGCTGAGGCCTCGGGATCATAATCGAGTCCATACTTATTTTTGTGGGCATGATCGTGCTTCGTCACGGTTATGGAAAGCACGGGTAAAACATTTTCTCCGGGGCCGATATCGAGCGCGCGTTGCGAAAGATCCGTTAGGTTGGACGCAGCGTCTTCATACCACGCGTGCAACGTGTATCTCCCCGCCGGCACGTGATGAATGGAAACATGGCCATTCTTATCCGAAATCCCGAACAAGGCGGAGTTCACGGTCAGGATCACGGCAGTCATCTGTGGATGGATATTGCAAAATAGAAAGGAAGGCCCGGGACGGTCGAAGAGGACCGCCTTCTCGGCACCCGCCTGATACAACCCCAGATCGAATCTTTTGCCTTGGTAAAGCGAAAAAACGTTGTGAAACCAAGGATCAAGGTTGGGGAAGTCCACAATGCTGCCGAGAGGAACAACCAGCAAGTTCGGTTCGAAAGTTTTGTCGTGTTGCAACATGAGGAAGTGGTGTTTCGCCGAGATTGGGCCGGCGAAATGGTCGGTCCCCTCGACGGGAACGAGCCAGAGAACAACCTTAGAGGCGTCTGCTACAGCTCTCTGGGAATTGGCTTGCATCAGTTTCACTTCTCCGGTGACGTCAACAACAGCGGTTTCGTCGCCCCTGGGAGCGCCGAATGCGGGGAGTAGAAGCCCAGCACTCAACAGAGTCGCAATCAGGAGTTTTCTCTCCATGGCTAAAAGAGGAATCCCGCCGCCAGCCCGATCTGCTTCGCCGCGGCCGGCCCGCCGAGGAGCTGGCTCGTATGGAAGCGGCGATACTCAGCCGAAAAAAGCAAGTCGCTGCGGGGGCGAAAAATGTAATTGAAGAAAAAGACGCGATTACTCGAGGGGACGGAGGCCAGGAACGGATTGAGTCCCGAGGACGCCCTCAAGCGCCCGGCATCTCTCGCGCCTATTCCTCCGGCGGCGTTGAATTCGCTGCGGCTATTCAGCGTGAACTTCAATTGCGACCAGCCGCCGAGAACGGGAATATCGGCCAGGATAGGCGCGGTGGAGTACAGATATTGTTGATAAGCCTGAGGCTGCACGGAAGGAAGCGCCAAACCGCCGAAGCCGTCAAGCCCCTTGCCACGGAAAAATGAGCCGCTCAATTGCAGCTTTGCGATCAAAGGAAACTTCCAATCCACAATCGCGCCCGAGGTAGCTACCACCTCGCCATCGGGATAACGCACGCTACCGTAAATTCCAGACAGCCCGAACGAAATCGGACGATCTTCCGATCTATTGTTCCCGGATAGCCGAAGCGCGTACACGGGTTGCCTGGAGTATTCGCCCGGCGTGGGCACGCGCACGTTAAAACCGCTTACGGAATACCCCGTGGAATCCAAAAAGCCCGCTTCCAGCTTGAACTCCGACGAGGTGAAATCAAATCTCCGCTCAACGCGGATTTGCGGAGTCCAGTTCCAGAGGTTCCCAGCGCCGGCGAAGGCCGGAACAGCGAGTGAAAGGTACGACGTGGGCGAATTCGGCGAGAAGAGAGGCGTTTCCAGGCCGCCGGCGATGGAATAATTGCTCCAGTCAAACTGCACCCGTGCGGTTCTGAGGCCCACAAGACCGGCGGCTACACCGCCATAAGGGCCGGCCGCGGTATTGATAAAGTCCAGTTGCAGGTCGGCGCTCGTCCTTGCGCCGAAAATGGCAGGCCCAAGTCCCCTGAGGCCGAGAATGGATTGCCGGAACGAGGCGCCGAGGCTTCCGCTGTAGGCTTGAAAAGTCCGCTGCACCGCCATCGTGGGGGCGTCCAGGTTATCGATCTGACCGGCGGTGTCGAAGACGTTGAACAGCGCGATGCCGGAAAGCCGCAGGCGGTACTTGGAGGCGCTTTCCACTTTCACTTGCTCGTGCTCTTCCACTTTGGCGTTAAGGACTTGCCAATCGTCTTCCGAGATGTGCGCGGCGGGGGCCTGAATTTTCGACGGTTCGGGCGACGCGGCAGCGCGTTCCCCGCCGGAATTTTCAGCCGGAGGACCACTTTGGCTTCGAACCATTTGCGCAAGCATGTCGCGAAGCTGCTGGATTTCGGACCGGGCTTGCGCCAAATCGGCCTGCATCTGTTCGACTGAACGCGTCAGGACCTCCATCCTGGCGCCCAAATCGGCTTGATTTGGAGCAGGCGAGCCCGTCTGAGCGCGACCGCGCAGGGGCAAGGCCGCGAGCACGATGATCCCCAACAGCGTAAGGGCGAATGAGTGCAGTGGTTTTTCAGGCGTCGCACACATAGGATCTCCTCTTCTGGCAAGAAGCGGGTTAACAGTTGAGGTGAACGCTATCATACACCAGCATAGAGGGACGATTTGATAATGACATCGAAACCCGTGCGCGGCAGACCTCAACTCGATCCGAAGGTGGCGCGCTGGTTTGTCTTACGGAAACTCGAAGCTCCGATCCACGCGCGAACCTTGATTTGACGACCAAATTACTCTAGGGCAAGAATCCGGGTTTTGAGGGTTCCGGACAAAGACATTACAGAAGGTTGACAAAATCGCGACAAATAGTGGGCTCGGGCGAGACGGTTTAACGCGCCCGGCCGCCTGATGCGCGGCGGCTTACCGTTATCGTGCTTGCGAGTCGAGGGGATGGCCGAAGGCACCATCGGCCCGGGCATTGCAACTGCCCAAATCCTTGGCGACGCGTTTCACGAGGAAACTCTGGTCACCCGATGGGTTCTTCTTGATCTTGCCTTTCAGTTCGACCCTTTCGCCCGGCTTGACGTCGGCAGAACCGGGCACAAGCGCGAGCGTCCGCTTGGTTTTGTCGTCGGTGAGATGCAGGCCGTCATCGGCAGTCTCCACGCAACCGCTGATCTTGTTCCCACGGTGGGTAATCAGGTAAATGGCGCCCGCACCAACTGCCGCAGCTCCGACGCCGATGCCGATGGCCTTACCGCGTCCGTAGCTTGGCGTACTACCGGGAGTGCCCGTCGTCGTGCCTGTGGTGCCGCCTCCGCCATACTGTGCAAATGCCGCACTGGAGAAGAAGACTAAGGCGGCCGTGCGGATGACCAGCCTGACTATTTGCCCTGAGCATCCGGGGGCCATCGTCCGCGTTCGGTGCATTACATCGTTCGCTTCTGAATTCATGATCAACTCCTTCTCTTTTTGCTTT
>Ga0079220_10000362_pt1 | contig 10989 bp, 5 predicted proteins | sample GAAS100_FD_75071 | JGI IMG/M metagenome (GOLD analysis project Ga0079220, IMG submission 75071) | Agricultural soil microbial communities from Georgia to study Nitrogen management - GA AS100 | ecosystem: Environmental > Terrestrial > Soil > Agricultural land | place: USA: Georgia | collected... | reverse complement strand
GCCCGCCTTCACCGCCTGTGCCGCTTCTTCCGCGGAAGCCGAGATGTCTTCGCCTCCCGTGCGCTCTAGGATCTCCTTTGCATGCGCGATTTCCTCCGCCTTGTCGCAATGAACTGAGATCAGAATGCCGCCTTTGGTGAGCCGTCCCTCGTATCTCTTCGCTTCATATTCCGGGATGCCCGCCCCGATCAGCGCGCCGCTGATGCCTCCAACCACTCCGCCGACGCCTACACCCGCCAGCGCCGCCATCAACGGTCCCTCCGCGATGAAAGCGCCCAATCCGGGCAATGTGACTGCCCCGATTCCCGCCAGCCATCCTAAGGCCCCGCCAATCAGCACACCCGATCCCGCGCCTGCCGTAGCTCCTTCCGGCGCTTTCGTCGATTTCTCCGTGACCAGGTCCTTCGGTCCCAGATTTTCGGGCAACAGCACCGAAATATCCGAGCTCAAGAACCCATTTTCTCGCAGCCTGTCGATCGCCGTCTCCACCGAAAGGCGTGTCGGGTAGATGCCCCAAACGGATGTGCCAGGTTTACGCGCCATGCTGTGCTCCTCTCACCACAGATCATCGTAAGTTCGGCCCGCCCTGAGAAATACAGAGAAACCGTCACTTCCCCGGGGCAAATTCCTTCACATCCTTCGCGAGGTCTGCGCCAATTCGCGCCTGTCGAACTCAAAAACGTCGCATTTTTACCGGCAATCCTGTAACCCACTAAGGCCAGTGACGTATGGTCAAATTCGCCGGGAAACCGCTATGTTTCGTTCATGTCTGCCCATAGTGGCCCGGCCGCCTTGGCGCCCTCGAGCTAAAGCAGTTCGCCCGCTTCTACTTGCCTGGAGCTAGCCGTGGTCCTTGTGCGTCAGAAAGGGGACTATTCTGAAGATCGCCCAGGTTGCACCGCTTTACGAGAGTGTCCCCCCTCGCCTCTACGGCGGAACCGAACGGGTGGTTTCCTTTCTCACCGAGGAGCTCGTCGAGGCCGGGCATGAAGTCACGCTCTTCGCCAGCGGTGACTCCGTCACCCAGGCGGAGCTGGTCGCTGTTTCCCCCTGCGCCTTGCGCCTCAACCGCCAGTGCGTCGACCCCTACATCTATCACACGCTCCTGCTCGAACAGGTCTTCCAGCGCCAGGAAGCATTCGACCTCATTCATTTTCATATTGATTACCTGCACTTTCCTCTCAGCCGCCGCCTCGAACTGCATCAGCTCACCACCCTTCACGGCAGGCTGGATCTAGAGGATCTCGTTCCGCTTTATCGCGAGTACGCCGAGATGCCCCTTACCTCCATATCCAACGCTCAGCGCAAACCGTTGTCCTGGGCCAATTGGGTCGCCAACGTCTACCACGGGCTCCCCCTCGGCCTCTATACTCCCCGGCCCAATCCCGGCAAATATTTGGCCGTGGTCGGCCGCATCTCCCCGGAAAAGCGTGTCGATCGCGCCATTCGCATTGCCCTGCGTGCCGGCATGCCCCTGAAGATCGCTGCTAAAGTCGATAAGCCGGACCGCGAATACTTTGCCCAAGTGGTTGAGCCCATGCTTCGCGAGCCCTCCGTCGAGTTCCTGGGCGAAATTTCGGAGCCGGAGAAAAATGAGCTGCTGGGTCATGCCTACGCGCTATTATTTCCTATCGAATGGCCGGAGCCTTTCGGATTGGCCATGATCGAAGCCATGGCTTGCGGCACTCCGGTGATCGCCTATCCCTTCGGCTCCGTGCCGGAAGTCGTGGATGAAGGGCAAACCGGGTTCATCGTGCGCGATGAAGAGGAGGCCGTGAAGGCTCTGGAGAAGGTGGAAACCCTGAACCGGCTGGAGTGTCGCCGCATTTTCGAAAAACGGTTTTCCGCCGATCGCATGGCCCGCGAATACCTGGCCGTTTACTCTTATCTTTGCGAGCCGGAGAGCACCTCCAGAATGATTTCCTGAAGTGGAGGAAATGGTTTGGACGAAGTCATCCGGATTAAGGAAGAATTTTACGTCCTCGCTACTTCAGCCTTGGCCGATAGCCGTCCACGCGTCCTCAAGTATGGTGACACCTGCGGAGTCTTTGACTGGCACGGCGATATCCTCTCGGGCGGCTCGCTTGCTCATGGCCTTTACCACCGGGAAACACGCCATCTCTCCCGCTTGGTTCTGCGCTTTGAAAACAAACCCCTGGAGCTCCTCAGCTCCACGGTAAAAAACAAGAACTCTTTCTTTGCCGTGGATCTCACCAATCTCGATTTGTCCGCCAACGGCCGCCTCGAGCTTCCCCGCGGCAGCATTCATTTTTTTCGCTCCAAATTTATCTGGCAGGGCATCTGTTATGAGCGGTTGCGCCTGATGAATTTCGCCTCTACTAAAGTGCGCCTCTCTCTCTGCTACGAATTCGACGCCGATTTCGTGGATATCTTCGAGGTGCGCGGCTCCAAACGCGAGCGAAGAGGCCGGCGCCGGGAGGCCATCGTCGGCTCCTCCAGCGTGCAGCTCGCCTACTGCGGTCTCGATGAAGTAGTTCGCGAAACCACCTTGAACTTCTATCCCCAGCCCGCCGCCGTTTCCGCCAATAGCGCGAATTTCGAACTGGAAGTCCAGCCCCGTGCTGAAGCTTTTATCTACCTGGACGTCTGCTGCCAGCGCGGCGTCGAGTGTCGCCCGCCGCGCAGTTATCGGCAGGCGCTCAGCGAAACAAAAAATCTCCACGAAAAAATCGACGCCGATCTTTGCCGCGTCACCAGCTCCAATCCCAGGTTCAATGATTGGCTCCTTCGCTCCCAGGCCGACCTCGAAATGATGACCGTCGGCAATCCCGAAGGTGCCTACCCCTACGCTGGTGTGCCCTGGTTCAATACCATATTCGGACGCGACGGCCTCATTACTGCTTATGAAGTTCTGTGGGCCGAACCAGGTCTGGCCAAGGGTGTCTTGCGTTTCCTCGCCGAGACACAGGCCGATAGTGTTATTCCCGAGCAGGATGCCCAACCCGGCAAGATCCTTCACGAATTGCGAAAAGGCGAAATGGCCGCGCTGAAAGAAATCCCCTTTGGCCGCTACTACGGCAGCGTCGATTCCACTCCTCTCTTCATCATGCTGGCTGCGGCCTACTACGAGCGCACCGCCGATCTCCCATTCATTACCTCGATCTGGAGCAATATCCAGCGGGCTCTCGACTGGATGGATCGCTACGGCGATCTCGATGGCGATGGCTTCCTGGAATATGCCCGTCATTCCGGCAAGGGTCTCATCCAGCAGGGCTGGAAGGATTCGCACGACTCCGTCTTCCACGAAGACGGAAAGCTTGCCGAACCTCCCATCGCCTTATGCGAAGTCCAGGGCTATGCCTATGCTGCGCGCCAGGGCGCGGCCGAATTGGCTCGTAAAATGGGCCTCCCCGAACTCGCGGAACGTCTGGATCATCAGGCCGACCTCCTCAAAGCTCGCTTTGAGCAGGCCTTTTGGGTGGAAGAACTCGGAAGCTACGCCTTCGCTCTCGACGGAAAGAAGCGGCAGTCTCGCGTCACTGTCTCCAATCCCGGCCATTGCCTGTTCACGCGAATCGCTTGCGCCGAGCGCGCCCGGCGCGTCGCCGAAGGCTTGATGGACGAGAATCTTTTTTCCGGCTGGGGCGTTCGTACCGTAGGAACCCGCGAGGCGCGTTACAACCCCATGTCCTATCACAACGGTTCGGTATGGCCTCATGACAATGCCCTGATCGCCCTCGGCCTCTCTCATTACGGTCTCACTGGCTACGCCCTGCGCCTGCTCGAAAGCATGTTTGAAGCCAGCCTCCACTTCGAGTTCCAACGCCTCCCCGAACTCTTTTGCGGCTTTCGGCGCCGTATCGGAGACGGCCCCACGCTGTACCCGGTCGCCTGTTCACCACAATCCTGGGCCGCGGCGGCCGTCTTCATGATGCTGCAGGCCAGTCTGGGCATGACCGTTAGCGGCGTCACTCCCTCCGTCCGCTTCCACGATTCTTATTTGCCTACTGCCGTCGACCACGTCATGGTGGAAAATCTTCGTGTGGGAAAGTCCAAAGTCAGCTTGATTGTCCGCCGCCAGACGCATGGCGTCGGCATTGAAGTCATTCGCAGGGATGGGGAAGTCGAAGTTGCCGTCCTGAAGTAAAGCAGGCCCTCCGCCAAAAAGCTGTCAATTTTGCCCCCGAACAATCTCTCTCACGCGGGCCCCGGCATGCGCCGTATTTGCGCAGATTGGGATGTTAGTCGCAGGCCTGTGCCACCATGGCTCTGCGCGGAACCTCCGCCCGTACCGCCATTCCGCCCGCCTGCGCCACAATTTCAAATACTCCGCCCGTCTCTTCCACCCGCTGCCGCAGCGTTACTAAGCCTGCTCCCAATAGCGTCCGTGAGAGGGCTACGAATTTCTCCGGCTTTACGCCGTTCGCCAATCCGCGCACCTCCACAAACGCGCTCGACGGCCCGGCGCTGATCCTCACGTGCATCTCTGCGCCGGCATATTGCCGGTGAATGTTTGCCAGCGACTCCTGCACCACGCGGAAAAGAGCGATCTCCAGGTCGCGGTCGAGTCGCCCGAGATTCGGCTCGATTTCCAGTTCCACCCGCGCCTTCGTCCGCTCGACAAATCCGTCCACGTGCAGATGCACCGCCGATTCCAGCCCCAGATCGTCGAGCAATGGCGGGTAGAGTAGATGGGATAGCGCCCGGATCTCCCGGCAACACCGTTTCACCAGTTCACGACACTCATCCACAGTCGGATTCTTCCGGCCCGTACTGCCGATCGCCGATCTCTGCAGCCCGTCCAGCTTCATCTGCAACGCGACCAGATATTGCCCCGCGCTGTCTTGCAGCCCATGAGCGGTCTTTCTCTTTTCCTCGTCGTGCGCGCGCAGCGATAAGGCCAATAACGCCCCTTGCTCCTGCGCCCTCGTCTCGGCCTCTCGCCAGTCCTCCACGTCCGTGCAGCAAATGACCATCCTGCCGCCCTCGGCATGCTGTCCAAGCACCGAGCAGCGGCACAGATGCCGCCGATCGGTGCCATCCACGGCGCGCCTCAGGCGAGCTTCAAATTCCCGCCCGCCCGAATCCATTGTCCGTCGGAGCTCTCTTGTCAGTCTTTCGAGATCATCGTGCTGAAACGCCCGCATCCATCCGAAATCGGAACTTTGCGCCTCCGAGAAGCCCGTGTAGCTCTCCCAATACGCATTGAAGTATTCGCCGCGACCTTGTTCGGTGACCACGAATACAATCTGCGCCATGTGCGCCGCCAGATTCTCGAACTTCCACCCCTCCGGGCGAAACGAACCCGTCTCCTTGCCATGGCCTGTCTTCCATGCGGATTCTGCCGCGGCATGGCTCTTGGGCGAGGGTGGCAGATCAGACGTCTTTAGCGTCGTTTCCATGGCGCCTATACCCATACGAACTGCCGCCCATGAACAGCGGCTCCCATGCGGGAATTACTCGGCTTGCGATTGAAACGGGACATTAATAAACATCCAAAACCCGTACTGCATCAATACATAGAGTCTGGTATTTCTGGGCTTCCACAGTTTTCGTCATGTTTTCGACGCGCCTACGGGAATCCGCGCCTGATCTTGAGGCCTAGCCCCTATGGTCCCCGCAAACCGCCGCTATCTACACTCCGCCTCGCACGGGCAAAGCCGGGCGTAAGGAGGGGATTATGAAGTCTTCATCGTTGCAGGATCTTTTCTTGATTGAACTGAGCGACCTGTACGACGCGGAGCACCAGTTGATCAAAGCCCTGCCGAAAATGGCCAAGGCTTCTTCTTCGGATAGCTTGCGCGGAGCTTTCGAAGAACATCTTGAGCAGACCAAAGAGCACGCCGCGCGCATCGAGCGCATTTTTGCCGACCTCGATATGCCGCCCACTCGCGAAAAATGCAAGGGCATGCAGGGGCTCATTTCCGAAGGGAACGATCTGTTGAAAAAGAAGCTGAATCCCGAGGTTCAGGATGCCGGCATCATCGCCGCCGCACAGCGCGTCGAACACTACGAAATCGCCGCCTACGGTTGTGCCAGAACCTACGCCGAATTGCTGCAAAATCGCCAGGCCGTGGACCTCCTGGAGCAAACCTTGCAGGAAGAAAAAGACGCGGACGAAAAGCTCACCGAGCTCGCGCAGCAGATCAACGTCGAGGCCCAGACTCCCGAGGAAGCTCTGGAAGGCGAAGAACCCAAGCGCAAAGCAAAAGCCGCCTCCTGAGCTTGCGTGACGCAGAGAGCCGCGTGGGTGCCCCACGTTTCGCTGTTTGAAACTTGGGGGTTTGCACGTGAGTGGGATCTTCACGAATAGAGCAGCGCCACCGGAAATTGGCCGAAGATCTCGCTCAGCGGAATTTGCCGTGAGCCCGCCGCGGGCTTGATCCGCTCCCCCGTAAGAACGTTGCACCACTGCCGGGCCGTGCCGCGGGGCAGCGTCAGGGTGTTCCTCCTCCATACCTTTGCGCCCAACGGAAACTCTGCCGGCTCCACAAGCGCCGTGGTGAACCGCGGCACCGCTGCCAGCAGGGTTTCTTTTTTGTATGTTCGCAGAAACGCGCAGACGTGCTGCGCAATCCTGGCCGTCGCGGAAAGCGGCACGTAATCCCCGCACCGAAAAAGTTCTGCATGGCTCCGCCGGAATTCCAGGGCCTTGTTGACCAGAAAAAGTTTCACCCGCCCGTCGGCCCAGTTGTGCAGCAACGAACCGACCTGCAAGTTCTCCCCCGACGCCTGTTGCAGGCTCTCCAGCGCGCTGGCTCTCTTCTTGAAATCCACCGGCCGCCGGTTATCCGGATCGGTCAGGCTGAAATCCCACAGTTCGTTGCCTTGATAAAAATCCGGGTTCCCCGGCGCGGCGATCTTCAGAAGCACTTGCGCCAGCGAATTCAGCGCTCCCTGAAACGCAATTCGCCCCTGAAACCGCCGGAAGTTCCTGAGGAATCGCCGGCTGACCTCGGGATCCAGGATCCGCGAAATAAACTGCCGCAACGCTCGCTCGTACGCCTCGTCCGGGTCGAGCCAGCTTGTGCATTGCTTCGCCTCTCGCGCCGCTTTGGTAATAAACCCCAGCAGCCGGTCTCGAAAATTCCCAATCTCCGCCTCTTCCAGCGGCCAGGCCCCGACGAGCGTCTGATAGATCAGCATCTCCACCGCAAGTGATGGAACCTTTCGCCCCTTCTCCGTAACTCTCTTGTCGCGATTCCACGAACTCCACCGCCGGACATGCGCGTGCCATTCCCGGGGAAGCTCCGATAGCACGTGAATCCGCGCGCGCACGTCTTCGCTCCTTTTCGTGTCGTGCGTGGAGGTGGCGTTGAGCGTCTGCGGCCAATTTCTCTGGCGGCTTTCGTTGAACCGGTGGAAAGCTTCCAGCCCGAATGTCTTCTCCGCCCGGAAGGGATCGCACCCGACTTCATTGAGCGAAATCAGCACGGCGTGTCTGTAAAAAGCCGTATCCTCAAACCCCTTGGCCATCGCCGCGCCGCTGAACATTTGCCAGCGCAGCATGAACTCCAGCCACTCCTGCGGCCAGCAACAGTCCACGCTGTCCGGCTCGCGGCGGAAGAGGCGCCGGAAAAAGAAAAACACTTCCCGCTTGCTCTCGTTCTTCTCTGTCCGCGACCGCGCCGCTTGAATCGCCCGTTCCAATTCCAGCAGATCGCGCTTCGAGATCCGCTGATCCCGCACGTAAGTGCGATACACCCCCAGCGACGCCGTGATCTCCTTGAAACCCGCTTGCAGCTCCCGCAATGGCAAATCGCAAGCCTTGCGGTCCAGCAATGCCAGCCGCGCCAGCCGCGCGCTCAGCGAACGAACTTCGCTCGCAAACAGCTCTTCGATCACTTTCTTCTTGCTCACATACCATGTATCCGCAAACGAACTGGCCTCCCCGGTCAGCCGCTGATAGAGCCGCTCCAGGTAACCGTATCCCTCCGGTGAGACCAGCAACAGATTGGCCGCGTTCACAAAATCGTAGCCCGTCGTACCCGCCACCGGCCATTCCGCAGGCAACCCCTCCGCCCCGCTGATGATCTTTTCCACCACCAGGTACGGCTCCGCCCGCACTTTCTCTGCGGAACCAGCCTCTTCGATCTGCTGGCGCAGCGTGGATAAGTACGCGAGCGGATCCCGCAGACCATCGATGTGATCGATCCGCAGCGCATCCACCGCGCCTTCCTTCATCAGCCGCAAAATGGGAGCGTGCCTGGCCTCGAACACTTTGGGGTTGTCGATCCGGATTCCCACCAGTTCGTTGATGTCGAAAAAACGCCGGTAATTGATCTCCTCCGAAGCTCGCCGCCAATATGCCAGCCGGTAAGCCTGCGAAGCGAGCAACCGCTCGAGCCGGTCAAACGACCTGCGCACTCCCTTGATTCCATTGAAAAGTCGCAGCGTCCGATCGAGTGCCTTCTGGAAATCTCCGGGCTCGCGATACAACTCCCAGAGCTCAGTCTTCAATTCACCAATTTTCGCGCGCCGCGCGTTTTCTTCCCCCGAACCCTTGTCATTCCGAGGGCCGGGGCTGCCCGAGGAATCTGCTTTTTCCTGCCTTTTCGCGTGCCCCACTCTGCTCGTCCTGAGGGTCGAAGGGGCTGAAGGGTGGGCCCTTCCGTTTAGCTCCGGCTGTGATGCCCTCGCCAATTCGTCGGAAATCTCGCAAGCGCGTTGCACCGTTCTGCGCAGTCCATTTCCCGCGTCGCCTCCGTTTTTGAGTTCCTCCAGGCAAGCTCTGAGAATCTGCCCGTAGCTCTCCGGCCCAATCGGAAACCGCATTTGGTAATAGCGCACGAAAAATCCCTGATCGTCGTAATGCAGGCTGAGTCCCTGGCTCTCGAGCACTCTCCCGTAGGTATCTCCCAGCACCGGCAGCAGAATCCGCGACCTCCCCAGCGGGTCGGCGTCCCAGTCAATGTCGAAATAAGATGCCAATTCCGATTCCTGCCCGTTCTCCAGCACATCCATCCACCAGGGATTCTCCTCGCTCGCGGCCATGTGGTTCGGAACAATGTCCAGCAGCAGGCCCATCCCGTAGTTGTGCAGCCGGTTGACCAGGCTCTGGAACTCCTCCTCGGTCCCCAGCTCCGAATTTACCCGCGCCGCGTCCGCCACGTCGTATCCGTGCAGGCTTCCTTTGCGCGCCCGGAATCGCGGCGAAGCGTAAAGATGCGTGATCCCCAGCGCGTGAAGATACGGCACCAGTTCTTCCGCGTCTCTAAACCGGAAGTTCAGGTGGAATTGAATACGGTAGGTCGCGCAGGGAACCGGCATGGGTCAGGACATCCGCATTCCCAGTTCTTCTCCCAGGGACCGAAACGTCTGATTCCATTCCGGCAGGTCGCAGCCCGCTCCCCGCCGGTGATTTCCGTTCGCCGAATTCACCAGCACGGAGTGGTAAATGTTTTGAATCTCCCACAGACGAATCTCAAACGGGAATGTCCGCGCCAGCCGGACCACCGCCTCCAGCGAGGCCACCTTCTCGAGATCGCACGGCTCCGCCTCCCATGCTTCCGCCATGTTTTCGAGCTTTCGCCGCAGCGCAAACTCCAGCGTCGCCGCGTCCAGGTTCACGTGCACCGCCTTGGCTTCTTCCATCAACGCTCGCACCAGGTCCACGTTCACCGTTTCCGCCTCGATGGCTCGCCGCAGCTCCGCATTCAGCGTCACTTCCGCCGCCGCCTGAAAGTGCCGGATCAGCGGAATCCCGTGCGCCGCCACAAACCGCATCAGCGGCGCCCGGCTGTCGTACAACTGCCGATACGACGACTCCGCCTCTTCCAGCGCCGAATTCAGGATGATCTGCAGTATCTTTCTCTGCTCGTCGCGGAAGAGCAGCTTCAGGCTGTAGCTGCCCGACCCAAACGCCGCGTCAATCGCCCGGATCAAGTCCGTGAAGTCGCCGCTTTCAAACGCCTTGGTGATCTTCTCCGCCGCATCCTTGTATGTCTTTTCGTCTGGCGATTCCCGAACCCCTCCCGTCACGTAGTGATCTCCCAGATGCACCGCCCCGAAGGTCACCCGGGCGGACTCCAGCGTAATGTCCGAGATGATGCGGATGCGCCCAAACGAAACCCGCGATTTCCCCGACGAGAGCATCGTGTGATCTTCCTGGTGAATCTGGTAACAGTAGGTCCGGCTCTGCGGCGGATAGGATTCGAAAAGCGAGCTGATGGCATAGTGCGCGCCCACCTTTTTCAGGTCGATCAAGGCCGGCCGCACGAAGCTCTCATAGATTTTTCGCCCGTCGCCCTGTTCGGGGATATTGCTGCGGGCCGCCGCCAGTTTGTTTAAATATTCTTCCTCGATTTTCGGATCGTTGAATAACGACTGCGCCAGTTGCACCGCCCTTCCCGAATATTGGATCGACTGCACCGTCTCCAGCCCGGAAAGTTCATCGAAAAACCATCCGCAGCTCGTGTACATCAGCATCAGGTGCCGCTGCAGCTCCATCATCTGGAGCGCCTGAACGCGTTCGCATTCCTTCATCTCGCGTCCCGTTTGCTCGTGAAGAAAACGCTCGATGCTCTCCGGCGACCGGTTCAGAATCACCGAGATGTACTGATCCCGCGCGCGCCACGGGTCCGCAAAGAGCGCTCCCGCCGCTTGCTCGAATTTTGGCGTGAGCGTGTCGCGCAGCCAGTCAAACGCTTCCCGCAAAGGCGTCCGCCACTCCTGGTTCCACCCCGGCCTGCCCGAATTGCATCCGCAATTCGAGCGCCAGCGTTCAATCCCGTGCACGCAACTCCACGACGTGTTTTCCACAATCTCCACTTCGTGCGTTGGCGGATGCTTCTCCAGAAAATCCGCGTACACCGTAAGCTCCGCCAGCTTCTGCGCCTCGATGTGACGCAAAGCGTAGCTCAGCGCCATATCGCCGTGCGCGCGATGATGTCCGTAGGTTTCTCCGTCGGTGGCGATATTCGCCAGTTGAGGCCACTTCCGTTCGTCGGAAAACCCGCCCAGCAGCCGCTGCGCAAAGTCCTCGCCGCGCATCAAAATGTTTTCAAATGCCACCGCGTGCGAGATCGG
>Ga0079220_10000361_pt1 | contig 11010 bp, 10 predicted proteins | sample GAAS100_FD_75071 | JGI IMG/M metagenome (GOLD analysis project Ga0079220, IMG submission 75071) | Agricultural soil microbial communities from Georgia to study Nitrogen management - GA AS100 | ecosystem: Environmental > Terrestrial > Soil > Agricultural land | place: USA: Georgia | collected... | reverse complement strand
TAGAGGAGCTCCTTGCAGTCGAATGGCTTGAGACGGCGGAGCACACGCTCGCCGATGCGCCCGACGGCGACGGTGCCGACGACCTTGTTCTCCAGGTCGTACTCGTTCTTGGCGACCTCCGCAACGTTCCACTCACCCTTGGCGATCTGCTCGTGGGCGGGGACAAAGTTGCGGACGAGGGTGAGGATGGTCATGACGACGTGCTCGGCGACCGAGACGACGTTGGAGCCAGTGACCTCGGCGACGGTGATGCCGCCGTTGGTCTTGTTGGCGGCATCGAGGTCGACGTGGTCGGACCCAATACCAGCAGTGACGGCGAGCTTCAGGTTCTTAGCCTTGGCCAGACGCTCTGCTGTGAGGTACCCAGGGTGGAAACTGCCATGCATTGTCAGCCCTGTTGCTCCATGCCATGATTGCTGCGCGCTAAAGTGACAAGCTCACGCACGAAAGTGGGGCAGTCTAGCGGCAATGCGGGGGAGCGGCTCCGACGTACGGTGTGGTGATGATGACTTCCGCATCGACGAGGTGCTTGTCGAACTCAGAGTTCTCACCCTCCTTGTTGGAGGTGGTGACGAGCTCGTGGCCCTGCTCCTCGATCCACTTCCTCAGACCGAGCTCATTCTCGGTGGTACCGAGGAGACGGGGCTCCTGCTCAGCGTGGACACCGCCCTGTGACGTCTGTTAGCCGGCATCTCCGAGCCATGGGGCAGCAGCACGACTTACATCGTAGAGAACGAGAAGAACCTTGCCCTGTTGTGAAGCGGTCGCGGTTAGCGTTCTGAACTGATTCGGCTGTCGAAGGGATGCAGCGCCCGAAGTCAACCGTGGACCAGCACGAGCTGTGAGGAGGGAGGACGCGGGGCGCGCGAGGCGAGAGGCAGAGCGGAGAAATACCATTGTGAATGAGTTGATGTGAGAAGAAGAATTGAGGCTCCGTAGAGAGATATATAGGCGGCACGACCGGAAGAAAGGTACTTCTGTACGTCTATCTGACGCACGATCTGTCAGCCCGTTGTCCCTGGGCCCGAAAAGAGGGGGTTCAGGGATTCAATACCGAAAGTGGTTCGAAGTGACGTCGAACTTGTTTACAATGTTTTTGGAATTGTTTGATGCTGGCCGTAATTGAGGGGTTGTGAGGGGTTTATATATACCAGAGGGTACCCACCGCGCGGGCTGCTTGCAGCACAGCAAGTCTGGGAGCCTTGGATCATTCGCCGCTCCACCACGGCCACCCTCCCCACTTCGTGAAGCAGACACGCTTCGCAGCAAGTGGTCCCTGCCTGCGCGGACATGATTGTCATCTTTGGAATTGCTTCGCACCGCAGTCGGTGCGGGGTCGCAACGAATGGCGCCAACACGTCCGAGTACGCCGCCAGGGGAGCTCTCTTGCGCCCTAACCTGTTTTGATCCATACAAATGCTCCGCTGATGCTCAATAGCGCTAGCTCTTAGTCTTGAGTACTGCGAGGGCTAAGCGCCACAACGCCAATCACAGCGTATCCTGCCATAGCACGGTACGTAACCCGACAGCAGAGCTTCATCTGTGGCTCTGAGCTACCGGCAGGGCTCCCGCTCCGCATGCGTTCCGACGGTACAATGGCTGCAGGACAATGGGCGCGCTGCTCGCGATGAGGCTCAGGATGTAATTGCACCCCCAACTGCGCTGCTCTGATTGTATGCAACCCTGCAGTTGCTTGCTTAGAAGCTGAAGAGTACGTCAAGTCCGGGAATGCATGCTGACACGACCCGGCAGCCACAACATTGCTACCAAGGTGCTCTGCAGCTCGATTGCGGCTGCAGAGGGAAGGTGGGGTGGTGGCCGAGCATTCTAGACGCTCGCGCGCGTTGGAGGGGCATCGGCGGCGGGGTTGCGCAGGCGGAGGTGCTGCGGACGCGAGTTGTCACCGCGAAGTTCGCACAAACATCGCAGATCGCACGGGAGTACGCTCGGCGATGGGCTGATAAGATAGGAGATGGCGGGGACAAGCTCGCTGCAAGGTCGGCCGAACGCCACAGAAAGGCCCGAACCGAGTGCGAGCGAGCTCAGCGCGCGTCGCGTGTTCCAGATCGCCGCGCTATCTGCTGTCGATGCTGGTCGCGTCGATTCGCTCCTTATGGTCGAGCATTCCGGCGACGGCAGTTGTGATCCATTTGAGACAATTGATGCCGTCGTCCTTCAGCCCGAGGACGTCCTCAAGGTCGCATCGGATCCCGTCCCAGGCCTCAAGGTGGAAGTCAACTCCTAGGCTCGAAGCTCCGGGTTGAAGCTGCAGCCGCCCTCTGCGTCGACACCGTTCGACTTCTTTTTCTGAAGAACAACTCCCTTCCATCTCACAATTGCATAGCCGTCTCCCTTGCAATGGAGTCGCGCTCCCGCCCACTCTGACGTTGCACTGCGCAACGAGACGGCGAGGCCTCGCTGCCCGGGATCATGCGAGCGAATCGAGCGATCGAGTCCCCGCACTGCTTAGGTGCGCTGCACGCTGCAGTCGCCCCAAGATCGAGCCAACGGTGGGCGGCGAGCCCGCGCGACTGACGATCAGCGCAAGTTGACGGACACGACGCGTTTGCCTTTGGAGTTCGCGCAGGCGACGACTTGATAGCATGTTGTGAGCAGTCAAGAACGCTGTTCTTGCTGTACAATCTCGACAAACGCGTGATTCATGTCGGTGACCGCACTACACTCCTTCAGAAACGGTTTGTCGCGAATGATCGACATGCGAGTAAACATAACGCTGCAGGCATTCTCAGCTCACAAGCGCAAGTATTTGGAGAGCGCTCTCTCGCATTTTCTCGAAATTGTTGTTCGGTAGGGCTTCCAGGTCTTGTAACAAAGCGCTTTCAGGAACAACTGCTGGAACTTGTGGACACCACAAACCACCCTACACATACTTCGCTCGACTCTACGACATCAACTTGACAAAGCCCTGTATGCGCTACCGGCCTGGTCGAGACAACAGAATGTACAGGGGAGGAGGAAAGATCTACAAAATACGTTTCACTTGCCGACTTGTTGATGCATGTAAGCCCGGCTTCAGCCCGACCATTGGCTTCTCCTTCTGTTAAGACCTCGTTCGCTGCTAGATGAACGCGTTTTTCCTCGAATGTCATCCGGTAGTTGTCGAAGTTTGTATTGCAATTGAGCACAAAAACCTACACACGGCAGCATTGGCTTTCTTCACAAACGGGCGCTGATCGCTTCTAGAGCTCCCTATGGCTACTGATTCCAAAGCCACCAAGACATTGTCAAAACGCGGCGATGTAATCTTACACGTGGGCGAGGGGCAGGAAACCGAGTACCAGCTGCTTGTCTCGTCCGTACTGCTCAGTCATGTTTCGCCCGTCTTCGAAGCCATGTTCGACGGCCGCTTTGCTGAGGGTCAAGTTCTCTCCACGGCTTCTCCAGGCGTTATATCGCTCCCAGACGACGATGCAGAATCGACATACACCGTTTGCAGGATAATTCATGCCCAAACGGCGGATCTTAGTGCCACCGCGACCCCGACTGAACTCGCCAATATTGCCATGTTTTGTAACAAGTACGACTGTGTGGATCCAGTTCGATCGTGGGGCATAATTTGGGTTGCACACATCTTAAAGACACCCAACGAAGCAGACTTCGAGAAGACCTTGCTTGCCGCGTACCTGCTCGATCTAGCGCCGGAGTTCCAGGAAGTCTCCAGGAGCTTGATTAGAGACCGTTCTGAACTGCTAAGCAGCAAGACCCTGTCGAATGGCGATGACCTCATTCCAAAGCGACTCGTAGAACTCATCATCCACGAACAACAAGAAATTCGAAAGAGAGTGCTGGAAGCTGTAGGTTCCATCGTCCCAGAAACAGGTACCATGTGCGATCCGTTTCAACTAAGCACCTTTAACTTCTTGAGAGAGCTTCGCAAAGCTGGACTGTGGCCACTGTGCGTTCTGCCTGTTGCCGAGTGCAAAAGGGCTCTCAAGAACATACCAAAGCAGGACCCAAGAAGCGACAAATTCTGCAAGAGGACCTACTGTCTCTGCCATAACGGTCTCCGTACTGGCACCCAATCACTGGACAAACAGGTCAAGGATATCTACGAGTCTGCCGGGAGCTTCTGTTTGGACTGTGTCAAGAGAGAGGAGAAGGCTGCTGGGAATCGCCCGATCTGCCGCATACCCTGTTTCGGCAACAATCTCAAGTACGACTGATCCGATCAACCAGAATCAGGATAGCACGATGAGGATTGGATCCGCGGCTTTGCGGACTCAAGCATCCTCTACAGCAAGTTCCTGACGCTGGTGCGCGAGATGTACACCAATTTGACATGTTACGATGAGACGGTGCGCTGTTGCTAAGGTCCGAGATCACGACATTTTACCGATCCGTGTCATGGATCAAACCTCGACGGGACAGCACGATGTCCAGAAGCGTGCCTTCGCAGCTCTCGACAGCGTCTTTACCGGGTACGAGTCGTGCGATACGGCCCTTGAGAAGTGGGAGAATCTTTGATAAGGTTCCTGTGTAGAGACATTTGGCCTTTCGGTAGTCCTTCGGTGTTGGATCTCAAGACAAACGTTGATAGTTGCTCTGAACTTCAACTAAAAACTTCCCCTCATGTCACGTTCAAGGTGTGTACACATGACATGTAGAAGGGAGCAGATTAGCTCACAAATACTTGTCGTACCAGATACCATGACAAGTCCAGCCGAAGTACTAATGGCTAGCCTCGCTAGGACTTGCTTCTCCCCTCAGTCCGACTCCGGGTCCACAACGGCTGACAGGTACCTGACCAAACACTGCTGCCTTCTTCAATTACCTTACTTGAAGCATATCAAATGCAGTCTGCCCTCTCTACAATCTCAGCATCCATCCACAATATCTCCATTCGGCATTTCGTTCGCTGACGCATATTATTGTGGCACGTGGCGTACCCAAAGCGGCAGGTTTGTACTACCGTCATCTGCCGATTCGTTGAATACAGCAAGCATTCCATCCTGTCAGCATCGCCCGCCTTCTGAACAGATGAACGACGCAGAAGCCGGACCCGCTGCTTGAGTAGGACTGCACTCTCTCTACGTTTCGCATCCCGCGATCGGTGTAGAGCCAATAGGACACTACGTATGCGATAGGCTTCTCAAACCCCATCTCATATAACCTGCAGAAAGAGGGAGGCAGGAACAAGGTTCAACGGGAGGGTTTATCCCAGGCACACAACCTGATATTGGTGGTGTGCGTCCGCCCTTGTACGCCCGCGCAACTATAAGCCTACAAGGCTATACGACCTCACCATAAAGAGTCGCACCTCCCTCGATCAGTCGAACATCTTCAGCTGTCCTTACCTCACGCCCCCACAACAAGCACGATGCACGCACTCAGCCTCCTCGGCTTTTTCATACTGGCACTCTGTGCCCACGCCAGTATTACCCAGAAAGACTACACTGGCAGCGGCAACATCCTCGTCCTCAACTCCAGCGACTGGCGTACAGCATCGCCCACCAAAGACAGAGTTGGCTGTCTAAACGAGCACGGCAAGCTCATCCCAGCCAGAACCAAATCCGCATGCGGCACTTTCACAAGAAGCGATGCCTTCCCATACACTCTCTCGACTAAGAAAGGAAACTGCACATTCAACGACGAATCGCAAGAGCGAAACACAGATAGCAAGTACGGCGCGGGAGACTTTGCGTGGAACTGCAACGCCACATACGTATCGAGCATCTACGACCAACTCTACACAATCGTCAGTTCCGGCCCCCCTGAAAAGAAATCCCTCTCTAACGCATCCACAGGACGGCTTCCCACACGTCTTCCTCTGCTTCGGCGACATAGCATGCTACTACGACGCCAAGAAGGCGCCTGGCCGCAACGAGAAGCTGTCGCTCTGGCAGTTCCATTGGGGATCGCAGCAGATGGGGATCACGCCGGGGCACGTGCAGTTGCTGTTGCTGTGGGAGAAGATTGGATATGCGCCGAAGAGGAAAGCCGGTGGGGAAGTGCTGGGGCCGAGGGTGAGGATCACGGACGAGGTGCAGATTCCGTTGTTGGGGGAGCAGCGGAGGGGAGATTAGATGGGGGAGGCTTATATTGTGTCTATGCTGTGTATCCGAATTCAGCGCTATGCCGTATCTCGGGTGTCATGCATACCGTACTGTGCAACAAGCCCTACGCGTCTGTTCACAAAGCTTCAATTCAGCAAAAGCTCTGTCATCTAGTAGCGTCCTGAATGTAGTCGTCCGCATGACGCTCCATGCCGCCTCCAATAGCTCTATCGTGGTCGGTTAATCCCCCGACCAAAAGTAGGTTAAGACGTGAGATCAACTCACAGCAAGCGCCACAATACCGCGCACAACCTACGTCATGCTGTGCTCGTGACTCTCGACATCTAGGCTGGTGAGTCTGGGGAGCCTTGACAGCAGCGTGTGGATACAACCAGCAGGAAGTTGGTCTATACGGAGTGAGAGCGCACGAGATCGTCTAGTGGATATGCAAATTTCGATCCATCTGGATGCAGAGACGTTGGAGGTGCTCACGAGATATGCCGACGTGGGTGCTTTGTGAGCTGAGCTTTGGCACGATACTACAAGACGATGCGGACTGCATCCAGATGACAGTTTGCAGGCCAAAGTCTTGAATACTCCTATTTTCCATCACGTCCCTCACATGAAAGCAACTCGCGAGCTCTAACATCTCCAAATCAGGGAAGGAAGGGGATGGAATTACACCTGCTATGCGTACATCCGTCAGGCTGAGATACTCCCAACCGAGTGGCTCACATGATTGACTGAAAACGAGGGCGCAGAGGGTCTTCAAGAAATGCGATCCAAGATTGTCGCGGTTGCTGTACCTTTCAAAGCGAGAAGGTCTGTGCAGCACCACACTTCTTCACCATCTTCCACATTGGTTTCGAGTCTGCTTTCTCGTGTACGGAGAGGTGATGTACCTTGCTTGTCAGGGTATAGGTACTTACCACGGTCCAGGGAAGCTAGGTATCCCCGTATCGTGGCTATGGAGAAGCGGACCAGAACGCGGACCAACTTGTATGGTATTTATATTACGTTTTCTTCGCTGATATGCCGAGTTTGCTCCCCAAGGCTGCAGAACATTCGACAACCCTGGTGCTGTCGTCTGATTTAGAGGAGAAGAATGTAGAGGTGCTAGGAAGGGCTTGATTACGATCAAGATAGAACAAGATGCTGGGTATTCATATGCTTTGGCATAAACTTAGTCGGTACACTTCGTTCTGCCCAAGCAAGCGTATGAGCTGTGAAGTAGAGTTTAAACTCCAGTTAAGATCATTCGAAGCGTAACCGTCGCCCCAGCCATATGATGGAATAAGATGAGATCTGAGCCTGGTTGGCAATATTGGCACCGAATTCTGTAATGGAGTACCGGCCTCTTTGTTAGGCCATTTGCGGTGTTTTAATGGAGCATTGAGAAGCCTGAATCCATTGTGTTGGTGACGCGTTACGACGTCAGCACGTGAAACCGTGCCACCGCGGACCTCAGCACCGTCGATCTTTGCCTTGCATGTGCTTAAGCAGGTCAATTGGCTGAAGACGCAGGTTCCGATATGTATTTACGACTACGCAGCTGTTACACTACGTGTGCTCAAGCAGGGCTGTTGGCCAAATATGCAGGTTTTTATCAGTCGTGGCTCTTACCCAGCTGTGACGGACGATGACGGTTTGGACGCGTCTCGTCTTATAACTTCCAGACTCTTTTTACATTCACGACGCCCCTCTCACAACATCTTCTGTACCTGCCTCACAGATACCATCTTGCGAGAGCTATTTCAATCATCTTCGCCGTCGCTAAAATCATATGGGAGACTCGCACGAAAGATATCGCGGCCCCATCGATGGGCCCGTCGATATTCCTACCTACGACAAGCGCGACCAGACGGGCCTTCTCACGCGCTTTGTGCCCGATAGAGTAAAGGACACGGCGTTTTACCACTGGCTCCTACGATTGACCCGCCTCTTGCAACTTGTTTCCGCAGTGGTATCTCTTGGAATATTCACCCAGCGCCTATACAAAGTGTACCGCCTCGTCAACTCCATCAAGACTCGGCGCGGTATCAACGGCGCGTACGGTGCTGTGGAAGGCATACTCGCCGCAGCGGTCCTTTACACGCTAATCACCACGTTACTGTCTTGCATCAAGAAGAGTAGCAACCCTGGAGGCCGAATGTTGCGTTGGCTGTGGGTGCTGTTGGATCTTTTGTTCGTGGGGGCCTTCATCGCAGTTACTGTTTTAACAAGACCAAACGGCGGACTAGCTGGTGCCAGGCATTACTACAGCCCTTCGCGCCTGCGCGACGGCGCAGGTAACGATGTAACCGGCGCGACTGCGGACCCGGAGGACGATTCTTGCAACCTACCTTGGGGCACATTTATTCTGGCAATTATCAGCACGTAAGTTACCTGATTGACATCACTGATGTATGCTCGAGTAGCTAAAGCGGAGTCCTCTAGTCTCCTCCATGCACTCACTGCTGCATTCCATGAAGTTAAAGACCACCGTCTTCATAACAGACTTGATCATGAGAAAGCTGTCCACCAACGACATATTACTAGTGATACACGTGTCACTCGCCAGGCTCGGGATTAGGATGCTGTCGAGAAGGTGCACGTCGGTACTACTTTGAAGGTCAGATTATACACCTGTACACACGATTAGCATCAAACAAAGCAGATGCTCGAATATTTGGACGTAATCATTCAAACCTCTTCTAGGGATGTGCAGAGTGGTACTTGCCAGATGCTCGTGATACCTTCAGGCTGTCTATTGATGTAAGTAAGCCTCGTAGTATTAGTACAGCTGCGCCTATAATATACGAGCCTCCGACTGGGAGGCGGGTTACTGTCTGCCTACAAAATTGTCAGAGTGTAGTTGATGTTGATGGATTCTCGATGAGTTACCGAAAACCGCCGACTGCAAGGCTGAATGGCGACCGAGGTCGTCATGCCATGTGGGCCCGTGCGATCTTCCCCGCAAACACCGCTCTCAAGTGTATCTCTCCGCCATAAGCAACAGCGAGTCAGCATCATGTCGGCACTGGCTGGCGATATATCAGTTCGAGCGTACGATCGGACCTCGCCCGCACCCTTAATCCACCCCAATCGCTGAGACCCGTTCCCCAACCTCCCAAACCTCTCGCTCAGCACCCGCTAACATGTCTGCGCCAATGAACTTCTCCATCCCGGACGACCTCAAAAAATACCTCGCCGACCTTGACGCCTTTATTGAGAGTACCATCCTGCCCCTCCAGCACAAAGACGACAACAACCGCTTCTTTGACCACCGCCGTGAGCACGCCCGCACAGACTGGGACGCTGGTGGCCTGCCGCGCAAAGAATGGGAGGACTTACTCGCCGAGTCGCGCCGCCTCGCCGACGAAGCAGGCTTCTACCGCCTGTCACTGCCAAAGCAGTATGGCGGGCGGAGCGGTGCCGACGGACGCGGCAGCAACCTGTGGATGGCGGTCATCCGCGAGCACCTGGCAGCGAAGGGGTTGGGGCTGTTCAATGACTTGCAAAACGAACATAGCATGGTGGGGAACTTCCCCGATGTGGTGATGCTGATGGGCTTTGGGAGCGAGCAGCAGAAGGCTGAGCTTATTCCTGCGCGGCTGAGAGGCGAGTTTCGCATGACGTTTGGACTGACGGAGCCCGGGCATGGGAGTGATGCCACACACATGGAGACGAGGGGTGTGCCGGAGAAGAGGGATGGAGTCGACGGGTGGCTGCTCAATGGGCATAAGAAGTGGCAGACGGGGATGCATCATGCGACGCACTGCTCCATCTTCGCGCGGACAAGTGGGAAGAATGGGGAGGTGAAGGGGATAAGCTGCTTCATTGTGCCGAGGGATGCGCCGGGATTGAAGGCCGAGTCGTATGAATGGTGAGTTTGTTGATCTCGCGTTGCAAGGTGCTGCTGATATTGATGCGTCGTAGGACCCTCAATATGCCCACTGACCACGCCACCGTCTCCATCAAAGACGTCTGGGTCCCTTCCACCGCCGCCCTGGGCCCGATCCACAACGGCCTCGGCGTCGCCCAAGCTTTCGTGCACGAGAACCGCATTCGGCAAGCTGCCTCCTCGCTCGGTGCAGCTGTCTACTGCGTGCAACAATCCGTGTCCTACGCCAACACACGCGCGCCCTTCGGCACGCCCCTCTCCCACAACCAAGGCATCCAGTTCCCCCTAGTCGAACTCTTCACGCAATGTGAGATGCTGCGGCAGCTGATCCGCAAAACAGCCCTCGAAATGGACTCGATGCCCCACCACGAGATCGAGCGCCGCATCGGCGACAAAGTCTCCATGTGCAATTACTGGGCCAACAGACTGTGCACGCAAGCCGCGGATCGTGCGATCCAGGTCCATGGCGGAAACGGATATAGTCGACATTACCCATTCGAGCACATCTGGCGCCACCACCGACGGTACCGGATTACCGAGGGAAGCGAGGAGATCCAAATGCGGAAGATCGCAGCGTATCTGTTTTGGTTCGGGGGGCGGAGGAGTGAGGTCGACGCCACGAAGACAGAGTTGAAGGGCGGCTCGAAATTGTAGATACCAAAACAATCTGTACCTTCCATCACAAGACTCAACTCCCCCTCGCTCCTGCCGCGTTGCCCACCCATCTCGACTTCAAAACCCCAACAGTCCCCCTGCCCACCCCCTCAAACCCCTCAGCACCTCCTCCCTCTCTAACACCACAGGTAGCACTACTACAACTACCGCAAACCACACCGCGAACGCCAGCACCCATAGCGCTGTAGCTTTCCACTTAACCCCCGTGATGGACGAAGGTAGGTCTGGCAACGGCTTTGCATCAACCTCCCCGCCCACCCCGGGCCCCAAGATAGATATTGCAGGTGAGCCGCGCTGGACAGAGCGTATTGAAGGGGAGGGAGCAGGTGGAGGAGGAAGAGGTTTGAGCAGGCCAGGCGGGAGACGGTCGCGTCGTTGAGAGAGTGAAGAAGATAGGAATGGGAATGGGGCTGGGGTAGCGGCTGGGGATGGGGCGTG
>Ga0079220_10000360_pt1 | contig 11018 bp, 8 predicted proteins | sample GAAS100_FD_75071 | JGI IMG/M metagenome (GOLD analysis project Ga0079220, IMG submission 75071) | Agricultural soil microbial communities from Georgia to study Nitrogen management - GA AS100 | ecosystem: Environmental > Terrestrial > Soil > Agricultural land | place: USA: Georgia | collected... | reverse complement strand
GCGGCGCAACGTCGATCTCCGCATTGTGCTCTTCAACAACGAGATCTACGGGCTCACCAAGGGCCAGTACTCGCCCACGTCGCGCCGCGGGACGCGCTCACCCTCCACACCGCAAGGCTCCATCGAGCATCCGGTGTCTCCGTGCGCCTTCGCGCTCGGCGCGGGTGCGCGGTTCGTGGCCCGGGCGATCGACACCCTCCAGCCCCACCTCGTGGGAGTGTTGCGGCGCGCCCACGCGCACCGCGGCGCGTCGTTCGTCGAGGTGATCCAGAACTGTGTGGTGTTCAACGACGGGGTGTTCGATGCGTTCACGGCCAAGGACGTGGCCGCCGACGCGCAGATTCACGTCGAGCACGGCAAGCCGCTGCTGTTCGGGCCCCCCCACCGCCGGCGGGGGTTGCGGCTCAAGCCCGGTAAACTCGAGCTCGAGGTGGTGACACAGCCGGAGGGCGGCGCGACCCCCGAGGACCTCCTGGTCCACGACGAGACGAACCGCGTGCTGGCGCAGCTGCTCGCGACCCTCGAGCCTCCCGCCTTCCCGGTCGCGCTCGGAGTGCTCTACTGTGACCCGTCCCCCTCTTTCGAGGCGGAGGTATACGCGCAGGCGCGGGCCGCAGGCTTGGGACGGGAGCCGGCGGATATCGGAGCCCTCCTGCGGCGGGATGGCACCTGGACCGTCGAGCCGTGAGAGTGAGTCGCGCCTGAAGCGCATCCCGACCACCTCCTGCCTGGTCGTCGTCAGCGCTTCCCTCCCGCAGCCCGACGGCCGTTGGTCTTCCGCCGCCCCGCTTCCCGCGCCGACGCAGGAGCTCTCTGCCGCAGTGCTGCACGGACACATCTACGTGGCGGGCGGCATCGATCAGACCAGTCGACCCAGCGCCGCGGCGTTCCGCTACGATCCGTCGATCAACCGGTGGGAGCAGATTGCCAACCTCCCCGCCCCGCGCCATCACATGCCGCTGGCCGTCGTCGGCGACACCCTCTATGCCGTGGGCGGTCTCGCTGGAGGGAACTTCGTGCCCGAGAGCACGCTGTGGCTCTTCCGCGAGGACATGAACCGCTGGGAAGCGCGCGCGCCCCTGCCCGCGCCGCGCGGCGCGTCCGGGGCCGCGGCGGCCGGTGGCCTGCTGATCGTCGTGGGCGGGTGGGGACGTCACCGCGGCCTGGTCGACTCGACGGCGATCTACGATCCCGCCACGAACCGCTGGCGCGAGGGCGCGCCGATCCCCACCCCCCGCGACCATCTCGCCGTCGCCGCGCTGAACGGGCTGGTTTACGCGATCGGCGGCCGTCCGCTCAACCCAGACCACAACTTCGCTGTCGTCGAGATCTACGATCCGGCGCGTGACCGCTGGACCACCGGTGCAGCGATGCCTAGCCGCCGGGGGGGGCTGGCGGCGGCCGTCGTGGGCACCGCGATTCACGTGGTCGGCGGCGAGAGCCGCAACGGCGTGTTCGCAAACCACGAGCTGTACGATCCCGCGGCTGACCGCTGGACCGTGGCTGCCGCACTGCCGCTCGCGCGACATGGACTGGCGGCTGCCGCCATCGCCGGCAAGCTCTATGTGATCGGTGGCGGGCCCAGGGCGGGATTCGCGCAGACGGACGCCGTGGACGTGTTCTCGCCGTAGCTAGACTTCACACATGGTCGTGCTGCAAACCATCGCGCGCTACGTCGTGATCGGCGCGTTCGGGGTGAGCGTGCTCGTGGCGCTCGCGTCGTGGCTGGTGCGCACCAGCCGCGTGTCGCCGTTCGGCGCACTGGGCCGCACGCTGCGGGCGGCGAGCGACCCGGTGATCCGGCCGGTCGAGACCCGGCTGGTACGGGCCGGCGGCAACCCGGTGCACGCCGGGTGGTGGCTCGTCGTGGGCGTCGCGGCCGCCGGAGTAGTGGGCCTGTCGCTGCTGAACTGGCTGCTCGGCACGCTGCAAGGCGCCACCTGGGCGGTCGCCGCCGGCCCGCGGGGTGCCCTCCGGTTCGCGATCGGGGCCGCCTACACCGTCGTCTTCGCCGCACTGGTCGTACGCGTGATCTCGAGCTGGTTCGGCGTGTTCCGCTACACGTCGTGGGTGCGGCCCGCGTACGTGCTCACCGACTGGGTGGTCGAGCCGATCCAGCGGCTGCTGCCGCCCGCCGGCGGGCTCGACTGGAGCCCGCTCGTCGCCGTGGTGGTGCTGTGGCTGCTCAGACAGGTGCTGTTGGCGATCGTGTGAATGTGAGCCGTCCTCCGTTGTCCGTTGCGACCAGCCTTTACGGATGACGGACCACGGATGACGGTTGCCGTGCTTTAAACACCCGAAACAAATAGAACAGCGACGGAAACAGCACCAGCGCTCCGAGAGTCAGCGCGCCCAGCGCCAGACGCAGTGTGACGGGCGGCGCCGCCGCGTCGGCGATCGCGAGATCGGGAGGCACGACGTAGGGATACTGGCTGAGCGCCCATCCCCACAAGATGAGGGAGACCTGCGCCGCGGCCGCGAATCGGGCCGCGCGCCAGCGACGACGGTCGAGCGCCACGAAGGCGACGAGCGCCGCGGTAGCGGTGAGCACGTGAAGCGGGAGCGCCCAAGGTGCGAACGCCAGCCGCTCGCGTACGAGAGGCGCGTCGCGCCGCGACAGGAGCAAGGCCAGTGCCGCGACGAGCAGCAGCGCTACGCCGGAGCCCATGGCGCGCCGGCGGAAGTCATCGCGCAAGTCCCGCTCCGGCGCTTCGAGCGTCAGGTACACGGCCGCGAGGTACGCGAACGCGACTAGAGCGAACACGCCGACCGACAGCGTGAACGGATTCAACCACGGCGCGACATAGGTCGCGAAGAACCCTGCCCCCTTCCCCCCTCCCGTTTGCCCAAGCGCTCCCGACGCGATCGCCCCAATCGTCGTGCCCAAGAGGAGCGGCGTGATGAGGCTCGCCACGGCGAACATCACACCCCAGTGCCGCTGCTCGACATCTTCCGGCCCAGCCCCCCCATACCGCCAGAAAGTGAACGCCGAGCCCCGCAGCACGATGCCGATCAGGACGAGCGACAGGGGGATGTGCAGCAGCGTGCCGAGCCGGGCGAACGCAGGTGGGAAGCAGGTGAACAGCAGCACCACCGCGAGGATCAGCCAGACGTGATTCGCCTCCCACACGGGACCGATGGCGTTGGCGATGAGCTCGCGCTGCCGCTGTTTACGGGGGCCCAGGGCCAGCAGGTCCCACACGCCGCCGCCGAAATCGGCGCCGCCGAGCAGCGCGTAGGCGTTCAGCGCCACGAAAATGACGCCGGCCAAGAGATCGGGGAGCGTCACCGGGGCCCTCCCCCCCGCATGTAGAACCCCCGCCACTCCGGAATCGTGGGGCTTCGAATGATTTGACGGTACAACAGCCAGACGACGATGACGCCGAGGAAGCAATAGAGCAACGTGAAGGTGACGAACGGCACGATGAGCCCGGGCATCGGCGTCACGGCGTCGCGCGTTCGCAGCACGCCGTAGATGACCCACGGCTGGCGGCCCAGCTCGGTCACCATCCACCCGGCCTCGACCGCGACGAATCCGAAGGGGGTCGCGAGCGCCAACGCGCGCATCAGCCAGCGGTTGTGCGCCAGGTCGCTGCGCCGCCACGCCAGCCATCCCGCCCAGAGCGCCACCAGCGCCAGATAACTCCCGAGCGCGACCATCAGCTGGAAGGACAGATGCACGGCCGGCACGTTGGGCCAATCCTCGACCGGGACCGCGTCGAGGCCCTGCACCTCGGCGTCGGGGTCGTGGGAGGCGAGCAGCGAGAGTCCCCGGGGGATCTCGACTGCGAACCGGTTCTTGCGCGCCCGGACGTCGGGCCAGCCGGCGAGCGAGAGCGGCGCACCGCGCTGGGTGGAGAACAGCGCCTCGGCGGCCGCGAGTTTTGCAGGCTGATGGCGCGCCAGATGGCGGGCCGAGAGGTCCCCGGAGATCGGCTGCAGCAGCGCGGCGGGCGCCCCGACGATGAGCGCGATCTCCAGTGCGCGGCGGTGAAACGCGTTGCCCGGATCCTTGAGCAGCAGAAACGCGTGGATGCCCGCGACCGCGAATCCGGTGGCCGCGTACGCCGCCAGCGTCATGTGCAGCGCCTGCGGGAACGCCGCCGAGGTGGCCATCGCGGCGATCGGGTGCACGTTCGCCGCCTGGCCGTTCACGAGCTCGAACCCCGCGGGGGCGTTCATCCACGCGTTTGCGATCACGACGAAGATTCCCGACGCGGCTCCGCTCGCCGCGACCGCCACGCCGGCGAGCAGGTGCGCGCGCGGTGAGATGCGGTCCCATCCATAGAGGTAGACGCCGAGGAAGATCGCCTCGGTGAAGAACGCAAAGCCCTCGAGCGAGAACGGCATGCCGATGATCGCGCCTGCGAAGCGCATGAACCCCGGCCACAGGAGACCGAGCTCGAACGAGAGCACCGTGCCCGAGACGGCGCCCACCGCGAACAGGATCGCGGTGCCTCGCGACCAGCGTTTCGCCAGGTCCAGATAAATTGCGTGGCCCGTCACCTGCCACCGCCGCTCGGCCACGACCATCATCAGCGGCATGGCGATGCCGATCACCGCGAACACGATGTGAAAGGCGAGCGAGACGCCCATCTGGGAGCGGGCGGCGAGGAGGGAGGGCATGTGACCAAAAGCTAAGTGCGTGCGAACCGTAGTCACGGCGCGGGCCGTTGGCAACCAAGCACTACGCACCTCGCACCTTATCGCAGCTTCTCGAGCCGCTCCGCGATCTGGCGGTTGCCCAGAAACTCGGCAGTCATCGCCCCGAGGATCGCCTTCGCCGAGTCTGGCATTCCTGTGGCCGCGAACGCGTCGGCGCGCAGGATGCCGAGTCGGAACCGTAGAAACCGGCTCCCGGGGGCCGCGGGGAAGCCGGCCAACGCCGTCAGCGCAGCCTTGCCGTCGTGCTTGTCGACGATGAGCGACTCGATCGCGAGCAGGCGCGCACTCGTATCGTCGGGAACGCGCTGCGCCAGCTCATCGATGAGGCGAGCGGCTTCGAGCGATCGACCCGCTTTGCGGTCGAGCATCGCCTGGTGGTACAGTCCCGCCACGAGCAGCCGGCCCACGTCCGCGGTGTCGCCGCTGCGGATCCCCACCCCGCCGGCATAGGAGTACACCAGCTCGCCGCCGTGCTCACCCGCTTCGTACAGTGCTGTGGCACCGCCGAGCCCGACCAGCGCCGACGCCACGAGCGTCGCCTTGCGCCACCGCCGTGCTGCGGGAACGAGCGCCACGATCTCCAGTGCCGCGACGACCAAGAAGATGTTGCGGGTGCGTTCCCCCCACTCCTCGTGGTCTTGGACCGCAGCGCGGGCCCCGGGGACACGCTCGACCGGCCCATGCGCGGCCGTCCCGGATTCGACCGCGAGCACCGCGCCGAGCGTTCCCGCCAGGAGTAGGGCGGCGGCCGCAGGGCCCGTGAACGCCGCCCGGCCAGTGAGAGACACCCAGCGGAACAACACGCCCGCCAACAGCAGGGCGATCACGAAGTGCACGATCTGCGGATGCAGCGCGGCGAGGGACACGGGGGCGCTCCCGACAAGGACGGAGGAAGATACGGCTTGCGGCTGCGCGTCGTTGATCTAGATTCCGCAGGACAATCGATTTCGTGGTGATTTGCGGCCTATTGCAGCCACGTTAAACAAGTCGCTAAAACGCCTGCCCGTTTGGCGACTGCTCGGCCAAGCGGGTCTTGCTTTTTGCGGATAACGGATGACGGATAGCGGATGACGATCACCCTACGCGATCTGCTGGCGGATGGAAAAGTCCACGTGCTCGACGGCGCGATGGGGACGATGCTGTACGCCAAGGGCTTCCTTCTCAACGTCTGCTACGACGAGCTCAATTTGAAGCAGCCCAAGCTCGTCCTGGAAGTGCACGACGCGTACGTGCGCGCGGGTGCCGAGATCCTCGAAACGAACACATTCGGCGCGAACCCGGTCAAGCTCAAGAGCCACGGATTGGCCGACGAGACGGAGCAGATCAACCGCGCGGCAGCCGAGCTGGCCCGCCAGGCCGGGGGAGAACACACCAGCGTGGTGGGGGCGATCGGCCCGCTCGGCGTGCGCATCGAGCCGTTCGGCGCACTCGCGCGCGACGAGGCGCGCGAGCACTTCCGGCGGCAGGTCCAGGGACTGCTCGCGGGAGGCGTGGACGGCTTCATCCTCGAGACCTTCTCCGACGTCGAAGAGCTCCACCAGGCGTTGAACGCCGTGCGCAGCCTGTCCGATCTCCCCATCATTGCGCAGATGACCATCGGCGACGACGGCCTCACGCACTACGGCACCGCCCCCGAAACGTTCGGCCGGCAGCTGACCGATTGGAAAGCCGATGTGATCGGCGTGAACTGCTCCGTCGGGCCGGCGGGTGTGCTCGAAGCCGTCGAGAAGCTCGCCAAGGTGACCGATCGCCCGATTTCAGCGGTGCCCAATGCAGGGCTCCCCAAAGACGTGGGCGACCGCAAGATCTACCTCGCGAGCCCCGAGTACATGGCGAGCTACGCGCGCCGCATGATCGAAGCGGGCGCCCGCATCGTGGGCGGCTGCTGCGGCACCACGCCAGAGCACATCAAGAAGATCCGCGACTACGTCGCGAGCGTCGTGCCCCGCCATCAGCCGCTGGTGGTGTCACGGGAGACGGTCACGACGCCCGCCGGCGTCAAGCCGGTGCCGCTCGCCCAACGATCCCGCTGGGGCGCGAAGCTAGCCCGCGGCGAGCTCGTGACCAGCGTCGAGATCGTGCCACCGAAGGGCGTGGACCCCACCCCGATGCTGGAGCAGTGCCGCGCGCTCAAGGCCGCGGGCGTGGATGCCGTCAACGTCCCCGACGGACCGCGAGCGCAGAGCCGTATGGGCGTGCTGCCCTCGGCCATCCTGATCCAGCGCGAGGTCGGCGTGGAGACGGTGATCCACTACTGCTGCCGGGACCGCAACCTGCTCGGCATGCTGTCGGACATCCTGGGAGCGCACGCCGCGGGGCTGCGGAACATCCTCATCATCACCGGCGACCCGCCCAAGATGGGGCCGTACCCGGAAGCGACGGCCGTGTTCGACATCGATTCCATCGGGCTCACGAACCTCGTGTACCGGTTGAACCACGGGCTTGACCCGGGCAACAATCCGATCGGCGCGCCAACGCAGTGGGCGATCGGCGTCGGTGTGAACCCGGGCGCCGTGGATCTCGATCGCGAGCTGTCGCGCTTCGCGTGGAAGGTGGACGCCGGCGCCGAGTTCGCCGTGACGCAGCCCGTGTTCGATCCCAAGCAGCTCGAGGGGTTCTTGCAGCGCGCCGGGCAGTTCAAGATTCCGATCGTGGCGGGGATCTGGCCGTTGCTCTCGTTACGTAACGCCGAGTTTCTCGCGAACGAGGTCCCGGGCGTGTCGGTCCCCGATGCAGTGCTCGCTCGGATGCGCCGCGCGCAAGACAAGGGGAAGGAGGCGGCGCTCGCCGAGGGCGTCACGATCGCGCGCGAGATGTTCCAGCAGGTGAAAGGCGCCGTGCAGGGGGTGCAGGTGAGCGCGCCATTCGGACGGGTGGAGGTCGCCCTGGAGGTGTTTGGGTAACGTCGTGAGTGTCGGGCTATGCCGGGAAATCCACTTCAGCGACAAGGACGCCGCCCTGCGCGACGACGTCCGCACGCTGGGCGCGCTCGTCGGGGATGTGATCCGCGAGCAAGGCGGCGAGGCCCTGTTCCAGCGCGTGGAGGCAGCGCGGGTCGCCGCCATCCGCCGGCGCGAAGGGGAGAGCCAGGGAGAAGCGGAGCTCGAGGCCGCCGTTCGGGCCCTCGGACCCCGCGAGGTGGCCGAGCTCGTGCACGGCTTCGGCACATACTTCGACGTCGTCAATCTCGCCGAGCGTGTCCACCGCATCCGGCGGCGCCGGGATTACCTGCGCGCGGGCGGAACGGGCGCCCCGCCCCAGGAAGGGGGTCTCGAAGACACGTTGCGGCGGCTCGCGGCCGCCGGGCTCGGGCCCACCGACGTGCAGCGACTGCTCGGGCACCTGGTGTTCGAGCCCGTCTTCACCGCCCATCCGACAGAAGCCACCCGCCGCACGCTGCTCGAGAAACAGCAGGACATCGGACGGCTGCTGGTGCGGCGCCTCGACCCGTCGCTCACGCCTGCCGAGGAGCAGGCCACCCTCGCCCGCATTCGGGAAGAAGTCACGATCACCTGGCAGACGGAGGCGCACCGCACCCAGCGTCCCTCGGTGCTCGACGAGCTCGAGCACGTGCTGTTCTTCCTCACCGACGTGGTCTATCGAGTCGTCCCGCCGTTTTACGAAGAGCTGGCCGGCGCCCTCGCCGCGGTGTACGGACCCGCCGGCGAGAGCGTGGTCGTTCCGACCGTGCTCCGGTTCGGCTCGTGGGTGGGCGGAGACATGGACGGCAATCCCAACGTCACAGCCGACACAATCCGGGCTGCGCTCGCGCGCCACCGCACGCTGGCGCTCGAGCGCTACCAGCGCGAAGCGCTCGAGCTGGCGCAACGGCTCACCCAGACCCGCTCGCGAGTGGCTGTCGACGACGCGGTGGTCGAGCGCGCGGCCGAGTACGCCCGCGCCTTTCCGGCCGCGCTCGAAGCCCTGCCGCCGCGCTATCGCGACATGCCGTACCGCGTGTTGCTCCGGCTCGTGGCGGCCCGGCTCGCGGCCACGCAGCGGGACGCGGCCGGCGCCTACCCGAGCGTCGCGGAGTTCGCTGCCGACCTGGAGCTCGTGAGCCGGAGCCTCACCCGAAACTCCGGTGTCCACGCAGGACTGTTCGCGGTGCGGCGCGTCCAGCGGCGCGTCGCGACGTTCGGGTTCCACTTGGCCACGCTGGACGTGCGCCAGGACGCGCTGGTGCACCGCACCGTCATGGGCCGCTTGCTGGGCGATCCGGGATGGCTCGAGCGCTCCAGCGCGGAGCGCGCCGCCCGGCTGCGGCGCGTCCTCCTGGCCGGCGACCCGCCCGCGACGCCGCCGGACGAGGATTCCGAGCGTACGCTGGCCGTGTTCCGGGCGATCGCGGAGTGCCGCGCGCGCTACGGGCCTCATGCCATCGGCCCATACATCATCAGCATGGCGCAGGGACCGGACGACGCGCTCACGGTGCTGGTGCTCGCGCGCTGGGCCGCTCCTCATCCCATGTCTCGCGCCGTCGATCTCGACGTGGCGCCACTGTTCGAGACTGGAGACGACCTCGCGGCCGCACCCCAGGTGATGGCCGATCTCCTCGCCGACGAGGCGTACCGCGCGCACCTCGAGGCCCGCGGCCGCCGCCAAATCGTGATGATCGGGTACTCCGACTCGAACAAGGACGTCGGGATCGCCGCCTCGCGCTGGGCGCTGCAGCGGGCCCAAGCCGCCCTGGTCGCGACGCTCGAGCCCGCGGGCATCGACCTCGTCATCTTCCATGGTCGCGGCGGGAGCGTGAGCCGCGGCGGCGGCAAGATCACGCGCGCCGTTCTCGGCGCCCCGCCCGGTGCCGTTCGCGGCCATTTGCGCGTCACCGAGCAGGGCGAAGCGATCAGCGCGAATTACGGGCTCCGCGGCATCGCGCTCCGCACCCTCGAGCAGGCCGTCGGCGCCGCCGCCCTCGCCAGCGCGCTCGCCAACCAAACCGACCGGCGAACCGTGCGCTGGCACTCGTTGATGGACGAGATCGCCTCGTCCAGCCGGGCGGCATACCGCGCGCTGGTGCACGACGACCCGCGGTTCGTGGAGTACTTTCGCTCGGCGACCCCAATCGACGTGATCGAGGCGATGCCGATCGGGTCGCGACCACCGGCGCGGCGCGCCGGGGCCGGGCTGGCGCAGCTGCGTGCCATCCCCTGGGTGTTCGCCTGGACGCAAAGCCGGCTCGTGCTGCCCGGCTGGTACGGTCTCGGAACCGCGCTGGAGCGCGCCGTCGACCGCCACGGCGCAACCGTCGTGCAGGACATGCTGCGCGACTGGCCGTTCCTCAAGGCGCTGCTCGACGATGTCGAGCTGGTCCTTGGCACGGCGGACATCGGGATCGCGGCCCGGTATGCCCGCCTGGCGGGGCCACTCGAGCCGGTCTTCTTCCCGACCATCCGCGCCGAGTTCGAGCGCACCGTGTCGGCGGTGCTGCGGGTGAAAGGGACGACCGCGCTGCTCGACGAGGATCCCATGCTGCAGCGCTCGGTCCGGCTGCGCAACCCCTACGTGGACCCGATGAGCTTGCTGCAGGTCGAGGTGCTCGGTCGCTGGCGCGCGGCTGGCCGCCCGGATGACGCGCTGTTCGGCGCGCTGGTGGCGACCGTCCGGGGGATCGCTCAGGGGCTGCAGAATACGGGTTAGTGGCGGCCGCGCAACAACGTTTGCTTGTGCGGCGCCGCTCGCCTCCACATACTGGACGCTTCGCACCTGGGAGGATGAGAAATGCGCTCATGGTTCTGCGCCGCCCTCGTCGCTGTCGCGTGTGCGTCGGGAGAACAGGCCCGCGCGCCCGACGCCGCCCGCGCTCCCCAGAAGTACGCGGGCACCTGGGAAGGCCGCGCGTTCCACAGCGAGTCCGATACGGGCGTTCCCTTCCGGATCGTCTCGAGTGTCGGTCAGGACGGCACGCTACGCGGCACGCTCAGCTTTCTGTCCGTCGCCAGTCCGCCCATCCCGGTGCGGGCGCGCGAGGTGAGCGACACGATGCTCGTCGATGAAGCCGGGCCCTACCAGAGCCCGAGCGCGCGCCGCCTGGTCGTGACAACCACGAGCGGGAGGCTGCACGGTGACTCGCTCAACGGCACATTCCAGATGCGGCCGGCGGAAGGCGGGGCCACGATCATGAGCGGAACGTTCAGATCGAAGCGGGTCGCGTCGTAGCCGAGCGGCGCGGGCGCCTCGCCCTCACCGCGCTGCTCACCGCCTACGGCGCCTTCCTCATCTTCAGCCCGGGCCACTACAGCTGGCTCGATAGCCTCGACCTCGCGATCCACGAGTTCGGGCATCCCTTGTTCGGCGTGTTCGGAGAGTTCATCGGCTACGCGGGCGGCACGTTGATGCAGCTGCTCATG
>Ga0079220_10000359_pt1 | contig 11021 bp, 8 predicted proteins | sample GAAS100_FD_75071 | JGI IMG/M metagenome (GOLD analysis project Ga0079220, IMG submission 75071) | Agricultural soil microbial communities from Georgia to study Nitrogen management - GA AS100 | ecosystem: Environmental > Terrestrial > Soil > Agricultural land | place: USA: Georgia | collected... | reverse complement strand
CACCCAGTTAATGACCCTACAGCCGGGCGTGGCTTCCAGCCAGGCGCAGCAACCCGGTTTCGGGTCGAACACATCGGTTCCTTTTTCGTTCAACGGAGCGCAGCAGAGTTCGAACAACTGGCTGGTTGACGGAGGCCGGAACATCGATACCTATAACGGCAATAATCTCACGATGGTGAATCTGGATGCGATCGCCGAGGTCCGCATCGAGCGCAATACCTATTCTTCCGAATATGGACGGAATTCAGGCGCACAGATCAATGTGCGTAGCTTTATGCCTGCGATGCCACAGATGGGCATGGCCGCTATGAACCTAGTAACCGCGCTTAGCGAAAAAAATGCCGGCGTCTATGAAGGGCAAGTGAATTTGGCAACGGGCGGCACCTGGCAAATCAGCATCACCGCAAGCAAAGGCGGAACCGTTATCGCAACCAAGCAACTCAGTTTGAATGCCGAAGGGGGAACGCAGCCATGATCTCCCGCGTAATCGATTGGTGCTCAAATAACCGGTTTCTTGTCTTCACGGGAACGGCGCTGCTCGTCTTGGCCGGGATTTGGTCGCTCAAGAACATTCCTCTCGACGCACTGCCCGATATTTCGGACGTGCAAGTCATTGTGCACACGCCCTGGGAGGGGGAGCCGCCTAACATTCTGGAAGACCAGGTTACTTATCCCATTGTCACCAAGCTGCTCGCTGCGCCCCACGTCAAGGCCGTGCGTGCGCAAACGATGTTTGGCGATTCCTACGTTTTCGTCGTCTTCGAGGATGGCACGGATTTGTACTGGGCTCGTTCACGCGTGCTCGAATACATCCAGCAACTTCAAGGCGTCCTCCCTAAGAACGTGTCTTCCATGATCGGTCCCGATGCCACAGGTGCAGGCTGGGTGTATGAATATGCGCTGATCGACCGCTCGCATCAGCACAGTCTCGCCGACTTACGCAGTCTTCAAGATTGGTATCTTCGCTATCAACTCGAAACCGTTCCTGGCGTTGCTGAAGTTGCCTCCATAGGCGGTTTCGTTCGGCAGTATCAGGTAAATCTCGACCCGAACCGGCTCCGGGCTTACAACATCACGCTTTCGACCGTGATGGACCGCGTACGCGATAGCACGAATGAAGTCGGTGGCCGGGTCCTCGAATTGAGCGGCGCCCAATACATGGTGCGCGGCCTCGGCTATCTTCGCTCGACTCGCGACCTCGAGGTTGTGCCTGTCGCCACGAAGAACGGCACTCCTGTGCTCATTCGCGACCTTGGCGTCGTCACGTTCGGTCCCGACATCCGTCAAGGAGTCGTGGAATGGAATGGAGAAGGCGAAACCGTCGGCGGAATCATTGTGATGCGCGACGGAATGAACGCGCTGAATGTAATTAATGGTGTTAAGAGAAAACTCGCCGACATCAAGGCTTCCCTGCCGTCCGGAGTTGAGGTCGTATCCGGGTACGATCGTTCTGGCTTGATCAGCGAATCAATTCGTACGCTTCAACGTGACTTGCTCGAAGAAGCGATCATCGTTAGTTTCGTCACGATTGCCTTTCTGTTCCATTTCCGTTCAGCCCTGATTCCGATCCTGACCCTGCCGATTGCGGTTCTGGCGGCTTTTATCCCCATGTACTTCCTTCATGTGAGCTCCAACATTATGTCGCTTGGCGGCCTGGCTCTGGCCATAGGCGTACTCGTCGATGCGGCCATCGTGATGGTGGAAAACGGCTATCGCCACCTCTCGGAACGTATTGCGGAAACAGCGGGTGATCTGAGCTGGAAAGAACGGCGGCAAATTCTCATATCTGCCACCAAGCAGGTTGGCCCCGCCATTTTCTTCTCTCTACTGATCATTCTCGTGTCTTTTCTGCCCGTCTTCCTGCTGGAAGCGCAGGAAGGACGTATGTTCCGGCCTCTCGCTTGGACCAAGACTCTCGCCGTAGCCTTTTCTTCCATTCTGGCAATCACGCTGGTGCCGGTGCTGATGACCATCTTCATTCGCGGCCACTTGAAACCCGAATCCGCAAACCCCTTTTCGCGATGGACGCAGGCGCTCTATTTGCCGGTCCTGCGTTTCTGCCTTCGATACAGGAAGACCACGCTGCTGCTTAACCTGATCTTTTTGGCGCTGACCATACCGCTCGCTTGGCGTATCGGCAGCCAGTTTATGCCGCCCCTGTACGAGGGCTCTTCTCTATATATGCCCACCGCCCTGCCGGGAATCTCGATCACACAGGCATCGGCGCTGCTCCAGCAGCACGACCGCGTGATCAAGTCCTTTCCCGAGGTGGAGAGCGTATTTGGCGCCGTGGGGCGCTCGGACAGTCCGACCGACAATGCGCCGCTCGACATGTACGACACAACCATCATGCTTAAACCGCGAGAGCAATGGCGTCCGGGAATGACCTACGAGAACCTCATCCGCGAAATGGACCAAAAACTTCAAGTTCCGGGGCTGACCAACACCTGGACCATGCCGGTTCAAAACCGGCTGGACATGGAGTTGACCGGCATTAAGACCCCCGTGGGCCTGAAGATTCAAGGGCCGAATGTCGAGGGTATTCAAAAGGCAGGCGTGCAATTGCAACAGATATTAGGAGAAATTCCCCAACTTCGTTCCATCTTTGCCGAGCGGGTTGCCGAAGGCTTCTACATCAACGTGGAAGCGAACCGTTTGGAAGCAGCTCGCTATGGGCTCACCGTAGCCGATATCCAGAATGCCGTGACCTCGGGAATCGGCGGTGAAAATATAGCCGAGAATATAGAGGGCCGCGAACGCTATCCCATCAATGTTCGCTACAATCGCGACTTTCGCGACGATATCCAACAGCTCGAGCGGGTGGTTATCGCCACGCCAAGCGGCGCTCAGATTCCCATTTCGCAAGTGGCAAAGGTGTACTTCAGCCGTGGGCCGGCCATGATTCGCGACGAAGAAGGACTGCTCACCGGATATGTCTATCTTGACCTGGCCACGAAAGATTACGGCGGGTTCGTAGCGAAAGCGGATCGGCTATTGCAACAAAAATTCCAGCTTCCGCCCGGCTATACGTATAAATGGTCTGGCGAATACGAATTTGAGCTGCGTGCCAAACAAAGACTGACGCTGATTCTGCCGGTCGTCTTCTTCGTGATCTTCCTGTTGCTGTACATGATCTTTCATTCGGCGACGGAGGCTGCCGTGCTGATTTTTCCGACGTTTTATGCCATGACCGGCGGGCTGATTCTTCAATGGCTGCTGGGTTACAACTTTAGCGTGGCGGTGTGGGTGGGTTATATCGCATTGTTCGGCATCGCCGTCGAAACCGGCGTGGTCATGGTGGTCTATCTTCACGAGGCGCTGGATAAGCGCATCGCTTCGGGAGTCCCCATGACGCACGAAGATGTTGAAGCAGCGGCAATCGAAGGAGCCGTGCAGCGTTTACGCCCGAAATTGATGACGGTCACGGCGGTTCTGGCCAGCTTGATTCCGATTCTCTGGGAAAGCGGAATTGGCTCGGATGTGATGAAGCCGATAGCCGCGCCGATCGTGGGAGGAATGATCACCTCCACGATTCACGTTCTCATTCTCGTTCCCGTGTTCTTCGCCTTGATGAAGGAGCGCGCATTGCGCCATGGAGTGTTGAGAGCCCGCAGCGAGTAATTCGCTCCCGTAGTGGATGGGCCAACGAAACTGCCCGCATCCCGGGCTCAGCCGATTCCTTCGATGCATCTCATAATTGAGTAGCTTAGTGTTGGGGTGTAATCAGTGGAGTTTTCCTACCTCTTTACCGTTTTTACGCCGACTTACAATCGAGAGAGCACCCTCCCGCGGGTCTACGAGAGTCTGAAATCGCAAACCTTCCGAGATTTCGAGTGGTTAGTAGTAGACGACGGATCGACGGATAACACCCGCGAGAGGATAGCAAAGTGGCAGACCGACGCAGATTTCAGTATCCGGTACATCTACCAGCCCAATCGCGGCAAACCGGCAGCCATCAACCGGGGCGTCCAAGAAGCTGCGGGTGAGCTCTTCCTAACTCTCGATTCAGACGACTCGTGTGCCCCACAAGCGCTGGAGCGTCTGAAATATCATTGGAGTGGTATTCCTCCAGAAAAGAGAGAACGATTCTCGGCAGTGACCGCACTGTGCCAGGATCAATATGGGCGTCTGTCGGGTACCAAGTTTCCCAAGGACGTCATGGATTCCGATTCGGTGGAGATGTATTTGAATCGAAAAATGCGGGGCGAAAAGTGGGGATTCCAGAGGACGGAGGCTTTGAGGGAATTTCCTTTCCCATCCTTGGGGGAACAGAAGTTTGTGCCGGAAAGCGTCGTTTGGATGGCACTCTCACGTAAGTACAAGACGCGCTTCGTAAATGAAGTCTTGCGAACTTGGAACATTCAGGACGGCGCCACAGACCACCTCTCTTACTTGAACAAAAACGTCCTTTGGGGGAGGGCCTATTTCTACAAGTTCATACTCAACGATTTCGTAGATTGGTTGCCAAGAGCGCCCCTGGGAATGCTCCGATCGGCGGTTTTGTTCAGTCGTTATTCGTTTGGGCTGGGGAAAAACTTTCTTTCACAATGGCGTGACCTGAAGGACGTGCGCTCGAAATTGCTGGTCGCAGCCGGACTGCCGTTCGGATTTCTGATTTATCTTAGAGATAAGAGGCACGGTCTGCGTACTTGAGTGGCGCCATCAATGACCGTGCCTCGTTCGTTGGTGAATAGTAATCCGACCGAGAGAACCTACTGGCCCTGGGTCGGTTCCGTTTAGTAATTTCCATATAAGTGAATCGGTCGGCAGCGGTTCGCCAAAAGGCCGCGAGCCTGCCTTTAAAGCAGGTGAAGCGGCGAGACAAGCCATGTCTATTTTATTTTGATGACCAAAGTGTTATGAAGCTATCCAGAAAGCGGCCTCCGGAGTTCAGCATCGGGGATGTTCACGCAGTCATGCGAAGGAGGGGGAATGTCTAGCCGCAGAGATTTCCTGAAGACATTGGCGGGCGCATCGGCCGGAATGTTTCTTTCGCCGCGCGGCGGTCAGGCCGCCGCTCAGACACCGCCAGGAGCGAAGCACGCGCCGGTGATGATTGCGGGACGCCGCGTCAAGACCATTGACGTGCACTGCCACGTGGACGTGCCGGGGATCGCCGATTTCCTCAAGGGCACGCCCCTGGAACGAGCCGTCAATCGTCCCACGCCTTTCGGCACGCAGCGGCAAGGAGTCAGCGATTTCAATATTGATGTTCCCCTGGGGCCGGAGCGCCTCCAGAAAATGGATGAGATGGGCATAGACGTTCAGGCCGTGAGCATCAACGCCTTCTGGTATTCGGCCGACCGCGCCCTGGCTTCGCGGCTCATCGATTTTCAAAATGAAAAGCTCGCGGGCATGGTGAAGGCGGGAAATCCCGAGAGGTTCGTGGCCTTTGCTTCCGTGGCGTTGCAATTCCCCGACTTAGCGGCCAAGCAATTGGAAGAAGGAGTCAAGCGCTGGGGTCTGCGCGGCGCCGCCATTGGGGGAAGCGTGCCGGGCGAGGAACTCTCCTCGCCGAAATTCGATCCCTTCTGGGCCAAGGCCGAAGAGATGCAGGCTCTCGTCTTCATGCATCCGCAGAATAGCGCCATGGGGACCGGCATCTGGAATCGGGTGCAAGGAAACGGCGTGCTGGGCAACGTGATCGGCAATCCCCTGGAAACCACGATTTTTCTTTCCCACATGATCATGGAAGGAACGCTCGACCGGTTCCCGAACCTGAAGCTCTGCGCGGCGCACGGCGGCGGCTATCTGCCCTCCTATGCCGACCGCCTGGACCATGGATGCGTCACCTTTCCCGATCAATGCAACAAGAAGCTGAAGAAAAAACCTACCGAGTACCTGCGGCAAATCTATGTGGATTCCCTGGTGTTTACGCCCGAAGCGCTGCGCCACCTGATCGCCGTGGTCGGCGTCGATCACATCGGCCTGGGTACCGATTATCCTTATCCGTGGACGAGCACGCCCGTGGACCACGTCATGGCCACGCCCGGGCTGAGCGACGCGGAGCGCACCGCCATCCTCGGCGGCAACATGAGCAAGCTGCTGCGCATCGCCACCTGAAACTTTCGAACGCAGGTGCGAAAAGGCTTCCGAAGCAATAGCCCGTGCGGTCTCAGCTTGAAACAACTGCGCTAACGGGGTGGCCCAAGGCGGCAACGGCCTTTTGCCGCTGAAGTTCGCAGCAAGTCTTGAGCCGGATCTTCATGTTGCTTAGTCCGTCCCCTTCGAACTCCAGTTCCGGCGCGCGACCGTGTTCGGAGCAGCGCAGGCCTTCCATTTTGGCGGCCATCTGCTCTTTGACCTTCCGGAAAATCGCATCCTCCACCGCGCCGCCGATTTTGCCGCCGGATATTTCATTGCCGTTGATCTTGAACTGGAACTTCACAGAGGCGCCCGGCGCAACTGCGGCGAACGGTCCAACTGCCGCCGGAATAACACTATCCTCCGCGCGCGAGTCGCCGCCCTGACCCTTCGGCGCGAGGCCAAAGATGCTTTCGGCGATTTGCCCCGCGCCGTCCGAGAATTCGAACAGAACAGCCGGCTTCACCTTTTTTCCGTGCCGGTAGAAGACGAGCCAGTTTCCGTATCCTTCAATCGTCCAGGTGTGGTCCGGCACGGAGACGAGGAAGTTCCGCAGACTGGGAATGAAGAAATTGGAAAGCGCTTGAGGGTCGGGTCCGGTAAGCAGATAGGCTTTGTTGAATGCGGGATCGTCGGCGAATTCGACGCGATTTCCTGGGTAGGCGCCCCAGCCGGCGCTGGTCAGGAAATGATTGCTGCGCAATTGAAATTTAGGAAATGATGCCGCCGCGTCGCGAAACGCAACTACGGTCTGGTTGCTGCCGCTCTTACCAACACTATAGGAATAATCGAAGAGCAGGACTTCAGAGCTCCCTCGGCTGCCCTGCAGCACCTGACCCCAGGTGTGCTGCTTGTGCTCCAGAATCGGCGCGAGGGCAATCTTTGGCGGATCGCCCGAAGCAATGGGTTGGAATCCCTGACTCGGTCCAGCCGCCACCAATGCGCGCCTGCGGCGCTTGTCGGCAGTGATGAGAACGATCATTTGCAGGACCGCGAAAAGGACAAGACCGCCCAGGATCAGAAGGAATGTCGAGTCCATCACCTCACCTGCCGCTCACGTGTTGAACTGCCTTTGCTGCCCCTTGTTCGGAGAGAGGAAACTCATGCTTCATCCATTTTCGCGGAAGGCGGAGCGCTTGTTCGAGAAGTTCGAATCCATTGTTCCTGAACTGCACGCCTTGCGAATACTTTAAGCGGCTGATAAGGGAAGCTCTGCGGCGAATTTTTCGAGGAGATCGTTCGGAACGACCGGCAGTAGACCCGGGCAAAAAGCCGGGGCGCGTCCACAAATCGTGGGACGCGCCCTCAGCTGTGAGCTTCTAAGTTAGTCCTTCCAGGCGGAGTAGATGGGCTTGGCCAGCATGAACGCCGGATTCGCTCCCGGCTTGGGCGTGAACTTCTGCACGCGGCCGGCGTCCACTTCCGCCACGTACAGGTTCCCGTCCTGATCCACGCTGATGCCGTGCACGCCCCACAGGCCGCCCGGGAAAGCTCCCATGGAACCCCAGGTGTAGAGCAGGTGCCCCTGCAAGTCCCACTCCACCATCTTGTTGGTGGTGCGATCGAAGGTCCAGATGGAATTGCCCGACCCGATGTAGAGCAGGTGCAAGCTCGAGGGATTGGCGTCCACCTTCCATTCACGCAGGTATTTGCCGTTCTCGTCGAACACCTGGATGCGGTGGTTATTGCGGTCGTTCACGAAGACTTGCCGGGTCTTCTGGTCAATGGCGATGCCGTGCACGTTGCTGAAGTAGCCGGGACGAGTTTCCACCGGCTCGTTATCGCCGCCTCCTCGCGGGCCGCCTTTGATCCCCCAATCCATCAGGAATTTGCCGTTCTTGTCGAATTTCGCCACCCGCGTGCCGGTGTAGCCGTCGGAGACGAAAAACGTGCCGTCGGGCAGCCAATCGAGATAGGTCGGCCGGTTGAAGTGTGTGGCGTCGGCGCCTTCTTTTTCGGGCGTGCCGATGGTCTGCAAGAGTTGCTTGCCGTCATGGGTGAACCTATAGATGACCTGCATATTGTCGTCCACCACCCAGACGTTCTTGTCCGGATCATAGGGGCTGATGTAAACCGAATGGGGCCGGCGGAAGAGCTTGTCCCATTGCTTCCAGGTCTCGATGATGTTGCCCTGCCCATCCACCACGACCAGGCAGTTCTCCCACTTCGCGTCCACATCCAGCTTGCGATAGGGCGGCCCCTTGATGCCGATATCAGGTGCTTTGCCTTCCCATGCCGTCAGCCATTCAGACATATTGTTGTCTGTGCCGCCCGTGCCCGGCAGAGACGCGACCGTGGCGTCACGCCAGAAGCCGGCCACCGGGAAGCTGATGCTCGGGCCCAGTTGAGGCAGCAACGCCGCCTTCGGCGGCGCCATCTTCGGCAATTCACCGCGGAAGAGCATGTAAATGCGATTGGGACTCTCGGCAAAAACGCTCTCGCCCGCGCCGTAAGTCCACTTCTCATTTCCCGGCTGCGTGCTGATGTCTTTGGGCCAGCCTTTCACCACGTCATATGGCCCGGTCAGATCCTCGGAGCCAAGCGCTCCGGGAATGGCCGCGAAACCAGCGCCCGGTTTCGCCTGTCCCTCGACTGCGGCGCGCCGATTGGAGACCTCGAACCCGATCCCCGCGCCGATCGCCAAGACCACGACTATCAAAGCTAGTTTCCGCATGTGTCATCCTCCGAAAGCAAGACTCGGAAATACGCCGATTCGTTGATACGGCCAGAAATCTTACGCGAACCGCTCGGAGAGTTCAGGCCCAGCCCACGGCTGCGGCCTAGGCGGAATCGCCAGCGAAGTCTAACTCCATTCACGCGACCGCGACAATTGCTTAAGTAGTGGGCCAGTCGCGTCAGGTGGAGGCGCCCGGGCAGCATTGCTGCTTTGTTGCCGCGTCCCCGGAATGGGCTTTTGTTCGCCCGAAAGCTTTCTGCTAGAATGCCTCTTCCAATTCCAGGAGATTTTATGGCCCAACGATGTCAGATTTGCGGGAAAGGCCCGCAATATGGAAATGTGATCAGCCACGCGAACAATACGCGGCGGCGACGCTGGAATCCCAACCTGCGGCGCGTTCGCGCGCTCGTGAACGGCGTGCGCAAGCAGATACGCGTCTGCACGAATTGCCTGCGTTCGGGCCGCGTGAAGAAGGCGGCGTGATCCGGCGTAATCTTTCCTTCGGCGAGAGCCTCACATGGTAAGAAAAGTCTTCACCGCTGCGCTTCTGCTTTTGGTAGTTTGGGCCGCGGGTTGCAAACACGATGCGCCGCCCGCGCCCGATGTGTGGGCCATGGTGAATAGCGAGCAGATCCACCGCGCTGAAGCGGAAAAGTATTACAAGAGCCGCTTGAATCCGCAGGCGCCTACACCCTCTCAGGAAGAGGCCCTGTCGCTCACGCTCAACGTTCTCGATGAACTCATAAACAACGCCATCCTGATTCAGCGCGCCAAAAAGCTGGGTTTGGAAGCCACCGACGGCGAAGTCGAAGACAAATTTACCGAATTCAAGAGCCCGTATACGGAAGATGAGTTCCAGCGGACCCTCAAGGATCGCGGCGTCAGCACCAGCGATTTGAAAGAGGATATTCGGCGCCAGCTCACCGTGCAAAAGCTGCTCAATCGCGAAGTCGTCGCCAAGATCGCCATTACCGATCAGGATATTTCCTCCTTCTACACTCAGAACCGGCCGCAGTTCAACGTGGCCGAAGCGCAATACCGCGTGGCCCAGATTCTTGTCACTCCGCACAAGGATCCCCAGCTTCACAATCGTAAGAATGACGACGCCACCACCGACGTGGAAGCCCGCCGCAAGTCCGCGGCGCTTTTGCAGCAGATCGCCAACGGCGCCGATTTTGCCCAGTTGGCGATGGATTATTCCGAAGATCCGGCCACGGCATCTTCGGGCGGCGACTTGGGGTATGTTCCGGAGTCTTCGCTCAATCAAAGCGATCCAGCGTTGAAGCGGGCCGTGGTGACGCTCAAGGTGGGTGAGGTCAGCCCCATCATCCCGCTCCGCGACGGCTATCACATCTTGAAATTGATGGCCAAAGAGGCGCCCGGGCAGCGCGAGCTTTCTGATCCTCAGGTCCAGCAGTCCATCCGGGACACCCTGCGGAATCGCAAAGAGCAGCTCTTGCGCGCCGCCTATATGGCCGAAGCGCGCGATGGGGCCAAGGTGACGAATTATCTCGCCCAGCAGGTCATTGAATCGAACGGCAAATTACCGGAAATTCCCAAGTTCGGCGCCAGTACCTCGACTCCTCCTCCGGCAACCGCGCCCGTACCGGTGGGCGCGCCCGCTGCTCCTGCAGCCGCGCCTGCTCCGGCAAATGTTCCCGCTCGTTCGCGGCCCTGAGGCGTCCTTTAGGGCCCCGCTCAGGCAATGGTGACCAGAGTCTCGCCTGCGGCGACGGCTTGTCCTTCCCGAACAAACACGCGCTCGATTTTTCCCGCCTTTGGCGCTCGGATTTCGTTCTGCATCTTCATCGCTTCGACGACCACCAGACCTTGATTTGCCTCGACCGCGTCTCTTGCGCTCACCAGAACGCGAACGACTTTCCCCGGCATGGGCGCGGTGACCTGATGTTTGCCTTCGGCCCCGAATAGCGCGCCCCGGGCGCCACGCCAGGCGCGCGGATCGGAAACAACGGCGTGGAATTCCCGGCCGCCGCAGCGTACGAGGACCCCCTCCTGTCCGGGTGAGACGATAGCCTCAAATGCGCGTCCGTTCACCAGGATGGAGTAAGTGTTCGGAGCCACTTCGATGGCATCAATACGCGTGCTGCCGTCGGTGTCGATAGAGAACCGATTCACCGCGGTGCGTTGAATTTCGATCTGCTCAGTCCGCGCTCCGATCCGTACCTCTAACTTCATTCCAACGCCTCGCCGGAGGCGACTTCGGCCCGGAAATTGCCGAAAATTCGCGGCGGCGTAGATT
>Ga0079220_10000358_pt1 | contig 11027 bp, 6 predicted proteins | sample GAAS100_FD_75071 | JGI IMG/M metagenome (GOLD analysis project Ga0079220, IMG submission 75071) | Agricultural soil microbial communities from Georgia to study Nitrogen management - GA AS100 | ecosystem: Environmental > Terrestrial > Soil > Agricultural land | place: USA: Georgia | collected... | reverse complement strand
TCGCCGGCGCAGCCCATCAGCCAGGCGATCATCGTCGAAACCACGCCGCGCACCCGCCCGCTGCACCGCTGGACTACCGGCATGTTGGCCCCGATTGTGGACTCCGAGACTCCCGTTCGCATCAGCGGCTGGCTGATGTACGACTCCGAGCATATTGGAGCGATCGGCACACAAAGGGCAAGTGCGTGGGAAGTGCATCCCATCACAAGGGTTGAGATCCAGAAAGAAGGGCAATGGGTTGATCTGGACAATCAGCCCTGATGCCTTGCGCGATCTCGGCAAGCCCAGCGGTCGTCAATTTTCTCTAAGAATCAGCTCTGCCTCGAAATGGTGTCTGAGATGGTGTGTTCGCGCGCGAGAAGCAAAAGAAGAACGCCCTGGAATAAAAGCCGCGGTTCTTATTGACGGCAACAACGCTGACCGCACCTTCTTCCCTCTACCGAACTGGCAAAAACGGGCGTCCATAAGCGCAGCATACTGTTCTTCTTTTCAGCCTGGCTGCCGGCCTCAATGTCGAGCGCTGAATCTTGACGTACGTAGCGCCGCTTCACCATCTCTCACGATGGCACGATGCGTTACCGTGCCCTGTCTTTGCGCGCGATTTCGTAGCAATCGAACTGAACGGCGATTCGTCGCTTTCTTCCCTCGCGTTGCGGCTCGATTCGAACGACGTGTGCCGAGCAGGTCCATTCCGCGGCTTCCTTCCCGGTAATCTCTTCGGGCATCTGCAGCCGCACCTCGATGGCCGTTCCGAATTCCACAGGCAATTCCGTCGAAAAGAGTGCGCCGCTGCCCGACAGGTCGCGGCAGGTGCTGGTCTCCTCCGGCACGTCGGACTTCCACAAGCGAACCCGTATCGGAACTTCAAGAAAATAGCGGGGAGCGACGCGGCGGTCACGAGCGCCTGCTTGCGCACGCATGGAATTCCTCCGAATCCGGGGAAAGGCAGTCGGGGACCTGTAAGAAGGAGTAGCCAGACTCTATACTTGATTGCAAAAAACGAAACTTTGGCGAGATCTTGCCATTCGTCCTCTGACCAGCCTCGGGGTTCTCGCGAAGCCCTGAGGTAGTTCCGACGGCTCGTCTGGCCAGCTTGAATCTCGAGAAGAAGTATGGACGTCCGGATCGCGAAAACCGACGCAGCAAACCAAGACCTGCGTATTGTGTGGCTGCGGCTAGGCCGAACCACAACCCGCGTCGAAACCGAAGCAGCCGGGCATCAAAGAACTGGTCTCGCCTTCGGGAAGATCCAGGACCCACCTGACGGCGCGACCTAGCTGTGGCCAGCGCCCGCGCTTCGCGCGGCATCGGTCCGTTCCTGCGGAACAGGAATTTTCGCCAGAATCCTGGTGCCTCTGCCCGCTCCGTCCGAGTTAACCTGCAGAGACCCGCCAAGCTGCCGAACCCTCTCGCGCATGCCCCGAATCCCCACACCCGGTGTGCCCCCGGACATCAGTTCCCCCTCCTTTTCGGCAGGTATGCCCTTGCCCCGGTCTCGCACTTCCAGCACGACTCCTTCGCTTTCGCGGACAATCCGGACCGTCGCGCCGGGGCTTCCCGAGTGCCGGTGGACGTTCGTGAGGCACTCCTGCACGAGGCGAAAAATCGCCGTCTCGAGATCTCGCGGAAGCCGCCCAAATTCCTCGGGCAGCTCGAGAGCCACACGGATCTTGCTGCGCTCGGAAAATCCCTCGATGTACCAGCGCAGCGCGAAAGCGAGGCCGGCTTCGTCGAGCAGCGGGGGATGGAGCAAATGGGAGATCGTGCGGATTTCGGTCGAAACACCCTTCACCAGAGAAGCGCTGTCGGACAGCCTCTCTCCCGTCTTTCTGAGGCGGTCGAAGTCGGCCTCCAAGCTCGACAGGTTCATGCTCAATGCGGCGAGTGACTGGCCGACGCTATCGTGGAGTTCGCGAGCGATGCGCCTTCGCTCTTCGTCCTGTAGATGAAGCAGCCGTCCGGTCAGATCGCCTAGGCTTTGATTGGCGCTGTCCAGTTCCGCAGTGCGGTCCTCGACGCGCTGCTCGAGGCTCCTGCGGATCGTCCATAAATGTTCGCGCCGGCGGCGATGGCTTTCTCCGAGCGCCAGAACCAAGCTGGCAGCCGCGAGAAAGATAACTGCGCCGGGTAGCGCTCCTGAAGCCGAAGGATGCGCCGGGGTGAACAGTGCATACGCTCCGCCCAAGCCCGCTGCTGTGGCGGCGACAGAGGGTCCGGTACCGCAGTAGAGTGTGGAGAACATGAGCGCGGGCAACAGCATTATGTACGGAAGGGAGCCGTGCAGCAGCGGTGAGAGCAACCAGCGAATCGCCAAGGCCAGCAGCACTCCCGTGAGTGCCGCCCCGTAGCGCCAGAGAGCAGAGCGGGAAGGATCGTCGGAAAATACCCAAGAGATACCCATGTAGAAAACGACGAGCCGGAGGCGGGTTTCCCGGGTCGTCAATGAGCTTACCACGGACCTAGCCGCGCAAGCAGGAATCCGGTCATCCGGCCGGAAGATACCAACGATCCGGCGCAACGTAGCTTGTGAATCAGGTGCAACAGCCGGCCCGGAAGTATTTACTGTTTGGCGTAACCATTCCATTTATTCGCCCGCGGGGTTATATCGCTTCGGTAAAATAACCCCGAGACCTTCGCCCCCCTTCCTGAAGGCCTCCGATTACATTCTCAAGGGGTGTGTGCTTGTTCCCCGAATACCAGGATAGGGCGTAATGAAGCTCCCGTTCAGCGGAAAAGTCCGCGCGTCCATTGGTTTTGCGTTGTGGATCGCGGTCTTGCTCGGAACCGGGTACTACCTCAGTACGCGGAAGATCGAGATTCACATCACCTCGAAAGTTGCCGGCGCAATCGCCATCTTCGTCATTTTGTTGGTTTTTGTGAACCTCCCCGTTTACAGCGTCATCGTCACGCACGAGATTCGCCGACGTAAGCGCGTCGAAAAGGCGCTGGTGGCGGCCAAGGAAGAGGCCGAGCGGGCCAGCAAGTTCAAAGACCGGTTCCTTTCAACAATGAGCCACGAACTGCGGACTCCCCTGAACGCCGTTCTCGGTTTTTCCGACCTTCTCGCCGACCAGCGCGCCGGAGAGCTGAATGAGCGCCAGCGGCGTTACGTGAGTCACATAAACACCGGCGGAAAACACCTCCTGAAACTCATCGGCGACATTCTGGATCTTTCGAAAATCGAAGCCGGCCGCATGGAACTTTCTTGCGAGGACTTGAGGGTCGCCGGTATTTTCGGCGAGGTGGTCAGCGCCCTGCGCCCCCTCGCGGGAAAGAAGCGGCAGACGTTGTCTTCCCAGGTTGAGGGCGGACTGGCTGTCCACGCGGACGCGACCCGGTTCAAACAGGTTCTGATGAATCTGGTCGGCAATGCCATCAAATTCACCCCGGAAGGCGGACGTATTGAAATCGCGGCAAAACAAACGGACCGCGACGTTCAGGTGAGCGTGCGCGACAACGGGCCAGGCATTCCAAAAGAAGAACAGAAGCGAATATTTGACGCCTTTTACCGTTTGCGGAAGTCCGGCGAAGGTGCGGAAGGGACGGGGTTGGGTCTCGCCATTACGCAAAGCTTGGTTAACCTGCAGGGGGGAAGCCTTGGTCTCGAGAGCGAAACGGGGCAGGGCAGTTGCTTTCATTTCACCCTGCCAGGCGCCGTTGCCCGCCGTGTGGCCGCTCCCGAGGCGGTGCCGCCGGCGAAGCCCTTGGACAAGCCATCGAAGATCCTGGTTGTCGAAGACGATGAGATCACCGTGCATCTGATCGAGTCACAACTCACCTCCTCAGGGTATGAGGTTGTTTCCTGCAAGCAACCGGAAATGGCGCTCGAAGTGGCCGCGAGCCAACAACCACAAGCAATCACTCTGGATTTACTGATGAAACCCACAAGCGGCTGGGAAATCCTGTTGCGTCTGAAGCAGGATCCCCGCACATCAGCCATTCCCGTGATCGTGATCACCATTGTCGATCACCCGGGTGCCGGCGCAACTCTTGGTGCGGACGAGTACTTGGTCAAGCCCGTGGATAAACCGACTCTGCTCGCAGCAGTCGAGCGCTGTATCGCGAGAACAGGAGGCGCTTCCGCTTCGCGGCCGATCCTTGTAGTCGAGGACGACGCGCCCACGCTTGAAATCATTCTAGAGGTGCTGACCGGGGGCGGTTACGCGGTCGCGACCGCTCCGGACGGTGCGTCCGCCCGCGAGCATGTGGCGCGGTCCCTACCCGGGTTGGTGATTCTCGACCTCATGTTGCCCAAAGTCAGTGGATTCGAACTCCTGGCCGAATGGCGCGCGGACCAGCGCACCTCGGACCTTCCTGTTTTCGTGCTGACGAGCAAGGACTTGAGCGCGCAGGAGAGAGCCTATCTTCGCGCGCACGCCCAGTCCCTCCTCCTGAAGAGGGAACCCTGGAAGGAAGCTCTGGTCCGGCATCTGCAAAGGGTCATCGGCAAACCAAGGACTGTGAAGACGTGAAACACGATATTTTGATCGTCGAAGATAACCCGCTCAACGGCGAACTCTTGAGCGATTGGCTGGAAGTGGAGGGTTACGCCGTGAGGGTTTCGGCTGACTTACAGTCCGCATTCGCCGCAGTGAGAAGCCGGCCCCCGGACGCCGTGCTGTTGGATGTCCAGCTCGACGGCGAAGACGGCCTGTTGTTGGCTTCCTGGATGCGCCAGGAAGCCAACCTGTCAAAAATTCCCGTAATCGCCGTTACCGCCCAGGCGATGGCCAGCGAACGCCAGCACATTCTAGCAAGCGGGTGCAAGAGTGTCGTTCACAAACCGGTTGATTTCGCGGTCCTCAAGCAACAGTTGCAGCTCTGGCTTAGCAGCGCGGATGCGACGCAGGAGCGCCGCGAAGCGGACGGAAAATGATGTCCGGCACGGTCAACCCGCCCCCGCTTGAACTCCTCAGGGGAAGACTGGGTAGCATTTGCTGCGGTGAACTCGGGCTTTGTTTGTGGATCCTCGTCTCGTTAGGCGTATTGCTGCTCGCTTTGCCGGAGAGCCTGAACGCCCAAACGACCTCCACCATCGAAGGCACGGTGACCGACCAGCAAGGGCTGCCCGCTCCTCAAGCGGAAATCGACGTCGCAAACCGGTCTGCCGGCGTGGCGCGCAGCACGCTGAGCGGTGATGACGGTGTCTACAAGGTCTCTGGATTGCCGGCAGGGTCCTACACTCTTTCCGTCCACAAAGCGGGTTTTGCAGTTCAGACCTTCCGGAATCTGGAATTGACGGTCAACGGCACCTTCACCCTGAACCTCGCACTCCGGGTGGCCGCACGCTCGGACATCGTTGAGGTGTCGGCGTCCTTACTCGACCGTGCCACATCCTCCACGGGGCACACCGTCGTGCCGCGACAGATTTCCGACATGCCCATCAACGGACGAAACTATCTGGATCTGCTGCAACTTGTACCGGGGGTAGCCATCAATCGCCAGCAGGACCCGCAAATGGACTCGGCCACTCCGATTCTCGGAGAGCGCGGCGGCAATACTGTGTTCCTTGTGGATGGCATGCCCAATCGCGACGAAGTCAATGGCGGCGCGGCAACGCAATTCAACCAGGACTCGATTCTCGAATTCCAGGTGCTCACCTCCGGTTATGCGGCGGAGTTCGGCCATGGCTCCGGTGGCGTCGTCAATGTGCTTTCCAAAACCGGTGGCAACGCTTGGCACGGTGGGGCTTCCTTCTTTCATCGAAACTACAAAATTGACACGTCCGACTCGCCGCTCGTCCTCTCGGGAAACGTTCCTTTCCTCGTGCGCTACGACCCGAGTGTTCAGTTGGGAGGCCCGGTCCGCAGAAATCATACTTTTTTCTTCGCATCCGCGGAACGCATTTTGGAAAGCCGCCAGCTTAATTTTGAATTTCCCCCGGCTGCGCCGCCCGTCCTGGTGCAGCTTGAAACGCCGCTGAATCTCCATACGAAGACTTACGACACAAGGGCGCACATCCGGTTGGATGAGCAGTTCGTTCGCCATCGCTTGAGCTGGCAGGTGAACCTCACGAACACCCACGTGTCCGATTTTCTGCCTTTACTCCAGGCTCTCAGTTTGCCATCGACGCGCAACGATCTCGGTTCCCGCCGGTTGATGATAGGAATCAGCGATTTGGCGGTGCTTGGTGACCTTTCGAATCCATTCCTGCTCAGGGTATACGCGCAGTATCGCGGCGAACCTTCGTTCGTTGCGCCGGCGCATCCAGAAGCCGGTGCAGCAACTACGCTCGCAAACTTGTTCAGTAGCGTTAATACCGGCGGATTATCCGGAGACTTGGGCCAGGTTCAGTTCGGCCCCGGTCACACCGCGCTCACCCTTGACCAGGAATATGTGTCGCTCGGCGCGAATTTCGCGAAGCAACTGTCCCATCACGGCTGGAAGTTTGGATGGGACTTTCAGAGAACGCTGGTGAATGGCGCCGAGGCCAACAATCTTCTGAACCAGCTTTTCGCGACAAGCGCCGACCTCGAGACGTTCGGGGCCGGAGAAGCCGGAATTTACCTTCTCGACGAGCAGAGCGGCGTGACCAGCCAGGACAACGCCATCCGGCTGCGCAACAATTACAACGGAGCTTTCGTTCAGGACGACTGGAGGATCTCGAAAACCGTGACGCTGAACCTTGGACTGCGGTGGGATCACGATAGTCGGTTCCCCAACGAAAATGACCTTGCTCCGCGGCTCGGCTTCGCCTGGTCCGTCACTCCCAAAACCGTTCTCACCGCAAACTGGGGCGTTTTCTATGATCGTTTTCGCCTGGGGCTGGCGCGCGATATCCCTGCTTTTGGAGGCGCTAACCTCGTGACCCGGAATTTTCTTTCTTTCCCCCGGCTCTTCTATGGGGACCCGAGCACCCTCACGATTCAGCTTGCGGCCATTGGCCTTCCCGTTCCGTGCGCGTCTTCCAACTTGACAGACGCCGAGATCGCCGCGATGGGTCTCGTTTGCTCCGCAAGATCTCCGGCTGGCACGAACAAACCTCTCTACGGGATCGACCATCTCAATGGCGTGGTTGCGCCTGGCCACGCCCCCATTCCTGCGGATTCCGTGCTGAACATCAATAATGTTCAATCCATAACCGGCTTTTCGCCGCAGCAATTTGCCGATGCAGCGAGTGCGGCCGTTGGGGCCGCCCCGGGCTTTTTTTCATACGATCCTTTTGGAAACCTCGCAATTGGCGGCTCGATCTTTCCTTCGAGCGGCATTCCGATTACTGTCGATCCGGGTTTTAGGACCCCCTATACGAACGGATTCCATTTCGGTCTTCAGCGCGAGGTCTCTTCGGACGTCGCGATAGAAGTCAACTATTTCCACAAGGCCATCGAGAACATTCTCGGCGTCCGAGACACGAATCTGGCGTTCGAAGCGCGTATCCCCGGGCGCACGGGTGAGACGGTTCCGGCGGGCTCGCCCCTCACGTTTGGCTATGGTCCCTGGTTCCATGGCACCTACGACGCGATGACCTTCGAGCTCAATAAGCACATGACCAAACATCTTACTTTCGCGGCCAGCTACACTTGGACGCACGAGGTTGACAATGCCCTGCACGCCAACTTGATTAGCGACCTGCAAACCGGACTCGGGGCTGCTTTGATCGGCTCAAACGGTCCGACGGACAGCTTCGTCGGAGTAACGGCTCAAGTCACCGATCCGGTCACGGGGCAGACCAATGCACAAGCCCCGTTCACGGACAGCAGCGGAAATCCGGTGCCAAAGGCGGGCATTTTTTACGACGGTCCAGGCCTGGACGAAGGGCCCTCGGACTTGGCGATCGCCCACACGTTTTTGGTTCACGGAATCGTGCGGCTGCCGTGGAACATGGAGACGAGCGGGATTTTCCGCGCGCAGAGCGGCTTCCGCTACAGCGCTTCGTTTGCTGCGAATCCTCCCGACGTCGACGGCGACAACAACTTCAATGGTCTGGATTTTACGAAGGGCCGCAATCACTTTACCGCTCCTGGCTTCGTCAACATGGACGTCCGAATCGCAAAGCGCTTCGATTTCAGTGAACGCGCCAAGCTGCATGCGTATTTGGAGTTCTTCAACCTCTTCAATCGCGGCAATCCCGCCGCGGTAAACGGCCTTCCGCCGGTGACCAATTCAAGCGCTCCTGCATTTGGCCAGGTGCTTCAGGTTCTGCCTGGGCGGGAAGGTCAGGTCGGGCTGAAGCTGGAGTTCTAGGGAACTGTCCGGCGGCCGCGCTTCGGCAAACGCCATGCCCCATTTCGCAACATGTTCCGCTCAAAGTGCCGAGGTCCTCCTCCGCCAAGCGGTCGCGGACACCTCCGCGGCTGGCGCCGCCGCGAGAAAGATCAACCCGGCCGGTCGCTCTTGCGGACACAGGATGTGCCAGAGCGGCGAGCCTTCAGCGCGGGTGAAGTGCAAAGGGTCAATACGAGCGAAGCACTCGGCGTGTGGCAGGCGAGCGGCTGGAAAGAGGCATCACGTTCGAGCGGGGCGTGGCGCTGGTGCGCTTCAACCGGGCAATCCGAGCGGGGCCGCGCGAGGCCACCGCGGGCGATCGAACAGCGGCCGCGCGTTTGCTTGGGATAGGCAAGACGACGCTGTAACGCAAACTCGCGCTGTGAATCTATCCCAGCATTTTGATGTTAGGGATCGTCGTTGAGGGCGGTGGCTCGCGATAATCTTCCCGTCGACGCAATGACGTCGGATACCTCCCATAGATAATGACCGGAGGCGGCTCCTCCCCTGTAGCGCCTAGCCGTCACGGTCATCTGAGCGCGATAATGGCGGGAATAGCCAGAACTTCAACCCCAAGCAGCGTCTGGCCGTGGCCTCTGCGAGTGCGGCAACGCCGTTGAAATGCGGGCTGTCTTCGAGCGGGCGAATTGAGACGTACTGCAGCGTGAAGCCCAGCAGCGCGGCCGCGACCGCTCGGCCTGATGCTCGGCAGGCAGCGCGACGTTCTTTCTGACTCGGTTCGTTCACGTTGCAAATATACCGCCGTCTGGTGCTCCACGCCGCTCGGGAGAATCGCGAGACGGCCTTAATTGGGCTCTCGTCACGGGGTCAGTTGAGGCTTCTTTACTGTGTTATTGACTCCCCGCATGTGCGGGCATAGCATCCCCGCAGGTTAGCGGAGCATGGCGCAGGCTTTGCTTCGCGCGTAAGGCGAACGTTAATCGAGCCGGGTGGGCCCCGAGGCCAACTTGACAACCCCCCCCAGCACGACGCGGACCGAACGAGGGCTGCGCGCAGCCTCCGTTCTGGTTTCCTGCGCAGCGGTGGTTTTACTGGCCAGCGCTTTCGGCGCGCGCTTCTACAACCGCGCTCTATTCGCTACGCTCCTCGTTCTGGTGCTCGCGACTCTTTGCGCGGCGGTTGCTTTGCACGCGCGGTTCCTGGTTTTGGCTTCGCGCGCTTACCGCGAAACGGTGGACGTGCTCGGGGACACGGAAACGCAATACAAGTCCGTGTTCGACGCCGCCCTCGACGCCATCCTGGTTCTCGACGACCGCGGATTCTGTCTTGAGGCAAACCCTGCGGCCCTCGCGCTTTTTGCAGCGGACCGGGAGAAGGTCGTGGGCCGACCGGCCGGGGAGCTTTTCGAAGGACCGGGATTCCCGAAACGTTTTCTCACGGAAAAACACGGCGAAGCCTGCGTTCTCGGCTGCCGCGCTTCGGCGGCGTTTGTTGAGTACACCGCGAACGCCGGCTATCTTCCCGGCAGGCACTTAGTCGTTTTGCGCGACGTTTCCGAGAGGAGGCGCGCGGAAGCGGCTCTTCGTGAGAGCGAAGAACGCTTTCGCGAGATGGCCGGGAACATTCAGGAGATCTTCTGGATGTTCGATGCGCAGAAACAGAAAATCCTTTACGCCAGCCCCGCGTATGAGGCGGTTACCGGACGGCCGTGCAGCTCGCTCGAAAACGACCCCGCTTCCTGCACGGAAGTCATTCATCCGGAGGACCGCGTGCGTGTCCTCTCCCGGTTTTCGGAGGCCGCTCGCTCCGGTGCGCTCAACGAGGAGTTCCGCATCATCCGCTCGGACGGCACAACGCGCTGGGCTTGGGTGCGCGGATTTCCTGTCCGCGACTCCTCCGGCATCGTGCGGCGACTGGTCGGCACCGCCCAGGACGTCTCCGCGCGAAAATCGGCTGAAGAGCAAATGGCGCGGCACCTCGATTTGGCGCACTCGGCCTGGGCCGAAGCCGAGGCGTTTCGAAAGATCAGCCTGGCCCTCACGGAGAATCTCAGTCTCGACTATGTGCTCGACACCATCCTCCGTTCGCTCGCGGAACTGGTTCCTTGCGAATCCGCGCAGGTGCTGCTTGTTGAATCCGGCGCAAGGCTGCTGCTTGCCCGGGAAATGCAAACCGGCGACCGCGGTCGGAGAGTGCCGAAATTTCCGCCTTCCCTCGACGCCGCGCTCAACCCTTGCCTCATGCGCGTGCTCGCCACTCGCACGGGCCTGCTCGTTCCAGATGCTTCGCGGGAGTCCGGGTGGCCGGACCTTCCGGCCCTTTCCCGCCTCCGTTCCTGGCTTTGCGTGCCGTTGCTCTCTTCCGGCTTGCTCCTGGGCATGCTGTCTCTTGGACATACGGAGGCGATGGCGCTCAACGAGGAGCACCTGCGGCTTGCGAAATCGCTCGCCATTCCAGCCGCGGTAGCCATCCAGAATGCCCGGCTCTATGAACGCGCCGAGATCTTTCGCGCGATCCTCGAAGAGCGCCTCGCGGATTTACAGCGGGCACAGCGCGAGCTGCAGGAAACGCAGTTAGGAAAAGAATCCTCGTAAACTCCGGCTAAGCGGCGCCTGGTCGCAATTCCCGCCAAATTCCTGCCGTTCGCAGGTTCTCCCTCAGGTCGTCTCTTTTCCGCATTCCCTTCGCGTTTCACCGCTTTGACTCCGGCTGGACGGTGTTCCGACCAATCCGCGAAGTGTTTCGCCGCCCGCAGGACCCGGTTCCAACATGCGGCTTCGTGCGCGGCCGCCTCCGGCCAGAAGAATCAGGGCGCTGTCTCGGGAGACAGCTTTCGGCTGAGTCGGCAGGGGACGGGCTGG
>Ga0079220_10000352_pt1 | contig 11076 bp, 12 predicted proteins | sample GAAS100_FD_75071 | JGI IMG/M metagenome (GOLD analysis project Ga0079220, IMG submission 75071) | Agricultural soil microbial communities from Georgia to study Nitrogen management - GA AS100 | ecosystem: Environmental > Terrestrial > Soil > Agricultural land | place: USA: Georgia | collected... | reverse complement strand
CGCTCGCGGCAAAGCTCGCCGAGACCTTCGACACGGTGGTGCCATCGGTCGCCTACGAGGTCCGGCTGGCGCCCGACGGTGAGCGGCTGCAATGGATCGGCCGGACCGCTTCCGGTGAGGTGCGATACGACGCCGAACCGGAAACGAGCCCGTTACTGCGCTTCGGCATCGACATGCTTGGCATCCTTCCCATCGACGGCTTGCTGTGAGCTGCGCCTGCCCACCAGCGAGCCGCAGAAGCGGCCCGGCCCAGGCGCGACAGACGCTTCAAGCAAAGAGCTCGATCCGTCGGGTCTCCAAGTGGTACATCGCTCCGGTAATCTTCGATTCAGCGTTGAGCAGGTTTGGCCTTGCGGCGCCGGCGACGGGCACGGTGCAATGTCTGCAGGTCAAGCGACTCGCAGAAAGGCGGCGCACCGCTCGAAATAGTCCCTCAGGCGGCCTCAGGTCTCGCAGACCACGAGGTTGTAATCATCTGCGCTGCATCCCCATACGTACTGCCGCTTCCCATCCCGAGCAACCTACAGGTAGCCGCAGGCAGGATATTCACGCAGCCTAGAAGCTCGCGTACCGTTGCGTTAAGGGACGGCTCGTCCCACTGATCCAATGCATTCAGGAACCGGTCGAGCAAGACAGGGGAGGCGCGTTGTCTGATAGGCGTGGGAATGAGGTGCATGAGGTTCCTTGCGCAAAAGAAATGCAAATGCGCCGGTAGTGCCTAAACCGGGCTCGTCTAAGGCAAAAAAGGGCCCCAACAGTCAGACTGTCAGAGCCCATTGGCAATGAGCAGACTTGGTCTTGGATCTTGAGTAAGGACCTCAAGGAACGGTTGCTCTAAAGCTACTTAGGCAACTTTTTCTTTCTTCGCCGATTTGTTTCCGCCCACACTCGCCATGGCCTTGGCGAGGACATCCTTAACGGCAACCGCGGCCGCGTCGCGCCCGTCGGTAATGGCCGTCGTAAACTCATCGAGGTATTGCTGCGTATCTTTGTTATAGGGTTCAAAAGGCTCGCCGACCAGCTTGGCCATCTCGGCCTGGGTCTTCGGCACGATCTCGAAGCAAGTGCGCGTGAGATCGAGAATCCTCCGCACATTCGCTTGATATCGACCGGCCCATTCCGCCACGAGTGCGCCAGAATCCCTGACGTTCAGCAGGGCCTTGAGGTGCTTCGCGTTCTCTGTGAACGCCGCGTTGGCCGCCTCGCTTTGCAATTTGAAGAGATGCTCATTAGCTTCAGCCATGATCGTCGCGATGCGCAGCGCCGTCTCCATGTTGGCTTGGCGGCTATCGACTGCTTGTTGGATGGGACTGTATTGCTTCTGATTAGACATTGCGGACCTCTTTAGAAAAGCGACTTAAGCTATGCAGACCGAAGCCCACATAGGGGTGTGCTTGGATCGACCATTGCGCCACATCGCGCCAGGGTCAAGACCGGACGTGCGGCAGGTTCTCGACCAGCTTCAGGTCGGCATCGCGCAAGCTGTGCGGTGCCTGGGAGGAGCCAAGGGCTGCAGATCCAACCTGGCAAAGGCGGAAGGGCTGAAACTGCCCTCTCCGGGAGATTTGCACCATAACACAACGGTAGCTTGTCTTCCGGGACAACGAACTTATATTTTCGACCCGGTCATTCACGGCGTGACCACGAAGAACCTGGTTTCAAGAGTGCTGGGCAGTCCGCAAACGAATTTTTTGCGCGACCAAGTGCTGAGACCCGGTCGACGCAAAAATGTCGGTTAAGTGCGACAGCGCACATACGGCGTCGAGGATTTCGCGTAGCGTTTTACTGAGTGTGAGTCTAAGCCACTTGCATGGTGGGCCTGGAACGATCAGGTCGATCCATTTTGCTAAGGATCGTCAAGTTCGATTCCATCGCTGTCCGGAATTGTGGAGGCCCATCTCTCTCTCCTTCATTGAAAGGCACTGCCATGAAAATTCCAGTCGAAACGAAACCTGCACTTTGGGGCGTAGCAGGCGGGGCCATCGCATTGGCGATCGCAGGATTCACGTGGGGCGGCTGGGTCACCGGCGGCAGGGCCGAGTCGGATGCGACTCAACGGGCGAACTCCGCCGTCGTCGTGGCTCTGGCACCGGTTTGCGTCGAAAAATTCAAGCACGCCGCCGAGGTCGCGGCCAATCTGGCCGCGCTCAAGAAGGCCGACTCGTGGTCGCAGGGCGACTTCATCGAAAAGGGCGGCTGGGCAACGGTTCCGGGTTCGAACCCGCCCACGCAAGTGACGGCAGTGGCCCAGGCGTGCGCGTCACTGCTCGTTGGCGCGTAATCGATGCGGAGCTGATCCGAGCATCTGCACAGAACGCCCCGCCGGCGTGGCGGGGTTTGTCTATCTGGAGGTGCGCATCGATTCTGGCGCGTCGCTCCTCGTCATGACGCGACGATGGTTTTTGCGGCGATCGCGTACGTGCTCCCGCGTGGTAGACCGAGCGATAGGCACACGGCCCGGGGCAGGACGTCGGTACAGTTGCGCAGATCGGCGGACAGGACCCGAAGTGCGGCGTAGTCATCCGCGTCGAGTGCTTCGCGAAAACGATCACGCAGCGCGCGCGAGATCTTGCCGCCACCCAGGGCTGGTTCATCTTTCAAGGCCGCAACCCCAATGTGATGTGCAAGGCCCCTAGCCCCGGCACTGCAGTGCGCGGATAGCACGGCCTGGCAGTAACGACAGCCTGCAGCGCGAACCCGAGGGCGATGAGTGTGGGAGCGCCCAGGACCCACAAAGCCCGCCAGTCGTCAGGCTCGGCAACCAAAATCGCGAACACCGGAATCAGGACTGCCAGGCCGATCAGGAGTCCGGCGACGAAGCTCGCTGCATCCGGAAATCTTGCCAAGGGGTTCGTCATCACTTGATTCCTCTCCTGCCGATGATTGCACCGACGGGAGGGGAAGTCGGTGCGCTGGCGCGCTTAGGGCTAGGAAAGACCACAAGTCTTCCTTCGAAACGGCTCACTTACGGTGTTTCAACGAACCTGGCCCGCTCGGCAAAAAGGCAGCGTCCAACAACGACTAACCGAGGATCCGAAGATACGAATCCTGGTCTGCGTTGTAGCACCCGCAGGAGGCGGCCTTGAGTCCACGCCGGTTAAGTACCGTGATATCGCCGCGCGTGTAATGGATCAGGCGCCGCTTCTGGAGAGCGCTCGCGGCCTTGGTGACGCCGACGCGGCGAACGCCAAGCATCAGGGCCAGGAATTCCTGCGTGACATGAAAGTTATCGGCGTGGGCCCGATCCTGGGTCATCAGCAGCCAGCGTGCAAGCCGTGCCTCGACCACGTGGAAGCGCGTACAAGCGGCAGCCTGCGCGAGTTGATTCAAATGGACGAAGATATAGCGGTCCAGTTCGCGTTGGAGTGCCGGGCTGCGGCCGAGTTCGCGGCAGAAGGCCGGGGAGTCCATTCGTAAAGCGGATCCGGCGCCCTGAACCACTGCCCGCACCGGCGACACGTCCACTCCCAGCACGAGCGGAATCCCGAACATGCCTTCGTTGCCGACAAGGCCGACTTCGAGCGAAGCAGAAGCGTCAACCGGCATGATCAACGAAATGAAGCTCGCGATCGGGAAATAGACGTGGCTCAGTCGCTCTCCGGGCGTGTAAAGCACGTCGGCGAACGCGAGCTCGACGGTCTCGCACCCGGCCAGCATTCGGCGCAGGTCGCTCTCCGGCAGCGCCTCGAGCAACCGATTGACCACGGATAGGCGTTGGGACGATGGCACCGATACCCTTCTCGGGAGTCGGTGAAACCCACCCGTCGGCACGCGGCGAGCTGGGCGTGGAATTTCGATCGCCCTATGCCGACAATGTGAACGCGGTCTCACCACTGCGATTCAGGTAAGGTACGGCGACGCCGTTCCGCCGTCTGCGCGCTAGCGCACATAGCGCGCCCGCTGGGCGACCCGCCAACACGGACGAGTTCCTGCGCCGCAAGCGTTAAGGGGTTCGGAGGGCTACTTGACAACGTACGGCAGCAGGCGATCGAACTCCAGCTTGACCACCTTGTAGCACTCACACGACCGCGCCTCCAGACCCGGGCGATCGAGCACGGTGATCCTGCCTCGCTGGTAACGAATCAACCCCGCGTCCTGCAGCTTACCGGCGGCTTCCGTCACGCCTTCGCGCCGCACCCCAAGCATATTGGCGATCAGTTCCTGCGTCATGGAGAGCTCGTTCGACGCCAGGCGATCGAGGCTCAACAATAGCCACCGGCACAATTGCTGGTCCACGGAATGGTGCCGATTGCATACCGCGGTCTGCGCCATCTGGGTGATCAGCGCCTGGGTATAGCGCAGCAACAGATGCATCATCGGACCGAACCGCGCAAACTCGTTTTTCAGCAGCTGCGCCTTCAGGCGGACGGCGAAGCCCGCGCTCTGCACAACGGCGTGGCTGGGCGTGGTCTCTCCGCCCATGAACAGGGATATGCCGAGCATGCCTTCGTTGCCCACGACGGCGAATTCCGCCGATGCCCCGTCCACCATGACGTACAGCAGGGAAACGATGGACGTGGTGGGAAAATAGACGTGCCGGAGCCGGGCGCCGGGCTCGTAGAGCACCTCCCCCAGCTTCAGCGGTACCAGTTCGAGGTAGGGCTTGACCCGCGCGTAATCCCCTGCGGGCAGGGCGTCGAGCAGGTGATTCTGGTGAGCATTGGCGCGTCCGGGCGTAGCCGGATGCGGCCTGCCCGTCTGGGGCAAGGACGGCGCTTTGCCAACGGCTCGGCCAAGTCCTGGTGCCATCAGGTCAATATAGTTGATTTCGCGGCGCTCGTGTGCGGTATCGAACACAAGCCGCCAGCCGACGACGGAGGCAATCCAGGATCGAAGGATGACAGAGATCCTGCAGTCGCCGAGCGCGAGTCCGGCACATCGGCCCTAAGTGGGGGCTCCATGAGGCGTTCGCGCCCGAGTCGCTCGCCAGTAAGTCGCGGCAATCAATGTGTGCTACCGCACCGACAGAGATGCCTGATGCGTTCAGCCTTCGCTCGAGTGCCGGCTCGCCGAAAGTGTAACCGGTTTCCATTTGAAGAACTCTGCCGTTACCCAGCAATTGTTTTGCCGAAGGTCTCAGGTCCAAGCGATCTGAGCGAGAGTCATCACACGAGGATATGAATCATGACGAAGAAGATACTGACGCTGTTAATCATGCTCGGCCTGCTTGGCCCGTTAAGCGCGATATCTGGTTGCAATACCGTAGCAGGCGCCGGCACGGACATCCAACGCAGCGGCGAGGCGGTTCACGACGAGGCACGCGACGTGCAGCGGAAGATGTAGCTTTCCGACGCGCTGGTCTCGCGCTGACTTAACCAAGGTCTAGCAGGGTTGATGAAACTGCAAACGCTTCTCATGCCGCTTTTCGTTGCCAGTGCTCTGACGAGCGGATGTGCTGGTCACGACCCGCGCTGCGATCGCAACGAATATCATACCGGCGCAGCGCATTCGAACGAGAACTACTATGCGGTCATTGATTCGATCGAATCCGGTCCGGCTCGCTACGAAGCGAACTCGATCGCTCACGCCGCCACCGAGGGCGTGCCGCCGAATCCCGATTTCGACAGATCGCATAGGCCTCAGGACGTCTATTTCATCCGTGTTCGGTTCGACGATAGGAGCTATCGAACGGTAGTGCAGACCAGCCTCGACGGTTTGCGGGTCGGCGACAGCGTGCGTATCGAGGCCAACCGCGTCCGTCGTTATTAGCTCTTTATGCATCCCGGAATCCTGGGCCTCAAACAGCGAACGCCGCTGGCGATATCGCTCACGCGTTCTACCTCCAAGGGCAACACCCTGAGTTGGGGCACGATCGAGGGCAATTGGAAGCAGTTCAAAGCCCATGCGAAGCAAAAAAGGGGCAAGCTCACGGACGACAATCTCGAAGCTATCGCCGGCAAGCGCGAACAACTCGCCGCAAAGATCCAGGAAAGCTACTGCATCACCGAGGATCAAGCCGAGATGCAGGTCAAGGCGTTCGAGGAGACGCACAAGGACTATCGGCCGTCAACTCCCGCGTAAGTTCTCGTAAGTCTCTTCGATCCTGCGGCAAGGGCTTGGCCGACCGACTGGACGCGAGGCTGGCATTCACCGTAAGCAAGAAAGACGGGCAAGAGAAATGAGCCCATCCAAGTGGTTGGTTGCGTTTGCGTCGGCCGTCGGGGAGAAGCGAGCGACAGCCGACTACAAGCGGACCGCCGGAATGCTCCTGCCGGGCTTGGCAAGATACATGGCGACATCGGCCTGTTTGATCAAATCTTCCTGGCTCATCCCGTCGTGCGGATAGACAGCGACGCCGATGCTCGCCGTCATCGCAATCGAGTAGTCATCGACCATATAGGGTTTGGCTAGACGGGCATGAATTTCACCCGCGACCACCAGCGCTTGTTTCTGTTCGTCGACCTCGGGCAGAAGGACGACAAACTCATCTCCACCGTAGCGACACGCCGTGTCGCTGCCCCGAATGCACGACACTAGGCGCTCCGCCACCCGCTGCAAAAGCTTGTCACCGGCGATGTGCCCCAGTCTGTCGTTTACGTCCTTGAATCCGTCGAGATCGAGCAAGAGCAGCGCGAGCTGCTTGTGCTGCCGTTTTGCCCGGACAAGGGCCTGATCCAGCCGGTCCAGCAGCAAGGCACGATTGGGCAGGCCGGTAAGCTCGTCGTGATACGCAAAATGCCGCACGTTCGCGACCTCGTGCTCGCGCCGAACGACAAGCTCGCTGAGCCGTGCATTGGTTTCGGTGAGAAGGACGATCTGTTGCTGCGCGGAGATTGCTTCTTGCTGACACGATGCCAGCGCTCGCTCGAGCTCCTCCACCTGTGCGAGGGCGTGCTGCAATCGTTGGGAAGGGGCATTGATAGGGGCACCTTGCGCGGGCGTGCGCAGGTACACGGCGTGGCCATACGGCGCAATGCCGGCGTGCGGAGCGCGGATCACACGCGTGGTCTTCAACCGATCTACCCCCAAGGCGATGCCGGACGCCTCGGCCGATCGCCTCGGAGTCCTCACAACGGCGCTCAGACTGAACCTGGCGCACGGACGTCGTCCGTACGCTACCGCACATAAGCCGCCCGCTTACAGGCGTACAGTGCTCATGTTCGCGAGCGCCAACGGGCCAAGCAAGGGATAACGAGATTGAAGTTTTGCGTCGGCAGCTGCCCGCGCGAAGGAAGCGGAGACTCATGAGAGCACGTTTTTGGGGGACACGAGGCTCGATCGCCAGCCCGGGGCCGGCCACAAACCACTTCGGTGGCAATACCTCCTGCGTCGAGCTGACCACGACCAATGGCGATCTGCTGATTTTCGACTGCGGCACCGGCGCGCGCGGCTTGGCCGCTGAGTTGATGGCCCAGGGCAAGAAAACGATCAACGCGAACATTCTTCTCGGACATACGCACTGGGACCACATTCAGGGCTTTCCATTCTTCAGCCCAGCCTTTGTCAAAGGGAACTCGATCGCGATCCATGGCCCGGAAGGCAGCCGCGGTTCGCTGCATCACGTGCTCGCCGGACAGATGGAGTTCACCTACTTTCCGATCGAGTTGAACCAGCTCCCGGCAGCGATCACCTACCACGACCTGACCGAGGGTATCCACACGATCGGCGGCGTGAGGGTAGCGACTCAATTTCTCAACCATCCGGCCATGACCGTGGGGTACCGAGTCGAGGCCGATGGCGTGGCGGTGGTGTACCTGGTGGACCACGAGCCGTTCTCCGATGAGCTCTGGCGCGCCGGCGCCGAGCCGGGTAGCGTCGAGTCCATCCTGCACGAGGGAGACCGCCGGCACGCGAAATTCATGGCCGACGCCGATCTCGTGATCCACGACGCCCAGTACACGCCCGAGGAGTACGCCTCGAAGAAGACCTGGGGACACAGCACGTACGACTACGTCGTGCAGATTGCTTCGGCGGCCGGCGTGCGGCGGGTCGCCCTGACCCACCATGATCCGAGCCACGACGACCGTTTCGTGGCCGAAATAGAACACAACGCCCGCGCGCTGGCCTTGCAGCGCGGAACCGGACTCGATGTCTTCTGTGCGTATGAAGGCTGCGAACTCGTCTTGGAGCCGCGCTCCGCCTTGAAGCCGTTTATCACTGCGGCCCCCTCCCAGGCGTCCGTCGCGCAGCGCCGCTTCTACATCCTGGCCGTTGATGACCACCCGGACACGCTGACGATGATCGCTCGCGCGCTGGAGCAGGATCAGTACACGGTGAGCAAGGCGACAAACGGCGCCGAGGCGCTCCGGATGATCGACGAGCACATGCCGGACCTCGTCGTGCTGGATTACAAGATGACCGGCATGGATGGTCTGGAGGTCATTACGGCGCTCCGAGGCAAGCGTGAGACACAGCGCCTGCCGGTGCTGATGCTCACTGCCATGACCGATGAGCCAAGCACCCGTGCCGGCTTCGAAGCGGGGGTGACAGACTACGTAACCAAGCCGTTCTCTGTCCCCCAGCTAACCGCACGCGTCCGCGCCTGCCTTGCGAGAGCCCAACCCCAACCTTAGTAAGTGACGGGTTAGTCGGAGACGATCTCGACACGATCCAGATACGTCGACAATTCGCTCAGCCACTTCTGCGACGCCGCGATGTCGGCGCTCTCGCCCGCCTGCTCGAGGGCGGCGCCGATGTCGGTGATAGCCTGGAATCCCCAGCTACCCCCGGCGCCCTTCATGCCGTGCCCCAGACTCTCCACGGTCTCGAAGTCACGCTGATCCACGGCGTTCAAGATCGCGATGACATCCTGCCTGCGGTTCTGCAAGAACGCGGGGATCAGGTCGGCGAATCGAGGATCCACACGCACAACGATCGTGTCCGTTCCACCGCCCTCCTGTCTCAACGGTGGACGTGCGACGATGGAATATTTCTTGATCGCCTCCAGCAGCACCTCTTGCTTGATCGGCTTCGTCAAATACGCCGTGCACCCCGCTGCCACGCACTTTTCTTGATCGCCTTTCAAGGCTGAGGCCGTCAGCGCGACGATCGGCGTGGGCGGCCGGTAGTTCGTCTGTTCCCACGCCCTGATCGCCCGCGTCGCGGTCAAGCCATCCATGACCGGCATTTGCCGGTCCATCAGCACGAGGTCGTAGTGTCCGGCGGTAAACTTTTCATACGCGACGGCCCCGTTCTCCGCGATCTCGATCTGGTACGGCGTGTCCCGCAAGTAGGCCAGCGTAATCGTGCGGTTGTCGGAGGAGTCCTCCACAAGGAGGATATGCAATGCCGCCAGCGGTGTCTCCGGACCCATACCGACCGCGAGGGGTACTCGCTGTGCGACCCCCGCCAAGATCTCGAGCGGGACGGCGAAGGAGAACACGCTGCCTTTCCCAACGCTGCTTTCGACCCCGATGCGTCCGCCCATGAGTTCGACGAGGCGCTTCGAAATCGTAAGCCCCAGCCCCGAGCCACCGTAGCGGCGAGTGGTGGAAGAGTCGGCTTGTGTGAAGCGCTCGAACACCGCGCCCAATTTCTCGCCGGGAATGCCAATGCCCGTGTCCGAGATGGTGAACCGCAATGTGCCCGGCACCACGGCATTCGCATCCGCCGTCACTCGCAGTGCCACTTCGCCGGACTCCGTGAATTTGATCGCGTTGCCAAGCAAGTTTAGCAGCACCTGCCGCAGCCGGTTCGGGTCGCCGACCAGTTCGGTGGGCACGTCCGGCGCGACCTCGCACATCAGCGTCAGATCTTTCTCATGGGCCCGCACCGCCACCATCTCCCTCACCTTCTCGAGCAGGTCATTCAATGAGAACCCAGTCCTTTCCAGCTCGAGCTGCGAGGCTTCGACTTTCGACAGATCGAGGATGTCGTTGACGAGATTCAGCAGGTTGTCTCCAGCGCGGCGAAAGATCTGCACATAACTGCTTTGCTCCGGAGATAGCGGTGTCTTCGCGAGCAGGTCCGCGATGCCGATGATCGCATTCATCGGCGTGCGGATCTCGTGACTCATGCTCGCCAGAAAATCGGACTTGGTCTGGCTTGCACTCTCCGCTACGGCCTTGGCCTGCTGCAGCTCCGCCTCCACCCGCTTACGCTCCGTGACGTCACGTGCCGCGGCGAAGACGCCTTGCAGCGTCCTGTCCCGGTCGTAAAAAGTTGTCGCGTTGTAAGAAACCACCGTTTGCTTGCCGTCACGGGCGCATGCCGTCAGCTCGTAGTCGGTGACCTTTTTCTCGCTCAGCACGAGCTTGATCCCCGCTTCGGCGCGCTCCGGATCGGTAAAGTAGCTCTTGAACGGCGCACCGATCAGCTCGTCGCGCGTGCACCCCGTGAGCGCCTCCATCTGCTTGTTGACGTCGCTGATGATGCCGGACGGGTCGGTGGTCATAATCGCGTCGATGTTGGATTCGATCAACGAGCGTGTGTAGAACTGCTGGTCGCGCAGCCGCTGATCGAGCTTTTTTTGCTCGGCTTCGACCTGCTGGCGCGCGGTGTTGTCGGTGCCGATCAGCAAATAGCCGATGATGACGTCTTGGGCATCCCGCAGTGCCGTCACCGACACGACGGCCCCGAAGCGGCTGCCGTCCTTCCGGATATAGGTTAGCTCGTAGATATCCTCGATCCCGCGCGAAGCTTTGAAGACCAGGGCCTCGAAGCCGGGGGTGATCGGCGTCGCGAGCTCAAGACTTAATGCCTTGGCGCGAACCACCACTTCCTGCGGATCGGAAATATCTGCCGGAGTGATCTTGTTCATCACTTCGGTGGCCGTGTAGCCCAGCATTCGCTCGGCGCCGACATTGAAGATTTGAATGACACCCTTTGCGTCGGTGGCGATACATGAAAAGTTGGCGCTGTTGAAAATCGCGCGCTGCAGGGCTCCCGCCTTGAGCAGGACCTCTTCTGCCTGCCTGCGTGAGGTAACATCGCCGGCAATCCCGGCGACACCGACCCTCGTCCTTGTCGTGTCCGCGTCCTTATTCATAAACCCCGTCTCCGGTAACTGGTGCTCGCATCCGTGATCGAGAACGCCGCGACGGCGACCGGATGCCTGAAGGCCGATCCGCGCTGGCAACGCCGGCCAAAGCGCCGGTTCGTGCGCCAGCGTACAGACCTTGCCGCGTACGGCTGCTT
>Ga0079220_10000350_pt1 | contig 11084 bp, 9 predicted proteins | sample GAAS100_FD_75071 | JGI IMG/M metagenome (GOLD analysis project Ga0079220, IMG submission 75071) | Agricultural soil microbial communities from Georgia to study Nitrogen management - GA AS100 | ecosystem: Environmental > Terrestrial > Soil > Agricultural land | place: USA: Georgia | collected... | reverse complement strand
GACTAATTAGGCTAAAGAAAGTAATAAATAAGTAAATAGAATACTAATAGGTTACTTAAAAATATAAAAATAGAGTATACTTATAGCTATTATAGATATAAACTTAGAGATTATTAAATTTAGAAGAAGACACTATTTATATAGGTAATAGAGCTAGTAAAGGTAAAGCCTACTATACGCAGCCTTTACTATACCTATAGACTTACTATATAATATTAAATTACTATTTACTTTACTCTTACTAAGAGTAAGAATAAGCTTATTACTTATAAATAAGGTGCTTATTATGCCTAACTAAGTAAAAAAGGTACTAGTAAGAGAGTTAGAAGTAACTTATATATAACTAAGCTGCTTAGATAAGATAAGTAGTTAGTAAATAAGCTAGTTACTAGACTATAGAAAGCTTATTTTACCTATAGTACTAGAATATACAAGCATATAAGAACTGTAAGATAGATTAGAGAAGCTAAATAGTACCTAAAAAGCTTTTTTAAGAGGTAGCCTAGATACTTAGACTTCTAGCTAACCCTATATAAACAAACTAACTTTGCTAAATAAGAATCTAAAATAATTAACTAAGACGCTATTTAGCTGCTCTCTTACAAAGATAGAGAATAACTAGAGGGTGTATTATATAATTAAGCTGCTTAGTTATTTATATAAAGCTTAGTTAGCATAGTAAATTAGTTATAAGCAGCTCTAGAGCTAACTAGAAGCTTGCTATATTAGTATAATAGTAATAAGCAGCTCTAATATAGATTAGGAGCTTACTTTAGATAAATTATATAATCTATACAAATTTCCTATATATATAACAGATAGCTTTTATCTAATCTTAGATAGGCACTAATTAAATACTATTAATTACCTAAGTATAGTCTGTTAAGCTTAATTACAAAAGGCTTAGAAAGTTATTAGCTTATAGCTAGATACTAGTAGGTATACTATTACTATAGTATAAGTCTGCTTTCTCTATATATTAGGCTCTAGTTATAGGTAGAAAAAGTTTACTACTAGAGCTTATCTTTTCTCTTACTATACTTCTAGTTATTAACTCTATTTATATTTTAGTTTCTCTAATAAAGCTTCTATAGAACTTAGTTCTACTTCCTATACTAGCTCTTTAAAAGTTTCTTACTATTTATATTAGCTATTAGAGTAGAGATCTATTACTTACCTAGAGGTTTTCTAGAGTTTATCCTACTAAAGAGTATACCTCTACTATTATACCTCTTATTATAAAGTTAGTTTAGTAAGCTTAGTTTGCATATTTCTTATATATATTTCTTATCCTATTATTAAAGCTCTATAGAGCCTATAGTAGTTTTAGCATTTTATAGGGCTTACTTAAACTCTAACTATTCTCTAAAGTCTTTAAGAGTTCTATAGTATTAGATCTCTCTTCTTAATATAGCTAGAGTCTTACTCTAGATAAATACTATCTTAAATTTATAGTTATTAGACCTATTATTAAACTTTAAGAAGCTATAAGGTAGAAAAGACTCTCTTCTATTTAGTTTTATTAGGAAGCTATTAACTAAGTTATCTACTTTCTATTTAAATATAAAGAACTTTATAAAATTCTTATAGTATATAAAGATAGAGATCTATACTAGCTACTTCTTCTCTATATATAAGTTAGACTAGGTATAGATAAAGCCTTTATTAATCTATTACTAGATTAGTTTCTAATAGGTGCTAAATTAAATTATTTTTATAATCTAGTAAGTTTATATTACTAAATCTATTAAGTACTTAGGTATATTAGAATACTATATTAATATTCTTTATTTACTAATCTACTTATTATATAATAGAGACTTAGTATTTAGTACCTAGCTTAGAATTTAGTTAAATATTATTTAGAACTCTTATAATATAACTAGCCTTATTAAATAGAGGCTAATTACTTTTAAAAGTAGTTCTACTCTAGGTATATTATAGTATTTCTACTATATAATTAAATTATCTCTAATAAATCTTAATTTTAGTAGCTATAGCTTCTAATAGTTTTATTTCTAGTACTATTAGAGGTAGAACTTTGTAACTAGGTAAGTCCTATTATATCTCTAGGTTATTTCTAGTAATATTGCAGAGAAAGCTACCTTTAGCTAGCTAAGTACTACTATAGAGGGTTCTTAGTCTACTAGCTATTATTTTAGTAGCTATAATTAATCTATAGTTATTATTAACTACCTTTTCTAAGGAAAATAAAAAGGATTTAAACTATAAGCTTACTATAGGCAGGTAATATAAGTTAGGATTAATTAGAGTTACTACTAAAGTAGTATAGAATAATATTAAGATAAGATAAATCCTTAAGGTAGAAATCTTAAGGATTTAGAGATAGTATCTACAGAGTCTCTTATATAACCTAATACCCCTCTAGAGCTTACCTAAAAATTAGCTAAAGGTTATATATATTAGAAGAGTATAGAAATACCTATAATATAATTACTATATCTAAGTTATATTATAGCTAAATTTAAAAGTAATACTATACTTATTACTAAACTTAAACTAATACTATCTCTAATTAAAGCCTTACTAATCTATAGTAAGCTTATAATAGAGATTTACTATACTAGTATTTATTTTTAGTCTATATTTAGCTCTAAACTTATAGTATCTCTTTATAGCTATTACTTATTATATAGTATATTAAGATACCTAAGATAAGGCCTAGTTACTATCTTATAACTCTACCTTATCTATAAGCTTCTAGTATTTAATTTAGAGGCTCTTTTTAGCAATTTTAAGAAGCTAGTAATAGTCTCTTCTAGTTTAAATAGGTAGCTAGCTATCTCTTACTTTTATAGTATTACTAGAGATATTTCTCTATTAGGTAATTGTTTTTTAGATATAGTATTAAGAGTAGCTAAAATTCTCTACTATTTTAGATATCTGCGTACTAGTATTAACTTAGGCTAAGCAATATACGCGTTATGCTTCTAATAATTTACCTCTAGGCATTTAATTCTCTAAAATTTTAGTGCTTATAGACTTTATATTAATAGAGTAATGTAGCGTAAAAGAACGCGTCGCTCTAGTATTTTAATAGGTAATGGTGGCACGTGCATTTTAGGCGAACAGACTTTTGGCTTAGTATTGTATGACTGTGCTCTACTAATTGCATCAGATTGGCTCTCTTCTGCTCTATTGAACTCAACCCGGACGTTGAGGTGGGGAGACACTGGTTTAGCCGCTATCATTCTAACAGCTTGATCCTGGAGCGTGCTGTCAACCGCGTTTGCCCCTCCTTAGGCCTACTACTTTATCCTTATGAGCCAACAAAATGGCCGAAACTACCAACTTTAAGTGCCAATGTTCGTGCTGGAAGGCTTACGGAAGAAGGTGCATTTGCAGCCTGCGGAGGCTGGCACAGTCGCTTTTGAGAGTTTGCATCGAGATATCAGTTTCTGGGACGTGCAGAGTCAGGCTTGGGTCATCCCAGCTATGAAATTCGAGTTTCTTGGTGGATTCAGCTCGAGGGATGTTGCGGATGCAGTCAGTCGTCGTGTACTGCAATGGGTCGCTAGGATAGGTGGTACTCCGACGCGATCTCAAGATGGACTACTCATTCATACGGCAGAGAAGCTAATTTAGTAAGCGCCGATAACTTCTCGCTGCTGCATAGTTAGTGAATCAAAGCAATAATGCTTTGTGCAGTCTTTTCTGGCTCTACATCGAATAGGGTCGTCCTGGGCTGGTGGGAAGAACTACCCACTATCTCGCACTGACAAGATCATCAATGCGTGTAGAAATTGTCATACTTTATCGCTTGTTGACTGTGGTCTCGCACATGTACTGTAAGTCGCCGTACTCTTCGTCCGGCAACACCCCCAGCTGTTGATAGAAGCGACGCTGTCCAGGGCCAGATATGGTTCGTGCAGTCAGCGACGATTGTCGTCATAACAACACATACTCCCATCCCATACCCATGAAACGTGATTATCGAAACGGGTCGTGCATACTACCTGATCGAGATACAATGCGTCCATATCAGGAAACCACGGGCCCAATCCGGCCTCGGCGACTTGAACGGGCCTCAAAAGTTGGCAGCAATGTCTCGAACAAGCCGAAATCAAGTTTTGTACAGTACTCGACAGAGATCTAAAAGTTGCTCGAAGGAGAAAGGGAGCGTGACGAAATATTCTTAAGATGATGTCGAAAGTCGTCAGCGAACGGGTGTCGGTGGAAATGCGGACGCGAAATGACGCACAGGCTGACGGTCGGGCGAGTCTGGCCGCGCGCGTCATGTCGTGTTGGGTTGCGAGGCTGGCGACGCGTCACAACACTCCGCCTCGACATGCTGCGGATCTTGACTGGTAACAGGCTCAGCGCGTTGTCGCACAAGACGGGCATTCTACATCGTGGAACCATGGCTGCATTCTCGGTGAAGTCAATCGACCATGTTGTGCTCACGGCTAAAGATGTCCCTAAGACGATCGAATTCTACACGAAGCGACTGGGCATGAAGCATGAGGTCTTTACTGCGAATGGAGGCGAGCGCCACGCACTGGTGTTTGGAGATCAGAAGCTCAATCTCCATCAATCGGGAAAGGAATTTGAGCCGAAAGCACAGCATGTGCAGCCAGGATCAGAGGATCTATGCTTTATCACCGATCATTCTATAGACGATGTGCTAAAAAACTGGCAATCGAATGGCATTGAGGTACGTTCGCTGTCACGGAGCCAGATGTGCTATTAACTGATCCATACAGGTATTGGAAGGTGGTAAGGTGGTAGAGCGAACTGGAGCTGTAGGCAAACTAAGGAGTGTATATTGCCGTGACCCTGATGGCAACCTCATTGAGTAAGTATGGCGACAACGAAACCGTCATGTGACTGACTTTCGGTGAAAAGAGTATCGAATTATATCTAGAGAGACCGAATGCGATACTCGACATGCTATAAACCTGCAGCATTTGCCCACCTCCTTGGAGTTAGATAGTATTAACCCGCTACTCCAGCTCTAGGGTCTTTTCCACGGGAATCTACGCATGATCTAAGATCTTGTTGATCTCATATGTGGTATGATAACTTCACGGCCAACGGTAGCATGGCTCGAGGTCAAGGTTGCTTTCTTCGAGCCAGGATCGATGTTAGGCTCAAGGACAGAATTAGACTCAACCAAGCCGGCCTTCTTCTGTCTTGCTCGAGCACAGCGAAGTCGTTCTGCATGTGTTAGAGCATCTGAGCCTATAGTCACGGACGTATCCCGCAATACCCGCGACTGTCCGAGAGCTCGCCGAAGCTTAGGTGATTTAACCAAGACAAATCGATCTTGATGACTTCGAACGACTGCAGGCTCTTCGCTTGCCGTTAGAGATTCCGCAATTTGATTCAAGAGTCTCACGTGTTTTTGAGGGGCCGCTGTGGATAGCTGATCATCAACGTCGCGGCTCGCTTGCTTTTGCGCCTGGGGGATTCTGTCGGTAATGCGTAGACACGACTCTGTACTGCAGCCAAGTTGTTTGCCGTTTGTCTCTTGCGAAAGCTCTGCTTGGCTCCATCTTTGTCTTCCCAAGCTGAGTGAGACCGCGAGTTCTCTCTGGCCAACCTGTTCCTAGCGATCTGTTCTCTGGTATGCTCTTCTTGCTGTTCAGGAGAGATCCATCTAATGGACGGAGCAAGGCGACTTTGTGTCGATGCAGAGTGTGCAAAATGTGGCCTCCTTTGATATCCATGCAGCACGACTTGTGCTTCGATCATGCTTCGAGGTATATGACCGCAGGCCAGCCATTTTCCCCGCGTACCATCATGCGGGTCCAGTCCGACCTTATCTCGCATCTCTGCAAGACAAATCCAGTTACTTGCGTCGAAAGCATCGGATACTTTCTTTGTCTTGCACGGCACGCCTTTTTAGTTCTCGGGCCGCTCTTGAGGACCAAGCAAGACTGGGATTTCTCTAAAGGAAAGTGTTTCTTTCCAGCCCGCGCTCGACTTTGAGGTATCAATGATGCACTTCGCCGCGTGCAGAATTGGGAGTTGGTTTCTGATCGTATCTGATATGCAGAAAGGGTGTGCAGAAAGGACTATTTTTGTTTCCTTGTTTGCATTATCCTTTTGGGTTCTTGGAAACACACCTCCCTTCTGTCTCAAAGGTTGAAATGAATTGCGACTCGTTGGACGCGTAGTTTGCTTGCGAAATATGCATTCGTAAATCCTCTATTGTGATATTTGCGCAGTTCGAATTGTGTTTCGCGCGAAGATGCCGCGGTGGAGGAGCAACGATCGAGCCGGCGTAGGAGTCAAAAGTGGGAAAACCAACACCATCGACTACAACGTACAAGTTCTTAAGAGGCTCACGACGCTTTAGTAGCTCAATTTCTAGAGAAAACCCTCGTAGAGAAATCGATTGTGCCATGTTGGCCACTGTACGAAGCGCTTCCCGATGAGAGTCTGATAAGTCTCCTTGTGACGAACGAGCGTGGCAAGCACGCGCGTTTACCGTTTTTACTTGAAAAACAAAACACTGTATGCATAAGCTGAAGTGTGGAGCTGACTGCTCGATTCTTTGGACCTTAATATCCACCTGCCGCGAACTATGGATGCCAGGGCGCAGTACCAATGGTTGCACGTACACGCATGGACACATGACTCGCCCGTTTAGGAAGACACATGCTGCCTGCGCTCTGTGGCTAAATTTCAATTACAAGTGTGGCTGCAGGCAATTCAACTTGACGCACTTCAAGGAAAAGTCGGCTCCGGCGGGATCCGCTCGAGAAAGCATCCATTGCGCGCCCGTCCCACTGCGCAAGACTCAGAGCGTCAGTGAGTACAATGACGTTTGATGCTCTTTGTGTGCAACTCTAGTGTACTACCGTGCTACAAGAATCATTGCACCACTATCTGAGTGTGATTATATTGTAGCTACTCTTGACAGTCGATGGGATAACTCAAGCTGAGCAAAAGCGTCAAGTCCGTTGGCTCATATACAGAGAATATACCTATGTGACGCAAAAGTAAAATACGCCGTTACTATCAGCACAAGCTACAGCACGAGTTACACAGATCGATCCGAATGTGTCGCGTCCCTGGTGTCGGCTTCACGATGAGAATGCCTCCTCGAAGAAGTCAATACTGCGCAGTCCCACACGACGTCTCACAGCGGCGCGGACACTGTCGTTGAAACCTCCTGGGCCACAGACTGTGACTGTCAAAGCACCATCTTGCGCTAATATTTGCTCATCGACGATGTCTTGTGGGTTGCATCTTTGCAAGTGTACTTCAGCCTGAAGGTACAATGGCAAAATTTCAGCTTCCTGTGCGGTGGTTCGTGATATATAGATCCGCAGACGAACAATTTCGCCGAAGCCTTGTGTGGTGGAAAGCTCGTCAAGCCAAGGACGTATCCATTCCACGCATTCGATGCTGCGTATACACCACACAAGAAGAATCTTTCTGGTAGCCGATGTGTTTTCATTGACCCCCGCAAGCAAATGTTGTACGAATGACAGCTGGTGCGTGATGCCGACACCTGCGGCGAAGAGCACAACTGTACCATACGAGGTCAACGTATGGTACCCTGAGTATGGCCCTTCGATCCAACCCCATAGTTCAACGCGTTCGGTCTCAGCTCCGGAGACTCTGGTGTACAGCGAGCGGGTCATGCCTGTGCGGGTACGAACAATAAAAGAGACAGTACTGAAACAGTACTTAGTCACCAAATCATCGAACTTCGCAGGAAGCTTCTCGCATTCCATCGTAGCACCGCCTGATAATGTGCACCAAGCTATTGAGAACGGGTGCGAAGACCATGGCGCTACTCCTGGGAGATAAATGTTCGTGTGTAATCCAGGTCTGGAGATCCACGATCGAGGTATTGAGATTGTGATCCGAGTTGCTTCGCCAGGTAGAGCCTCAGCTGTGATCCGGGTCCAGGTGCATTGGGTCCAAGAGAAGTTGTAGTAGATAATCCGGCAGGCTCTTACAGCAGGCTCTAGTACAAGCAAAGTGATTGAAAGATGTGCCCAGGGGAGTTGTGGCAGGGCGTGTTTTGCTAGATGAAAGTACATGCCTGACATCGCTACGATGATACCTAAACGATGCAGGGTCAAGAAGGTATCGTAGAAAGCGCGTCTGAGCGGTCGAAGGGATTGCAACGAAAGGAATATGAACCCAGTAAAACCAGCTAATCCCCATCGATAGGAGACTGAATGACCAAGCACCCATGCAACACTGGTCCAGCCACCTTTTCCTGCGTAATCGACGTGATATGTATTGTACATGAAAGCTGCAACATGTATTATCGACTCGAAGATCACCAGTCGTGCAGTCCATCGATGGAAAAGGTTGAACGTATCATAACTGACGCCGAGTAACCAGATGAATGGATTATTGCGAAGAGCAAAAAGTGTTGTAAAGACAATATTGAGAGCTGCAAGCGCTCCGCAACGACCACGGAGCTCAGCGAAATGCTGCGCGGGTATTTGCTTTGGTATTGCGAGGCAGTATGCTATGTTGCTTGTAATGTATATCATGAGCGCGGTAAATTGGGGCCTCGTAGGTACGGCTCCAGTTTGAATCGCGAGTTTCAACCGTAGCTCCTGGCTATGTCTATCGCCGAAAAGGGGAGCGTACAAGAAATTCTTCTTGATCTTTCCCATGGTTGAGTAGCGGTCTCTTCGCCAAAAGTTCTCACCACGACATGAAGTGATGACAGATACCCGTCGTCTGTCATTTCGTACATAAACCATGATACGGTAAGCGAGAGCGACAACAACCGGTGCCAGTACTGTCGCTATCAAGATGTTGACAAAAAGGTAGTTTGCGGGCTGATTTACTCCAGTGAGCCCGTGGCTGAACTTGAATGGATCTGTATTCGAAGGCGAGGCGTCCGCATGTACGTTGTCGATGTTAGGCTCTTCAGATGCAGGTAAGGGGTATGGATTCTGGCGCGGATCCATGATCAACAAGGGGTGAACTCGGTCTGGCACGCGTATACAAGACGCTCCTAATCGATAGTCAGAAGGCCCATGATGACTCCTTTTAATTGTACTGACTTTGCAGGCCAACGATCAGGTTTAGAGATTATGATCACACTTTCGCAATGTCTCCAGGAGCTTATGGCAGATGGTAATCATAGAGAATATCTTTAGCGATGGCTTGATGACTCTCAATGTCTTAATAAAGCATAGCTACCGATGCATCGAAGATGTGATAGCGCCACGTGGAAGTAGAGGTTTGTAGACCGGTGTGATATTGGTAGTCGGTACAAAGATCGAGGATCGAGGATGTATATAGCACTGGCTGAACACATAGAGGAAAGGGTTCCGTCTCACTCGGCGGCGTGTATAGTGTGAGCCTGCGGCTTGCTTGTACCATCTCGCCTCAGCCAAGTGCTTTTGTCTGGCCCATACTACCAATATTGCGAGTTTGCGTGACCTGACGAGGAACTGCGAAATCACGATATTGAGTCGTATACTATTCAGGCTGATCGGTGCATGTCGACGCCAATCGCGCGGTGCATCAAATGGCCCAAATCGGCGATGCGTGGTGTTGAAGGTTGTACAGGTAGCTGGCGTGTGTTGCTGTGGATGCGAGCCACCAGTAGCGCTGTCGACATGTGCTGCACCCCAAAGCAGGGTGAAGAGAGCCGCAGTCGCATTGCGCGAATTCGTTCTCGGAGCCTTTCGCCGAGTTTACCGGCGCCGGGTCTGCCAGCAGCGATGTGTAGCAAAGTTGTACTGAATATAATATTCACAATCACGTTGCGGTCGTTGTTGGACGATATGATCAGGATTCGGGACCTGAATCCTTTTCTCTACACTAGCAAGCAACTACAGCGGGCGTCCCTTAACGGTCCTGCATCAATGCTGTTGGCTCAGGATGTCTTTCATTGAATGTGCTTGTACGTTCTCAATAAGGGCATCGTTCCGCTCCGCAATGAGGCTTCGCTTCTCGCACTCGTAGTCTTTTTTCTGTAGATGGGGATTGTAAGCCGGTGAAGGAACCTTCAAAAGCGTGCCCAAGGCGGAAGTTGAGAGGATGTGAGACTAATGTACCCAAACATTGTGAATACGTCATACCTTACTCAACCCGGAAGGAACTCGACTTACGACCAAACCTGACAACGGAAGTAGTTATGGCACCGTTGGAAGTTCTTGTCGCAACTTTTGCTGCGCGCGCTTCATCATTTTCCTTCTCTTCAAGGCCTCGACGGTACTGATGCCGACCCACCAGATCATGAACAACAGTCCAAAAGCTAGGCTCCAACCTATACTCTCGGTCGCAAACCACATGAACACACCAAGCGTCTTTCTTAGCCCTTTGTTATCAGTATCCCACAGCTGTCTCGCCCCAAGCATGACTTGCATGGCACTCAACGCTACGCTGAACAGCGCAAAGATGAACAAGACGACTGGGAAGAACCGCTGGAAGTATGCCGTGTAGCGTGATTCATAACGATTGAGATGCCAGCGTCGTAGATGGATTGCAGAGTGAAAGTTGAGCGCATCTAGCTGGAGGAGTCCGAGGCGCCAGCGAGAACTAACTGCCTTGTCTGTCACCGCGTCGAACGCGGATATAAAGGCCACAAAAGCCTCGAAAGATACACCTTCGGAAGGTAACAGATCGCTGCGACAAGCCAGGTTGAAGTCAGACCGTCGTTGTATCAGGCGGGCATAAGTTCTACCAAATCCCAGTGCTGTCGCCTTTAGGCGCTCGCGCTCCTCCGCCTCAGCCTGGTCATTAACGTCTTCGTAGAGGTGCTCCCAGAAAGCATACGAGGTTAGGTATGACGGCAGCGGCTTCAGATAGACTATACCTTCAGCCCACAAGCAATGTACAGCAGGATCTTCGGTGACCTGAATCCTCGATCGAGCACCATGTGTTGGGTAAGCGACTCAATCTCTGGCGATGGACCTGTCCACCATAGCTTCTCGCCCATGCGATTCAGCGTCGGTGTGTCGAGGTCATCCAAGCAGTACGAAAGGATCTGAGACGGCTCGTCTAGACGCACCCGGGGCGCATCAGGCAGACTCTTCCCGAGGCTGAGACATCGGAAGCCCCGCGGCTTGCCTGGCTCCTGAAAACACTCAAGATCTCTGCAAAGCTCATCGCATTTTGCAAAGGGCGGT
>Ga0079220_10000347_pt1 | contig 11149 bp, 18 predicted proteins | sample GAAS100_FD_75071 | JGI IMG/M metagenome (GOLD analysis project Ga0079220, IMG submission 75071) | Agricultural soil microbial communities from Georgia to study Nitrogen management - GA AS100 | ecosystem: Environmental > Terrestrial > Soil > Agricultural land | place: USA: Georgia | collected... | reverse complement strand
AGAAATTGAAAGGTATGCAGCAATAGCTAGACAAAGAATTAGTAAATGAGAATTCTCATTAAACTTCCATAATGATGGTGATTTGCTCATTTGTAGTAGCGTGATATGGGAAGATAGAATATTATGACACTTAGAGATGATGAGGTTCGTGTGTTGAGATTGTCGTCTGCATTTGAAGATTTAGAAAAAAGTAGCATTGACAATTTGTAGCCGCAAATTGATAGAGTCGCTTAAACCAAAAGATATCATTGTACAAGACTTGTTCTTGATTTCTCGTCTTATGATCAAAAGAACAAGACTTCGCGGTTTACAACAATACAATATTCTTTGAAGCATTTGATTCTCAGTCAAAGATCCTATGATCCATGTTATATTCGGAGCGAAAAATTCTCAAGAAGATGGGAGAATAAATGGTAAAATTTTACAATCTTTGGATAGCAATCCCAGACTCTTCCATTTCAGATGAACAAACGAAAAGGGACAAAAGTATCAAGGTTTCCCAGTTTGCTAGAGCGTGTTCGATTTTTAGGGTAAACAAGATTTATATCTACCATGACAAAACATCACGAATCGACAATAAAGACAATGATATATTGAAGACAATTTTGCGCTATTTGGATACTCCCCAGTATCTGAGAAGAACGTTATATCCTCATATGCCTCAACTGCAGTATGCAGGAATTCTCCACCCAATAAAAGCACCACATCATAAAAAATTTGAGAATATTAAACGTATTAAAATGGGCGAAGTTCGCGTCGGTGTTTTTGTAAAACTAAAAGGTACCAATTACGTAGATATTGGCTTAGATGCCCTTGTGCCTTATGAAGGCAACGATAGAACGGTAGGAGAAAAACTCAACGTTAGGATTGTTTCGTCTTATCCTGATTTAAAGGCCAAAGAAGCTACTGCTGGTGATTTCAAAAATCATTACTGGGGATATGAGGTGAAAGAAGTTCCCAATCTTCGTGAATTATTGCAAGAGACCAAAAAAACGAAAATTATAATTACATCCAGAAATGGATCAAACTTCCAAAGTAAAGAGAACAAGCTTATTAATCACTTAAATGACATCAGTAATTTGTTGGTGGTATTCGGTGCGCCTAAAAAAGGAGTAGATGAGATATTGGCAAGCGAAGGTCAAAGTATACGGCAGTTTGATTTCGTAGTAAATATGTTTCCCTTCCAAGGAACTGAAACTGTCAGATTAGAGGAAGCAATATTGGGAACACTCTCAATTCTTAATTACGTTATTTTTAAATAAGTAAATTGCTACAATTCGAAGCTGTGATAATTGTACGTTTCGTTGCTGATATTTTAGAGACAAAATCTTGGATAAATGATTGGTGAACGAGGAGTTATAAATTTATTAAAGGGGCAGAATAAATTGCTGCTTTATCTATGGGTCACCGCAAGTATAGCGCTCCTAGAAGAGGAAGTGTTGCATTTAGACCACGGGCAAGAGCTAAAAGTTTGGAGCCGCGAATAAGAACTTGGCCAAAGTTAAGTGCAGAAAAAGCAGCTTTACTTGGTTTTGCAGGTTTTAAAGCTGGTGAGATTCATGTCTTGACAATAGATGATCGGGAAAAGACTCCAAATTTTGGAAAGCATTTCTTAAACGCATGTACAGTAGTTGTAACTCCTCCACTGAGAGTCATCGGTATTCGTGGTTATACTGATGACTACAAGGGGAAGCATGCGTTATTCGACATCTATGCAAAGGATCCCCCAAAAGAATTAGAGAGGAAGTTTCATGCTCATTTTTCTCAGGAAGATTTCTCAAAAGCAGAGCAGGTTCTAAATAATGCAAGTTCAATCATGGCGGTAGTTGGAATCTCTCCACATGACGTAAACCTTTCACAAAAGAAGCCATTTGTTTTTGAGGTGGGCGTTTCCGGTGGTGATGTTAAGATTCAGTATGATTACCTGAAGGGTCTCCTAGGTAAACAGGTTAGAATAAGTGATATTTTGAAAACAGGGCAGTATGTTGATGTCTTCGGAATTACTAGAGGTAAAGGTGTAGAAGGGCCAGTAACAAGATTTGGAGTTAAGAGGAAGCAACATAAATCAAGGAAGAGCGTACGTGCTGTTGGTACTTTGGGTCCGATATCTCCAGCCGTAGTAATGTATACCGTTGCAAGACAAGGCCAAAGAGGGTTCCATCAAAGAACTGAGTATAATAAAAGGATCTTGATAATGTCAAACACCGAGTCAGATGGGCAAAATTTGATAAATCCTTCCGGCGGGTTCAAACATTTTGGACAAATAAAAGGTGATTATATAGTAATAAAAGGCTCAGTTCCAGGTGTTCCAAAAAGACTTCTGAAGCTAAGACATGCTATCAGGGAAATCAACGGTAAGATAATAGAGCCTAAGGTTTTAGAGGTCGTGCTTCAGTGACTAACGCAGGAGTTCTCAAAATTGATGGCATAGAATCACACACAGTGGTACTGCCTCATGTTTTTGAAACGCCGTTCAGACCGGATGTTATACGCAAAACATACACAAATCTGTTATCTCATTCATTTCAAAAACAAGGACGTTATCCAATGGCAGGCGAGATGGTCAGTGCTGAATCTCGTAATACTGGTCAAGGAATCGCACGGTTGGCAAGAGCCCGAGGGGAGGGATTTGCTAGGGCGGGCCAAGCTGCAGGTGTGGCTGGAGTAAGACATGGTAGAGTTTCACATCCACCTGAATCCTGGAAGAGAATTTACAAAAAAATTAACAACAAGGAGAAGCAACTAGCGCTATGCTCTGCGATAGCAGCGACAGCGAGAAAAGATATAATTGAAAACCGTGGTCATAAGGTAGAAAATATATTAAATTTTCCAATCGTAGTTTCTGATGATATTGAATCCATTAAAAAGACTAAAGACCTTAGGAAGACTCTTACTGCTTTAGGTCTCGGGCAAGAATTAAAGAGAGCAGATTTTTCCCAAAAGCCAAGATCTGGGATTGCAAGACGAAGGCACAGGCGCGCTCGCTCAGCAGTAAGCGTTTTGATAGTAGTAGGTAACGACGAAATCATTGGCAGATTATCTAGATCAATCCCAGGTATAGACATTAGGCAGGTAAAAAAATTGAGTGTGTTGGATTTAAGTCCCGGATCAAAGCCAGGCCGGTTGACGATTTTCTCAGAAAACGCAGTTAAACAATTAAATGACCTCAAGCAGGTAATGGAGCTGACACATAGTACATGAGTGCTGACAAGGTTGGGTCATTAACTTTGCATCAGGCTGAAAATATAATTATTGAACCGTATATAACAGAAAAAACATTTAATTTGATCGAAAAAGAGAACAAATTGACGTTTGTAGTTGCCGAAAAGGCAACAAAAAAGCAAATTGCCGAAGCATTACTCTTATTATACGAGTCTGAAGCAAAGGAAGTCAACACCTTAAGGACTATACGAGGTAAAAAATCTGTTGTTAAATTTATGGCAGTAGAAGGTGCAAGAGACCTCGCCACGAAATTGGGTTTAGTGTGACCGTTATTATTAGTAACAAATTTGATTATTCAATACACGGTAGATTTAAAAGTAGTATTATGGGTTCAGAGGATGATATAATTGGTTCGTGAGTTCAAATTCAAAGGTTATTCAGCTGAACAATTACAAACCTTATCTATAGAAGCCCTGTTACCACTTTTAAATGCCAGACAGAGAAGATCACTGGATAAAAGAGTTGCTCATTATATGAATGATGATAAGAGAAAATTGCGGGAAGAGATAAAACTAGCAATAGAGGGCAAACTTAACGGTCAATTAAGAACTCATATCAGAGATATGATAATCCTCCCCGACATGATAGGGCTTAACATTAATGTTCATAATGGAAAGGATTTTTATGGCATTAATATTAGAAAGGAAATGGTTGGACATTACCTAGGAGAGTATGCTATAACAAACAAACGAGTTCAACATGGTGCTCCGGGTGTTGGTGCATCAAGATCTAGTCTTTACGTGCCATTAAAGTGATTCATAAATGCCAAATTATTCTTACTCCTTCACTAATTTCGACAAGACAAAGCACGTTAGATCGGCTCTTAGAGAAAAGGATATTTCGCATAAACACGCTCGCGAAGTTGCCCTTGCCATAAGAGGAATGTCGATTGAAAAAGCTAGAGAATTTTTGGAAAACGTTATTGCAAAACAAATTGCGGTTCCATACAGGCGATATAATAATGAAGTTGCACATAGATCAAATATCCGAGACGGTTTTTTTTCAGGTAGATTTCCTAAGAAAACAGCAAGGGAATTTTTGAAACTCCTCGATAATCTGGAATCAAACGGTGAGTATAAAGGAATGGATCTTGATAGATTGAAAATAGTTAGCGCAGTTACTCACAAAGGAACAAAATTAGAACGCTTCACTCCTCGTGCTATGGGGAGGTCAAGTCCTAAGATTGACACTTTGGTACATGTAGAATTGGTTGCCCAGGAGGTAGCATCAGAGTAATGAGTGCCGTAAAGAATGTTATGAAAAGCAACTATCGTAACATGGAACTTGATGAGTATTTGGCAGCAAGTTTAAAGGATGCAGGTTTTGGGGGAGTAGATGTTCAGAAAACACCTATTGGGACAAGAATAACACTATATGTTACACGTCCTGGTCTAGTTATTGGAAGAAAGGGAGTTGGGATTAAGGATATTACTTCTAAATTAGAAGAAAAATTTGGCTTGACAAATCCTCAAATATCGGTTATGGAAGTTGCTGCCCCGGAATTGAATCCGAAGATAATGTGCAACAGAATTGCTCAACTGATAGAACGAGGAACCGCTTTTAGAAGAGCCTGTCTTTGGACAATAAACACAATTAGTAACGCTGGCGCTTTAGGGGCAGAAGTGACCGTTGCCGGTAAACTTAGAAGTGAACGTGCTCATTTTGAAAAACATTCTTCGGGCGTTTTACCAAAGAGCGGAGATATTGCAGAGAAAGTAGTAAAAGTCGGAGTGACACATGTTCGAACGAAAATGGGTTTAATGGGTATACAATTGAGAATTGCCTTGAAGAACGAGATTCCACAAGACTTTGAATATTCTGATATATCTTTATCAGATACACAAACAACAGAATCTCCGACAAAAGAAAAACAACAACCGCTGGCCGAACATGATGTTACGAGTAGCTTGCCGGAAGAACAGAAAGCTGTTCCAGCTGGGGGAAATGCTAATGGTAAGGGCTAAGCTAAAGACACTACGGGAAATGAATAGCGATGATCTATCAGGAAAATTAACTGATCTCAGGACTGATCTCTCAAAGATTCGATCCGAAGCAGCAAAAGGAACTTTGAAGAAACAAACAGGAAGCGTAAAATATATTCGCAGAGACGTTGCAAGAATTTTGACTATACTTAATGAGAGGAAGATCAAAAAACTATGATTAACGAAAAAAATATATTCGCACATGAGATCGTAGGTCTTCAGGCCAAGATAGAAGAAAGTTCAGATACATCACTTAAAGATTTGACTGGTACGATAATCCTTGAAACTAAAAATATGATTAGCATTGATACATGTACAGGCATAAAATGTGTATCTAAATCGGTGGCGAGAAAAATCAAATTATTTCTTCCTTTGAGCAGTTGCTTTATAAGTGGTTCGTCATTGAAGGGAAGACCAGAGGATCGTGTTACAACAACACTCGATTAAGTTGATCAAATATGGTTAGAAATATCGGTATTTCTGTTACCCCTCCACGGAAGTCATGTAATGATAAACTTTGTCCCTTCCATGGAGTCCTCTCGATAAGAGGAAAAATGTATAGTGGAACAATAGTTAGTACTAAAGCAAAAAATATGGCAGTAGTGACTCGAGAGTATCCACATCCAGTACCCAAATACAAGAGATATGAGAGAAGTAAATCCAATCTGCACGCATATATCCCAGGATGTGTAGATGTTGGAGAAGGTACGGAGGTAAAAATCGCCGAATGCAGACCTTTATCAAAAACCGTATCATTTGTTATAATTGAGGTAAATAATAAAAATGGCAGCGAAGACTAGAGCCGTCTCAGCAAAAGGAGTCGAAGAATTTAGACCGTATATCACAAGAGCCCTTCCGATTACTGCTGAATTGGTATGTGCAGACAACACTGGAGCAAAGGTTTTGCGTATAGCTCAAGTTACCAGATATAAGGGTAGGCATTCTAGGCTACCTGCTGCTGCAGTTGGGGATTTTGTAACTGTAACAGTTAAAAAAGGTCCAGCAGAACTTCGTAGACAAATATTCGGGGCGGTAATAGTTAGACAGAAGTATCCGATTAAGAGGTTGAATGGTGTTCGAGTCACATTTGAAGACAATGCGGCAGTCCTTGTAACTCCAGAAGGCGAGATTAAAGGAACCGATATAAAGGGTCCTGTTGCTGCAGAAGCAGCAGAAAAATGGCCCAGAATAGCGAACTTAGCACCATTGATAATCTAGAGGTGTATGATATAAAATGGCTGATTTGAGTCCTACGTTAACACATCTTCCAAAACATCTTCGTGATGCACGAATTTGTTCTCCTTTGATCGAGGATCTACGCAAGGAATATCATAGACGGAACACGCGAGTGATAAAAGGTGATACAGTGAAGGTGATGCGCGGTGAATATACTGGAATCGAAGGAAAAGTTGAGAAAGTTAATACTGAAAGAGGAACCTTGGCAATCGAAGGCGTTCAGAGAGAGAAGATTAGAGGGGGAAATGTCAAAGTTCAGATACATGCTTCAAACGTAACAATCCTTAGTTTGAACCTACAGGACAAGTATAGGCAAACCAAACTTCAAAATTTGAAGCACGATGCGAAGGGTGACAATAGAGATACCAAACTCAAACGCAGAAAAAGTGCAGTAACAAAGCGAGCAGAAAAAAAAGAGGAGGATAAGATCTAATGGCAAAGATTGGCGGAGATACTAGAGTAAAAAGGCAAATGGCTCCGACCTTCTGGAATATTAGAAGAAAGAAAGCTCGATTTGTACTTCGAGTGAAGCCTGGACCTCATTCGAAAAGGAGAGCATATCCGCTAGGAATTATCCTTAGAGATGTACTCAAAATAGCAGACACAATGCACGAAGTCGAAAGAGTTGTAAACGACGGAAAAATAAAAGTAGATGGTATAATAAGAAGAGATGTTAACTTTGGAGTAGGACTTATGGATATAGTGGAGCTTCCTTCTATAGGACATGCATATCGATTTGTCCCCAAAGAATCAAGGTTGCTAGTCCCTATCAATGTTAATGATGATGAGAAACTCAAGAAGCTTATCAAGATCACAAGTAAAGTGGTAATTAAAGGAAACAAGGTTCAATACGGCTTCCATGATGGAAAAACAGTTATTAGTGGTCAAAAAATGAGGGTCGGAGATACATGTGTTGTGCAGCTTCCAGAGTCAAAAATCATCGAACACATTGAATTTGAAAAAGGTTCGGTTGTACTTGTAACCAGTGGAGAAAATGCCGGCTCCATAGGCAAAGTGGAAGATATTAGAGATGGCGTTTTTTCTCTGCCAAAGCGTGCATTAGTTTCATTCGAGGAAAGATCAGTTGAACTACCTGTGGAAATCATCATGAGTATCGGATCAGAAAGACCCGTTATAAAGGTGAACTAGCCATGAGTCAGGAACAAATTCAACAGCCTCAACCAATGAAAAAAATTAGCGTAGGTAAGGTCGTTATAAATATTGGCGTAGGAAAATCTGGCGAGCCTTTGGAAAAAGCGAAACACGCATTAGAAGAATTAACAGCGAGACAACCAAGTGTACGTGGAGCAAAGAATAGTGTGAGAGATTTTAACATCCATAAAGGAGAACCAATCGGTGCAATGGTAACGCTTAGAAGGGAACCAGCCGTTAATTTTTTAAGAACTGTACTTGCATCAACTAGAAATATTTTGAAAGCCTCATCTTTTGATAGCTACGGAAATATCTCAATTGGAATTCATGAACACATTGATATACCGGGAACAAAGTACAATCCTGAGATTGGTATTTTCGGGATGGATGTTAGCATTTCATTAACAAGGCCAGGTTATCGAATAGCAAAAAAAAGAGACAAGGCAAGAATTGGTAAAGGTCATAGAATAAAAAGAGAAGAAGCAATTGAGTTCTTTAAACAACAATTCGGAGCTGAAATAATATGATGCCCAAGCCACGAGAGTATGGTTTAACTGGAAGAAAGCAACTTCAGCATGGCAAAGGGAATAGATGGTGTAAACGATGCGGATCCTATGTCGGTCTTATCCAAAAATATGACATTATGCTATGCAGACAATGCTTTAGGGAAGTGGCTGGGAGTTTGGGTTTCATAAAATATACGTAGTGAAAAATATATGCCAGCTTTAAATGTATTATCAAACTTGTTTACAACTTTATATAATAACGAGTCTCGTAGAAAGAAAGAGTGTGTAGTTATACCTGCCTCAAAATTTACGAGTGAGGTATTGCGCGTGATGCAAAAACATCGCTTTATTGGTGAATTTGAACAAGTTGATGATGGTAGATCCGGTAAGTTTAGAATACAGCTATTGGCAAAGATTAACAAATGCGGAATAGTTACACCAAGGTTTAGCGTAAAGAAAGATAAATATTTGGACTGGGAAAGACAATTTTTGCCGGCATACAATATGGGAATACTTCTTGTGTCAACGAGCCAAGGAATAATGTCTCATCATGAAGCCCAAAATAAACGCCTGGGAGGAGCCTTAATTGGCTATGTCTATTAAGCAAGAAATATCTGCAGCAGTTGACATACCCTCTACCGTAAGAGGTTCTATTGAGGAAAATACTATTACCATAACTGGCAAGCTAGGAACCTTGAAGAAGGATCTTTCAAGATTGCCTGCAACGGTTAGGATCGAACAAAAGCAATTTATTATAAAGCCGTATGACTCACGTAAAAAAGATCTTGCTATAACAAATACCGCCAGAAGCATCATCGAGAATATGGTTAAAGGTGTGGAAAACGGTTTTACTTACAAGTTAAAAATAGTATACGCACATTTTCCCATTTCTGTAAAAGCAAGAGGAAGGGAGATATATGTCGAAAATTACTTTGGTGAAAGATCGCCAAGGATTTCTAAAGTCGTAGGAGATGACACTAAAGTGAATATTATTGGAGAAGATGTAATAGTACAAGGACCCAGTTTAGAGCACGTCTCACAAACGGCTGCCAACATAGAATTTTCTACGAAAGTAAAAGGAAAGGATCAGCGAGTATTCCTAGATGGTCTGTATATTTACTCAAGAAAAGACGGCATGAGCTAAGAATTTATATCTTTGCGTCAAACATCATCCCACTCTCTCATCACTTATTTTTATAACTATTATCAATATCTAAACGTTTATTTTGTGCTTAATTTCGTTCTATATTGCGCCGCTGTAGCTCAGCATGGTAGAGCAAATTCACGGCAAGTGCTTTGGAGCTCAACTGGCTGTTAACCAGTGGGTCATCAGTTCGAGTCTGATCAGCGGCGCTATAATCTAGACCTTTTAATATCAAATGGGACTTTATCGGACTAGCATATCTATAGGTTTTTAAATCGCCGAAACTCAAACTACAATAATATCTAGTGCGATTGCGTCTGCAAGCAGATCTAGATGTTTATTTGCCACAATAAACCCATTTTTGACTTCGGACGGCGAAACCCATCTATTAGATGAGGAAAACAATCTTTCTTTTTTCATTCTATCCTCAAGATCTTCTATATCCATTTCCATTTCTTCGACCTCCTGACTTTCATTGTGTTTGATTGTGAGTAAGACCTTTTTTACTAGAACCCTCCTACCAAATCTTTGAGAGTAATCTCTTGCATTTTCGTCTATTTCGATAAGCTTTATCTTTATCTGAAGTTTATTAAGAGCGTCTCTACTTGTCAAAAGCCTGTCATCCACAAATCTGTCGAAACTCATGCGGTCTACAAGGATAATATAATTTTATAGTATATTAAATTTAGAGTATATATGTACCTATACCTCCTCATTACTCCGTTTTTTAAAGTGATAAAAGATGCTACCATCGGGATTGATTCCACACTTAACTAGTGTAACTTTCATGCCATGTCGCAATGGTTGACCAAATACGGATCCCACTAGCCTAATCCCAGAGATGTCTACTATTCCAAACACTCCCTCAATACCCTTTAGATGAGAAAAAGCAAACTCAAGAAGAACTCCTTTTCGTTCAATTTTTTTTAAATCTGCTTTTGACAAGCATTTGGGACAATATTGAAAGGGAGGCCATATCTTCATTTTACAGGAATTACAGACATAAATTCTAAACTCGCCCTTTCGTATAAAATCTAGAAATTCTTGCATTTTGATCAAGTACCTAGGATAATAACTGTAGCTGATGTTCCCGCTGCGGCAATGTTATGAACTAGCCCTATCTTACAACCCTTAATTTGTCTTCTACCAGCTTTTTGCGATAACTGAGCTGCAACTTCTGAGGTTTGAGCTAGACCAGTTGCACCCAATGGATGACCACAACCGAGAATTCCACCCCTCGGATTAATTACCATTTTATTTTGAAGGAAAAATTTGCCGCCTTTTCCTTTTTCTGTAAATCCAAGATCCTCGTATGCAAGGATCTGCAGAATTGTAAATGCGTCATGCAACTCAGCAACATCGACATCGTGAGGACCAATGTTTGCCATCTTGTACGCCATTTGTGCAGCTATTTTTGTAGCTCGATTCGTTGTTATATCGTGCAGCGTCACTTTGTTAAGGCTGGCTCCAACTGTATGTTGTCCTATTCCTTTTATCCACACAGGATTATCCGTACCTTCCTTCGCTTTTTTTTCAGATAATAATAAAACAGCTGAAGAGCCATCACATGTATATGAGCAATCTAATAACTTTATAGGGTCTACAATTTTCCTCGATTGCATGACATCCCTTACTGATATTTTACGCTTGAATAGAGCGTTCGGATTTTTTTCAGCATGTGCATGGTTTATTACTGAAATGGTTGCCATCTCTTCCTCGGTGGTCCCGTATTTTCGCATATGGGCTCTTGCATACATTGCTGCCCAGCATACCGGGAAATTAAAGGATCCCCTTGAAATATCCCAGACAAGTCTATTCGCTGGACATCTAGCCTTTTCGGCTCCTACCACTAACACAGCCTCGCAAAGGCCTGATAAAATATATGAGTAAGCCGAAACTATCGCATT
>Ga0079220_10000346_pt1 | contig 11154 bp, 10 predicted proteins | sample GAAS100_FD_75071 | JGI IMG/M metagenome (GOLD analysis project Ga0079220, IMG submission 75071) | Agricultural soil microbial communities from Georgia to study Nitrogen management - GA AS100 | ecosystem: Environmental > Terrestrial > Soil > Agricultural land | place: USA: Georgia | collected... | reverse complement strand
TGGTGACGATCGCGGGCGGCAAGCTCACGACGTATCGGCTGATGGCGCGCGATGTGGTCGACCGAGTGGCCAGCCGGCTGCATGCGCTCGACGGCCGGCCCCGCGCGCCCCGACCGCCGACCGACCGTCTGGCGCTTCCGGGAGGCGAGACGACAGACGTCGAGGGACTGGTCAAGGGCGCCATGGAACGGGGCGTGCGTGAGTCGGTCGCCCGCTACCTGGTGGGCACCTACGGCAGCGAGGCGGCGGCCGTGCTCAACCTGGTGGACCGGGATCGCGCGCTGGGACAACCCATCGTCACCGGGCGGCCCGAGCTGTGGGCCCAGGTGGTGCACGCCATGGAGCGTGAGATGGCGCTGCGGTTGTCGGACGTGCTGATCCGCCGGCTCCATCCCTTCCACACGACCAGCGATCAGGCAGTCCCCGCGAGCGACGCTGTGGCGGACCGCATGGCGACCGAGCTGGGGTGGGATGCCGCGCGTCGCGCGCACGAAGTCGAGGCCTACGTGCGGGAAGTCGAGCGCTCCCGCGCGTTCGCGCGCGAAGTGGCGAGGGTCAGCACGGCATGATAGTATCTCCCTCCCGATGCACATCACCCGCCCCCGCTCCTTCGCCCTGGGCCTGGTCGCCGTGGCCGCGCTCACGAGCGGGTGCGACCGTCGTGCGACGCCACCCGATGGCGGCGCGCGCGCCGCGGCACTCGGCGGCCCCGCCGACTCCCTCATCCCGGACGGTCCCCTCGGCGTCGCGATCCGTCGCGGCCGCGCGCTGCTCCTCGCCACCCGCGACAGCCTTCCCGGGCATGTCGGGAACGGACTGCGTTGTGTGAGCTGCCATCTGGACGCCGGTCGCCGGGCGACCGGCTCGTGGGTCGGCGTGTTCGCGCGCTATCCGCAATACCGCGCCCGCAGCGCGACGGTCGAAACGATCGAGTACCGCGTCAACGATTGCTTCCGACGCAGCATGAACGGCTCGGCGCTCGCCGTCGACGGTCCCGACATGCGCGACATCGTCGCGTACCTGTGGTTCCTCTCCCGCGACGTCCGGGTGGCCCCTCCACAGCCATCGAACCGTCTGGCGAAGTGGGGCGGGCTAACGCCGGACACCGCCGTAGGCGCGCGGGTGTTCGCGGCGACGTGCGCCAAGTGTCACGGGCCCTCAGGCGAGGGGACCGCCGTGGCGCCGCCGGTGTGGGGACCACAGGCGTACAACATCGGCGCGGGGATGGCGCGGGTCCGCACGGCGGCGGCGTTCATTCGGGACAACATGCCGTTCGATCAGCCGGGCACGCTCAGCGATCAGCAGGCGATCGACGCGGCGGCCTTCATCAACGCGCAGTCCCGTCCCGACTACCCCGACAAGGCCCACGACTGGCCGCACGGCGACGCACCACCCGACGTGGCGTATCCGACCCTCGGCGCGCCGCGCCGGCGAACCCCCTGACGATGATGGCTCTCTCATTCCTGCACAGGAGGACCGATATGCCGGAGTTCACGAATTTCTCGACGCACCGCCGCGGGTTCCTGGGACGCGTCGCCGCTGGAGCGGCGGCGCTCGGCCTCGGCGGCATGGTCCCAGCGCTCGCGGCGGCCACGCCGCGTCCGGACGGGTCGGGCGCGTCGGCCAATCCCGAGTTCGAGGCGTGGCTCAACAAGATCACCGGGAAGCACAAGATGATCTTCGACGTGCCCGAGCCGAACGACGGCTTCGTCTTCGCGTGGGCACGCGTGCTCCTCAACACCACCAACGAGACATACGGCACCAACGACGGGGACAATTCCGTGGTCATCGTGCTGCGCCACGCCGGCATCCCGTTCGCGATGGAGAGCGCCATGTGGTCGAAGTACAAGTTCGGGGAGGCGTTCAAGATCACCGACGCCGCGACCAAGGGTCCCGCCGTGCGCCATCCGCTGATCCACCTGAAACCCGGCGACGCGCCGATCCCGGGGATGGGCACGGACGAGCTGATCACGAAGGGGGTGTTGGTGGGCGTATGCAACATCGCGCTCACGTTCTACAGCATGCGGCTCGCGAGCGATATGGGGATGCAGGCCGAGGCGATAAAAAAGGATTGGGTGGCGAACCTGCTGCCCGGCGTGCAGGTCGTGCCGTCGGGGGTGATCGCCGTCAACCGGACGCAGGAAAAAGGCTGCGCCTACTGCTTCGCCGGGTGACCGGGTCTCGCCGGGCCTAGATCCGATTCCTGACCCGCGGGTGGACCCTGACGCGAGGACGGGGCTCGCCGTCCTGATCGAGCTGCGCCAGGGCCCACCGCGCGGCGTCGCGTACTTCGCTTGCCGCGTCGCTCAATGCCGCCTTGAGGGGCTCCACCGCGCGGGAACTCTCGATCTGTCCTAGCGCCCACGCGGCGGCTACGCGCACGTCGGGCTCGCGGTCCTTGAGCGTGGCGACGAGGGGGTCGACGGCAGCAGCGTCCTCGATCTCCCCGAGGGCCCACGCCGCCAACTCCCGTGTGTGTGCGTCCGCGTCTTTGAGCGCGCCGGCGAGCGGCTCGACGGCGCTCCGGTCCTCGATTTCGCCCAGCGCCCAGATCGCCATTCCCCTCACGTCGGGGGCATCGTCGCGCAGCAGCGGCACCAGCAGCACGACGCTGGCGGGGTCTTCGATCTCCCCCAAAGCCCACCCGGCCGCCCGGCGCACGCGGGCAACGGGATCCTTGAGCCCCTGGCCGAGCGCGGGCGTCGCGCGCCGGCTTTGGATCTCTCCGAGCGCCCAGGCAGCCATGGCGCGCACTTCGGGCGCGCGGTCCCCCAGACCCTTGCCCAGGGGATCGATGGCTCGCGCATCGTGGATCTCGCCCAGCGCCCACGCCGCGGCGACCCGCACCGGAGCCGATTCGTCGCTGAGCGCGGCCGTGAGGGCGCTGATTGACGTCGAGTCCTCGAGGTCGCCCAGACCTCGCGCCGCCATCGCCCGCACGGCGGCGTCGTGATCCTTGAGCGCGCCCTGCAGGGGCTCGAGACCCCGTTCGTCCTCGAGCTCCGCGAGGCCCAGCGCTCCCGTCTCACGCAAGCCAGCGTTTGCGTCCTTGAGCAGCGCACGGAACGTCTCGAAGCTACCGGGGGCACGCGCCCGGCCCAGGACGCGAGCGGCGATGTTGCGAACGCAGCGACTGTCATCCCGCAGCACGGCCTTGTAGGGCCCCAGCACGGCGCCTTCCTCGAACGATCCGCCCCACCTGACGTGCATGTGTGGCCTGATGTGCGGCACGCGAATGTTCAGGCGCATGGCCATGGGCATTGGCATGGGGGTGGGAGTAGGCATCGGCATCGGAAGCCGCCGCGCCTCCCAAAAGCCCCAATTGTTGGTGAGCGCCTGCGCGGCCAGCTCGCACACGTTGGTGTCAGAAGCCTCGAGCAAGCTCAGTATCCGAGCAACCTGCGCGGAGTCCAGGGGCGGCGTGGAACTTTGCGGCGCGGCGACAGTTGGCACCAACAGGAGGAGTACGGCGGGCCACCGGACCATAGCCACCTCGCCGAAACGGGGGATGGGGGGATAATAGGACGCGCTACTGAGGTAGGATGTGCAGCGGTGATGCAGGGTTGCAGGGGGCCGGTGGGCGGGGGCAGCCGGGGGGGCCGTTTCCGGGCCCCCTCCTCCCTTCGCTTACCTGCGGCTGCGTGCCTTTGCGAGGAGTCGCAAGATCTCGAGGTACAGCCAGATCAGCGTGACCATCAGGCCGAAGGCGCCGTACCACTCCATGTACTTCGGCGCGCCACCGTTCACGCCCGTCTCGATGAAGTCGAAATCGAGGATCAAGTTGAGCGCGGCCACGACGACGATCACGCCGCTCACGACGAGGCTCGCGGTGCTGTTCCCCTGGAGGAACGGCATGCCGACGCGGAAGAACGACAGCACGAGGCCGATCACATAGTACAGGCAGATGGCGCCCGTCGCGGCGATCACGCCGAGCTTGAACTTCTCGGTCGCCTTGATGAGCCCGGAGCGATAGGCCAGGAGCATCGCCGCCAGTGTCGCGAACGTGAGTCCCACGGACTGCATCACGATCCCCGGGTACTTCGTCTCCAGCAGGGCCGACAGTCCCCCCAACGCGAGTCCTTCGAGCGCCGCGTAGATAGGAGCCGTGACGGGCGACCACTCTTTCTTGAATACAGTCACGATCGCCGTGATCAACCCCCCGATCACGCCGAGCATGATCCACGGACCCGCCACGGAGGCGTCGAGGGCCGCGCGTACCTGACTCCAAACCCAGGCTGCGGGAACGACGACCAAGAACAGCAGTAACGCGGCCTTGTTGACCGTGCCTTCGAGCGTCATGGGCGGCGCGTTCGGGTCGCGCCGCACGTCGGCGAACGTGTTGGCGTTGAGTGCTGGGTTGGACGTCCGCATCAGAGCCATGGATCCTCGCCTCGTAAGATTGCGCTCGAAATCTAATCGGTCCTGACGGCCGCTGGCCCTACCGCGTACGTCAGCGCGGCCCGCGCGAGCAACCACGTGGAATCGAGCGTCGGGAGCGACGCCCGGTCAGGGTCGACGATCAGCGGGATCTCGGTGCAGCCCAATACGACGGCGTCACACCCCTGAGCGGCCAACCGGTCGATGAGGTCGTGAAAATAGGCTCGCGACGGCTCCAGCAGCACTCCGTACACGAGCTCGTCCAGGATGATCTCGTTGACGCGTGCGCGATCCCGCGCATCCGGCACCAGCATCGCGATGCGCCGCTCGCAGGCTGCGTCGACATACACTGGTCCCTCCATCAGGAATCTCGTCCCCAGGATCCCGAGCTGCCGGTAGCCGGCCCGGCTCGCTTCGTCCAGCACCACGCGGGCAATGTGCAGCCACGGGATTGGCGACTCGGCGGCGACGAGGCCGAACGCCTGGTGAATGGTGTTGTCGGGGCAGATCGCGAAGGCCGCACCCGCGCCCGCCACCTTGCGGCCGGAGGACAGCATCAGATCCGCCACGCCCCGCCAGTCGCCCGCGCGAATGCGGGCCATGTACTGCGCGAGCGGATGCGTGTGCATGGTGATCTCGGGGTGAGCGTGCTCACCCAGCAGAGCCCGGCCTGCACTGCAGATAGTGCGGTAGCACAGCGCTGCGCCCTCCGCGCTGCACGCCACGATGCCGATGTGCTTCACCCCCATCCCCGCAGGCTCCGGATATAGTCGCCCAACACGAGGAACTTCTCGAACACCGGGACGCCTTTGCGCTTGCGCCCGAACTCGGCGAACAGCTCCCGCAGCCGCCCCCGCCGAGTGACGTAGAACCGGAATGTCTCCGCGAAGTCCTCTTGGGGATGGGTGGCGGCGTAGGCGGTGACGTAGTTGGCCACGGTGGTGGTCACGCCGCGGCGCTCGAAGTCCACCCATTTCGAGTCGGAGACGCGGTACGCCTTCCGCACCTCGCCGAACGCGTGGCGGAAGCGGTGGGTGCGCGTGAGGGCCCAGTTGTGATACAGGAACGAGTGGCCCAGCTCGTGCAGGATGAGCCCCGTGAGCATGTTCCACGAGATTTCGTCGCGGCGGCGCTTTCCCGTCACGTAGCGGCGCTCGATCTCGATCACCTTGGGCGAGCGGTGGGTCACGCCCGAGACCCCGGGTCGCAACAGCACGCGGTAGTTCCAGCCCTTGAGGCGCGACACGACCAGCAGCTGGCGCACGCGGCGCAGCGCCTGGCGGATGAGGTCGCGCCCAGTCGCGTCCTTGCCACACCACGGGCACACGTCCATCCAATCGTTCACACCCTTGCTGCATTGGGGGCAGATGTTCTGGTAGTCCTTGTAGCGCCATTTCTGTCCCCGGCCGCACCACGGGCAGTGCCGCATCGGGTACATGACGCCGCCCCCGCAGCCCCAGCGGCAGCGACGGTCGTAGCGGAAGCCCTTGGGCGCCTTGAGCGGTTCGGGACTCGAGTCCCGGTCGGCGATGTCGCGGCCGCACCAGGGACAGAAGGAGAAGCTGTCCGACACCACCCAGCCGCAGTAGTAACACTCCGCGCCGGTCTCCTTGGTGGTGTCGCGCCACTCGAGGCGGCGGCCGCAGTTCGAGCAGAACGCCCAGAAGCGCTCCAGCTCGGCCGCACAGGTCGGACAGCGCAGCTCCGGCGTCGGCACTTCGCGTCTACGCGACGTCACGTGCCATCGCCTCGTCCACGATCCGCTGAATGAACTCGGGGTAGCCCATGCCCGCCTTCTCGGCCGCGTCCGCCATTTCGTTCTCGTAGGCGAGATACGGGTTGGGGTTGACTTCCAGGACGTAGACCTCGTCGTCGTGCGTGAGGCGCAGGTCCACCCGGCCGTAATCCTTGAGCCACAGGGCGTGGAAGGCCGTCGTACAGATGTCCGCGATCTTGCCGCTGACTTCTTCAGAGAGACCTTTCGCGAACACGTTCCGGATCTTCTTCCGCTTCCGGTATTCCTCGTCCCACTTGGCCTTGTAGGTCGCGATGCGATGCTCACCCTCGGCCTCGCCGAACGTCAGCTCCACGATGGGAAGCACCTGGAGCGTGTCGTTTCCCATCAAGCCGACGTACAGCTCGCGCCCTTCGATGAGCTCCTCGACGATGGCGGCCTGGTGGAATTTTTCGTGGATGAACTTCACGCGCGCCGCAAGGTCCTCGTCGTCTTTCACCACCGACGCCTGCGAGATGCCCACCGACGCATCCTCGAGCAGCGGCTTCACGATCAGCGGAAACCGCAGCTCCGACGGCCGCACGGGCTTCTCGCCCGGCCGGAACTCGGCGAATGCGGGCACGCGGATGCCATGATGGGCCAGGATCTTCTTGGTGAGCGACTTGTTGCGCGCTACCAGCAAGCCGGTGGGCGACGACCCCGTGTAGCGATAGCCGTGCATCTCGAGCACCGTCGCGAACGCGTATTCGTGTTGGGCCTGACCGCGAAACGACTCGCAGCCGTTGAACACGAGCTTGGGCTGAAAGGCGTGCAACCGCTCCAGCACCGGCGCCAACTGCTCGGCGACGCCCACCATCAGCACGTCATGCTGGCGCGCCAGCAGCGCGCGCGCAACGTCGTACTCGGCCTCCTCGACCTTGGCGTCGACCTCCTTCTTATAGTCGGCGTCTTCCCAGTCGGGGTGGAGCGTGTCGAACACGACGGCGACTTTCACCCCGCCACCTCCCCCCACTCATTACGGATTGGGGATTGCGGATTGCGGATTGACGCGAGGAAAGCTCGTTGCATCCAATCCGCAATCCGAAATCCGCAATTCGCAATCATGCTCTCACTCGCTGCATGTCCCGCCCCACTGTGGTCAGTGCGATGAGGATGACCAGTCCGCCCACCGCCCCCGCCGTCGGGAGCAAGAGCATCGCGGCCCGCAGCCCGAAGCGGTCGGAGAGATAGCCGATGAGCGGCGGGGCGATCGCGTCGCCCGCGAGATGCGAGAACAGCACGAAGCCGCCGAGCACCGACGCCCGCACGGTAGCGGGAACGACGTCGAGGATCACGGCCGAGAGCGGTCCGTTGTACCACGAGTAGAGGAAGAACGTCCCGAACAGGAGCGGCACGAACAACCGTAGCTCGTCGATCAGCAGCAGGGCGGCGCACACCGGCCCCCCCAACACGAAGCCCGCGCCCGAGACGACGACCCGTCCGCCGCTCCAGCGCGCCACCAGCCAGTCTCCCGTCCGGCCGCCGAACAACGCGCCGAGGGCGCCGCCCGCGAGCCCCCACGCACCGAACTGCCGCCCCACCGCCGCGATCGACATGCCGTGCGTCCGCTGCAGAAAGCTGGGCGCCCATGCGATCAGGCCGTTCACCGCGAACGTCACCAGCGCCCCGCCCACGAACATCCAGATCAGCGTCGGCGTGCCGAGCACCGTCCCGGCGGCCTGCAGGAAATCGCCGAATGCCGTCGCCGCCACCTCGGTGGCTTCACTCGTGCCGCGAACGGCGACCGGGACGAACCGCACGACCGTCCAGACCGCGCCGACGCTCACGCAGGCGGCGAAGACCGCGGTATCGACCCCCGGGGGCAGCCCCTGAAACAGGTCGAGCACGCCACTCAGGACCGCGCCGGCGAACCCGAACCAGATGAGCGGTCGGCCGAGCTCGAGCCCGCGGCGTAGACGTGCCCGCCCGCGGGCGTACCAACCCTCCACCGTCGCGCGGATGGTGGGAGGCGGGAGGCGCCGCGGCTCGCGCAGGCGCGACGCGAGCAGCGCCAGCACGAAGCCGGGAACACCCATTGCCACGAACGCCACGCGCCACCCGTGGCGCTCGGCGAGCACACCGCCCAGCCAGATCCCGAGCACGCCCCCGAACGCCATGCCCACCGAGTAGATGCCGATGGCAAACGCCCGGCGGCGACCGCGAAAGAACTCGGCGATCAGGGCCTGGGCGGCGGGTCCGTAGCCGGCTTCGCCCACGCCCACCAGTGAGCGGCACACGAGCAGCTGCCAGAAGCGGCTCACGGCGGCCCCCAGGGCGGTACACGCGCTCCACAGACCCACCCCGAACGCGATTACGGCGCGGCGCGACTTGAGGTCGCCGAGCACGCCCAACGGCAGCGCGAACAGGGAGAGCACGATCACGTACGCGGAGCCGAGCCAGCCGAGCTGCTGGTCGGAGAGGACGAGCTCGCGCTTGATCGGCTCGAACAGCGCGAAGACGACGTTGCGGTCCGTGTAGTTGAGGAGGTTGATGAGCGTGAGCAATCCCAGGGCGTAGGCCGCGTACGCCCGGGACGTGGCCCCGGCAACGGCCTGCTCAGGGTCTGCGGCCGACAGTCGTCGCCTCCGCGCGCGCGTCGCGGTCCCGCTTCGCCTCCCGGTACGCCTCGGTCAGCTGCTGCATCATCTGGTCGCGCCGGTCGTACAGCCGCCTGAGCCGCCGCTGCTTGCGCTTCGCCAGCGCGTACGCGGCGAGGATCGGAAATCCCACCGTATTGTCGAGGTAGCAGACGACCGTGCCCGGAAGCTTGTCGGGATCGACCTTGCCCCAGCTCACCGCCTCCGCGGGCGTCGCACCCGACAGGCCGCCCGTGTCGGGGCGGGCGTCGGTCATCTGCAGGTAGTAGTCGTGCCCCTTCTCGCTGATCCCCAGGACTTCCTGGATCTGCGGCTCGGTCTGCAGCACGAAGTTCTTGGGGCTCCCGCCGCCGATGATGAGGACGCCGCTCTTGCCGCCGTGGATCTTGGCGTCGAACACGATGGCCGACGTCTCGTTGACGTCGGCGCTGGGGTCGAAGCGCAGCCGCGAGCCCGTGAGCGCCTGCTCCGCGACGTTCATCCCGATCGACGAGTCGCCGGGCGACGAGGTATAGATCGGGACGCCGCACCGATGCGCCACGCCCAGCAGCGATTTGCGCGACAACCCCAACGCCTTTTCGCGCGCGAGAATGTAGGCGCCCAGGCGGTAGTGATACTCGGCGGTACTCATGGACCGCTGGAACTCGGGCTCCGCCGAGACCTCCCGTATGTAGGCGTCGGTCGAGAGCAGCACCTCATAGTCGAAGAAAATGTCGTAGATCCGCACCACGCCTTCTTCCCGCAGCTCGACGTCGTCGGCGAACGGCGTGCCGCGATGCATCGCGAGGCCGAGCCCGAAGTGCGCGTCGTGATACAGGTTCGCTCCGGTGGACACGATCCAATCGATGAACCCGGCCTCCACCAGGGGGATGATCGTGGACATGCCCAGGCCGGCGGGCGTCATGGCCCCGGTGAGGCTCATCCCCACGGTGACGTCGTCCTCGAGCATCCGCTCGGTGAACAGCCGGCACGCCTCCGCCAGCCGCCCCGCGTTGTAGGCGAGAAACGCGCCGTCCACCAGCTCCGGGACCGTCTCCCGGCCGGTGATTCCCTTGGGGTCGATGCGCTGCCCGCGCAGGAAATCCTTACGGGTCATCGTTGGTCTCTCCCGCGTCGCTAGACGTCACGGTCGCCGCCGGCCGGAGGGAGGGCCTTCGTTCGGCGCTCGCGCGCCTGCCGCACGATCGCCACCGCCTCGCGCGGGCTGTCCGTGACGGTGAACAACCCGAGATCCGTCGTCGCGATCTTGCCCTCCCCCGCCACCCGCTCGCGCAGCCACTCGGCGAGTCCTTGCCAGTAGGCTTTCCCGAACAGGATCACCGGGAAGTGCTTCACCTTTCCCGTCTGGATCAGCGTGAGCGCCTCGAACAGCTCGTCCATGGTCCCGTAACCCCCCGGGAACACGATGAACGCCGTCGAATACTTCACGAACATCGTCTTGCGCACGAAGAAGTAGCGGAAGTTGATGGCCCGCTCCACGTACGGGTTGAGTCCCTGCTCGAACGGCAGCTCGATGTTGCACCCGATGGAGAGGCCATTTCCTTCCTGGCAGCCGCGATTGGCCGCCTCCATGATTCCCGGCCCGCCGCCGGTGATGATCGGGAATCCTTCCTGCGCGAGTATGCGCGCCGTCTCGACGGCTTTCTCATAGTAGGGGTCCTCGGGTTGCGTCCGCGCCGACCCGAACACGGTGACGGCGCTGTACACGTCCGAGAGCGTATCGAACCCCTCGACGAATTCCCCCATGATCCGCAGCACCCGCCACGAATCAGTCTTGACGAACGACCGCCGCTCCCGGGGGACCTGAGAGAGGAGGCGTTCGTCTTCAGTGACCGCTGTGCGTTGCGAGCTGCTCGAGTGCTGAGACATGGTCGTCCTGCACGTTATAGAAGAACGGCGAGAGGCGGATGTGCCCGGGCCGCGCGTCCGCCACGATGCCCGCCGCGGCGAGCTGGCGCACACCGGCGTGCGGGTCGGCGGCCGGCAGCATCACGATCGCCGACCGGTCCTCCGCGCGCGCCGCGACCTTGGGGCGGAACCCGTGCTCCCGCGCGCGCGCGATCAAGTCCTCGGTGAGATCGGCGGTGACGCGCCGGATCGCCGGCACGCCGATTTCCTCGATGTAGTCGAGGCCGCCGAGCTGGGCGTACACCGCCGCGAGTGACGGGGTGCCGAGCTCGAAGCGGCGCGCGTCGTCGTGCAGCTCGAGGGTGCGCGCGTCGAACGCGAACTGGTCCTTGTGCGCAAACCACCCCGCGATGCGGGGCTCGAGCCGCCGTGCCAGCTCCTGCCGCGCATACAGAAACACGATCCCCGGCCCACCGAGCAGCCACTTGAGCCCGCCCGCCGTGATAACGTCTACGCCGCACGACTGCACGTCCACCGGCACCTGCCCGACGGACTGAT
>Ga0079220_10000344_pt1 | contig 11166 bp, 8 predicted proteins | sample GAAS100_FD_75071 | JGI IMG/M metagenome (GOLD analysis project Ga0079220, IMG submission 75071) | Agricultural soil microbial communities from Georgia to study Nitrogen management - GA AS100 | ecosystem: Environmental > Terrestrial > Soil > Agricultural land | place: USA: Georgia | collected... | reverse complement strand
TGGGTGAGGTGGTGGAGGAGACGAAGCGGGTTCCCTATAAGGTAGTAGAAGGCCCCAACGGCCTCGCCTCGGTGGAGATCCAGGGCAAGCGCTACACGCCGCCCGAGATCTCGGCCATGATCCTTCAGAAGATGAAGCAGACGGCAGAGGACTACCTCGGCCACAAGGTCGAGAAGGCGGTCATCACCGTCCCCGCCTACTTCAACGACTCGCAGCGCCAGGCGACCAAGGATGCCGGGAAGATCGCCGGGCTGGACGTGGTGCGGATCATCAACGAGCCGACGGCCTCAGCGTTGGCGTACGGCCTCGAAAAGAAGAAGGAAGAGAAGGTCGCCGTCTACGACCTGGGCGGCGGCACCTACGACATTTCCGTGCTCGAGCTCGCCGAGGGCGTGTTCGAGGTCAAGTCGACCAACGGCGACACTCACCTGGGCGGTGACGACTTCGACGCGCGCATCATGGAGTGGCTCGTCGGGGAGTTCAAGCGCGACCAGGGGATCGACCTGTCCAAGGACCCGATGGCGCTGCAGCGGCTCAAGGAAGCCGCTGAGAAGGCCAAGATGGAGCTGTCCACCGTGATGCAAACGGAGATCAACCTCCCGTTCATCACGGCCGACCAGTCGGGACCGAAGCACCTGAACCTGTCGCTCAGCCGGGCGAAGCTCGAGCAGCTGGTCGAGGACCTGGTGAAGCGGACCATCCCCCCGATGGAACAAGCGCTCAAGGATGCGGGGCTCAAGCCGTCCGAAATCGACGAGGTCATTCTCGTCGGCGGCCAGACGCGGATGCCGAAGGTCCAGGAGGTCGTCAAGAGCTTCTTCGGCAAGGAGCCCCACAAGGGCGTCAACCCCGACGAGGTGGTGGCGATCGGGGCCGCGATCCAGGGCGGGGTGCTCGCCGGCGAGGTCAAGGACGTGCTGTTGCTCGACGTGACGCCGCTGTCCCTGGGCATCGAGACGCTGGGTGGCGTCACGACGGTCCTGATTCCCCGCAACACGACGATCCCGACCAAGAAGTCGGAGATCTTCTCGACCGCCGAGGACAACCAGACCACGGTCGAGATCCACGTGCTGCAGGGTGAGCGGCAGATGGCGCTGGACAACCGCACGATCGGGAAGTTCCAGCTCACCGGCATCCCACCCGCCCCGCGCGGTGTGCCCCAGGTCGAGGTGACGTTCGACATCGACGCCAACGGCATCCTGCACGTGTCCGCCAAGGACAAGGCCACCGGCAAGGAGCAAAAGATCCGGATCGAGGCCTCCTCCGGGCTCGGTGACAAAGACATCGATAAGATGGTCAAAGATGCGGAGGCCCACGCCGCCGAGGACAAGAAGCGCCGCGACGAGATCGAGCGGCGCAACCGGCTCGACTCCCTGGTGTACGAGGTCGAGAAGAACACGAAGGAGTGGGTCGACAAGCTGGACGCGTCCCTCAAGGGGCGGCTCGACAAGGGGCTCGAGGGGGCGAAGCAGGCGCTCCGCTCCGGCAACGGTGACGAGATCTCTCGCGCCCTCGAGGAGCTGCAGCAGGCCTATTCCGCGGCAGGCGCGTCGCTGTACGCGGCGCAGCGCGGCGCGGGCGCTCCCCCTCCCCCTCCGGGCGCCGAGCAGCCCGCCGGCGGCACCGCAGGGGCAGCGGGAGAGAAGAAGGACAACGTGGTCGATGCCGACTACGAGATTGTGGATGACGACAAGAAGAAGTAACACCCTTTACTGGAAGATCTGACGATGTCCGTACGCACGCGCGATTGGCTGAAATTCGGGACCCTGGTGGCGATTGCGTTCGTCTTTGGACTGGCGTTCGCCTCCACCCTCAATCTGCCCAAGCAGACCGGAGCCGCGGAGTCGATCGTCGCGCCCCAACCAACGGCCGCCGCGCCGGCGGCGGCGCCGGTACCGCAACCGTCTGCCAAGGCGACGGCCGAGCTGGGCGACGCGTTCGTCGCCATCGCCGACCACGTACGGCCCGAGGTGGTGTTCATCCGATCGCAGCACGTCGAGCGGGCGCAGGACCAGCGGCTGCCCCCGGGGTTCGAGGACTTCTTTCCGAACCTGCGCCGGCGCCCGCAGGTCGAGCAGGGATCGGGCTCCGGGTTCATCGTCTCGCCCGACGGGTACATCCTCACCAACAACCACGTCGTCGCCGGCGCCGATAAGGTGACCGTCAAGCTGTACGACAAGCGCGAGTTCACGGCCAAGGTCGTCGGCACCGATCCCAACACCGACGTCGCCGTGATCAAGATCGATACGCGTAACCTGCCGTCGGTTCAGTTCGGCAACTCCGACTCGACGCGGGTGGGTGAGTGGGCGCTCGCGATCGGGAATCCCCTGGGCGAGGCGTTCGCGTTCACCGTCACCGCCGGGATCGTGAGCGCCAAGGGCAGGCTGCTCCAGGGCTTACAGCAGTCGCGCTACGCCATTCAGGACTTCATCCAGACCGACGCTGCCATCAACCCGGGCAACTCGGGCGGCCCGCTCGTGAACATCCGGGGCCAGGTGATCGGCATCAATTCGGCGATCGCCAGCGAAACCGGCTTCTACGCGGGCTACGGGTTCGCCATCCCCATCAATCTCGCGCGCACGGTGATGGAGCAGCTGGTGAAGACCGGACACGTGGAGCGGGCCGTGATGGGCGTCGGCATCGTGGATGCCGACGAGAACGACGCGGCCGCCGTGGGGCTGAAGCAGATCACGGGCGTGGTGGTGAAGAGCTACACCGACGACAACTCCCCGGCGAAGAAGGCTGGGATCCAGCTGGGCGACGTGATCGTGGCGCTCGACGGCGAGCCGATCGACAACACGCCGCAGCTGCAACAGAAGGTCGCCTTCAAGAAGCCGGGTGACGCGGTGGAGATCACCGTGCTGCACCAGGGCGGCGAGCGCAAGACGATCACGGTGCGCCTGGCCCCCGCCCCGAGCGACTCGGAGACCGACGTCGCGACCGCCAGCTCGAGGCCGAAGGCCGGCGCGGCCAAGGAGACGATCCTGGGTATCACCGTGCAGGCGCTCACCTCCGACGACGCCGACAACCCGCGGCTCAAGCCCGTACTCGACCGCGGGGGCGGCCTGGCGGTGACCGATGTCGCTCCCGACGGCCCGGCGTACGGCAGGCTGCGCGCGGCGGACGACCAGGGCGGCCCCGATATCATCGTCGGCGTGAACGGGGCACCGACGCACACCCGCGCGGCGCTGGCGGAGGCGCTGCGGAAGGTGAAGTCTGGCGACGTGGTGACGCTGCAAGTGTTGACCCGCAGCCCCGACAGCCAGGACGGCTGGATCGGTTCGGTGGTGAGAATCCGGGCGCGCTAAGCGCGCTGCCGGATGAGCTCCACCGCAGCCACCAGCTGCCAGACGACGGGAAGCACGAAGGCCGCTTGATCGGCCTTCGTGTCTTCCCGGAAGACGAGCGCCAGCCCGATCCCCACGACTCCTGCCGTCACCCCGCTCGTCCCCAGCCAGCGCGGCAGCACTTTCCCCTCGAGTAGCCCCCAGCCGAACAGCGTCGTCGCGAGCCCTAGGGCAAACCCCGCCACGCGCTGCGCAACGAGCGCGAACGGCCGCATCATATCGAAGAGGAACACCGCTCGGGTAGCGGTCATCCCCGCGTCCGCGGTCGCGAAGCTGCGTGCGAGCGCCCACCCCGCGCCGCCCATGAAGGCGACGATCACTACCCACAGCGCGTACGCGAACGTGGCGAGCATGACGCCGGCTCGCGTCCCGCTTTCGCCCGGCGTGCCCACGTGCCGGCCGACGACGCCCACCAGACCGACGAGTGACAGGGGGAAGCTGAACAGAAACGCCCAATGAATCGCGGGCCAGCCGCGGGTCTGGGCGATGGCGGCGAGCTGGCCCGCGCCGTCCTGGCCCACGATATCGGGATGGAGCGCGCCCGCCGCGACGGTCAGCAGCGCCCCCATCAGCAAGCACAGCGCGTAGACGAGCGATCGGGAGACGGTCATGGGCCCAATCTACCAGCGCCCGGGGGCAACGCTATATTGCCCCCATGCAGCTGACCCGGGTCCTGCGCGAGGGGTTCATCGCGGGATTGATCGGCGCCGGCGCCGTGGCGCTCTGGTTCCTCGTCGTCGACGTGATCGCCGGCCGGCCGTTCTTCACCCCAGCCATGCTCGGCTCGGCGGTGTTCTTCGGTGAGACCGATCCCAGTAAGGTCGTGATTGCCTTCTCGCGCGTCATTCCCTACACGATGATCCACGTGTGTGCGTTCATCATCGTCGGGACCGTGGCCGCCGCGCTCGCCGCCGAGGTCGAGGTCGCTCCCCCGACGCTGTATCTCATCGTCGTCACCTTCGCGGTCTTCGAATTCGGGTTCTACATCATGCTCGCGGTGCTGGCGCAGCCGCTGCTCGGCGCGCTCACGTGGTGGAACGTGGCCATCGGCAACGCGATCGCGGCGTACGCCATGGGATACTACCTGTGGCGGGAGCATCCGAAGATCGCGGAGACCCTACGCATGCATCCCTTAGGGGAGACTGACGAAGGGGAATAGATAATTGCGGATTGTGGATTGTGGATTGCGGATTTGATCGTCGAGCGTCGAGTCAGGTCGCTTGCCTCTTCGACACCCCAGTCTTGGAATCCGCAATCCCATAGGCCTCCAACGGCACCGCCCCGTCGACGTCACCCGATTCGTCCCGTGCGCTCCACCGGAACCACACCACCGTCGCCGCCCCCCACAGGTACACCGTCCCCACCACCCACATCGCCAACCCGCCCAGCTGCTGGTCCGCGAGCGGCGTCAGTCCCCAGACGCGTGGCGCCGCAGCGTAGAACGGATACAGCACCTCACCTGACAGCGTAATCAGCGCGCCGGCGAGCGACATCGGCAGGCCGAGGACGAAGAGATACAGGAGCTGCGTGAGGTAGCTGGCGCGTGGTAGCTGCGGGACGGGCGACAGCACCGGCCACCACATGATCACCGCGGTCGCGAGGAACACGAGGTGCTGCACGATGTGCAGGGGATGGTGCTCGAGCGCGGCCTCGTAGAACTGGGGGAAGTGCCACAGCGTGATCGGCACGGAGAACAGCGCGCCCGCCACGAGCGGCCGTGTGGCCCAGCGACCGAAGGCGAGCACCGCGCGGGGCTGGAGCAGCGGCCGGACCACCCAGGGCGGCGTCCCGTACAAGAGCAGCGGCGGGAACACCAGGGTCAGCGCGAGATGCTGCAACATGTGGGCGCTGAACAGGTAGGAGTCGGAGAGAGTATGCAGCGGGCCGTTGAGGGCCAAACCCAGCACCACCAGGGCGCCCGCGAACGACGCGATGCGTCGCACGGGTGCCTGCAATCCTCCCCAATAGACGTAGAGCCCGCCCAGCAGGGCGAGCCCGATGATCACGCTCGGATGCAGGTCCCAGCGCTGCCAGGTCACCCGGCGCCCGCTCCTCCCGCGCCGCGCAGCGTCAATGCTCCCAAGAGCAGCAACAGCAGAGCCACGAGCACCGTCACGGCTAGGATCAGCGGCGCGCCGAACAGGAACGTGAAAATCCTGCTGTCGGCCTTCAGGTGCATGTAGAACATCATGACGAGTGTGAACTTACAGGCCGAGAGCACCAGCAGCACCGGGACGAGCACGGGGTGGAACGCCGGGACGTAGAACACGCCCACCTCGAGCACCGTGAGAATCACGAGTGCCGCGGCGACGCGGAGGTAGACGTCGACAGTCGGGTGTTGTTGTGTGCTCATTGGATCAAGTAAACCACGGTGAAGATCACGATCCACACCACGTCCACGAAGTGCCAGTAGAGCCCGGAGATCTCGACGGTCATCGCGTGGGCCTGGGTCAGCTTTCCCTGCAGCGCCCGCACCCACAGCGTCAACAGCCACAGCACCCCGACGGTGACGTGCGCGCCGTGCGTGCCCGTCAGCACGAAGAAGGTGCACCCGAACAGGTTGGTCTGGAGCGTCAGCCCCTTGTGCACGAACTCGGTGAACTCGATCACCTGGCCGCCGAGAAACACCGTGCCGAGCAACGCGGTACAGAACAGCCAGATCTTCCCCCACTTCATGTCGCCCCGCTGCACCGCCGCGAGCGCCAGCACCATCATGAGGCTCGACATCAGCAGGTCGAACGTGCTCACGGAGGTGAACGGGATGTTGAGGATCTCGTGGGGATACGGTCCCACCACGCTGCGGCCCTTGTAGACGAGGTAGGTCGAGATCAGCGACGTAAACAGCAGGCACTCCGAGCCGATGAACGCCCAGAACGCGAGCTTGCGGCTGTCGAGCCCCAGGCTCGTGTGATGCCCGACAGGGGGGCCGGCGTGCGCGTGCGTCATCTCAGACCTCGAACGGCTCGAACGCCCAGCGGTACACGCCGAACAGCAGCACCGCGCCGCCCACGAACACAATCCACAGCGTGTGGGTCAGCGCCGCCAGCGCCATCAACGGCAAACCCAAGGCTGCGACCAGCGGCCACCACGAGCCTCCCGGTACGTGAATCGGCGCGGGAGGAGTGGCCGGCGGATCGCGCATCGCCCCGTGGTGCTCCGTCTTCCAGCGCGGCAAGCGGCTGTCGACGGTGGGGATCACCGAGAAGTTGTATACCGGTGGCGGCGACGGGATGCTCCACTCGAGGGTGGCGCCGCCCCAGGGATCGTTGGGCGCCCGCTCCCCGCTGGTCCGCGATCGGACCAGGTTGATCAGGAACATCAGGATCGAGACGGCGATCAGCAGCGCGCCCACGGTCGACACCAGGTTCAGCTGCGCGACCCCGAGATCCGGCGAGTAGGTGTATACGCGCCGCGGCATGCCGAGCAGCCCGATGAAGTGCATGGGGAAGAACGCCAGGTTCATCCCGATGAGCTGCAGCCAGAAGTGCCATTTCCCGAGGGCTTCGGAGAGCAGCCGGCCGGTCATCTTGGGCCACCAGTAATACACGCCGGCGAACAGGCCCATGATGGTGCCGCCGAACAGTACGTAATGGATGTGCGCCACCACGTAGTACGTGTCGGTCTGCTGCAGGTCGGTGGGAGGCGACGCGTGCGTCACGCCCGAGAGCCCGCCGATCACGAACATGGCGATGAACCCCACCGCGAAGTGCAGCGCCGTGGTGCCACGGATGTCGCCGCCCCACAGCGTGGCGATCCAATTGAAGATCTTTACGCCGGTCGGGACCGCGATCAGCATGGTCGTGGCGCTGAACACGGAGTCGGCGATCGGCCCCAGCCCCACCGAGAACATGTGGTGGCTCCACACCCCCCACCCCATGAAGCCGATCAGGATCCCCGAGTAGACCACGACCGTGTAGCCGAACAGCGGCTTGCGGGCGAACGTGGGCAGCACCTCCGACACGATGCCCATCGCCGGCAGGATGAGGATGTACACCTCGGGGTGGCCGAACAGCCAGAACAGGTGTTGCCACAGGACCGGCGTAGCGCCTGCCTCGTGCACGTAGAAGTGTGTCCCGAAGAAGCGATCGAACATCAGAAACACGAGTCCCGCCGTGATCACCGGGAACGCGGTGATGATGAGGAACTGCGTGACCAGCGTCATCCACGTGAACGTCGGGAGCCGCATCAGCTTCATCCCGGGCGCCCGCAAGTTCAGGATGGTGACGATGAAATTGAAACCGGCGGCGAGCGACGAGATGCCCAGGACTTGGAGACCCAAGAGCCAGAAGTCGATGTTCGGGCCGGGCGAGAACTGGCGCTCCGTGAGATTCGCGTAGCCGAACCAGCCGCCGTCGGGCGCGACGTTCAACGTGGGCGCGTGGAACAGCGGGCCCACGAACCAGCTCGCGTTGAGGAACAGCCCGCCCAGCAGAAACACCCAATAGCTGAACGCGTTGAGCCGGGGGAACGCCACGTCGCGGGCCCCGATCTGCAGCGGCACGATGTAATTGAAGAAGCTCGCCGAGAGCGGCATCAGGGCGAGGAACACCATCGTGGTGCCGTGCATGGTGAACAGCTGGTTGTACGTCTCGGCCGACACGACGTGCCCGTTCGGCTGGGCGAGCTGCAGCCGGATGATGAGCGCCTCGATCCCGCCGATCAGGAAGAACCCGAACGCGGTCCAGAAGTAGAGCAGGCCGATCCGCTTGTGATCGGTGGTCGTGAGCCAGCTCTTCATTTGAGGCTCTGCAGGTAGGCGACCAGGGCCGCGATGTCGGCGTCCGTGAGCGGCGGCTTCATGCGCGTCATGATCGCGCCGGGCTTGAGCGCCGGCGCGTCGGCGATCCAGCTCGCGAGATGGCTCGAGTCATTGGGGAAGAGGCCGCTCGCGATGGTCGTCCGGGTCGCCACGTGCGTGAGGTTCGGCCCGATCACGCCGCCCGAGACGCCCCGGATCGTGTGGCAGCCGATGCACGCCGAGCGGGCGTAGATCGTCTTGCCCTGCTCGGCGAGGCTGGCGCTGGGAGGTGTGGCGGCGGACGCCAGCTGGGCCTGTGCCCACGCGCCGAACCCCGAGTCGGTGTCGACGATCACCCGCAGCCGCATGTTGCCGTGCGAGGCGCCGCAGAACTCCGCGCACTGACCGGAGTAGTCGCCCGTCGAGTCGGCACGGAACGCGATGTAGTTCGTCTGACCGGGGATCGCGTCCCGCTTGCCGCCGAGCGGCGGGATCCAAAAGGAGTGGATGACGTCGATGGAGGTGATGGCGATACGCACGGGCTTGCCGACCGGGAGGTGCAGCTCGTTGGCGGTCGTGAGACCGAGGTCGAGATACCGGAACTCCCACCACCACTGGTGCCCGATCACCTCGACCTTGAGGGCGTCGGCCGGAGCGCCGCCGGCTGTGGCAAAGACGGTGCGCACGGTGGGGACCGCCACGAACACCAGGATCACCGCGGGCGCGAGGGTCCAGGCGATCTCCATGAGGGTGTGGCCGTGGGTTGGCTTGGGAGCAGGCCGGCCCTCGCGGTGGCGGAAGCGGACGAGCGCAACGAGCAACAGCAGCTCGACGACGACGAAGACGCCGGCGGCCCACCAGAAGATGTCGGTGAAGAGGACGTCGGTGGCCCGCGCGAAGTCGGAGTGGGGGCGGAGCGTCGATTGGGGGAACGGACCGCCACAGCCCAGCAGCAACAGCGCGGCGGGGGCGGCGGGGCTCGACCACCATCGATATCGCGGCACTGGTAAGCAAAGACCTCGGGTGACGGTCGGGAAAAGCATCGGGACTCTAGCACGGCGGAAAGCCGCCGTCAACGAACGGAAAAGCCGTTGCGTGCACGCAGCAGGGCCGGCTTGACAAACGGTTGCGGCCGCGTGAATAAGGGGAGCAACCCACCGCACAGGAGACGTTTTCAAATGAGTCGCAGATCGTTCGGGCAACCGGGCCGTCAGATATTGCTCGGTCTGTTCCTTCTCGTCGGTGCTGCGCCGGCCCTGTGGTCGCAGACGAGCACCGGAAGCATCCGGGGCTACGTGACGGACTCGAGCGGAACGGCCCTCGAGGGTGCGCGCGTCGTCGCCGTCAGCGTTCTCACCGGGACCCCACGCGAGGTCCCGACGCAAGCGCGCGGTTTCTACGCGCTTCCGGGCCTCGTGCCGGGCGAGTACGACGTGACGGCCCGACAGATCGGCATGGCGCCACAGAAGGTTCGGGTGCGCGTGCTGATCGGTGAAGTGTACCCGCTCAATTTCAAACTGGCGGCGTCAGCGATTCAACTCGAAGCCGTCACGGTCGCAGTGGCAGCCGGGGTGGAGACACGGACATCCGAAGTCGCGACGAACGTATCGCAGCGGCAAATCGAGCAGTTGCCCACGCCCAGCCGCAACTTCCTCGACCTCGCGGCGCTGGCCCCCGGGGTCATCGTCAGCGAGGACCGCGTCAACCTCTCAGCCAACAGCACGACCCCGCGAAACTTTTCTGCCGGCGCCCAGGGTCCCGGCGAAGTGAACGTGTTCATCGACGGAGCGAGCCTGAAGAACGACTTGACCGGCGGAGAAAGCAGTGGGTCAGGGATCGCAGGCCAGGATAACAGCCGCGGGAACCCGTTCCCGCGAAACGCGATCCAGGAGTATCGGGTAATCACGCAGAACTTCAAGGCGGAGTACCAGAAGGCCTCGAGTGCCGTGATCAGCGCAACGACCAAGTCCGGCGGAACCACCTGGACGGGAGATGCCTTCTTTAGTTATCAGAACAAGGGTCTCGTTGCGCTCGATTCGTTTCAGCGAGCCTCGAACTTTACGAAACCCGACTACAGTCGGTACCTCCTCGGCTTGAGCGCAGGCGGGCCAATTACCCGGGACCACCGGCTGCGCTTCTTCGGCTCGTATGAGGGCAACTATCAGAACCGCGCGAATACCGTGAGCATTGTGCCCGACACGTTCACCGCGCTCAAGAGCATTCCCTTCGCGAGCCTCAACGGAAACTTCCGGTCGCCATTCCGAGAGACCTTGGTCTTCGGCAAGCTGACCTATGACGCTACACCGCATTCGACGCTCGAGTTGAGCACCAGCATCCGCCACGAGTACGACATTCGAAACTTTGGCGGCAACCAGGCGTTTCAGGACGCCATCAACTGGGGGAACGACGTCGATTTCGGTACGCTCAAGCACAACTACTTCACGGGGTCGTGGCTGAACGAAGCGAGTGTGACCTACGAGCGTTTCCGTCGCACGCAAGTCGCCGCCGACCCGGGCGTCCCACAACAACAGTTCGGCTTCGCCACGCTCGGCAGCTATGAGAGCAACCAGGACTTTGTTCAGAAACGCTTGGGCTTCCGCGATGATGTGACCTACACGGGGTTTCACTCGGCTGGTGCTCACGTCATCAAGATGGGGACCACCATCGACTTCCTGACCTACGACGTCAACAAAGGAAACAACGAGTCCCCGATCTTCGTCTACGGTGACTCGGTGAACTGTAACCCCAACTGCGTGGGAAACGAGTCGTACGCGTTCAAGAACCCCTATAAGATGGTTTGGGCTGCAGGCAATCCGTTCCTCTCGGCGAATAACGCCCAGATCGGGGCGTATGTGCAGGACGATTGGAGCCCGACGCCCCGGCTCACCCTGAACCTTGGGATACGGTGGGACTACGAGTCGCACATGTTGAATTACGACTACGTCACGCCAGCCAACGTCAGGGCGGCCATCCACGCGGGCGACGTCGCGATGGCGACCAAAGCGGACTCGCTGGTGAGCCAGCTCGACACGACCGAATACTTCACGGACGGCACCCAGCGTCAGCGTTTTCTGGGCGCGT
>Ga0079220_10000343_pt1 | contig 11174 bp, 5 predicted proteins | sample GAAS100_FD_75071 | JGI IMG/M metagenome (GOLD analysis project Ga0079220, IMG submission 75071) | Agricultural soil microbial communities from Georgia to study Nitrogen management - GA AS100 | ecosystem: Environmental > Terrestrial > Soil > Agricultural land | place: USA: Georgia | collected... | reverse complement strand
GATTTCGATGTGAATTTTTTTGGCGTTTTTGGCGTAGGTGCGCAGGTCGCCGGTAACGCGGTCATCGAAGCGCATGCCGACGGCGATGAGAAGGTCGGCTTCCTGGATGGCGTGATTGACCCAGGCCTCGCCGTGCATGCCCATCATGCCGAGATTCAAGGGATCATTGGCGGGAAAGCAGCCGATGCCGAGAAGGGTCATGGCGACGGGGAAGTGGCCGGCATGGACGAACTTCTCGAAAGCTTTGATGGCGCCGGAGATCATGATGCCGTGGCCCGCGAGGATGAGCGGGCGCTTGGCGGCGTTCAGGAGTTCGACAGCGCGGTCGAATTCCGATCGAGCGTAATTGATGCGCTGGCGCTTCGGGGGAAGCTTGGGCGCGGAGCTCGGCCAGTCAAACTCAGCGGAAGCCTGCTGCGCGTCCTTGGTGATGTCGACGAGGACCGGGCCGGGGCGCCCGGATTCCGCGATGATGAAAGCTTCGCGAACCGTGCGGGCAATATCTTCGGCGCGGCTGACGACCACGTTGTGCTTGGTGATGGGCATGGTGATGCCGGTGATGTCGATTTCCTGGAAGGCGTCGGAGCCGAGAAGTTTGCTGCTGACCTGGCCGGTGATGCAGACGATCGGCGAGGAATCGAGCATGGCGGTGGCGATGCCGGTGACCATGTTGGTGGCACCGGGCCCCGAGGTGGCCATAGCGACGCCAACACCGCCGGAGGCGCGGGCGTAGCCGTCGGCCATGTGCGTGGCGCCTTGTTCGTGGCGGACGAGGATGTGATGCAACTTGGATTTTCCAAGCGCGTCGTAAACGGGAAGAATCGCGCCGCCGGGATAGCCAAAGACGTGGCGGACGCCCAGATGCTCCAGGGATTGACAGAGTATTTCTGCGCCGGTGAGCTTCATAGTGCCCTCGAAGGAGTTGCCGCTGCTTGCGCCGGAGCCGCGAACGATTGCGGCACGGAAGTGACGGCTCCGATGGAAGCGGATGAAACCAAAAGAGCGTACTTGGCCATGACGCCGGAAACGAAGCGGGGAGCGGGAGGCTTCCAAGTCGCCAGGCGTTTCTGAATTTCTTCGGCGGAAAGTTCGACGCCGAGCGCACGCTTGGGAATATCAAACACGATGATGTCGCCGTCAGCGAGTGCAGCGATGGGACCGCCTCGAGCAGCTTCGGGAGCGACATGCCCCGCCATCAGGCCGTGGGTCGCGCCGCTGAAACGGCCGTCGGTGAGAAGAGCGACGGAATCGCCGAGTCCCGCGCCGACCAGGGCCGCGGTGACCGCCAGCATTTCCCGCATTCCCGGTCCGCCTTTCGGGCCTTCATAACGGACCACGACGACGTCGCCGGCTTTGATCTGATTCTTCTCAATAGCCGCGAAGGCAGCTTCTTCATTGTCGAAAACGCGAGCCGGGCCGCGGAATTGCCGGAAGTCGTGGCCGGCGACTTTGATGACGCATCCTTCCGGAGCAAGATTGCCTTTCAGAATAACGAGGCCGCCTGTGGGCTTCAGGGGGTTGTCGTTCGCGCGGACGACTTGCTGGCCGGAAGTTTCCTTGGCGGAGGCCGCTTCCTGAGCGATGGTTTTGCCGGTAACGGTGAGAGCGTCGCCGTGGAGAAGTTTGGCGTCCATGAGACGCTTGGCGACGAGAGCGGTGCCTCCAGCGGCGTAGAGATCGGTGGCGACAAAGCGGCCGGCGGGCTTCAGATCCGCGATGATGGGGACGCGGGAGCTGACGCGGTCGAAGTCATCGATGGAAAGCGGAATCTTCGCTTCGTTGGCAATGGCCAGGAGATGCAGGACGGAATTGGTGGAGCCGCCGGTGGCGGCAACGCCGGCGATGGCGTTTTCGATGGCGGCCTTGGTGACGATCTTGGACGGCGTGGTGTTATTGCGCAGCAGGTCCATGAGCATTTCGCCGGCGCGTTCTCCGGCGGCGGCTTTGGCCGAACTGGTTGCCGGCACACTGGAAAGGCCCATCGGCGCGATGCCGAGGAACTCGCAGACGAGCGCCATGGTGTTGGCGGTGAACTGGCCGCCGCAGGCGCCCGCACCGGGGCAAGCGGCGGTTTCGAGAGCCTTCAGGCGCGCATCGGACATGCCGCCGCGAGCGTGGCTGCCGATGGCTTCGTAGACGTCCTGGATGGTGACGGAGTGGCCTTCAAATTCGCCGGGGGCGATGGAGCCGCCGTAAAGGACCAGGCCGGGAATATTCAGGCGGGCAAGAGACATCACACCGGCCGGAATGGTCTTGTCGCATCCCACCAGGACGATGAGGGCGTCGAAGAGGTTGCCGCGGGTGACGAGTTCGATTGAATCCGTGATGACTTCGCGGCTGATGAGAGAGGCGCGCATGCCTTCCGTGCCCATGGTGATGCCGTCGGAGATGGAGACGGTGTTGAATTCCAGCGGCGTGCCGCCGGCCTTGCGAATGCCCGCTTTGACGTGCTCAGCGAGTTCGCGAAGGTGATAATTGCACGGACCGATTTCAATCCAAGTGTTGGCGACGCCGATGAGCGGCTTCGAGAAGTCGTCGTCCTTGAGGCCGCAGGCGCGGAGCATGGCGCGCGCACCGGAGCGGTTGGCGCCGTCGATGAGCGCGGAACTGCGAGGCTTCGGCAGAGTTTGCGTCAATTTAGTCCCCCCAAACAGTTGAGGCCATCATCTCGCCTCGATGATGGCCCCGAAATTTCGTTCGGTTCGCTTGCTGCGCGCCATCACCCGCCGGTATCGGCTGCTGCGATAACCGGGGCGATTTCCCGGATCCGGACGATTCGTCCGCCCGCATTGGCGCCGCGCAATAGCATGCAACGCCAAGGAGAGTAACAAGAATGCCGGAAAGGAGTCAATGAGTCCAATTAATAGAAATGGTTTTCAGAATAAGTGGTGTTTATGTCCGCGGGAGCCCACGACGGGCCGGATGACGTTCGGGAACTTTGTGGACGTTTGCCGGGAATGTGAAAGAGAGGCGCCGGGCGAGGTGTCCGCGGGCGTGGGCCGGTAACTTCGCGGATTGGGCAAACGTCATAACGTCATAAGGAAAGCCGCTTATTGGAGGGGTGAGGTCATGAAGCTCAGACATTGCGTACTGGGAATGGCATTGCTGATGATGGCGGCGTCCTGTCTTGGCGCGCAGGAGCAGCCGGCGCAAGGAGAGGGCCAGGCGGGCGCGACGCAAAGCCGCGGCATGCGCGGAGAGGGCCGGCAGAGGCCGCTGGCCGGAAAGATTACGGCGATCAGCGGCGACTCGATGGATATTGCCAGGCCGGACGGGAGCACCGTCAAGGTGAAGCTGTCGGACAAGACAGAATTTCGAAAGGACCGCGAAGCGGCAAAGGCAAGCGACTTCAAAGTCGGGGACTTCGTGATGGTCCGCGGCGAAGAGGGCGCAGATCACATCGTTAACGCGGAGATAATCGCCACGCGTACAGGAGGAGCGGGAGGGCCGGGCGGCGCGATGGGTCCCATGGGCACGATGGGAAAGGATTTTGTCGTTGGCGAGGTGAAAGCCATCGATGCGCCGAAGCTGACGGTGCTTCGAGTGGATAACGTGACCCAGACGATCGAGTTGAATGAGGAAACGTCGCTGCGCAAGGGACGCGAGAGTATCACCATGGCGGATATTCAACCGGGCGACCACGTGATGGCGCGCGGCGCGGAGGAGAACGGCGCGTTTGTGCCGCGGTTCGTGATGGTCATCAGCCCCGAACAATGGAAGCGGATGGAGGAAATGGGGATGATCCGCGGAGGCGGGGGCGGAGGGCAGAAGCCAGCCAGTGACCAGCCGGCGAAGCCGCAGGAGCACCCGAATTGAGGATTGCTGCTCACCGAGTGGCGTTTGCGACGTTGCTGCGAGGAGCTGTGGTGGCGGTATGTATGGCGCTGCTTTGCCTGGTTCTTTTCGTGCTGGTCACGCGAGCGCAGGAACAGACGCCGGCGCCGCCGGCGACGTACCAGATTGCAGGAAGTGTTCGCTCGGGAAAGACTTTTCTGCCCGGTGTAACGATTACAGCGGCGAACACCCTGACCGGGAAAAAATTCAGCGCGGCGACGGGGCTAAACGGAGCGTTTGTGCTGAGCGGACTTCCGCGCGGGCGCTACGTGGTGAAAGTCGAATTCATGGGTTTCGCGGAAGTGACGCAGGAGGTGGTGCTAAATCCGGAGAATCCTGCCGGAAAGGTGGAGGCGGAGTTGGTGCTGGCTTCGCGGCAGCAACAACAGACGAACAACGCGGGATCATTTGCGGAAGCGAGCCGGGGATTCCAGAACCTGGGGATGGACGGTGCGCTTTCCGCGCTATCAGGGGGTGCGGCTCTGGGCGGCGGCATAGGTGAGGGAATTCAACCTACGGGAAACGACATTTCGACCTTGCCAATGGGCGGCGCCGGAGCGGAAGGGCCGACAGAGTCCGTGAGCATCAGCGGCGCGCAAGGCCGTTCGCAGGATTTCGGAAATTTGAACGAAGACGAACTGCAGGACCGCATACAGGAATTCCGCGAGAGGGCACAGCGCGAAGGATTTGTTGTGGGGCAAGGTGGGCCGGGCGGTCCTGGAGGGCCGGGCGGCGGACGCGTGATGATCGGGCGAGTGGGCCGGTTCAATATCAACCAGCCGCATGGGATGCTGTATTTTCAGGACGGCAATTCCATTTTCGACGCGCGGCCGTATTCGCTGACTGGCATCGAGAGTCCGAAGGCGGATTACAATCAGTCGCACTTCGGCGCATTTCTGGGCGGGCCGCTGAACATTCCGAAGATTTACAACGGCGGAACAAAAACATTCTTCTTTGGCGGATGGAACGGCTCGCGGGGGAGCAGCCCGTTCGATGCGTTCACTACGGTGCCCACGCTCGCGGAGCGCGGCGGGGATTTTTCCGCGGCGAGCTACAACAACGGTGCGCCGGTGAGCATTTTCGATCCGACGACGGGCCAGCTTTTCGCCGGGAACAGGATCGATCCGGCGCGGATCAGCAACGCGGCGACGGCGCTGCTGCAGTATATTCCTCAGCCGAACTTGCCGGGCGCGCAGCAGAACTTCCATTACGTGACTACCTCGAACAGCGAATCGGATTCCGTGAATTTGCGCCTGGTGCACAACTTCGGCGAGCCGGGCGGAATGTTTTTCGGGCCGGGGGGCGGGGGCCGCGGCGGAAGGGGAGGGAGCCGGCGCCCCCGCAACAATATCAACTTCGGGATGAATTGGATGCGGTCGTCGAACGATATCGTGAATATTTTCCCTTCGCTCGCCGGCGGAACGGGAGTGCAAGGCCTGAACGCGAACGGCGCGTGGATTTACGGCAGGGGGAAAATCAACAACATTTTCCGGTTCAACTACAACCACAACCATGTTTCTTCGACGAACCTGTACTCGGGGCTGGTGAACGTTGCGGGAGCCGCCGGCATCACGGGAGTGTCGACCGATCCTTTCGATTGGGGATTGCCGGGCATCAGTTTTACGACGTTCGGCGGACTGACTGATCCGGCGCCGCACCGGGAACTCGACCAAACGTACACGATTGCGGACACGATCACCTGGAACCGCGGGAAGCAGAATTGGCGGTTTGGAGTGGATTACCGGCGCATCCTGCAGAGCTTCCGGTCGTCGAAAAATGCCGAAGGGAGTTTCGTATTCACAGGATTCGCGACGTCGCAATACGCGCCGGGAAGCACGCAGGCCGCGCCGAACACCGGCTACGATTTCGCGGATTTTCTGCTGGGTTTGCCGCAGCAGACCAGCCTGCAGTCGGGGACCAGTTCGTACGATTTCCGGGCAAACTCCTTCGATCTGTACGCGCAGGATGACTGGAGGGCGCGCGCGAATCTGTCGCTGAACCTGGGAATCCGCTACGAGTACGAAGGGCCTTACAGCGAAGCGCACAACCGCATTGTGAACCTGGACGTCTCGCCCGGATTCGCGGCGGCCGTTCCGGTGATGAGCGGCGCGACTGGGCCGTACTCCGGGGCTTTTCCGGATGCGCTGGTGCGGCCGGACCGGAATAATTTTGCGCCGCGCCTGGGAATCGCCTGGAAGCCGGCGAAACAAACGGTTGTGCGGGCGGGCTACGGCATCAACTACAACCTGGCGCAATATCGCAGCTTCATTCAGAGCTTTGCGTTTCAGCCGCCGTTTGCGGAAACGGCGACGAATGTGAGCGCGCCGGGGACGCCAGATTTGACCTTGGAGAGCGGATTTCCAAGTTCGAGTGCGGGTACGGTCACCAACAACTTCGCGGTGGATCCGGACTACCGCCTGGGCTACGTGCAGATCTGGAACTTGAACGTGCAGCAGCAACTGCCAAAAGGATTTCTGCTGAACGTGGGCTATAACGGCTCGAAAGGAACGCGGCTCGACGTGGAGCGCGCGATTGTCGTTGCGGGCGCTCAACCGTTCCTGTATGAGTCATCGGCGGCAAATTCCGTTCTGCACGCCGGGACAATCAGCATACGGAAACGCATGTCCAAGGGAATCGGCTTTGGGGCGACGTACGTGTATTCGAAGTCGATTGATGATGCGTCCTCGATCGGCGGCGGAGGGAGCGTGGTCTCGCAGGATGCGTTCGACATTGCGGCGGATCGCGGGCTTTCCAGCTTCGACCAAAGGCATAAGTTCAACGGCAACTGGATTTACGAACTGCCGTTTGGCGACGGGCGGCGCTTTGCACAGAAAGGCGCAGCTTCGCACATCCTGAGCGGATGGGTTTGGAGCGGGAATTTTTCGGTGGGCTCGGGTTTCTACTTTACGCCGCGCGTGCTGGGCGGGACGGTGGACATCAGCCGTGGCGTGAGCGGATCGCTGCGCGCCAATTCTGTTGCGGGCCTGGCGGTATCGCTGGGCGATCCGACGACGGCGGAATGGTTCAACACGGCAGCGTTCTGCGCGCCGGGAGTGAATTGTGTTAATCCTGCCGGTTCGGCGTTCGGCGATGCGGGCCGGAACATCATTGAAGGTCCGGCGCAATTCTCGCTGAACATGGCGGCGAGCAAAACGATTCAGATAAACGAGATGCGCGCGCTGGAGCTGCGCGTCCAGGCGAACAACGTTTTCAATACGGTGTATTTCACGAGCATCAACACGACCGTGAATTCGCTGACCTTCGGCCAAGTGACCGGCGCCGGAGGAATGAGGCGGCTGACGCTGGTCGCGCGGTTCCGGTTTTAGCGGGAGCGAAGATGCGGGTACTCAAACAGCTCATCGCAACGGCGGCGGCAACCAGCCTGGCGTGGGCGGCGCCCGCGCCGCTGTTTGCGCAGCAGGAAGCCCCACCGCCGCCGGCGCAGGCTCCGGCGAAAGCGACAGAAGGCTACGCGCTGCGAGCCACAACGGAATTGGTGCTAGTAAATGTGGTCGCGCACGACAAGAAAGGGAACTTGATTCGAGACTTGAAGAAGACCGATTTCACCATCTACGAAGACGGGCAGAAGCAGCAGATCTCCAGCTTCGACTTCGAGAACGTCGATCAGTTGCTGACGGCGGGCGCGGCGGATGCAACTACAGCGGGTTCGGCCGGGATGGGAATGTTGCTGGGAAAATCGGATGCGCCGGTGCTTGATGCCCGCGACCGCCGATTGATGCTGCTGTTTTTCGATTTTTCCGCGATGGAACCGGAGCAGATCGACCGGGCCGTCGAGGCAGCGCAGAAGTTTGTTCATACGCAGATGCAGCCTGCGGACATGATCGCCATCGTTTCCCTGGCGACCGATCTGCACGTGGACCTGGATTTCACGGCTGACCGCGACAAGATTGAATCGGTATTGAACGGGTACACCTCCAGCGAAGGGCAGGGCTTCGATAACGGGGGATCGGGCAGCGCCGAAGGAGGCGCGGAAACGGGAGGAGCGTTTACCGCCGACGACTCGGATTACAACACGTTCAGCGCGGACCGCAAGATTCTCGCGCTCGATTCGATCATGAAGACGCTGGGCAAAATCCGGCAGAAGAAGAGCATGATTTACTTCAGCAACGGCATCAGCCAGTCGGGCACGGACAACGAGTCTGCGTTGCGGACCGCGACTGCCGCGGCCGTCAAGGCAAACGTATCGATTTACACGCTGGACGTGCGCGGACTCGAAGCTTTCCCTCCGGGAGGACAGGCGCAGGCGGCGAGCTTGCACGGGCAGGCGGCGTACTCGGGAGCATCCGTGTTGAACGATCTGAGCGCGAATGCTTCCTCGCAGGAGACGCTCTCAATGCTGGCGTCAGATACCGGCGGAAAAGCGTTCTTCGATTCCAATGATTTCAGCGGCGTGTTCAGCCAGGTGCAGAAGGATACTTCCGCGTACTACGTTCTCGGTTATAGTAGTACGAATCATTTCAAGGACGGCCACTTCCGCCGTATCAAGGTGCAGCTGAACCGCCCGGACGTAAAGCTGGACTACCGCGCGGGCTATTATGCCGACCGCGACTTCGAGCATTTGAAGAAGACCGATCGCGAGCAACAACTGGAAGACGAATTGGCGTCCGAGATGCCGCAGACGGACCTGCCGGTGTACGCGGGGACGGCGTTTTTCCGCCAGGACGACTCGCATTATTACCTGGGTGTGTCGCTCGTAGTGCCGGGCTCGCAAATCCCGTTCGTGACCGAAAAGGACAAAGACAACGCGACGATCGACATTATCGGCGAGGCGCTGGAGAGCGGCAAATTCCCATTTGGACGGCTGCGGGATACGGTGAAGCTCACGGTCGACAGTTCGCAGCAAGTCCGCCGCAAAAACGTGCAGTACAACACCAGCTTTGTGCTGGCTCCGGGGAGCTATCACTTGAAATTCATCGTGCGGGAAAATCGCACCGGGCGCATGGGTTCGTTTGAAACCGACGTGCAGATTCCGGACCTGCGCAAGTCGCCGTTGCGGTTGAGCACGATCTTGCTGGGAAGCAAGCGCATTCCGGTGAGCGGCAAGAAGAAAGGCTTCGATCCGCTGGTGGGAGACGGTACGGAGCTGATTCCCAGCGTGACTCATGTCTTCAGCCAGGACCAGCATCTGTACTTGCACTACGAGGTCTACGATCCCGCTAAAGGAAAGAACACAGTCGCCGTCAAGGATGCTGCGGAAAAGATACCGCGCGAATCGGTGCGGGTGCTTTCCAGCATCGAGTTGCTGCAGGGCAATACCAAAGTGTACGAGTCAAAGCCCGTGCAGGCTACGCAGCTCACCGCGCCGGATCGCAAGGCAGTGGTTTTCCAGATTGATTTGCCGCTGCAGTCGCTCAAGCCGGGCTTTTATACCTGCCAGGTGAATGTGATTGACGATGTGTCCGGGAACTATGCGTTTCCGCGGTGGCCGATTCTGGTGAAAGAAGCGGCTCCGGCGCCGCCTGCGAACGCGCCCGCGACAGCAGGGGCTTCACGCTAAAGAGTGCCCGGCGCCCGTTCGATGTTCTACTGACGTGCTGCCGGAACGTCAGTTGAAGCGCGTGATTCTCCAGAGCGCAATTCCCGTTCCGGCCAGAAGAATCAGCATTGCGATGCAAAGAGCGCTCATCGCGGTGAAACTGAGCTCCAGGTTCGGTGTGCGCGCAAACATTGCGAGTCGCACAAAAATCGCCGTTGCGCCAATCACCAGCACCCAATCGAGCCAGGAACGCCCGCGCTTTTCCGCCGGCGCGGCGTCCCGTCCGCTCAGCCCAGCTTCCACATAGCCGGAATCGACGCCGTAACGCAGGCCTTCGCGCTGCGCGGCTTCCCGCCAGCGCACGTGCTCATCCTTTGATACGGAAGAAAGAGCAATGGCTCCTGCTCCGGCGGCCATCAAAAGCGAGCCTCCGATCACTTGCGCGTAGTGCGAAGCGCCCAGGCCGCGCAGCTCGCCGAAAACAAAGATTCCCCACAAGAGGCCCCACAATTGGTTCGTGTTTGACAGTGGGATACCGCGGCTAATGCCGATGTACTTCGCCGCGTACTGCTGGAACACGTCGCCAAGCACCCAAACGAAGCCGCCCAACAGAATCCAAAAAATCACGGTTTTCGTTTTCGCCAGTTCGAGCCAGAGTTGCGCCGAGCCGCCGGAATAAATCAACGCGAGCGTCAACATCATGCCGAGTTCGCCGAAGGAGAAGAACGTTACGAAGGAAAGCGGATTCATGCCGGTGAGATAGGCTTTGCGGTAGGGAATGTACATCGTGCCCCACAGCGCGCCGGCGCAAAGAGCGGCGACGACTCCGTGCAGCGCATGCTGCCCCGCCGCCTGTGTCGACGACGCAATGGCCAGCAGCGTGGCGCCTGCGAACATGACCGCCGCGCCACCGCCGACCGCCAGCCAGCGCCAGACACCCGCGGAACGAAGCTCGTTGAACAGCACGAAGCCCCAGAAGATGCCGAGGAGGCTGTTCATATTCCAAAGGGGAAAGGCAATGCTCAAGCCGATATCGCGGATCGCAAAGATGGTCAGCGTATTGGCCACGGCCCACAGGCAGCCCGCCAGGAGTCCCCAGACGACCAGATGCGGCGCCTGGCGAAGGTCCACGCCGATCTGGCCCGTGCCGCGAATCAGCGCGGGAAGGCTCCAGCGCGCGAGGAAAACGCCGGATACCATGAGCAGCGAGATGACAATGGGCGAGACGCCCGCCTGCGCGAGTTTAGTGGGAGCCTCCGCGGCGCCCAACCACGCGCCCGCGGTCAGGCCCGAGGCGATGCCCAGGATTTGCAGTTTGCGCAGCCGCGAAGAATCCAAGCCGGCGGTAGCGCCCGCTGCAACTGGCGCGCTCGAGGTCATTGGATCCACCGCAAAACCGCCAGGCCGGCTAACAGGACCAGGAACGGAATCCAGAAGTGCACATCGCCAAGAATCGCTTGCCACCATCTGCGAGCGGCTGGTTCCATGAGTCACCCAAAAAATCGTGGTTGGTTTGTGCAGCTTGATTCGACCGGACCGATTCTATACCAGATGCCGCGACGCGACTTGCACGTTTCTCGTTTTTTACCTGCTTGGCCTTTGAGCGGCAACTTCTTTCGCGGCAAGAATCGTATTGACGTGAATCTTTACCGTGTCTTCCACGTTCCGCGCGTAACCTCCGGCAAGGGTCGTTGCCACGGGTATGCCGCGGGCTCGAACTTCTTCAAACACGCGCTTGTCCCGTTCGCGCAGCCCCTTCTTTGTGAGATCCAGGCCGCCGAGCTGGTCTTCGCAGAAGGGATCGGCGCCGCCCACATAAAAAACGATGCCGGGCTGAAATTCG
>Ga0079220_10000340_pt1 | contig 11184 bp, 11 predicted proteins | sample GAAS100_FD_75071 | JGI IMG/M metagenome (GOLD analysis project Ga0079220, IMG submission 75071) | Agricultural soil microbial communities from Georgia to study Nitrogen management - GA AS100 | ecosystem: Environmental > Terrestrial > Soil > Agricultural land | place: USA: Georgia | collected... | reverse complement strand
TGCGCGATGCCTTCCGCGATCGACGGGGCGATGCCCGCCGCGTAGAGCGCCGTTCCGGCATTGAGCGCCACGATCTCGCGCGGCGTGCCGTCCACGTCGGAAAGCGCCTCGAGCACGAGCTCCTTCGATTTCGCGGCGTCGGTCACCTTGAGTCCTCGATTGGACTTCATGTGCAGCCCGAAGTCCTCGGGGTGGATCTCGTACTCGCGCACCTCGCCGTCCTTGAGCTCGCCGACCATGGTCGCCGCGCCCAGGGAGACTTCGTCCATGCCGTCCTTGCCGTAGACGACCAGCACATGCCGGCCGCCGAGGCGCTGCAGCACGCGAACGTGGATGCCGACCAGATCGGGATGGAACACGCCGACGAGCTGGTTTGCGGCTCCCGCCGGATTGGTGAGCGGCCCGAGGATGTTGAATATCGTGCGCACGCCGAGCTCCTTGCGCACCGGCGCGGCGTGCTTCATGGCGCCGTGGTGGCTCGGTGCGAACATGAAGCCGACGCCGGTCTCCGCGATGCACTGCGCGACCTGGGGCGGAGATAGCATGATGTTCGCCCCCAGCGCCTCGAGCACGTCGGCGCTGCCCGAGTGCGACGACACCGACCTGTTGCCGTGCTTGGCGACGCGCGCCCCGGCGCCGGCCGCGACGAACATCGCGGCGGTCGAGATGTTGAAAGTGTGCGAGGCGTCTCCGCCGGTGCCGACGACGTCGAGCAGCGTGTCGCGGTCGGGCACGTCCACTTTGGTCGCGAATTCGCGCATCACCTGCGCCGCGGCCGCGATCTCGCCGACTGTCTCCTTCTTCACGCGCAGACCGACGGTCAGCGCCGCGATCATCACCGGCGTGGCCTCGCCGCTCATGATCTTGCGCATGAGCGAGAGCATCTCGTCGTGGAAGATCTCGCGGTGCTCGATGGTGCGTTGCAACGCCTCCTGCAGGGTGATCGACATGGTCGTCTCGCTCTAGTGAGCCTCGAGGAAATTTGCGAGCAGCTCGTGCCCCTGCTCGGTCAGGATCGCTTCGGGATGGAACTGCACGCCCTCGATAGGAAGCTCGCGATGGCGCACGCCCATGATCTCGCCATCCTCGCTCGCTGCCGTGACCTCGAGGCACGGCGGCAGGCTCGCGCGCTCGATCACCAGCGAATGATAGCGCGTCGCCGTCAGCGGATTGGCGAGGCCGCGGAACACGCCCTCGCCCCGATGGGTGATGCGCGAGAGCTTTCCGTGCATGACCCGGCCGGCGCGGACGATGCGTGCGCCGTACGCCTGGCCGATCGCCTGGTGGCCGAGGCAGACGCCGAGGATCGGTATCTCGCCGGCGAAGCGCTCGATGAGCGGCACGCAGATGCCCGCTTCGGAAGGCGTGCAGGGCCCCGGAGAGAGGACGATCTTCGCGGGCTTCCACGCGGCGATCTCGGAGAGCGTCAGCGCGTCGTTGCGGTACACCTGCACGTCTTCGCCAAGCTCGCCGAGATACTGCACGAGGTTGTAGGTGAAGCTGTCGTAGTTGTCGATCATCAGCAGCATGGCTGGCCCTTCAGGCTTCCTCGTCCAGACCGGACTGCGCCATTTCCGCCGCACGAAGGACCGCGCGCGCCTTCGAAAGCGTCTCGCGCCACTCGCTTTCCGGCAACGAGTCGTGAACGATCCCGGCGCCGACCTGGGCATAGAGCGTCCCGTTCCTGATCACCGCCGTGCGGATGGCGATGGCGAGATCCATGTCGCCCTGGAAGGAGATGTAGCCGACGGCGCCCGCGTAGATGCCGCGCCGCGAAGGCTCCAGCTCGTCGATGATCTCCATCGCGCGCACCTTCGGCGCGCCGCTCACCGTGCCCGCGGGGAAGGAAGCCCGCAGCACGTCGAGCGCGCTCAGGCCCGGACGCAGGGTCCCCTCGACGTTGGACACGATGTGCATCACGTGCGAATAGCGCTCGACCGCCATGCGCTCCGTGACCTTCACGGTTCCGATCGATGCGACCCGGCCGACGTCGTTGCGGCCCAGGTCGAGGAGCATCACGTGCTCGGCCGTCTCCTTGGGGTCGGCGAGCATCTCCGCGGCGAGCGCTTCGTCGGCTTCGCGGCTCGCGCCCCGGCCGCGCGTCCCCGCGATCGGTCGGAGGGTGACCGTGTCGCCTTCCTTGCGCACGAGGATCTCCGGCGAAGCGCCCACCACGTGCAGGTCGCCGAAGTCGTAGTAGAACATGTACGGCGAGGGGTTGAGCGAGCGCAGCGCCCGGTAGAGCGACAGCGGCGACGCCGAGAACGGCATCGCCATGCGTTGCGAGAGCACCACCTGCATGATGTCGCCGGCGGCAATGTACTCGCGCGCGCGCGCCACGGCCGCCTGGAAGCGCTCGACGCCGAATTCGCTCGCGGCCTCGCTCGTGCCGGTCGCGGTCTGGAACGGAATGTCCACGGGCTCGCGGAGCTTGCGCCGCAGCGCCTGCAATCGATCCAGCGCGTCGCGATAGGCGCGCGGCTTCGCGGGATCGGCGTAGACGATGAGCGAGATCTTCCCCGAAAGGTTGTCGACGACCGCGAGCTCTTCGGTCAGCAGCAGCAGGACGTCGGGCACCGCGGCCAGCGCATCGGTCGGCGCAGGCGCCGAAGCGGCGAGCCTCGTCTCGATGTAGCGCACCGTGTCGTAGGAAAAATAGCCGGCGAGGCCTCCGCAGAAGCGCGGGAGGCCGGGGACGGGCGCGGCCCGGTAGCGGCGCTGGAAGTCGGCCAGAAAATCGAGCGGGTCGCCGCGATGCCGCTCCGCCACCGTGTCGCCTTCGAAGACCTCGACGCTCCCGCCCCGCGCGCTTATGCGCGTCGAGGCCGGCAGCCCGATGAACGAATAGCGGCCGAACCGCTCGCCTCCGACAACTGACTCCAGCAGGAACGAGAAGGGACGATTGGCGAGCTTGACGTAGAGCGACAGCGGGGTATCGAGGTCGGCGAACGACTCGAGCGTGAGCGGGATGCGGTTAAATCCTTGCGCGGCCAGCGCGCGAAATTCGGCTTCGGTCATGGCGCTTCAACGGTTCTCGACGTGCTGCGACGGACTGCTTCAGGGGCGTCGCTTCAGGCGCGCGACGCGAGCGCGGCTTTTAGATGCGACGCCAGCAGCGCCAGCGGTTGCCGCGCGCCCGCAGAACCGGGGCCCGCTCGTTGCGGTCGAGAATGTTGAAGCTCATCGCTTGAGGCGACTCTGGAAGCTGTTCCGAATGGACCGGACCGGGAGAATATAGCACTGTCGCCTGCCTTTTGCCCACCGTCATCGCGGCATCAGGCAGAGTTGGCGCACGCCGCGGTGACCGCAGCGCGCATCGCCGAGATCGTCGCGGCATAGTCGGACGAGCCGAAGATCGCGGATCCCGCAACGAACGTGTCGGCGCCGGCCTTGGCGATGGTGCCGATGTTGTCGACCTTGACCCCGCCGTCGATCTCCAGGCGGATCTCGCGGCCCGTCCGCGCGCGAACGGCCTCGATGCGCGCCCGCGCGAGCTTCAGTTTCGCGAGCGCCTCGCTGATGAACGACTGGCCGCCGAAGCCGGGATTGACCGACATGATCAGCACGAGATCGAGCTTGTCGAGCACGTGGTCGAGCCAGACGAGCGGAGTCGCGGGATTGAACACGAGCCCGGCCTTGCAGCCGCAGTCGTGGATCAGTCCGATCGTCCGGTCGATGTGCTCCGAGGCTTCGGGATGGAAGCTGATGATCGACGCGCCGGCCTTGGCGAAGTCCGGAACGATGCGGTCGACCGGCTTCACCATGAGATGGACGTCGATGGGCACGGCGGTATGCGGCTTCACCGCCTGGCAGACCGAGGGGCCGACCGTGAGGTTCGGAACATAGTGGTTGTCCATCACGTCGAAGTGGATGAGGTCCGCGCCGGCGGCGACGACAGCGCGGATCTCTTCGCCCAGACGCGAAAAGTCGGCGGAAAGAATCGACGGGGCGATGAAGCAGGAAGCCACGGGCTATAATTGCGGTTGGCGATCTACGCAGGTTCTAGAGATGGCTGAAAGCACGCGCTACGAGATCACCGTGGTGCCCAAGGCGAGCTACGTCGAGGACCAGTCGGACCCGTCGAAGAACCAGTACGTCTTCGCCTACACGATCACGATCAGCAACACCGGCACGGTTTCCGCGCAGCTCGTGAGCCGGCATTGGATCATCACCGACGCGAACGGCAAGGTGATCGAGGTCAAGGGGCTGGGCGTGGTCGGAGAGCAGCCCTTGCTCAAGCCCGGCGAGAGCTTCGAGTACACCAGCGGCACGCATCTCGAGACCGCGGTCGGAACGATGCACGGCACCTACCAGATGGTGGCCGAGGACGGCCGGCAGTTCGACGCGCCGATTCCGTCCTTCACGCTGTCGGTCCCCCGCGTGCTGCATTAGTGCTTTCCCCTGTCGTCGCCGCGGGGCGGCGGCTTGCGCCGGCCGCCCATCGTGAACCAGACGATGAAAACGGCGAGCCCGAGAGCAACGCCCGCTTCGATAAAGAACCACACCATCGCCTTGTCTTCCGCCGCTTCTCCCTGGCGGTGCTGGCCGCGATCGGCGCGGCGTGCACTGCGCTCCCGCCTCCTGCTCCCGGCCCGGCTCCGGAACGCGACCGCGCGATCCTGAAGCCCGTTGCGTTCGCGCAGCTTCCGGGATGGGCGGACGATGCCGTCGCCGAAGCCTGGCCCGCGTTCGTCTCCGGTTGCGCGGCACTGGTCTCTCGACCGCCGACCGCGGGAATCTGGCGCGAGCCCTGCGCTGCCGCCGTCACCGCCGACCCGCGCGACTCCGCCGCTGCACGGGCGTTTTTCGAGCGGTATTTTAGCGCATACCAGGCGGTCGCCCCGGACGGCGCCTCGGCCGGCCTGGTCACGGGCTATTACGAGCCGCTCCTCCAAGGCAGCCGGGTACGGAGCGCGCGGAATCGTTACCCGCTGTTTTCTCCGCCCGATGATCTGCTCACGGTCGATTTGAGCGAGCTCTATCCCGAGCTCAAGGACAAGCGCGTGCGCGGCCGCCTCGAAGGCAGGCGCGTCGTTCCGTACTGGCCGCGCGCCGACATCGAAAGCGGCCGGGCCGCCGTGGCCGGCAAGGAGCTCGCGTTCGTCGACGATCCGGTGGAGGCGTTCTTCCTGCAGATCCAGGGCTCGGGGCGGATCCGTCTGGCCGAAGGCGGCGTCATGCGCGTCGGATATGCGGATCAGAACGGTCAGCCGTTTCGTTCCATCGCGCGCGTGCTCCTCGAGCGCGGCGTGCTCACGCCGGGCCAAGCGACGATGCAGGGCATCAAGGCATGGGCGCGCGAGCACCCCGAAGAGCTTCCGGCGCTGCTGAACGAGAACCCGAGCTACGTGTTCTTTCGCGAAGTCGTCCCCGATCCCGCGGCGACGATCGACGGCCCGACAGGCACGCTCGGCGTGCCGCTCGCCGCAGGCAGGGCGATCGCGGTCGATCCGCGCTCGATTCCGCTCGGCGCGCCGGTGTTTCTCGCGACGAGCTGGCCGCTGTCGAACGAGCCGCTGAATCGCCTGATGCTCGCGCAGGACACGGGGGGCGCCATCCGCGGCGCGTTGCGGGCCGATTTCTTCTGGGGTTTCGGCGACGATGCGGCGTGGCAGGCGGGGCGGATGAAGCAGGAGGGAAGGATGTGGGTGCTGTGGCCAAAAGGGGCGGCTCTGCCTCCGTGATGCGACCCGCCGCCGTGCGAGATGCGCACCGCGCGATCGGGACAGACCGGACGAAGAGGCAAGAAACGCTGATCGGATCGCGCCCGGCGTACGGGACTGCTGCAAACGCGGATCAGGAGGCTGCCGCGTGCGCGGCTTCGGCCTGCCGGTCGGCGTGGTACGAGGAGCGCACCAGGGCGCCGACTGCCGCGTGGCGGAAGCCGAGCGCGTAGGCCGCGCGCTCGAACATGACGAACGTGTCGGGATGCACGTAGCGAACGACCGGCAAATGGCTCGACGTAGGCTGGAGGTACTGGCCGATCGTGAGCATGTCGATCGCGTGCGCGCGCATGTCGCGCATCACCGCGAGGATTTCGTCGTCCTGCTCGCCGAGGCCGACCATCAACCCGGACTTCGTCGGCACGTCCGGAAAGCGGCGCTTGAACTGCGCCAGCAGCTCGAGCGAGTGCGCATAGTCCGAACCGGGCCGCGCCTGCCGATACAGGCGGGGAACGGTCTCGAGATTGTGATTCATGACGTCCGGCGGCGCTTCGGCAAGAACGTCCAGCGCGCGCTCGAGCCGGCCCCGGAAATCCGGCACGAGGATCTCGATCCTCGTCTGCGGCGAGACCTCGCGTACCTTGCGGATGCAATCGCGAAAATGGCCCGCGCCCCCGTCGCGCAGGTCGTCGCGATCCACGCTGGTGACGACGACGTAGGTGAGCCGGAGCGCGGCGATCGTGCGAGCCAGGTTCAGCGGTTCGTCGGGGTCGAGGGGCAGCGGCCTTCCGTGCGCCACGTCGCAGAAGGGGCAGCGCCGCGTGCAGATGTCCCCCATGATCATGAACGTCGCAGTGCCTTTGCCGAAGCACTCGCCGATGTTCGGGCACGACGCCTCCTCGCACACGGTGTGCAGGTTGTGCTCGCGCAGGATCTTCTTGATCTCGTGGAAGCGCGGGCTCGACGGCGCGCGGACGCGAATCCACGGCGGCTTGGGGAGCCTCTCGCCGGCGATGGCCTTGATCGGGTATTTGGCGAACACGCGCGCCGTCTTCGCTTCGCCCTTGTGCTTGACGCCCGCGACGTGGGCGGGCGGCGCCGGATCGCTCATCGCGAAGGCTCCGGCGTCATGCGGGCTTCGAGGATCGGCGCGAGCTCGGACGCTGCTGCTTCGACCGTGCGCGCGACCCCGAAATCGGCGAGCTGCGCGACCGCCAGGCCGGGATAGCCGCAGGGGTCGATGTCGGCGAACGGAGAAAGGTCCATGGCGACGTTGACGGCGAGGCCGTGGTAAGTGCAGCCGTTGCGCACCCGGAGACCGAGCGCGGCAATCTTGGCTTCTACGGCGGCCCGAACGTAAACCCCGGGCGCCGAGCTCTTGGCGTACGCGGCGATGCCGAGCGAACCGAGCCATTCTATCACTGCACTCTCGATGCGCCGGACCATCTCGCGGATGCCGAGACGCGCGCGCCGGAGGTCGAGCAGAAGATAGACGACGAGCTGCCCGGGACCATGATAGGTCACCTGGCCGCCGCGATCGACCTTCAGGACGGGAATGCCGTTGTCGCGAAGCAGATGTTCCCGCCGGCCTGCGAGTCCCAGCGTATAGACCGGTTCGTGCTCGGTCAGCCAGAGCTCGTCGCTGGTGTTGCCGGCGCGGGCCGCGGTGAAGTCCTGCATCGCGCGCCACGCGCTCGCGCAATCAGTCCGCCCGAGCCGCCGCACGATCCACGGCGACGCCTTCGCGAGGGAGCCTTGCGACGGTGACTCGAGCGGGACGGCGCTGCCGTTCGTGACGGGACCCTCTACAGCACCATCGTGACCATCGGATGCGCCGACAGCTCGCGGTAGAGCGCATCGAGCTGTCCGCGCGACGTCGCGTTAACGGTGCAGGTGAGCGACAGGTAGCGGCCTTCGCGCGACGCACGCATCTCCATCGACGCGCTGTCGAAGTCAGGCGCATGTCGCAGCACGACCTCGAGCACGGTCTGGGCGAAGCCATCCTCCGTGCGGCCGACGATCTTCATCGGGAACGCGCAGGGAAATTCGAGCAGGGTTTCAGTCGACATGGGCCAGGAGGATATGCGGCCGGACGATGGGTTTCGCAACCCCTTCTCAGGCGCGGTACATGTATTCGCGCGTCGCCGGATGCGGGAGGCTGCCGTCGGACAGCGGCCGGCCGACAAGCAACTGGAAAATCGACAGCCAGCCGCGGTCGAACGCGTGAGCCGAGCCCGCGAGGTAGATGCGCCAGACCCGGAAGCGCTCCTCGCCGACCTCGCGTCGCGCGGCTTCGGAGTTTCTCTCCAGTCGATCGACCCAATGCCAGAGCGTGCGCGCATAGTGCTCGCGCAGCGCTTCGGCGTCGATCAGCTCCAGCCCGTCGGCCGCCAGCCCCTGGATCACTCGCGAGACGTGCGCGAGCTGCCCCCCCGGGAAGACGTACTGATCGATGAAGTCGCCGATTCCGCTGCCGAGGCTCGTGGCGCCGAGCCAGTTGTGCGTGATCCCGTGGTTGAGCGCGAGGCCGCCCGGCTTGAGCACGCGACGTATCTTGCCGAAATAGCGCGGGTAATTGCGGATGCCCACGTGCTCGAACATGCCCACGCTGGCGATCTTGTCGTAGACGCGCTTCTCCGGCAGGTCGACATAATCGCGAAGCTCCACCCGCACGCGCTTCTCGAGTCCGGCATCCGCGATCTTCGCCTTGACGTAGTCGTGCTGCTTCTGTGACAGCGTGATGCCGGTCGCGTTTACCCCGTAGGTTTGCGCCGCGTGCATGATCAACGCGCCCCAGCCGCAACCGATGTCGAGAAACTCCTCGCCGGGAGCGAGCATCAGCTTGCGGCAGATATGATCGAGCTTCTGTGCCTGCGCCAGGTCGATCGAGTCGGTCTCGCTGCGAAAATAAGCGCACGAGTACACCATGCGCTCGTCGAGCCACATCCTATAGAACGCGTTGGACACGTCGTAGTGGTGCTGGATGTTCGCCTTGTTGTCGCGCTGCCGGTGCAGCCATTGCCGGGCGCGCGCAGCGATCCGCTCGCGGCCGTGGTTGATGCCGCCCACCAGCGCTTCCGCGATGCCGAGAATGCGTCGCGCGCCGCCCGTGAAATCGATGTCGTTGCGAACGTAGGCGCGGGCGAGCGAGCCGAGCTCCGGCGAAGCCAGTGCCTTGAGGCCTTGCCAGGTGTGCGCGTACACGTCGACCTCGGGACGCTCGGACAAAGGAACGCGACCGCCGTCGGGAAGCACGAGCGCGATGGGGATATTGCGACCGCCGTAGCGGCTGGCGATGATCTTCGAGAGCGGGGGTGCCATGCGCTTCGCGGAACTAACGAATGGAGAGAATTTTAGCAGCCCCGGCGCAGTTGGTCGCGTCGGGCCGGACGCGATTTTGACACGCCGCTGCCTTGGCCCCTAAGATGCGGCGGCGCTTCTTCGGCCTTGTCGGGGGCCGCGCACTACGATGAAAAACCACCAGCGCAAGCCGCGCCCCACCGCAGCCGAGCGGCAGTTCCGCGACGCCTTGGCGCAGTTCGCGACGGGGGTGACCATCATCACGGCGCGAGCGAGCCATGGCTTCGTCGGCTTCACCGCGAATTCCTTCAACTCGGTCTCGCTCGATCCGCCGCTCGTGATCTGGAGTCTCGCGCATCATTCCCGCAGCCTCGCGGCCTTCGAAGCCGCCGAGCGCTACGCCGTCAATGTGCTGGCGAGCGATCAGGTGGCGCTGGCGCGCCGGTTCTCCCGGCCGCATCTCGATCGGTTCGCGGGGGTCCCGTTTCAACTCGACGAAACGGGCGCCCCGCTCATCGAAGGCTGCGCCGCGTGGCTCGAATGCCGCCATCATGCGCTGCACCCGGCGGGAGACCACATGCTGTTCATCGGCGAGGTCCTCTCCGCCAAGCATCGCCCGATGCCCCCGCTCCTGTGGCACAGCCGAAGATACCGGGTCGGAGACCTTCCGCGATCGCGCCGGCGGAACGGACCCGCCGCTTGAGCGTCGCGCCTTCAGGCCGCGATGCGCGCCGCCGGCTTGCTGCCCTGGAACAACCGGTACATTTCCCTGAAGATCGGCCCCGGCTTGCCGCTCGCGAACGGTTTGCCGTCGAGAGTCGTGACCGCCAGCACCTCTTTGCTCGAGGAGGATATCCACATTTCGTCCGCGGCGAGCGCTTCGGCGCGCGGCACCGGACGGACCTCGAACGGCAGGCCGCCCTGGCGCGCGAGATCCCAGGTCGCGTCATAGGTAATGCCCGGCAGGATCAGGTTGTCCTTGGGCGGCGCGACGATCCTGCCGCCCTTGACGATCAGGACGTTCGAGGCGGAAGCCTCGGTGAGGTAGCCTTCGCGGAAGAGAACCGTCTCGACCGCGTCGTGGTCGACCGCGAGCTGCCGCGCGAGCACGTTGCCGAGGAGCGAAATCGTCTTCAGGTCGCAGCGCAGCCACCGCTGATCGTCCGCCGTGACGACCGCGACGCCGTTGTCGACCTGCACGCGCGACGGAAGCGCGAGGGGGTTGCTCATCATGAACACGGTCGGCGGCGTGTCCCTGGGGAACGCGTGGTCGCGTTTGGCGGCGCCGCGCGTCACCTGGAAGTACACGCCCTGATCGTCGAAGGGCTGCCGCGCTACGAGCTCGCGGATGATGGCTTCCCACTCTGCGTCGCGATGCGGATTCGCGAGCCGGATGCCGTCGAGACTGTGCTGCAGGCGTGCGAGATGCTGCCGCAGCCGGTACGGCTCCCGTCCGTACACGGGCACGAGCTCGTAGACGCCGTCGCCGTAGATGAACCCGCGATCGAGCACCGAGACCTTCGCCTCGGCGATGGGGAGGAACATGCCGTTGAGGTAGACCGTCATCGCCGTCCTCTCTTGCTGGTCATCGGAACCACAGCCGCACCGTGCCCCACAGCCTGCCGAAGAACCCCGCGGGCTCGACCGCGGCGAGCGCCATCAGAGGATACTCCCCGACCGGCTTGTCCTCGAGCGTCACCCTGACCAGCCCAACGCGCTGTCCTGAAGTCACGGGCGCGACCAGCGGCTCGACCGCTTCCATCGTCAGCTTGAGCTTCCCCGCCTGGCCCTTCGGCAGCGTGACGTACTGATCGGCGACGAAGCCCGCGGGAACCGAATCGGCCGCGCCCTTCCACACCTTGAGCGTGCTCACCGGCTGTCCGGTCTGATAGAGCTGCACCGTGTCGTAGAACTGGAACCCGTAGTTGAGAAGCTTCTGCGATTCGATGGCCCGCGCCGCGTCGGAGCCCGCGCCCAGAACGACCGAGATCAGGCGCCGCGGTCCGCGCCGCGCGGAAGCGACGAGGCAGTAGCCCGCCGCGTCCGTGAACCCGGTCTTCATGCCGTCGACAAACGGATCGGTCCACAGCAATCGATTGCGGTTCGGCTGAGTGATGTTGTTGTAGCGGTACTCCTTCAGGGAGTAGAGCGGATAGTATTCGGGAAAGTCCCGGACGATCGCGCCGGCGACGCGGGCCAGATCCGCGGCCGTCGACACGTG
>Ga0079220_10000337_pt1 | contig 11254 bp, 8 predicted proteins | sample GAAS100_FD_75071 | JGI IMG/M metagenome (GOLD analysis project Ga0079220, IMG submission 75071) | Agricultural soil microbial communities from Georgia to study Nitrogen management - GA AS100 | ecosystem: Environmental > Terrestrial > Soil > Agricultural land | place: USA: Georgia | collected... | reverse complement strand
TGCCAAGGGGCCGGGCAGATCATCAAAGAGCGCTGTCCGGAATGCCGGGGCCAGGGAAGGCTGGAGCGCGAGAAGACCATTGAGCTGCGCGTCCCCCCGGGGGTGGATACAGGAACGCGCTTGCGGGTGCCGGGAGAAGGAGAAGCGGGGCAGAACGGCGGAGCTGCGGGCGATTTGTACGTGGTGCTGGAAGTGAAGGAGCACAGCTTCTTCGAACGGCGCGGCGCGGATCTTTATTGCACGATCCCGGTCAGCATCGCGCAGGCCACGCTGGGCACCGAGTTGCAGGTGCCCGGGTTGAACGGCGAGGAGCGACTGAAAATCCCCGAGGGAACGCAAGGCGGGGCGGTTTTTCGCATCAAGGGACACGGGCTGTCGGACCCGCGCGGCGGCGGGAAAGGCGACCTTTACTATCATGTGCGAGTGGTGACGCCGACGAAGCTGACGCGCGAGCAACGAAAGCTGATCGAACAGCTTGGCGCGACCATCAAGGTAGACAACAAGCCAGCGGAGCGCGGCGCTTCGATCTTCGACAAAGTAAAAGACATTTTCGGTTAGCGAGCTTCAGCCAGCCGGACACCTGCGATACCATGCCTTCGTGCGAAGGCGTTTCTTTGTAAAACAATTTGAAGGCGGCCGCGCGGCGATGGAAGCAGAGGCCGCTTATCACCTTGGCCGGGTGCTCCGCGCCGAGCCGGGGCAGCTCTATGAATTGAGCGACGGCAGGCAGGTGTGGCTTGCGCGCGTTGAATCAGTCGCGCGGGACCGAATTGAGTTTTCGCTCGTCGAAGAAATGTCCGCGCACATTCCCAGTATCGAAACAGTTCTGCTGCTCTCCATCGTGAAATTCGACTCGTTCGAATGGGCTTTGGAAAAAGCCACGGAGCTTGGCGTGAGACGGGTGGTTCCGCTGGCGGCGGATCGCAGCGAGAAAGCCCTGGTGGCGGCGGCGGTGAAACGCTCGGAAAGATGGAAGAAGCTCCTGCTTGAGGCTTCGCAGCAGTCGCGGCGCGTGCGAGTGCCGGAACTTGGCGCGTGCCGACGGCCGGAAGAGGCATTTTCAGAGGCGCGGGAGGAATTGAGACTGATGCTTTCCGAGAAGCCTGACGCGCCGGAGCTTCGCAGCGTGCTGAGCGACAAAAGAGTGAGGAGCATCTCGCTGGCGATCGGACCGGAGGGCGGCTGGACGGAAAGCGAGTTCGCGGCAGCGAAGCACGCCGGATTCAAGCAGATTTCGTTGGGAGGACTGATTTTGCGCACCGAGACCGCAGTCATCGCGGCTCTGGCGAACGTGAGTTATGCACTCGAAGGCGGCGAAGTCTCCGAAGAAGGAAGCGAACAATAACTTGGCCGGAGAGAAGAGGGCGAGTAGGATACCGGGCATGCGCGGAATCGTTTTTGTGTGCGTGGGATGGTTGGCTCTGGGAGTTGCGGCCAATGCCCAGGACCGGCCGCTGCGCACGACGGACACCGAGACGGTTCCAACGGGAACGCTACGCGCGGAAATCGGCTTCGACTTTTTGCAGGACGCCGGATTTCCTTTATCGGGGCTGCGCGGGGACGAAACGCGGGCCGGCGTGGTGAATCTTCGCATGGGCGTGGGGAAGATCGCCGAAATCGAAGTCGAAGGGGCGATTCAGAATTTTCTGGATGTGAAGTCGCGCGGCACTTCGTTCGTTCCCGACCTGCAGTTGACGGGCGTGAATTCCACGCACGATACGGGGGACTTTACCCTCGCGACGAAGGTTCGGCTGCTCCGGGCGGAGGGCAAACGCCCGGGACTTGCTTTCCGATTCGGCTTCGTGATGCCGAATTCGAACCAGGCGCGCGGCATTGGAACGAACACGACGAACGTTTTTGCATTGCTGGCACTCGAAGAGCAGATCCGCAAGCTAACCGTCTTTGGCAATGCCGGAATCGAAGTCCTGCAGGCGCCGAACGCCTTGTTCTCGCAGAACGATGTGTTTCTGTACGGCGGGGCGTTTCGCTATGCGGTGCACCGGCGCGTGAACCTGGTGGGCGAAGTGAACGGGTGGTATTCCGGACGGAACATCAACGACGCTCTGGTGGGCACGCAGAGCACCGGCCAAGCGCGGCTCGGATTGCAAATTTTCGCCGGAGGATTCACGTGGGACGTGGCTGGAATCAAAGGCATCAATAAGAACGATGCGAGCTCCGGATTCACTTTCGGTGTGAGCAAGGACTTCAAGCTGTTCGATCTGCACGGAGCGCCCTAGCACACCGGCGGGAACGAAGCGCGGGAATCGAAACCTTGTCGCGCTGCGGGAAACGCTCCAGAGCATCGCGGACGAAAAATGGATTCTGGCGCGGTGCGCGACGCGCGTGCTATAAATACAAGAATACGGCAAATGCAGACCCCGGAAGAGAAGCCTGTCTCTCACACCGAACCGGCACAACAGATGCCGGAAGCCGTTCCCGCTTTGGTTAGCGAAAAAGCCGGACCGTTATCCACCGATGCGGCACAGGCCCATTCGCTACGGCAGGAAGTGCGGGTGTGGGCGCGGGATCTGCTGATCGCCATCGGTTTGGCGCTGGTCATTATCGTGTTCCTTTACCAGCCCGTGAAGGTGGAAGGAACAAGCATGGCGCCGCTGCTTTCGGACCAGGAGCGGATTTTCATCAACAAGTTCGTTTACCGGTTTGAGCCCATCGAGCGCGGGGATGTGGTGGTCTTCTGGTATCCCCTGGACCGGACGAAATCGTTCATCAAGCGTGTGATTGCGCTTCCTGGCGAACGGGTGGAAATCCGGCACGGCGTCGTCTATGTGGATGGGCAAACGGTGGTTGAACCCTACGTTCCGCCGCAGTACGAGGATTTGAGCGATTACGGTCCGGTGCGCGTGCCGCCGGGGAATTACTTCGTTATGGGCGATCACCGGATCAGCTCGAACGATTCGAGGGTGTTCGGGCCGGTGCCAAGACGATACATTTACGGAAGAGCGGTGTTCGCCTATTGGCCGATGGATCATTTTGGATCGCTTTCCACGACGGAAGCGCAAACTAAACCGTGATGCAATACGGAGGGCAAACTGACGGAAGTTCAGCACCGACCCGCAATTCTGGCGCTCGAGGACGGGCGCGTCTTTAACGGCCGCGCGGCCGGCGCGATTACGCGCCGGGGCGGCGAAGTCGTTTTTAATACCAGCCTCACCGGCTACCAGGAAGTATCCACCGACCCGAGCTACGCAGGGCAAATCGTCTGCCTGACATATCCGCACATTGGAAATGTGGGCGCGAACCTGGACGACCAGGAATCCACGCGGCCGTACATCGAATCGCTGGTGGTGCGGGAGTTTTCACAGATCGCCTCGAATTGGCGGTCGACGGAAACCGCGCAGCTGTATCTTAACCGGCACAAGATCCCGGTGATCTGGGATATCGATACGCGCGCTCTGGTGCGGCATATCCGCAAGATTGGCGCGCTGCGGGGAATCGTTGCAACCGACGGCACCCCGGCGGATCAACTGGTGCACGAAGCGAAGCAACTGCCCAGCATGGCGGGTCAAGAACTGGCGAGCCGAGTGACGTGCAACCGCCCCTACGATTGGACGCAGGGTTCCATCGAAGTGGCCACTTCGCCATGGTCGGAATCGATGGGCGAGGCCGAAGCGGAAGTTCGCAAGCTGCGCGTGGTGGCGTACGACTTCGGGATCAAACAGAACATTCTGCGCCTGCTGACGGATCACCACTGCGAGGTCGGCGTGGTTCCGGCATCGACCAGCGCGGAAGACGTGTTGGGAATGAAACCAGACGGCGTTTTTCTTTCGAACGGCCCCGGCGATCCCGAGCCGATGAACTATGCGATTGAAAACGTCCGCAAGCTGGCGGGCCGGGTGCCGGTATTCGGAATCTGCCTGGGACACCAGGTGTGCGCGCTGGCGCTGGGCGGTTCGACGTTCAAGTTGAAGTTCGGGCATCACGGATCGAATCATCCGGTGAAGAACTTGCTGACAAACCAGGTGGAAATCACCGCCCAGAATCACGGCTTCTGCGTGGACCCGGATTCCTTGCCGGCGAACGACGTGGAAATCACGCACCTCAACCTGAACGATCAGACCAACGAAGGATTGCGGCACAAGTCCGCGCCGCTCTTCAGTGTGCAGTACCACCCGGAAGCCTCGCCGGGGCCGCACGATTCGCACTATTTGTTCACGCAATTCACGGACATGATGAAGGAGTGGCAGCAGCCGGGGAGTTCGCGAAGGTAGGCGCCTGGTTGCGATCGAAAGGGCGGAATGCCAAAACGGAAAGACATTAAAAAGATTCTGATCATCGGCTCGGGACCGATTGTAATCGGGCAGGCTTGCGAGTTCGACTACTCCGGCGCGCAGGCATGCAAGGCACTGCGGGCGGAAGGCTACGAGGTCATCCTGGTCAACTCCAACCCGGCCACGATCATGACCGACCCGGAGATGGCGCACCGCACGTATATTGAGCCGCTGACGCGCGAGTATCTGGAAGAAATCATCGCGAAAGAAAAGCCCGACGCGCTGTTGCCGACCGTCGGCGGACAGACGGCGCTGAATCTTGCCGTGGAGCTTTCCGAAAGCGGCATCCTGGAGAAATACAAGGTCGAGATGATCGGCGCGTCGCTGCGGGCGATCAAGGTGGCGGAAGACCGCCTGTGGTTCAAGGACGCTTGCCGCAAAGTAGGGTTGGAAGTGCCGGCTTCGGCGCTGATCAACAATGCGCAGGACGCGCTGAGGTTGTGCGAGCAGCTGGGGTTTCCGCTGGTGATTCGCCCTTCCTTTACGCTCGGCGGCACGGGCGGAGCCATCGCTTATAACCGTGAAGAATTCGCCGAAGCCATTTCGCACGCGCTGGACGTGAGTCCCGTGCATGAAGTGCTGGTGGAAGAATCGGTGCTCGGCTGGAAAGAGTTCGAGCTGGAAGTGATGCGGGATTTCCGCGACAACTTCGTGGTCATCTGCTCGATTGAGAATTTCGACCCCATGGGCGTGCACACCGGCGATTCCATTACCGTAGCGCCGGCGCAGACGCTGACCGACAAGGAATACCAGAGGATGCGCGACGCCGCAGCGGCGATCATCCGCGAAGTGGGCGTGGAGACCGGCGGTTCGAACGTGCAGTTCGCAGTGAACCCCGAAACGGGGCGGATGGTGGTGATCGAGATGAACCCGCGCGTTTCGCGCAGCTCGGCGCTGGCCAGCAAGGCCACCGGTTTTCCGATTGCGAAGATCGCCGCGCGCCTGGCCGTAGGAATGTCGCTGGATGAAGTTCCGAACGACATCACCAAGAAGACCCCGGCGTGTTTTGAGCCGACGATCGACTACGTGGTGACGAAAATTCCGAAATGGCAGTTCGAGAAATTTGCCGGAGCGGACAGCACGCTCGGCACGCAGATGAAATCGGTCGGCGAAGTGATGGCCATCGGAAGGACGTTCAAGGAATCGCTGCAGAAGGCGATTCGCTCGCTGGAGCCGCACACGCCGTGGCGCGCGCCCGCGGAGACACCGGATTCGCTGCTGCGCGAAAAGCTGGCAACACCGCGGCCGGACCGCATTCACTGGCTGCTTACGGCGGTAGAGCGCGGGCTGCCCGTCGACGAAATCGCGGAATTGACGAAGTTCGACCCCTGGTTTCTGCGGCAGATCGCCGAGTTAGCGGCGATGAACAAGCGAGCGTCCGGCGTGACGGTGGAGACCGCGTCGAAGGAACTACTCCGCGAAGTGAAACGCCATGGAACGAGCGACGAGCAACTGGCGCAGATGTGGAAAACGACGCCGGCGGCGGTTCGCTTGCAGCGCGCGCGCTACGGAGTTGCTCCCGTCTTCAAGCGCGTGGACACTTGCGCCGCGGAATTCGAGTCTTTTACGCCGTATATGTACTCGACGTACGAGGACGAGGACGAATCCGACGCGCAAGCAAAGCCGAAGATCATCATCCTCGGGAGCGGACCCAACCGCATCGGGCAGGGAATCGAATTCGACTACTGCTGCTGCCATGCTTCCTTCGCGCTGCGCGAAGACGGCTACGAAACGATCATGGTCAACTGCAATCCGGAGACGGTTTCGACCGATTACGACACTTCGGATCGCCTGTATTTCGAGCCGCTCACGCTCGAAGACGTTTTGGCGATTGTCGAACGGGAGAAGCCGCAAGGCATGATCGTGCAGTTTGGCGGGCAGACGCCGCTGAATCTGGCGCTGGAACTGAAACGCAACGGCGTGCCGATTATCGGCACGGGACCGGAATCGATCGACCTGGCCGAAGACCGGCGGCGCTTTGGGCGTTTGCTGGAAGAGTTGCGCATCCCGCAGCCGCGCAACGGCACCGCGCTGGTTCCGGAAGAAGCGGCGCGTGTTGCGGGAGAAATTGGATTGCCGGTTCTGGTTCGGCCGAGCTACGTTCTCGGCGGACGCGCCATGGTGATCGCGTACGACGTGAATACGGTGCAGGAGTACGTGGCGCAGGCGGCGCTGATGGGCCCGGCACGCCCGGTGCTGATTGACCAGTTCCTGGAAGAGGCTACCGAAGTGGACGTGGACGCGCTGGCCGACGGCACCGACGTGGTCATCGGCGGCATCATGGAGCACATCGAAGAAGCCGGCGTGCACTCCGGCGATTCTTCTTGCGTTCTTCCGCCGGTCAGCTTGTCACCCGCGGTGCTCGATACCATTCGCGATTACACGAAGCGGCTGGCGCTGGCGCTCAAGGTGGTCGGTCTGATGAACGTGCAGTACGCAATTCAGCGCGACACGGTCTACGTGCTGGAAGTGAACCCGCGAGCTTCGCGCACCGTGCCGTATGTGAGCAAAGCTACAGGCGTTCCCCTGGCGAAAGTTGCGGCGCGGCTGATGGTCGGGCGGAAGCTCGCAGATATGAATCTTCCCGCGGTGCGGCACAACGGCGTCGCCGAAGTCGCGGTCCGCGATTTCTATTCGGTGAAATCGCCGGTGTTTCCGTTCAACAAGTTTCGCGGTGTGGATACCATCCTTGGGCCGGAGATGCGCTCGACTGGTGAAGTCATGGGCATCTCGACATCGTACGGGCACGCGTTCGCAAAGGCCCAGCTTGCCGCGAGCCAACGCCTGCCGCGAAAAGGCACCGTTTTCCTGAGCGTGAATGATCGCGATAAGCGGCACGTGGGTTCGGTAGGCAAGGAGCTCGCCGCACTGGGATTTCGGCTGGTGGCCACGCGCGGAACGGCGGCGGCTTTGCAAGCGGCCGGAATCGAGGCCGAGGCGGTTTTCAAAGTGAATGAAGGGCGTCCCAACATCGTGGACCTGGTAAAAACCGGGAAGATCGATCTCATCATCAACACGCCGCTGGGCCGCGAATCGTTCTACGACGAAAAGTCCATCCGTCGCGCCGCGATTCGCTATAACATTCCCTGCATCACCACGCTGGCGGCGGCGCATGCTGCGGCCCGCGGCATTGCGGCGATGCTGGAGCAGGGGACCGAAGTTGCGGCCCTGCAGGATTTGCACCGCGGCCAAGTGGCTGCGTCCGGAACGGCCGGGCAGGGAGGTTGACCATGGACTTCTCGGGAATTTATCCGGCCCTGACGACGCCATTCACGGCGGAGGGCTCGGTCGACGCCGCCGGACTGCAGCAAAACATCAGCCGCTACAACGAAACGGACGTTACGGGCTACGTGGCGGCCGGCTCGACGGGCGAATCGGTGATGCTCACACGGCAGGAGTGGGAGACGGTCCTGACCGCCGTGCAGAATGCAGCGGCTCCGGGAAAGCTGACCATCGCGGGAACCGGCGCGGAATCGACCGCGGAAACGATTCGCCGCACGAAATTCGCGGCCGATCTGGGTTACGACGTCGCGCTGGTCAAGACGCCGTTCTACTACAAACCGTTTTACAAGGCAGAGAATCTGATCACGCACTACAACAGCGTTGCAGACGCGTCGCCGATTCCGGTTCTCTTGTATTCCATGCCGCTGTTTACCGGCCTGACTTTGGAAGCGACGGAGATTCTCGAGCTTTCCGGGCATCCCAATATTGCCGGCGTCAAGGACAGCTCCGGCGACATCCGCCGGATGGGAGAAATTATCGCGGGGGCGCGGAGCGATTTTCAGGCGTTCACCGGCGCCGCTTCGGTTGTTTATCCGGCGTTGGCAATTGGCGGACATGGCGGCATTTTGGCGCTTGCGAGCGCCTTGCCGGAGAAGTGCGCGGCGTTGTTCGGCCTGTTCCACGCGGGAAAATTGGAACAGGCTCGCGAATTGCAGCGGAAACTCGTGATCGCCTCCCGCAAGATTGTCTCCGACTGCGGCATCGCGGGCGTCAAATACGTGATGGATTTGCGCGGGTATTGCGGTGGTCTTCCGAGATTGCCCCTGCAGCCGCTGCGCGAGGATGCCAAACAGCGGATTCGTGGCGTCATATCGGAACTGGAACCGGCCGCCGCCCGCGCCTAGCGCGTCGTGGCCGGTTCGCCGGGTCGCGCTGGATAAGTTGTAAAAACAGGGCGCCCGCGTGCTTTCCTAAACCGCCCATGCGCGTCTATTTGCTGTGACCAATGGGCCCCTATATCATCTAAGAACCCATGCACTGTCGCGCCTTTCCTCTGCATTCGATCCCGCATCAGCCGCGAATCCTCCTCGATCTTCTCGCTGATTTCGACCGTGTTTCCCGTTTCTATGCCTGCCGGCCGAACCTGCAGGGAGCGTTGGAGTCGGCGAAGTCGCTGCAGTATCCCGGCGAGCGCCGTGCGCAGGTCGCAAGCGTTCTTCGCGAACAGAACGCTAGTTTCGGCTGCGGTTCGGAGACGGAAGCAAACCTGGCTCGTTTCGAAAACGGCGCCTCGGTCGTGGTTACCGGACAGCAGGTGGGTCTTTTCACCGGGCCCGCTTATTCCATCTACAAAGCGTTGACAGCGGTTCGCGTCGCCAAGGACCTGACTGCGGCGGGCGTGGAAGCTGTGCCGGCCTTCTGGATGGCCACCGAGGACCACGATCTCGATGAAGTGCGTCACACCACTTTTTTCCACGACGGAACACTGACGCGTTTCGAGCTTCCGGCGGGGCCCGGTTCCGGCGCGCCGGTCGGGACGTTGAAGCTCGGCGACTCGGCCAGCGAGATTGTGCGCGCAGCTTCTCTGATGCTCGGGGGAGAAGAGGGCGGTTCGCTCGCGCGACTGCTGCGTGAGGCTTGTTGTCCTGAGGATACCTACGGAACTTCCTTCGCCAAACTGTTCTCCCGCCTGCTTTCTGAATTCGGACTCATTTTGATGGATCCGCTCGACCGCCGCCTGCACCAGGTGGCGGCGCCCGTTTACGCCGAGGCCATCGAGCGCCGCGACGAATTGAATCAAGAACTGCTCGCGCGGGGAAAAGAACTGGAAACCGCCGGATACCCGCCGCAGGTAAAGGTCACTTCGCGCAGCGCTCTGCTGTTTTTTGTCGGAGGCGGCGTTCGCCAGGCCATTGCCGCGGGGGAAAAGATGTTTCGGGCCGGCGAAATGAATTGGCGGAAAGAGGAATTACTGTCGCGCATAAAGACGGAACCCGAGAAATTCAGCCCCAATGCCTTACTGCGTCCGGTTGTGCAGGACTTCCTGCTTCCTTCCGTTGTTTATGTAGGCGGCCCCGCGGAAGTCTCCTACTGCGCGCAATCGGAGGTCTTGTACCGGCGGATCCTGCGCCGCGCGCCGGCTCTTTTTCCGCGTGCGGGGTTTACCCTGGTCGATCCAAAAGGGCAGAGGCTGCTGGAACAATACGGATTGCAGATCGAGAATATCTGGGAGGGCCCGCAGGCCTTGCGGCGCGCATTGCAGTCTCGCAACCTGCCGAAGCCTCTCGCAAAGCAGTTTGCGAAGGACGCCGGGCAGATCGAAAAGCTGCTCGACAGCTGGAGCAGTTCCATCAAGAAAGTGGACCCGACGCTCGTTCCGGCCGTGGACACAACGCGGAGCAAAATCAAATTTCAGATGGACAAGCTGCAGCAGATGACCGGCCGCGCGCTCGATCAAAAAAACGGCGTCCTGGCCACGCACCAGGAATTCCTGAGCAATCTGCTGTACCCGCGAAAGGCGCTACAGTCCCGCGAACTGAATTTCCTGCCGTTCCTTGCACGATGGGGAGCGCAGGGCCTGCGCGATCTCGAAGCGCATGCGTCTATCTCCCATTTGGGCCAGCATTTTGTCGTGCCCATTCCCTGAAATCGCGGCTTCTCGGCTGATAAAATGCCGGTCGCAAAGCTCCCAACGTAAAACGGTGACCCTTGAAAACTTTGCGCATCAGGACGGAGCGCCGCACGCAATTAATAGACGTGACAAACGAGGTGCAACGCGCGGTCCAGGAATCCGGAGTGAAAGCGGGCGTCTGTTACGTGTACGTTCCGCATACGACGGCCGGCGTGGCGATCAACGAACACGCCGATCCGGATGTTGCGCATGATCTCGAAGGCGTGCTGGACCGCCTCGTTCCGCATCATGGCCCGTATCGCCACGGAGAAGGGAACTCCGACTCGCACGCCAAAGCGGTCCTCACGGGGACAAGCCAGGCAGTATTCGTCGAAAACGGCCGGCTGGTGCTCGGCACCTGGCAGGGAATATTCTTGTGCGAATTCGACGGGCCGCGGGAACGCAAGATCCTTGTTAAGACGGTTCCGGATCCTTCATAGGAACTTCCTCCCGTTCCCGCCGTCATAGTTGGTTATGCTAGAGTTTCGGCAATCGCGATGACTCTCGGGATTTACATCCAGGCGCCTTTCTGCCAGACGAAGTGCACCTACTGCAATTTTCATACTGGCGTTGTTTCAGCGGCGCGCTTTGCGCCCTACGTGGAAGCCGTTTGCCGGGAGATTGCCAATCACCGGGGCCTCTACCAAGGGACGGGGATCTGCCTCCCGGAAGCCGTCGTCAGAGCCGCCGTCGATACCGTCTATATCGGCGGAGGAACTCCCAGCCTCTTCGACCCCTCACTTTTAGCGCAACTGCTGCGGAGCGTGCGTGACGCGTTTTGCTGCGAATTGAAGGAAGTTACGCTGGAAGCGGACCCCGAGACCGTGGATGCGCGGAAAGCGGAGAGTTGGGCCGCTGCGGGAATTAACCGCATCAGCTTTGGCGTTCAGTCATTCTCGGACGTCGAATTGAAAGCGGCGGGCCGCATGCACCGGCGCGAGGACATTTATCTCGCCGCGTCTACGCTTCGGAATGCCGGGCTGACCAACATCAGCTTCGATTTGATCTCCGGCTTGCCGCACCAGACAGGTGAGTCGTGGCGGCAATCGCTCAACGAGCTCGTCGCCCTGTC
>Ga0079220_10000336_pt1 | contig 11263 bp, 8 predicted proteins | sample GAAS100_FD_75071 | JGI IMG/M metagenome (GOLD analysis project Ga0079220, IMG submission 75071) | Agricultural soil microbial communities from Georgia to study Nitrogen management - GA AS100 | ecosystem: Environmental > Terrestrial > Soil > Agricultural land | place: USA: Georgia | collected... | reverse complement strand
GAGCAGCACGGACGCCACCTCGTCGTACCAGATCAGCGAGCGGCCGATCGCGCGGAACACCACGCCGAGCGTCACCTCGGCGAACAGCACGATCATCAGCGCGGCGACGACGACCTCGAGGAGCCGGCCGTAGCCGTTGCGGAAGCGGTGCAGCGCGCCCTCCTCACCCTCGCTCATGCTCGGCTGCCTCCTCCGCGTGGAGAGAGAGGCATCGCCCGCTCCACTCATTTACGCAGCGCGTTCGCGCGGTCGATCGCTTCCTTCGCGCCGGGCACTTCCTTGCCGAACTCGTCGTAGACGCTCTTGCTCGCGGCAACGAACGCGTCCTTGTCGACGTCGTTCACCTGCATGCCCGCCTGCTTGAGCTTGCCGAGCAGGTCCTCGTCGTCGTGCGCGGCGACCTGGTAGACGTACGCCTGCGTTTCCTTCGCCGTGTCCTCGAGCACCTTGCGCACGTCGGCGGGCAGCGATTCCCAGTGTTTGGTGCCGACGGTCAGGTACGCCGGCGTGTAGACGTGCCCGGACAGCGACAGGTACTTCTGCACCTCCTGCAGTTTCGCCGAATAGATCTGCGTGAACGGGTTCTCCTCGCCGTCCATCACGCCGGTCTGCAGCGCCGTGAACAGCTCCGAGAACTTCATCGGGCTCGGATTCGCGCCGTACGCCTGGAACATCTTCACGCGCCACTTGCCCTCGGGCACGCGCAGCTTGATGCCCTGCAGGTCGGCGGGCACCTTGATCGGCCGCTTGTTGTTGGTGATGTGCCGAACCCCGTTTTCCCACACGGCGAGGACCTTGAGGCCCTTCTTCTCGATCGCGGGCTCGATCGTCGGCCAGAAGATGTCCTTCTCGATGCGCGCCATGTGCGCACGATCCTTGACGATGTAAGGCATCTCGAAGATGCCGACCAGATCGACCTCGGAGCTCATCACCGTCGACGGCAGCGCCATGTCGAGCGTGCCGAGCTTCAGCTTCTGGAGCATCTCCTTGTCGCCGCCGAGCTGGCTCGAGCCGTAGACGACGATCTTCGCCTTGCCGGCAAGCTTCGCGTTCGCGCGCTTCGCGAACTCGTCGGCGCTCTTCTGGAACAACGATCCCGGCTCGCCGACGTGGCCGAGCTTGACTTCGATCTGCGCGGCGGCAGGCAACGCCGCGAACGCGACGCACGCGGCCGCGATCGCGAGCACGGCACGCCGTCCGGCGCGCGACAAGGCTCCGGGCAATGGCTTCTTCATGGGTTCCTCCTCCAGGCTGCGTCGATGAACGCCTTCGTCGGCGCGTCGCCTTCGCACGCGTCGGCGTGACGCTCAACGGCCTGGCGCCGACGCTCGAGCGATCGGAGGTCGGCCCGCGCGCACATCGCGCGCGATCCGGCGGGAAACGACTGCGCCTCGCGGCTTTGGCCGGATACTACACAATGTCCGCGCGACGCCACAAGCGCGCTTCTATAATCGCCGGCGTCGCGCGCGGCAGCGCCTCGCGCACCGCCGCGATCCGTTTCTTCACGAAACCAACGTGCCTGCGAGCGTTGCACGACCGCTCACGTTCCACCCGCGTGGCGAGGATGCCCCGTGGCAACGCCTTCGCGGCGTCATAGCCGGCGAGCTGCTGACTGATCTCGCCTCGCGCGGCCGCTACGCGACCGATGCATCGATCTATCAGGTCGAGCCGCTCGCCGTGCTGGTGCCGCAGGGCGACGATGACGTGTGCGCGGCGATGGCGCTTTGCGCCGAGCACGGCATTCCGCTGCTGCCGCGCGGCGCCGGCAGCTCGCAATGCGGCCAGACGGTCGGTAACGCCCTCGTCGTCGATCACAGCAAGCACCTGACGCGCGTCGTCGCGTTCGACCGCGACACGGCGACGGTGACCGTCGAGCCCGGCATCGTGCTCGATGCGCTCAACGCGTGGCTGCGCCGCCACGACCTCTGGTTTCCCGTCGACGTCAGCACCTCCGCACAGGCGACGCTCGGCGGCATGGCGGGCAACAACTCGTGCGGCTCGCGCTCGCTCGCGTACGGCAACATGGTGCACAACGTCGTCGCGCTCGACGTGCGCCTCGCCGACGGCACCGAGGCGCGCTTCGGCGACGAACGCACGATGCAGGCGAGCGCGCCGAGGCTGCGCGACCTGCTCGCGGCGCTGCGCACGATCGGTGCGCGCGAGCGGGAGGAGATCGAGCGCGTCGTGCCGAAGGTGATGCGCCGCGTCGGCGGGTACAACGCCGACATCTTCCATCCGCAAAGCGAGCGCCCGTACACGCGCGACGGCAGCGTGAATTTCGCGCACCTGCTCGTCGGCAGCGAGGGGACGCTCGCGTGGACGCGCTCGCTGACGCTGCAGTGCGCGCCGCTGCCGCGGCACCGCGCGCTCGGCATCGTCAACTACGAGTCGCTGCACGAGGCGATGGCGTCGACGCGCCATCTGGTCGCGCTCGCGCCGTCGGCGGTCGAGCTCGTCGACCGCACGATGATCGACCTCGCGCGCGACAATCCTGCATTCCGGCCGGTCATCGAGCGCGCGCTGATCGGCGCGCCGCAGGCGATCCTGCTCGTCGAATTCATCGGCGACGATGCCGCCGCCACGGCGCACAAGCTCGACGACCTCGAGGCGCTGCTCGGCGATATCGGCCTGCCGGGACGCCTCGTGAAGATGCCCGAGGCCGCGGCGCAGAAAGCGCTGTGGGACGTGCGCAAGGCGGGGCTCAACATCATGATGAGCATGCGCGGCGACGGCAAGCCGGTGTCGTTCATCGAGGACTGCGCGGTCCCGCTCGAGCACCTCGCCGATTACGTCGATCGCCTGAGCGAGATCTTCGGCCGCCACGGCACGCGCGGCACCTGGTACGCGCACGCATCGGTCGGCACCCTGCACGTGCGCCCGATTCTCGACATGCGTCGCGACGGCGCTGAGAAGATGCGCGCGATCGCCGAGGAGGCGGCCGCCATCGTGCGCGAATACAAGGGTGCCTTCTCGGGCGAGCACGGCGACGGGCTCGTGCGCAGCGAATGGGTGCCATGGCAATTCGGCCCGCGGCTCACGCGCGCGTTCGAGGACATCAAGGACCTGTTCGACCCGCGGGGCTTGCTGAACCCGGGCAAGATCGTGCGCGCCTCGCGCATGGACGACACCACGCTGTTCCGCTTCCCGCCGACGTACCGCACGCTCGCGCTCGATACCGGCCTCGACTGGTCGGCGTGGAACGTGACGAGCGACGCGGCCACCGGTGCGCTCGGGAACCCGGGCAGCGGCGGCGACCCCGCGCGCGGATTCGGGAAGGCGGTCGAGATGTGCAACAACAACGGCCACTGCCGCAAGTTCGACGCCGGCACGATGTGCCCGAGCTACCGCGTCACGCGCGACGAGATCCACCTGACCCGCGGACGCGCGAACACGCTGCGGCTGGCCGTCAGCGGCCAGCTCGGCGACGAATTCGCATCGCCTGCCGTGCGCGACGCGCTCGACCTCTGCGTCAGCTGCAAGGGCTGCCGGCGCGAATGCCCGACCGGCGTCGACATGGCGCGGATGAAGATCGAGTTCCAGTACCAGTGGCAGCGCGGCCACGGCGTCGCGCTGCGCGACCGCCTGGTCGCATGGCTGCCGCTGTGGGCGCCACGCGCCGCAGCGTTCGCGCCGCTCGTCAACCTGCGCGACCGGCTGCCCGGCCTGCGCGGGCTGCTGGAGCGTCCCACCGGCATCGCTGCGCGCCGCTCGTTGCCGCGCTTCCGGTACAACACGTTCTTCCGCGGCCATCGCCGCCCGGCCACGCGCGACATCACGCCCGTCGACGTCGTGCTCTTCGTCGACACGTTCACCAACGCGTTCGAGCCGGAGAACGCGCACGCGGCGCTCCGCGTGCTGCGCGCGGCCGGCTATCGCGCCGAAGTCGGGCTGCCGGCGCCCAAGGAAGGCGACGCGCGGCCGCTCTGCTGCGGTCGCACGTTCCTCGCCTGCGGGCTCGTCGACGAGGCGCGCCGCGAGGCCGTGCGCGTCGTCGAGGCGCTCGCACCGTACGTCGCCGCGGGCGCCACCATCGTGGGGCTGGAGCCGTCGTGCCTGTTGTCGCTGCGCGACGAATTCCTCGCGCTGCGGCTCGGCGACGCGGCCGCGCGCCTCGCCGAGCGCGCGCTGCTCGTCGAGGAGTTCCTGGCGCGCGAGCGCGCCGCCGGGCGGCTCGACCTTCCGCTCGGCGCATTGCGCGAGCGGCGCGCGCTGGTGCACGGCCATTGCCACCAGAAGGCGTTCGACGCGGCGGGCGCGACGCTCGACGTGCTGCGCTGGATCCCCGCCCTCGCCGTCGAGCCGATCGAATCGAGCTGCTGCGGCATGGCCGGGGCGTTCGGCTACTCGGCGAAGCACTACGACATCTCGATGCGGATGGCGGAGGTGTCGCTGCTGCCCGCGGTGCGCGCGGCGGGCGACGACACGCTGATCGTCGCCGACGGCACGAGCTGCCGCCACCAGATCGCCGACGGCACGCGCGCGAGCGGTCGCCGCGACGCCGTGCACGCGATGCGCGTGCTCGCGCGCGCCGTCGACGCCGCGGAACGCCGGGAACCGCGTCACTGACCATGCCGCGCACGGACGTCCCCACCGCGATCTCCGCGCGCACGCTCGACGATTACGATCGGCACGCGGCGGCGTTCTGGGAGGCGACGCGCGACCACGACGTGCGCCAGAACCTCGACGCGCTGCTCAGGCACGTCGAAGGCACGCCGCCGTTCACGATCCTCGACTTTGGCTGCGGTCCAGGGCGCGACCTGCGCGCGCTGAAGGCGCTGGGCCACGTCGCGATCGGCCTCGACGGCGCACCCAATTTCGTCGCGATGGCGCGCGAGCTCTCCGGCTGCGACGTGTGGCAACAGGACTTCCTCGCGCTGGCGCTGCCGCCGGCGCGCTTCGACGGCATTTTCGCCAACGCATCGATGCAGCACGTGCCGCGCGCCGAGCTTTCGCGCGTGCTCGGCGAGTTGCGCGACGCGCTCAAGCCGCGCGGCGTGTTCTTCGCGTCGACGCCGCACGGCCACGATGAGGAAGGCTGGAATCGTGGCCGCTATGGCGTCTACCATGACCCGAAGAAATGGTCGACGTACGTCGGCGGCGCCGGCTTCGAGTTGCTCGACGAGTACTACCGGCCGGCCGGGCTGCCGCGCGAGCGCCAGCCATGGCTAGCCACCGTGTGGCGCCGAGTCGGTTGACGGCGGGCAGCGATACCGTCCAAGCCGCGCGCGCGTGCTATGCTGGATCGGCACCGTAACAAGACGCGCGACGGCGTTCGCCGATCGCTTCGACATTCGCTGGAGGAACCATGGCCGTGCGGCTCGCTCGCCTGCTGTTCACCCTCGTATCGACGTGCGCGCTTTGCGCAGTCGCACACGCGCAAACACTGCGCATCGGGCTCGCCGAGGATCCCGACGTGCTCGACCCGACACTCGCGCGCACGTTCGTCGGCCGCATCGTGTTCTCGGCGCTGTGCGACAAGCTGTTCGACATCGACGAGAAACTGAATATCGTCCCGCAGCTCGCGACGGCCTACCAATGGTCGGCCGACAGCAAGGCGCTCACGATCAAGCTGCGGGACGGCGTGACGTTCCACGACGGCGAGAAGCTCGATGCCGCCGCCGTGAAGTACAGCCTGGAGCGCCACAAGACGATGGCCGGATCGAACCGCCGCGGCGAGCTCGCGCCGCTCGCGAGCGTCGACGTCGTGGACCCCATGACCGTGCGCCTCAACCTTTCGGCGCCGTTCTCGCCGCTGCTCGCGCAGCTCGCGGATCGCGCCGGGATGATCGTGTCGCCGAAGGCCGCACAGGCGGAGGGCGACAAGTTCGGCGCGAAGCCGGTGTGCGCGGGACCGTTCAAGTTCGTCGAGCGCGTCGCGCAGGACCGCATCGTGCTCGAGCGCTACGCGAACTACTGGAACAAGGGCGCCGTGCACTTCGATCGCATCGTGTACCTGCCGATCCCCGACTCGACGGTGCGGCTCGCGAACCTGCGCTCGGGCCAGCTCGACTTCGTCGAGCGGCTCGCCGCCTCCGACGTGCCGCAGGTGAAGAGCGACGCGCGCTTCCGTATCGCGAAGATCACCGAGATCGGCTACCAGGGCATCACGATCAACGTCGGAAAAAGCGATCTCGCGCAGAAGAACCCGCTCGGGCGCGATCCGCGCGTGCGCGAGGCGTTCGAGCTCGCGCTCGATCGCGACGGCATCGTGCAGGTGGCGATGGACGGCGAGGCGGACATCGGCAACCAGTGGGTCGCGCCGACGAACGCGTTCTATGCGAAGAACGCCCCGATCCCCAAGCGCGACGTGGCGCGGGCGAAGGCGCTGCTCAAGGAAGCGGGTGTGACCAATCCGTCGTTCACGCTGATGACGCCGACCACCGCCGATACGCAGCGCATCGCGCAGGTCGTGCAGGCGATGGCGCGCGAGGCGGGCTTCGACGTGAAGATCCAGTCGACCGAGTTCGCGACGTCGCTCGACATGGCGGACAAGGGCCAGTTCGACGCGTACGTGCTGGCCTGGAGCGGCCGCGCCGATCCCGACGGCAACATCTTCAGCTTCGATGCGTGCAAGCAGCCGCTCAATTACGCCGGCTACTGCAAGCCCGAGGTCGACGACATCCTCAAGCGCTCGCGCACGACGCTCGACGTCAACGAGCGCAAGAAGGACTACGCAGACCTCGCCGCGATCGTGCTCAAGGACCGGCCGATCGTCTACCTGTTCCACCGGCACTGGCTGTGGGCGTACACGAACAAGCTCGAGGGCCTGCAGGCGATTCCCGACGGCCTGGTACGGGTGACCGGCGTGCGGTTCAAGTAGTGCCCCTCGCCCGCCTCGCATCCGCCCGGCCACCTCTCCGCGCCGGCGGAGGAGAGGGTTGGGTGCGAGCCTCGACATCGAAACCGGAGCGGCGTAGTGTGGTCGGTCTGCCCTCGCGCATGGCGTGAGGGCGCTGTGCGTCGGGTCGTCCTCCGGGGAGATTCCTATGCGCGCCATCCGCCTCGCACGCGTTGCGACGATGCTCGTCGCATGCTGCCTCGCCCAGTCCGTCCGGGGCACCGCCTTCTCGTCCGACCAGAGCGACCTGTGGTGGAATCCTGCCGAGTCGGGCTGGGGCATCCAGTTCGTCGACCGGGCGACGATCATCTTCGCGACGATGTTCGTCTACGACCCGAACGGCACTGCGACGTGGTACACGGCGACGATGCCCGCGACCAGCACCCAATCGTGGACCGGCGATCTTTACCTGGTGACGAAGGGCACGTGGTTCGGCAACCCGGTGTTCACGGCCGTCACGCCGGCCAACGTCCGCAAGGTCGGGACGATGACGTGGAACGCCTCGAGCGTAACCGCGGGCGTGCTGACTTATACCGTCGACGGCGTGCACGTGACGAAGAACCTGGTCCGCCAGTTCATCGCGTTCGACGATTACAGCGGCACGTTCCTCGGCGCGTTTCACGAGACGTTGACGAACTGCACGAACCCGGCGAAGAACGGCACGTTCGAGGACTTCGCGACGATCACGGTCACGCAAGCAGGCCAGAACGTCGGCCTGACGTTCGTTCCGCAGTCGGCCGGCGGCGGCTGTGCCGCTTCCGGCACGCTGACGCAGGATGGGCGCTTCGGGACGGTAACCTCGCCGACCAGCTGCGGTGGCGGCCCCGGGTCGATCGTCCTGTCTTCGGTGGTGGTCGGCCTCAACTCGCTGATCGCGCACTTCGAATCGACCGACGCGGCCAACGGCTGCAAGACGAGCGGGAACTTCGCGGGCGTACGTCACCGCTGAGACACGTAGTGCTGGCGGCCTGCGGCCGCCGTGACGGGCGGGCGACGTGATCGCGTACGTCGTCCGCCGCGTCGCGACGATCGTCCCGACGCTGCTCTTCGTCTCGATCCTGATCTTCGCCCTGCAGCAGCTGCTGCCGGGCGATCCGGCGATGGTGCTCGCCGGCGAGGAGCGCGATCCCACGGTGATCGCGCATCTGCGCGAAACGCTGCATCTCGACGAGCCGTTCGCCGTCCGCTACTTCTACTGGCTGCGCGGCGTGCTGCACGGCGACCTCGGTGAATCGCTGCGCATGCAGCAGCCGGTGCGCGCGCTGATCGCCGAGAAGCTGCCGGTGACGATCGAGCTCGCATGCATCGCGATCGTCATCGCGCTCGCGATCGGCATTCCGGCAGGTGTCGTCTCCGCCGTGAAGCGCAACACCGCGTGGGATTACGGCGCCAACGTCTTCGCGCTGTGGGGGCTTTCGACGCCCAACTTCTGGCTCGGCATCATGCTGATCCTGCTGTTCTCGGTGACGCTGGGGTGGCTTCCCGCGTCCGGCTACGTCAGTCCCTTCCAGGACTGGCGCGCGAACCTGGCAGCGATGATCATGCCCGCGTTCGTGCTCGGCAACGCGATCGCCGCCGTGCTGATGCGCCATACGCGAAGCGCGATGCTGCAGGTGCTGTCGTCCGACTACGTGCGCACGGCGCGCGCGAAAGGCGTGCGCGAGCGCGACGTGGTGCTCAAGCACGCGCTGCGCAACGCGCTGATCCCGATCATCACGCTGGGCGCGCTGGAATTCGGTACGCTGCTTTCGGGCGCCGTGCTGACCGAGCAGGTGTTCACGATACCTGGCTTCGGCAAGCTGATCGTCGACGCGGTATTCAATCGCGATTACTCGGTCGTGCAGGGCGTCGTGCTGTTCACGGCGACCGCGTACATCGTGCTGAACCTGCTCGCGGATATCGCGTATGCGGTCGTGAACCCGCGCATACGCGTGCACTGAGTGCGCATGGCGACTCCTCACACAGTAGCCCTTCCCGCTCGCGGTGCAAGCGAGCCGGGCGCAACCGAGGCGGACGGTCTGCGTGCAGCCGGCGACGTTGCGCCGCTCGCGATCGCTGCGGCCCGCGCGCACGTGCTGCGCCGCCTGGTGCGCCGGCCGGCGGCAGCGTTCGGCTTCGTGGTGATTGCGCTCGCGATCCTGCTCGCGCTCGCCGCGCCGCTGATTGCGCCGTACGACCCGATCGCGACGAGCTTCTCGATGGTGCGGAAGGCGCCGAGCGCAGCGCACTGGTTCGGCACCGACGAGATCGGGCGCGACGTGCTGTCGCGCGTCGTCTTCGGTGCGCGCGCGTCGCTGCTCGCGGGCGTCGTTTCGGTGCTCATCTCGCTTGCGATCGGAGTGCCGGCGGGGCTGCTCGCCGGCTATGCCGGCGGCAAGACCGACATGTTGGTATCGCGCGTGACGGACGCGCTGCTCGCCTGCCCCTTCCTGATCCTCGCCATCGCGCTCGCCGCATTCCTCGGGCCCAGTTTGTCGAACGCGATGATCGCAATCGGCGTTTCGGCGACGCCGGTCTTCGTGCGACTCACGCGCGGCACCACGCTCGCCGTCAAGGCGGAGGACTTCGTGCTCGCCGCGCGTGCGGTGGGCAATTCGCCGCTGCGCATTGCGCTGCGGCACGTGCTGCCGAACATCGTGCCGCCGCTGCTCGTGCAGGCGACACTCGCGATCGCCGCCGCGGTGATCGCCGAGGCGAGCCTCTCTTTCCTGGGACTCGGGCAGCAGCCGCCGCAGCCGAGCTGGGGCAGCATGCTGAACACCGCGAAGAACTACATCGACAACGCGCCGTGGATGGCCGTATGGCCGGGGTTGTCGATCTTCGTGCTGGTGCTATCGTTCAATCTCGTCGGCGACGGCCTGCGCGACGCGCTCGATCCGCGCAACGCATGAAGAACCGGTAACGATTCGTTACGCCGTCAACCGCGGGGGCGCGCCGATCGTTGCAGCAGGCGAAGCGTCCCGTTACCGCGCCTGTGTGCGGCGAGCGAGCCATCGAGGAGGTCATCATGAAGAAAACGTTGATTGCGTGTGCAATCGCCGCGGCAACGAGCCTGGCGGCGGGCGGCGCGCTCGCTGTGGGCGGGCATGGAGGCGGTGGCCATGGCAGCTTCGGCGGCCACGGCGGTTTCAGCGGCGGACATTTCAGCGGCGGACACTTCGGCGGCGGACATTTCAGCGGGGGACATTTCCGCGGGGGCCATTTCCACGGCGGATTCCGCGGCAGCGTGTTCGTCGGCTTCCCGGCGTTCTGGTGGCCCGCTTACTACGGCTACGCGTACCCGTATCCGTATTCCTACTACGACGACTATTACCCGTACACGTACTACGACTACGCGCCGAGCACGACCTACATCGAGCGCGTGCCGTCGGCGTCCGCGCCGGCGCAGGTCCAATACTATTGCCCGGACGGCGGGTACTATCCCGCGGTGCGAACGTGCGCGAAGGGATGGCTGCGCGTGGTTCCCGACGCCGGCCCGCCGCAATGATCGGTCACTCGGCGGACGCGCTCGCGTAGCGCGCGCGCCGCCCGGCCGTTCAATGCGTCGCGATAAGGACGAGCCGGTCGGTACCCGATTCGGCGCCCCACATCTCCCCCGCGCGGCCGAGCATTTGCCGCACGCGCGCGCCGTCGCGGTTCGACGCATAGCGCGTGAACTGCTCGGTGACCGGGTCGAAACGTACGACCGCGTTCGTCGACCAGTCGGAGAGCCACACGCGATCGTCGGGGTCGACCCACACCGCGTACGCCTGTGCGTCGTCGGGCAGTTTCCATTCGCGCCACGCGCGTGACTGCGGATCGTAGCGGCCGACCTGGCCGGTGTTCCAGTAGCTTACCCAGATCATGCCCTTCGAGTCGGACCACACGCGCCGCGCGCCCTGGCGCGGCGTGGGCGGCTCGATCACGGTAGCCTCGCCGGTGTCGACGTCGACGCGCGCGATGTGGCTGCCCGCGAGCGACGCGTAATACACGTCGCCCGACGGGGTGGTCGTGATGCCGTAGGGGCCGCTGCCGCGCGGCGCCCGCCACACCTTCATGTCGCCGCTCGCCGGATCGAGGCGGCCGTAGAAGCCGCTCTGGCCGGTAAACCAGATGCGCCCGCGCCGATCGAACGTCGCCGTGTTGAGATTCGCACTCGCGGCCGACTGCGGGAGCGGCCATCGCCTGATCTCGCGCGTTTTCGGATCGACGCGCACGATGGCGTTCTGCCCGCCGTCGGTGATCCATGCCGCGTCGTCGGGGCCGACGATCACGCCGTGCGGCGCCGAGCGCTCGCCGAGCGCGATTTCCTCGTACTTCCCGCTCGCCGGGTCGAGAATGCCGAGCTTGCCGCTCCCCTGTGCCGTGTAATACACCGGGCCGCCGGCGAGCGGCGCCGCCGCGACATCGTGCGGGTGCGCCCCGCGCGCGACGGGGAAATACGTC
>Ga0079220_10000335_pt1 | contig 11279 bp, 7 predicted proteins | sample GAAS100_FD_75071 | JGI IMG/M metagenome (GOLD analysis project Ga0079220, IMG submission 75071) | Agricultural soil microbial communities from Georgia to study Nitrogen management - GA AS100 | ecosystem: Environmental > Terrestrial > Soil > Agricultural land | place: USA: Georgia | collected... | reverse complement strand
GTCCTGGATATGACTCAGCCGTCGCCGAGTTGGCAGCAAGTTCCTTCCATGGCTTACCCGCGGAGCTTCATGAACCTCACGGAGCTGCCCGATGGAACGGTGCTCGCAACCGGCGGCGAAACGGATAAGGACGGCGGAAATATCGCCAATGCCGTGTATGCGGCGGAACTGTGGTCGCCCATGACGAAGACTTGGACAACCATGGCATCCATGCATACCCCGCGCGAGTATCACGGCACCGCGCTTCTGCTGCCCGACGGGCGCGTACTCGAGTCCGGCATGGGTGCGGATTTCGGAAACGTTCCTGATCAGATGACCGCGGAGTTTTATTCGCCGGCGTATCTTTTCAAGGGTGCGCGGCCAACGATTACTCAGGCGCCTACCGGCGCCACCTACGGTCAGAACTTCTTTGTGGGGACGCCGGATGGTGCCAGCATCACCAAGGCCGTGCTCATCCGTACGGGCGCCGTCACGCATTTCTTTGACGAAAATACCCGTTATGTTCCCGTGACCTTCGTGCAAACAACGGGAGGCTTGACCATCACGGCTCCGGCCAACGCGAACATGGCCACTCCCGGCTACTACATGCTGTTCCTGGTAAACAGCAACGGCGTGCCCTCGGTAGCGCCTATTCTGCAGCTGCACCCCTGAGGACGGTTCGGGTTGTGAAGGGGTTTTCGGAAGAGAAAACCCTTTCACATTACCACCTTGGCGGTTCCCCTCAGTCCCAGTACCGCGGCCACATTGGCCGGTTGCATCATTCTATTAGTATCCTGTTTTCAATTATTTACGGGGGCCGATAGTGGTTTTACGCGTCCTTCGCAGGGTCGCTTTTGGTATCCCGATTGCACCCTTGCCCAGTGCCAATGGCGCGTTCAAAAGGGTGAATCAAATCGATGAATACTGTGCGCATCGCTGTGGTTGGTTGCGGATACTGGGGTCAAAACCTGATCCGGAACTTCTGGGAGCTGGACAGCGTCGACCTCACGACAGTCTGCGACGCCAACGTTAGTTCCTTTCCCCGCATTCGGAAGCGCTTTCCCACTATCGAAACGGTTGAGAGCTATCAGGAAGTGTTGTCGAGCCCGCGGGTCGATGCGGTGGTGCTGGCCACGCCGGTGTCCACGCATTTTTCTTTCGCAAAGCAGGCGCTTCTAGCCGGCAAGCACGTTCTGGTGGAAAAGCCGATAACCACCAGTTCGAGCGAAGCGCTCGAGTTGATCGAACTGGCGGACAAGCTCGGCCTGACATTGATGGTCGATCACACCTTTCTGTACACCAGCGCCGTCAAGCGCATTAAGGACCTGGTGAACCGCGGCGAGATCGGAGACCTTCTTTATTTCGATTCCGTCCGCATCAATCTCGGCCTGGTGCAAAGCGACATCAATGTTTTGTGGGACCTGGCCCCTCATGATTTTTCCATCATGGACCACATCTGCGGGCGTGAACCGGTCTCTATTTCCGCGACGGGCGTACGCCATCTGGGCTGCCCCTACGAGAACATCGCGTACGTGACGGTGCGATTCAACTCCAACTCGAACCTGATCGCCCACTTTCACGTGAACTGGCTTGCCCCTGTGAAAATCCGCCAGACGCTCATCGGCGGCAGCAAGAAAATGATCGTGTACGACGACATGGAAACCTCGGAAAAAGTAAAGGTCTACGATCGCGGGATCACTGTGAACCCCGACCCCGAGCAGCGCACCCGGATGTTGACGGGTTACCGGAACGGCGACGTGCTGGCGCCCAACCTCGATACTTCCGAAGCCCTGCGACTCATGGCGCGCGAGTTTGTTACCTCGATCTCCGAAAAGCGCCGGCCGCTGACCGACGGCGTCGCGGGTTACCGCGTGGTTCGCCTGCTCGAAGCGGCCCAGCAGTCGCTCCAGCAAAACGGGCGGGAAATCCAGCTCGGCCCGTCTGCTATTCGCTCGACGGAACACGCCGCGGTCGCATCCCACTAGACACGGGAGACTTCATGGAATTTTGCAGGATCGCCCCTGACGTAAAGCTCGGACAGAACGTAAAAATCTTCGCTTTTGTGAATCTCTACGGCTGCTCGATCGGAGACAATTCGAAGATCGGAACGTTCGTGGAAATTCAAAAGAACGCACACATCGGTCGCAACGTAAAGGTTTCCAGCCACACGTTTATCTGCGAAGGCGTGCAGATTGACGACAACGTCTTCATCGGCCACAACGTTTCGTTCATCAATGACAAATACCCGAGGTCCGCGAATGCGGACGGCAGCCTGCAGACGGAAGCGGATTGGCAGGTGGTGCCCACGCGCATAAAGAGGGGCGCTTCGATCGGCACCAGCGCTACCATACTATGTGGAGTGACCATCGGCGAAAACGCCATCGTCGGCGCGGGCAGCGTGGTAACCAAGGATGTGCCGGACAACACCGTCGTGGCGGGTAATCCCGCTCGAGCCATTCGAAAACTGGAGGCAGCGTGAAGGTTAAGTTCGTAGATCTGTCTGCACAGCACAAACCGCTGGAAGCGGAACTGAAAGAGACGTTCAGCCGCGTCCTGGCCAATTGCAGCTTCGTCCTCGGCCCTGAAGTGGAGAAGTTCGAGAAAGCCTTTGCCGCGTTTTGCGGCGCGGAACACTGCGTCGCGGTGACCAACGGCACAGCCGCTCTGCAGCTTGTCTTGCAGGGATTGGGAATCGGCGCCGGCGACGAGGTGATCACCGTTTCGCATACGTTCATCGCCACCGCGGAAGGCATCAGCGCCGTCGGGGCGCGCCCGGTCTTTGTGGATATCGATCCGGCGTCTTACACCATGGATCCAAGCAAGGTCGAAGCCGCGATCACGCCGCGCACAAAAGCGCTGATCCCGGTCCACCTCTATGGCCAGCCGGCGGATATGGACGCGCTAAACGCCATCGCCGCAAAGCACAATCTCTTTGTCATCGAAGATTCCTGCCAGGCTCATGGTGCTCTTTACAAAGGCCGCCGCGCCGGGTCATTGGCTACGGCCGCTTGCTTCAGCTTTTATCCCAGCAAGAACCTCGGCGCTTGTGGCGAAGGCGGAGCCGTCACCACGAGCGACGCGGCGCTTGCCAAGCGGATTCGCATGCTGCGCGACCACGGTTCTCTGAAAAAATACGAACACGACTTCCCAGCGTACAACCTGCGGCTCGAAGGTATCCAAGGCGGCGTTCTCGCGGTCAAGTTGCCGCATCTGGACGGATGGAATAACAGCCGGCGCATTTTGGCGGCGCGCTACAACGAAATGTTCGCCGGCACCAAAGTCGTCGCTCCGAAGGAAATGCCTTACGCGCACGGCGTTTATCACCTTTATGTAGTGCTGGTCGAAGATCGCGAAGCGCTCAAGCAGGCTCTCGCCGAGCAAGGAATCGAGACTGGGCTGCACTATCCGATTCCCTTGCACCTGCAAAAGGCCTACGAGCATCTCGGGTACAAGAAAGGCGACTTCCCGGTGAGCGAGCACGTGGCGAGTCACCTGCTTTCGCTTCCGATGTACGCCGAACTGCCCATCGAGCACGTCGAGCATGTCGCCAAGACGATTCGCGAGGTACTGGAATGGCAGGCGGTTCCGAACGCCAGGCAGTAGCGGTTCGCGAGGTCCCCGCGACCTTTGGCCGCAAGGAAGTGCGCCAGGATCCCGCCTGGGAGTGGGAGTTTGCCGCTTTCCTGAAGGAGAGGAACAGTCCGGAAGAACTACACACGCTTTTTTCGCAGCACCGGGCAGGCGAGAGTCAGACGGACTATCTGATGCGCCGGGTTCTCTTGCGCGCCATGAGCAAGCGAGCAGGTCACGCCCTCCAGGTTGGCCCGAACGTGGTGTTCAAGCACCCGGAAACAATGGAGTTCGGCGACGCCGTTTTTATCGGCGCGCAAGCCATGATTCAGGGCCGCTTTGACGGGTACTGCAAAATCGGGAATCACGTCTGGATTGGCCCGCAGGCGTACATGGATGCGCGCGCGCTTGCCATCGAAGACTATGTCGGCTGGGGCCCGGGAGCCAAGGTCCTGGGCTCGGCCCATACCGGCGAACCGGTGGAGGCGCCCATCATCACGACCGGGCTGGTCATCAAGCCCGTTACGGTCGGCTTCGGCGCGGATATCGGGATGAACGCTAGCATTCTTCCCGGCGTGCGCATCGGTTCGAATGCCATCGTGGGAGCGGGCGCCGTGGTAACGCAGGATGTTCCCGATTATGCGATCGTCGCGGGCGTTCCCGCGAAGATCTTGCGGTCGCGGCGGGGTGAATGAAGTAAGGCGCTTGCAGGACGCGCGGCTTTCCGCCGAAGCACTTGGCGAGAGGGGATGCAAAAAGGAGCTTATGAGCGCACTACCCATGAAACGCGTGCTGATTACCGGAGGAGCCGGTCTTGTCGGTTCGCATATCGCCGATCTACTGGTTCGCAACGGCAGCCCGGAGATCGTTGTCCTCGATAATTTTGTTCGCGGCCGCCGAGAGAATCTTTCCTGGGCCATGACCAACGGACGGGTCAGCATCATCGAAGGCGATATCCGTGATCGCAATCTGCTTCGCGAAGCCATGCAAGGTGTTGACACCGTATTTCATCAGGCCGCCATTCGCATCACGCAATGCGCCGAAGAGCCCCGGCTGGCATTGGAGGTTCTCGCGGACGGCACTTTCAACGTCCTCGAAGCGGCCGTGGAAACCAAAGTTCGCAAGGTTGTTGCAGCGTCGTCGGCTTCCGTTTACGGTCTCGCCGACGAATTTCCGACCTCGGAAAGGCATCATCCCTACAACAACCGCACGCTCTACGGCGCCGCCAAGGTGTTTAACGAAGGCCTGCTGCGCAGCTTCCACGAAATGTACGGCCTCGATTACGTCGCCTTGCGTTACTTCAACGTGTACGGACCGCGCATGGACATCTACGGCGCCTACACCGAAGTACTGATCCGCTGGATGGAGCGCATCGTCGCCGGGCAGCCTCCGCTGATTCTCGGCGACGGGTCACAGACCATGGATTTCGTCTACATCGAGGACATTGCCCGCGCCAATATTCTTGCGGCCAACGCCGGCATCACCGACGAAGTCTTCAACGTCGCCAGCGGCGTCGAAACAAGTCTGAATGATCTCGCCGCCGGTCTGCTCAAGGTGATGGGATCCAGCCTGAAGCCGGAGTACGGGCCGGCCCGCAAGGTGAATCCTGTGCCCCGCCGACTGGCCGATACTTCGCGAGCCGAGCGCCTGATCGGCTTCAGGGCCCAGGTCAGTCTTGCGGAGGGATTGCGCGGCCTGGTGAATTGGTGGCAGGCCACACGCGCTGTTCCCCAGGCGGTCGTCGCGTAGCTTGCGGTCCCCGGCGCACAATTTTCAACATTCACGGCGCGATTCTTGCGCGCAAGGAAGCTGAAAGATGAGCCTCACCACTGCCGACAAGCGGGCCATTCCCGTGGCCCGCCCCTTCATCGGAAAAGAAGAGGAAGAAGCCGTCCTCGCCGTGCTGCGAAGCGGCTGGCTCAGCCAGGGAAAGCGCGTCGAGGAATTCGAACGCCGTTTCGCCGAGTACGTCGGCGCCAATCACGCCGTGGCCCTTTCTTCATGCACTACCGCTCTCCATCTCGCCATGGTCGCTGCGGGAGTCGGCCCCGGCGACGAAGTTCTCTGCCCCAGCCTTTCGTTCATCGCCACTGCCAACTGCATCCGCTATGTTGGCGCGACGCCCGTTTTCGTGGACATCGACCGCAAGACCTACAACCTCGATCCTGATCGGATCGAACAAGCCATCACTCCCCGCACCAAGGCCATCCTTGTCGTTCATCAGATCGGGATGCCCGCGCCGCTCGACGAAATTGCGGAAATCGCCAAGCGGCGCAATTTGATTCTCCTGGAAGACGCGGCCTGCGCCATCGGCTCCGAATATCAGGGCCGCCTGATCGGCGGCCAGCGTTCGTTTCTCGCTTGCTTCAGTTTTCATCCGCGCAAGATTCTCACTACCGGCGAAGGCGGCATGATCACGACCGCCGACGCAGGCGTTGCCGCAAGGCTTCGAAAGCTCCGCCAGCATGCCATGTCGGTTTCCGACGTCGCCCGCCACGGCAGCAAAGAAGTGGTCATCGAGACTTACGACGAAGTCGGATATAACTACCGGATGACGGATCTCCAGGCGGCCGTCGGCCTGGTGCAGCTCGGCAGGATGGGCGAATTTCTCGAGCGCCGCCGCCGTCTTGCCGCGCGCTACACCGAAAAGCTCTCCGAGTTTCCCTGGATTCTGCCGCCTTTTCAGCCGGCTTATGCCCGTTCGAATTTTCAGTCCTACATGGTCAGGCTGACGCCCGACGCCCCTCTGCGCAGGGACGACCTGATGCAGGCCATGCTCGAGCGCGGCATCTCCACCCGCCGCGGCATTATGGCTTCACATCGCGAAGCACCCTATCGCGCCGGCAACCGGGACTCGCGCCTTCCAGAAACCCAGGCGGCCACCGACGAGTGCCTCATCCTTCCCCTTTTCCACCAGATGACCGAAGACGACCAGGATTTCGTCATCGACTCGCTTCGCGAAATCGTCTCCTCCGCCAGGCTGTAAGCGGCCGCAACCCGCGCTGGCGTTAGCGGGTTTCGTCCTTCTTTGAATCTGAAGTTTCCTTCTCCCGCACGGCTCCCCCGTCGCAAATTCACGCTGCCGAAATCGCTCCTTTTTCACTCCGTCACAATTTTTCGGTAAGTTCCATTTCGGTTCCCGTGTGGTCCGCCGCGCTGCGATTTATCTTTTCGTTCGTGCCGGAGCACTCTTGCTTGACACCGCCGCAACGAATGCCGTATCTTTTTGGCGCGAAGTTGATCTCCAGTCCGCTTTACTTCGCTGCCGGCAGCGGGATTTCTGCCGTGCACCCTTCCTCGGATTGCCCACGGCGCAACTGTGTTTCTGTGTTACTATTGATTACGTACCTTTGTAATAAAATTAGTTGAGAGGAAAAATGACGAATTCCAGCCTTCGTGCACTTGCGGCGCTCTCCGCTCTAGTCCTTTCGAGCCTCTTCTCAGTCGCTTCGGCCGGCGCCGCCGTGGCCATTGACGCCAATGTCGTTCGCAATCAGGGCTCCGCCGCCTCCAGCGTCACCACTCCCAGCTTCTCGACCACCGCCGGCAACGAACTCCTTCTCGCTTTCGTCGCCACAGATGGAGTTTCTTCCCCGAACATCACCGTCACCGGCGTCACGGGCGGCGGCCTCACCTGGGTTCTCGTCAAGCGCACCAATGTCCAGCTCGGCACCGCCGAGATCTGGCGCGCCTTCGCTCCCAATCCACTCTCCGGCGTCACTGTCCGCGCCAATCTCTCCCAGAGCGTCTGCTCCATGCTCGCCGTCCTCAGTTTCACCGGCGTGGACACCTCGGGTACCAACGGCTCCGGCGCCGTTGGTCAGACGGGCACCGGAAGCGCCAATCCCGGAGCGCCCACCGCTTCGCTCGTCACCAGCCGCGACGCCTCCGTCGTGCTCGGCGTCGGCAACGATTGGGATCGTCCCGTCTCGCGCACTCCCGGCGCCGGACAAGCCGTCGTCCGCCAGTACCTTCCTCCCGTCGGCGACACCTATTGGCTGCAGATGCAGAGCAGCCCCATTCCCCTCAGCGGCACAAGCGTCACCATCAACGACACCGCTCCCACCGGCGATCGCTACAACCTTTCGATTGTCGAGGTTCTTGCCTCCACATCCGGCGGCTCTACCTTCAGCATCTCCGGCTCGATCACCAATGGAGGCGGCTCGTCCGTCGCGCTATCTCAGAACAGCGCCACCATCGCCACGGTTACCGCCGATTCTTCCGGCAACTACCTCTTCCCCAGCGAAGCCAACGGAACCTACACCGTCACGCCCACCAAGCCCGGATTCACCATCACTCCCGCCAGCCAAAATGTCACCGTCAATGGAGCTCCCGTCACCGTTCCGCCTTTCACCGCAACGGCAATCACCTGGAGTCTTACCGGCTCCATCGGCCCCGGAACCAACGGTGCCGGCACAACCGTGACCCTGAGCGGCGCCGCGAACAAATCCACCACCGCCGACGGCTCGGGCAACTACACGTTTTCAGGTCTCGCCAACGGCACCTACGGCGTTACGCCCAGCAAATCGGGCTTTACGTTCAATCCCACGTCCCAGTCCGCGACCATCAACAACGCCAACGCCACCGTTCCGGCGTTCACGGCCACGCCCGCGTGGACCATTTCCGGCACGATCACCGGAGACGGCGGCGGCGCCACCGTCACGTTGTCACAAAACGGATCGAACATCGCAACCACTGCCGCCAACAGCTCGGGAAGCTACACTTTCTCCAACATTCTCGACGGCACCTACACCGTCACGCCAAGTAAGTCCGGCTTCACTTACACGCCCGCCAGCCAGAACGTCACCGTCAGCGGCGCCAACGCTACGGTTCCCGCATTCGCCGCCGTCACCTGGACGCTCACCGGCTCGATCGGCCCGGGAACAAATGGCGGAGGCGCGACCGTCACACTCAGCGGCGCCGCGAGCAAATCCACCACCGCCGACGGCTCCGGCAATTACACGTTTTCAGGATTGGGCAATGGCACGTACGCCGTCACACCCAGCAAGTCGGGATTCACTTTCAATCCCACGTCCCAGGCCGCGACCATCAACAACGCCAACGCCACCGTTCCGGCGTTCACGGCTACTGCCGTGTGGACGATCTCCGGCACCGTCACCGGCGATGGCGGCGGCACAACCCTCACGTTGTCCCAGAACAGTTCGACTGTAGCCACCACTTCGGCCAACGGCTCGGGCAGCTACACGTTCTCCAACGTCCTCGACGGCTCCTACACCGTCACGCCCGCGAAATCCGGCTTCACCTACACGCCCGCCAGCCAGAACGTAACCGTCAGCGGCGCAAACGCGACTGTGCCCAACTTCACTGCCCAGTCTTCCGGTCCGCCGCTGCTCTTCCCCGATCTCCGCGACATCATTCCCACGGACAGAATGTCCATCGTGCAAACGTCAAACGGCAAAATGTTCCAGTACACTCACGACACCTTCAACGGCGGCCCCGGTCCGCTCGTGATTCAGCCCGTTTTCAACGCCGCTTCCGGCACCTACCAGGGCACCCAGTACATCTATTCGCAAAATTCCTCGGGCACCTGGACGCTTCGCCAGCAGCTTCCCATCGCCGGCGCGTTCATCTTCGATTCCGATCACGGCCACTTCCACTTCCCGTTCGTCACCTACGGCCTGTACACCGTCGCCGCGAATGGCGGCCCCGGAACGCCTGTCGCCGTCAGCGACAAGGTGTCCTTCTGCATCAACGATTCCTTCATCTACGATCCTTCCCTTCCCAACGCCGGAGCGCTCGGCAATCTCGGCTCCTGCAACGATCCCACTTCCCTTCGCGGCCTCAACATCGGCGCGGTGGACGAATACGACCAGACCGACGAAGGACAGTCCATCAACATCTCCGGCGTCCCCGACGGCACTTACTGGCTCCGCGCCGTTTGCGATCCCGAAAATTTCCTGTTTGACGCCAACAAGACCAACAACGAAACCGACGTCGAAATCAGGATCACCGGCACCAGCATTCAGGTCCTGCAAACGGTCATCCCGACCCTGAATGCTCCTCCCAGCATCACGCTGACTTCGCCCGCCGGCGGCAGCACCGTTTCCGGCACCGTGCAGCTCACCGCCTCCACCAGCGCGCCGGGCGGCGTGCAATATCTTATCGACGGCCAGGCCATCGGCGGTGTCGTCACCGGTGCGCCTTACACCTTCTCCTGGGACACCACTACGCTCGCCAACGGCACTCACTGGCTCGCCGCGCAAACCACCGATGCCACCGGCGTCACCGGCACATCGCCAGTAGTCCAGGTCGGCGTCTCGAACGGCACCTCCAGCAAGCCCGTCGTTCAGCTCACCAGTCCGGCCACCGGATCGATTCTCTCTTCTACCGTCACTCTCTACGCCACCGTGGGCGGCAGCCTGCCCATTTCAAGCGTGCAGTTTTACGTCGATCTCGCTCCCGTCGGCGCTCCCGTCACTGCTCCGCCCTACATGATCCAGTGGGACAGCACCACCGTTCCCGACGGCCAGCACACCGTTTCTGCTTCCGCCACAGACTCCGGCGGAAACGTCGGCAACTCCGTCCCCGTCACCGTCAACGTGGACAACAGTCATCCCGCGAATCTCATCGGCCAGGAAGTGGTCGTTTCGCGCGACGGCGCGGGCTCGCTCACCACGCCCGTCTTCTCCACCGCCGCTCCCAGCGACTTGCTCGTCGCTTTTGTCGCCATCGACGGCCCAACCAGTGGAGGGCAGACCGTCACCGTTACCGGTGCCGGCCTCACCTGGACTCTTCTCGAGCGCGCCAATACGCAGCTCGGCACCGCGGAAATCTGGTCCGCGCGCGCCGATGGCACTCTCTCTTCCGTCACCGTCACCGCGCAGCCCGGAATCGGCTCGAGCTACCACGGCTCGCTCACCGTTATCGCTTTCACCAACGCTGCCGGTACCAGCGTCGTCGGCCGCGCCGGCGCTCCCAATGGCGCTCCCGATATCTACCTCCCCGGCGTGATCGCCGGCGATTGGGTTTTCGCCGTCGGCAATGATTGGGATCGCGCCGTCGCCAGAACTCCCGTCAGCGGACAGGTCCTCGTCCATCAGAATGTGGATACTCAGGTGGGCGACACCTATTGGGTGCAGTCTCTTGCCGCGCCCGCTACCGCCAACGCCCTCGTGGATATCCACGACACCGCCCCCACGTCTGACCAGTGGAACTACGCCGCCGTCGAAATCGTAGCCACGCACCACTGACGCTTCCGCAACCAAATCCGCCCGCCGCGCGTTTAGCAGAATGGAATGTGCGGCGGGCGCGTCATTCTTAAACTCTGCCATTTCGAGCGGAGTTCTCCGGTTAAGCGGGATCTAACCGTCTGTCATTTCGAGCGGAGTGGCCGGTCTTTCTCCTTCGTTCGCGCTGCGCCACGCCCCCACCCCTGTCATTTCGAGCGGAGTGGCCGGTCTTTCTCTTTCGTTCGCGCTGCGCGAACGACCGGCCACGCAGCGAGAAATCTCTCTTCAGCTTTTTGCTTCTGCGAAGTCACTGCCCGGCGCCGCCGCCGACGTTCCCACCGTCCGCGCCAATCGGCCCCGCCGTCACCTCGCGCGAACTCTTCCCCACCCCCGTCATTTCGAGCGGAGTGGCCGGTCTTTCTCTTTCGTTCGCGCCGCGCCACGCCCCCACCCCTGTCATTTCGAGCGGAGTGGCCGGTCTTTCTCTTTCGTTCGCGCTGCGCGAACGACCGGCCACGCAGCGAGAAATCTCTCTTCAGC